>Ga0172379_10001864_pt1 | contig 39859 bp, 37 predicted proteins | sample GrowelOW334metaG_FD_119756 | JGI IMG/M metagenome (GOLD analysis project Ga0172379, IMG submission 119756) | Groundwater microbial communities from an aquifer near a municipal landfill in Southern Ontario, Canada - Groundwater well OW334 metaG | ecosystem: Environmental > Aquatic > Deep... | reverse complement strand
TCAATGACTACCTTCATGATCGGTTCGTGAACAACGGGCTTCGCGCGGAGATAGGCTTCTCTGAACGCCCCACGGGCGGCAGCCTGGAATGCCATATCGGACGAATCAACGGCATGGTAGGCCCCGTCATTAATGGCCACCTTGACGCCGGTAATGGGAAATTCGAGTTTAGGACCCTTCGCGAGGGACTGTCGGAATCCTTTCTCACAGGCCGGAATATACTGGGTGGGAATTGCGCCCCCGGTGATCTGGTTGTCGAAAATAAAATCGCCTTCCGTGGTGGGCTCAAGGTATCCCGCTATCCGGCCATATTGTCCGGAGCCTCCGGTCTGCTTTTTGTGGATATAATTAAAATCAGCGCGCTGGGTGATCGTTTCCCGGTAGGCGACACGCGGGTTGCCCGTCGTCACCTCGGCGTCGTATTCCCGCCTCATTCGTTCCACATATACATCGAGATGCAGTTCACCCATTCCTTCAATGATCGTTTCATTCGTTTCCCCATCCACATGACAACGGAATGTGGGATCTTCCTTTGTAAAACGTTGCAGGGCCTTCGACATGTTGATCTGAGCCTTGCTATCCTTGGGCTCAATAGCGAGGGAGATGACCGGATCGGGGACATACATGGAGGTCATCGCCAAATTCAGGCCGGGAGAAACAAAGGTATCGCCGGAGGCGCATTCAATTCCAAAGAGTGCACCGATGTAACCAGCTTGGATCATCTCGATATCTTCCATCTGGTCGGCATGCATTCTCACCAGACGGCCCACCTTTATTTTTTTTCCGGAACGAATATTGATGATGGTCGTTCCTTTGGCAATCGTGCCCTGATAGACACGAATATAAGTCAACTGGCCATAAGCCCCGTCCTCAAGCTTGAAAGCCAGCGCGACGATGGGATCTTCGGGATTGCTGCTTAGCGTCACCGGCGCCTCATTTTCATCCAGATTCAAGGCGGTATTTTTTACCTCTTCCGGAGATGGCAGCAATTCAGCCACCGCATTTAAGAGAAGCTGAACACCCTTATTCTTGTATGCCGAGCCGATAATCACCGGGGTCATATGACGTTCCAGTGTCCCCTTGCGAAGAGCGGCAATTATCATTTCCGTTGTGATTTCCTTTTCTTCCAGGATGGCATCGGTTAGTTCATCAGAAAATGCGGAGGCTTGGTCAATCAGTTCTTCCCGTTTTTGCCGCGCTTCCGCAAGCATTTGTTGCGGAATATCTTCGCTCCGGATATCCTCGCCATGAGGCCCGTCAAAATAGAGGGCCTGCATAGAAACGAGATCGACGATTCCCCGAAAATCCGATTCCAGACCGATAGGCATCTGCAGCGCCACGGCGTTATGACCAAGCTTTGTCCGGAGCTGTTCTATCACCCTACTTGGATTAGCCCCGCTACGATCACATTTGTTTATGAAAGCAATACAGGGAACCTGGTAACGTTTCATCTGCTGATCTACGGTAATCGACTGAGATTGCACGCCCCCGACCGAACAAAGGACAAGAACCGCTCCATCCAGCACCCGGAGAGATCTTTCGACTTCGATGGTAAAATCGACATGCCCGGGCGTATCAATAATGTTGACCTCATGTCCCGACCATTCACAATAGGTTGCAGCGGAGGCAATGGTAATGCCTCTTTCCTTTTCCAATTCCATGGAATCCATCGTCGCTCCCACGCCGTCCTTCCCCTTTACTTCATGGATGGCATGGATACGCTTCGTGTAAAAAAGGATCCTCTCCGTGAGGGTCGTCTTTCCCGAATCGATATGGGCGCTGATACCGATATTTCTGATCCTTGTCAAATCTCTCTTCATAATGGTATTTTCTCGCAGTTATTTATATGTGGAAGCCGGAAATGATATAGAATTTAGAAATATTTGTCAATAAGTATTTTCATATTTGCACGAAGTGCTTGACACAAGTCAAAAAAGATCGTTTCATACAAAAACAATAACCAATACTTGAATATCTTGTTAAAATAGTCATTACTACTGATATAGTAAAGGTCAATATGGAATTCACGGTTCATTCATCGGCAGATTATCATCGCCAGGACCTCCGCACTCTCGGTTGGGAAACGACTCTGTGTAATACCCTGGCTGATCTCCACAGTCCTTGCCGTATGACGCTTAACATTAATGACTCATATGGGAATCTTCTCTTCGATTACCTGAATGGCCTTTTTCCATTTAACCGAATTATCCATCTCCTCGAGGTAGGCGGTGGTTATGGGTGGCTTATGAGAGATTTTTTGCGCCGGAAACCATTTCAGAAGGTGACTATGATCGATATTTCCCCGCACCTTCTCGATCAGCAGAAGTTTACATTGAGTGGCTTCCCGGGTGCCTTCTCCTTCCGTGAAGAAGACTTTCTTGACACCCCTCCGATGGTTTTTGAAGACGTGGACCTCGCTGTCTTGAATGAAAATATCGGCGACTATCCCACTATCACCGATCTGACAGGAGATTTTCTCGCGAGCTCCCCGGCAACTTTATCTCCTGATCTGAAGCTGGTCTGGGAGTTCTTTGCCAGATATGGTCTCACGGAACCTCAACTTCCTGCATTTCACATTAATATCGGGGCGCTCATGGCCCTGGAAAAGCTTTGCTGTGCCCAAGTTCCCTTTATCTTCCTAAGTGAGCACAGTTGTGAAGCCGCGGTAACCGGTCCGTATAGAGACCTTATCAGCGTTTCCGCATCGGACAATCCTGAATGCATTACGCTCAAGGGCCACGATGAATTTACGATCCAGTTTTCCCATCTTGAAAAGATCGGTCATTACCATGACTATAAGATCATCCGGGGACCCGTGGCGGATTTTATCCCCTTCGATATGACGGCTCGGCTGCGAGCAATCATGAAGGCCCCTTCCCCCTGGCGGGACGAAGATGAAATCATCCGTTATTTCATAGAAGATCTTTACAAGTATGAATATCTCCTGCTCAGTAAAGAAAAACATGAACCTCAATAATTATTCCTCCGAAGAGCATTGCCGCCGCTGCGGGAAATGCTGTCTCGCCGACTTTATCGCCTATGTCAGGGATGAAGACATCCTGCGATGGATAAAGGAGGGACGGACGGATATTATGTCTGTAATCGATAACGAACATGCCATGTGGATGGGAGACCATCTTATTTCTGCCGATAGCGGACGTTATCTTCATGGCTGTCCTTTTCTGATATGGGAGGAAGATCATTCGGCATGCTCCATCTATGAAACACGTCCTGCCGTCTGCAGGAATTTTGTGCCCTCATCCGCAGAGATATGTCCCCGATGGAAACCGTTCTGACAGTAATTTCGATTGAATTCTATCAGAAATTAGCATATGTATATAGTGGTGATATTTGGGCAATAAAAAGAATGTCGAGGAGGTCCCATGCTGAAACACATAGTCTTCATGAAATTCAAAAAGGACATTGATACGTCGCAAGTTGAAGGCCTGAAAAAGGCTCTTGGATCACTCCCCAGGAAAATTGGCGAGATCAAGACGTTTGAATTCGGGCCGGACATTCTCAAGTCTGAAAGGTCTTACGATTTCGCACTGTCAGCGAGTTTCACGGACCTTGATTCCTTAAAGAGTTATCAGGTCCACCCCGACCATATTCCCGTACTTCAAGAGGTCAGAAGCATGTGCGAGACCATTCTCGTCGTGGACTTCGAGTGGCCGTAACTATTTATCGTAAGGAGGCATAAACTATGGCGGCAACAGTTAAAATGTATACCCTGAGTACGTGTAGTCACTGCAAGGCTACGAAGAAATTTCTCGGCGACTGCAATGTCGCCTATGACGCCACTGACGTGGATCTTCTCGAAGGCGACGAAAAGCAACTCGTAATCAATGAGGTGATCAAATACAATCCCAACCGTTCTTTCCCGACAATTGTCATCGGCGACAAGGTAATCATCGGTTTCAATGAAAAGGCCCTTCGGGAGGCGCTGGGGATAAAATGAACGCCGAGCAACTTTATGACGCGATGAAAAAGGTTCAGGAGCCAAAGGGTTACTTCTTTAGCGTAAACAAACCCTGGGTTCTCGAAATCCTGAGCGATCTCCTGGTCAACAGGGAACGCTACGGCTATATGTCCTGTCCCTGCCGTCTGTCGGCGGGAGACCGTGAAAAGGACAAAGACATCATTTGCCCCTGCGCCTACCGGGCTGACGATGTGTTAGAGTTCGGCAGCTGCTACTGCAACCTGTATGTCTCCAGGGAGTGGAATGAGGGTCTCATCGAACATCTCTATGTTCCTGAGCGCCGCCCCCAAGATAAAATGGCCTTCTGACATGAAAACGCTTGCCCCGATCCTGGTCACAGGTAATCTCCCCGCTTCCGTTCTGGATGCCCTGAAAAGGGAATTCCAGGTGGAATGCCATGCAGAAGATTGTCCCATGTCCCGGTCAAAACTCCTTCATTCCATCCATGACAAGGTGGGATTGTTGTCCATGATCACCGATGACATCAATGAGGAGTTTCTCGATCATGCCCCCGAGCTGATCATGGTTGCCAATATGGCCGTTGGCTACAACAATATCGATCTCGACGCAGCAACAAGACGCGGCATCCTCGTATCCAATACCCCCGGGGTCCTCACCGAGGCCACGGCGGACCTGGCTTTCTCCCTCATCCTTGGCGCGGCAAGACGGATTGCCGAGGGAGACCGGATGGTCCGGGAAGGGCATTTCCGTTTCTGGGCCCCTTTTCACTTTTTGGGCCGGGAAGTATCCGGAAAGACCCTCGGAATCATCGGTATGGGACGGATTGGCAAGGCCGTCGCCCGGCGGGCGAGGGGTTTTCAGATGCCCATCCTCTATTTTAGCAGAAATCCCCTCGAGAAGACCGAGGAAGAGGCGCTTGATGCACGCTACGTCCCCTTGAACACCCTGCTGGGAGAATCCGACTTCGTCTCCCTCCACGTACCTCTCTCTTCGAATACAAGGCATTTGATCGGTGAAAAGGAGTTTGCCCGGATGAAACTGACTGCCTTCCTCATCAATACCTCCCGAGGTCCCATCGTCGATGAAAAGGCGCTCCTCAGCGCTCTGCAAAACGGGGCCATTGCCGGGGCAGGAATCGATGTTTATGAAAATGAACCGGCCATAACATCTGGTCTCGAAAAACTGGATCAGGTTCTCCTCTTGCCCCATGTGGGCAGCGCTACCCTGGAAACCCGGACCAAAATGGCGGCGATGGCGACCGATAATCTGCTCGCCGGTCTGCGGGGTGAGGTGCCGCCCAATCTGATCAACCCGGAAGTGTTGAGGTAAAATACCACATGCCCTTTAAATTCTCACGACTGGATATACCGGAGATCATTCTGATTGAAGCGCAAAGCTTTCCCGATGAGCGGGGCTTCTTTGCAGAGACCTATAAGCAAAGCGAATTCGCCGCCGCCGGGATTCCGGAACTTTTTGTACAGGACAACTTCTCCTTTTCAAAACGGGGGGCCATCCGGGGGCTCCACTATCAAAAAGAACCAATGGCTCAGGGCAAACTCGTAATGGTCTGCTCTGGAGAAATATTCGATGTCGCCGTCGATATCCGCCAGGGGTCTCCTACCTTCGGCCGCTGGGTCGGACACGAACTAACGACCGCAAACGGGATGATGCTATATATACCGCCGGGTTTTGCCCACGGATTCTCCGTATTGAGCGCAGAAGCGGTCGTCTCATATAAGGTCACCCAAGAATACGCTGCGGCCCTGGACCGTGGCGTTATCTGGAATGATCCGGAAATCGACATCCCCTGGCAAGTAAAAGTACCCCTGCTATCTCCGAAAGACGCCGCCCTCCCCCGCCTTCGGGAGGCCGACTGCAATTTCACATATCATACGGATTAAGGGAGGTTGACCATGGAAAACCGCATTCAAGGAAAACTGATCCTGATCACCGGGGCAAGCGCCGGTATCGGTGAGGCCTGCGCCGAGAAGTTTGCTGCGTCTGGGGCCGGCCTGATTCTGGCGGCCCGACGTCTCGACAGGCTTCATAAGATCCGTCAGGAACTATCAGAAAGATACGGCGTCGCAATCGAGGTGTTTACTCTTGATGTTCGTGATAGACAAGCGGTGGAGAACTTTTCCCGGGAGCTGAAAGACCAGGAACTGATTCCGGATATTCTGATTAACAATGCCGGCCTCGCCTCCGGTCTTGACCACCTTCAATCCGGAAATTTCGAAGACTGGGACCGGATGATTGACACCAATATCAAGGGCCTCCTCAATGTTTCCCGCTTCATTATTCCCATGATGGTTGAGGCCGGCCGGGGACACATCGTCAATGTGGGGAGCCTCGCCGGCTATCAGGTCTATCCGAAAGGTAACGTATATAACGCCACGAAATTCGCCGTCCGGGCCCTCTCTGAAGGTATGAATATAGACCTGGCCGGAACGGCAATTCGTGTATCCATGGTCTGCCCCGGAGCGGCAAATACGGAATTCTCAGAGGTCCGCTTCCACGGCGATCGTGAAACCGCCAGGAAATTCTATGAGGGCTTTACGCCCCTAAGCGCCGAGGATGTGGCAGAGGCCATCTTCTTCATCATCAACGCCCCGGCCCACGTAAACATCCAGAATATCCTGCTCACCCCGACGGCTCAGCGGAACGTTTATTGCGTTGACCGGACGAAATAGTTTTATTTTCTCATACACACAATTTCAGAATATCAGCTATCACCTCTTTAGTGTAGGTCTTCAACCCCCAGACCTGGGCCAGGGCAGCGGCATTTTCAGCTATTTTTTCGATATCGCGGGCGGGAATGTTAGCTTCCCCCAAGGAATCGGGGCTGCCAACCAGGGAAAACCAGTTTTTTAGCCTTTCAATTGCTGCCAGGGAAGCATCCTCGTCATTCGCCGCGACGATGCCGAATACCTCTCTTCCCAGTTTGGCAAAACGCCGCGCCTTGACTGGAAGCTGCGATTTCATCCAACCCGGGAGGATGATGGAAAGTCCGGCGCCATGGGCCACATCGTAGAGGGCGCTCAGGGAGTGCTCGATCATATGGACAGGCAGGGCGACCTGCCCCATCCCCGCCGTGGTAAGGCCGTTAAAGGCCAGGGTTGCCGCCCACATCATATTGGCTCGGGCGTCATAATCTTCCGGATGCTGAAGAATCGTTTCTGTGGCCCCCATGATAGTCTTCATTAGGCCCGCGACTACACCATCCTGCAAGGGGCTGGGGTTTGGTTCCGTGTTGTTGAAATAACCCTCCAGCATGTGCGTCACGGCGTCTACGGCGCTGTAGGCACTATAAGCCCTGTCCAGAGTGAAGAGGACCGTCGGATCAAGGATGGAAACCTTCGGCTGGATATGGGGTGAGCGAATACTGAATTTTTGACGGCCCTCTTCCCGGGTAATCACAGCGGCGGCATTCATTTCGGAGGCGCTGGCTGATATAGTAACGACTGTCAAAACGGGAAGGGCTGCCTGAATTGTTTTCCTGTACGTAAAAAAATCCCATACATCGTGATCAGCCATGACGCCTGCGGCAATGGTTTTGGCCGTATCGATGACGCTTCCCCCGCCCACGGCAAGAATAACCTCGACGCCCTCCCGCTTTGCAGTTTCAATCCCCTGTACGGCGTGAGAAAGTACCGGATTCGAGCGAACACCGGGAAATTCAACCACAGAAAGGTTACTCTCTGCGAGCGAGGACGTTACCTGATCATAGACGCCATTTTTCTTGATGCTGCCCTGCCCATAGACAAGCAAGACCTTTCCCCCGAATCGCGCCGCCTCCCGGCCAAGCCTTTTGATCTGACCCTGGCCAAAAATAATCTTCGTTGGGTTCTCAAAAATGAAGTTTTGCATCGTTTTTTCCTTTCCAGAAAATTAATAATTTACTATACTGACCTCGTTGATTCTTGTCAACAATCCTCAACAAGTTCCATTGGTCGCGGAGAACAATCATTCCGAAGCCGATATTAATTTCGAAAAAGCAATGTTTCTATTTTAACAATTGCTAAATAACTTAGAGGAGGGAAAGTTATGAAAGAAAATAGCAACCTGGATGCGCTTTTCAAACCCCGCAGCGTCGCCCTGATCGGCGCTTCCGGAACACCCGGCAAACTTGGATTCGACATCCTTTACAATCTTATCCATGCCGGATTCAGGGGGCCTATCTACCCGATCAATCCCAAGGCAGACGAACTCCTCGGATTGAAGGCTTACCCGGACATTACGGCAACACCGTCCCCCGCCGAACTTGCCGTCATTGTCATCCCTTCCAAAGCGGTATGTGGCGCCATTGAGAAATGCGGAGAGAAAGGCGTCAAGGCGGCCGTCGTTGTTACGGGAGGTTTTGCCGAGGCTGGTGAGGCAGGAGAAAAGCTTCAGCTGGAGTTGGCCGAAGTTGCTCGTCGCTATGGCATCCGTGTCGTCGGACCCAATTGCCAGGGGATCAATTATCCCCACCATCACCTCTGCGCCTCCTGGCCACTCCTGACAAACAAGGGAGGAATGGCCTTTATTTCCCAGAGCGGCACGGTAGGAGCCGCTCTTATGGATTGGGCAAGCGAGGAGCATTTAGGGGTCAGCGTCTTCGTCAGCCTGGGTAACCGCGCTGATGTAGATGAATCGGACTGCATCCGTTATTTCGATAATGATCCCCACACCAAGGTTATTGCCATATACATGGAGGGCGTCAAGAGGCCGCAGCATTTTCTCCAATCCCTGTCCATAGCGAGAAAGCCGGTGGTCATTCTCAAGGCCGGAAGAACGGCCCGGGGTCGCATCGCCGCCGAGAGCCATACAAAATCCCTCGCCGGAACCGATGAGATATATAATGCCATTTTTAACAAATACCATGTCCATCGGGCCGACAATCTGGAGGAACTTTATGATTTCGCCAAGGCCCTGGCTTACATGAAGAAACCGAAAGGAAGGAGGCTCCTGAATATTTCCAGTTCCGGAGGAGCAGCAATTCTCGGCATTGATGAGGCCGAAAAACTTGGCTTTGAAAATCCCGCCCCAAGTCAAGCTTTAAAGGATAAACTGAGATCTTTTCTTCCCGCCCATTGCGGCGTCACGAACCCCATTGATCTCACCGGCGACGCCATCACCGATCCCAGCCTTTACTCGCAGGCTATCGCCGCGGCAAAAAGCGATTTTGATACGAGCGTGGTTATCTTTGGCGACCCGATTCATGGCGCCGCTGATATCGTTACCGGCGACGGCGAACTGATCGTTTTTTGCGGGGGGGCCGACGTGGAGCGTGAGGAGGCCAGGAAAATGCACGAAAAGGGGATTCCCGTCTACCCGACGCCGGAGCGGGCAATCAGAGCCCTGTATCAGCTTGTACGATTTGATCCTCCCAACGCCGTTAAAAAGAAACCTCACAAAGAAATAGTGCGACCTGGCCTAAGCCTTCTTTCCGTCAACGAGTCGTTATCATTGATGAAGAAGTACGGTGTAACGGCCGTCGATACGTTTTTAGCGGCAACGACGAAAGAAGCGGTATCCCTGGCAAAGAAAATAGGCTTGCCAGTAGTCTTAAAGATAGCTTCCCCCGATGTTGCACACAAAACAGATGTTGGCGGGGTACACCTCAATCTCTCCACGCCGGCGGAAATCCGTCAGGCATATGAAGGAATAATGACCGACGTCAAGGCAGCCCTCCCCAAGGCACGAATTGACGGCGTTACCGTGTCTCCCATGGCGGAGGCGGGAGGGTTGGAAATAATCATCGGCATTATTCGAGATCCCCAATACGGTCATGCCCTCATGTTTGGACTGGGTGGCATTTTTACGGAGATATATCGTGATGTCCAATTTTGTCTGCTCCCGGCAACAGATAAGGAATTCCGTCAAGTCATTAGGGGAATTCAGGGATATCCCCTGCTAGCCGGGGTGCGGGGTCAAAAACCGAAGGATGAGAAGGCGCTGATTGCTATGATGAAAGCCATGGCGGCCCTGATCAAAGATCGTCCAGACATCGATCAGATTGATCTTAATCCGGTGCTTGTCTATGAGAAAGGGGCCGTGGCGGTGGATTTTCGGATCTACAGCCGCCAGGTGTAATGTTACCCCGTCCCGCCCTTGAAGGGGAGGGAACATGGTTTCGTCCATCACGGGGAGAAGCAGGATATCACTTGTTTCCATCACAATCATGTATTCTGACTCCTGAATTCTCGTAGAAATTATGATGGGGATCGGAAGGGGAGAACCCGATCCCCATTTCCTTGTTTGTGTTTTTTCTGAATTTAGGGTAACTGAATGCCCGTTATCAAAAAGGGAGGCCCCATGCAGATTACAGACGATCTCTATGCCTATGAATGGAAGGATTATTTCGAAAACAATTGCAACAGCTTTTATATCGGCGGCAATATCGGGGCGCTTATCGATCCGGGTCTCACAAAACATGTTCCCGATCTCCTGGATAAAATGGCCCAGGATGGCATTGATACAAATAAGATCCGTTACATCTTCAATACTCACTCCCATCCCGACCATTTTGAAGGATCGGAATATTTTTACAACCAGGACATTCAAATAGCATTGAACAAAGAGGAACTGGAATTTCTCCAGGGACCAGGCGGGGAACTCTATGAACTATTCGGCCTCGCAACGCCCCAAGCCATAATCGATTTATTTCTATCGGAGGGTGTCCTGGCCCTGGGTGATGACGAATTTCAAGTCATCCATGTCCCCGGTCATTCGCCGGGCTCCGTCGCCCTGTATTGGCCTCGGCAAAAGGCCCTGTTCCCGGGGGATGTCATTTTTAGTCAAAATGTGGGAAGAACGGATTTCCCGGGTGGTAGCGGGTCACTGCTTAAGAAGAGCATTTCCAAACTGAGCGTCCTGGATGTGGAATGGCTCCTGCCGGGACACATGGAAATCATCGAAGGGACTAATAATGTCAAAAACAATTTTAAAACAGTTGTGGATCACATCTTTCCCTACATCTAAGAAAATCACAGTTTATGATTACAGCCAGAAGGACAGTTTTTTTTATATCTGACGGCACTGCCATCACGGCAGAAACTTTGGGTCAGAGTCTCCTGACCCAGTTCAACCATGTCCTCTTTGAACAGGTCACCCTCCCCTTCATCGATACTGTCGCCAAGGCAGAGCGGGCGGTAAACCAGATCAATGTGGAAGCAAGCCAGACGGGACTCCCCCCCCTCATCTTCAGCACCCTCATCAATTCCGATATTCGCGATATAATTATGAATAGTCAGAGTAAATTCTTTGACCTCTTTGAAGTCTTCATCGGTCGTCTGGAAAAGGAACTCAACGTAGTATCATCCCATACAATTGGGCGCTACCACAGCTTTGTCAGCAACGGAAGCTATGATGTCCGCATTGACGCCGTTAATTATGCCCTTGGAAATGACGACGGGATCTCCACGAAGAATTACGACAAGGCCGATATCATCGTCGTGGGCGTTTCACGAACCGGTAAGACGCCGACATGTCTTTATCTTGGTATGCAGTTCGGTATCTATGCGGCCAATTATCCCCTGACCGAGGAAGATCTTTTTGGACGCTATGATGAACTTCCCAACGTCCTGCTCCCCTTCCGGAAGAAATTGTATGGTCTCACCATCAAGCCCGAACGCTTGCACAGAATCCGGTCGGAAAGACGACCCCAGAGCCGTTATGCCTCTCTTCATCAATGCCAGGTGGAAATCGCCGCCGCTGAATCGCTTTTTCTTTCTGAACACATACCATATATAAACATTACCACCGTATCCGTGGAAGAAATCGCCGCAACTGTACTCCATGTATGCGGCCTGCAAAGGCGAGTTCTTTGATTTTCTCCTTGATTTTCCTTGACATTTAAAATATCAGCAGATGACGTAAATTAAATACTTTTTTATGAGTTTAGAAAATATGACCCTGCGGAAAAAGATGCTTCTCATCGTAGCCTTGACTTTCTTAGGTTTAACGACTGTTATGCTCATTATCTCTTACCATATATTCCTGGGGGGAATCCAGGAAATCGAAATACGAGAAAGCCGACAGGACCTGGATCGCGCCGTCAACATGCTTAATAATGAAATCAAATCTCTTGGCATTATAGCCAGTGAGTACGGGACATGGGACGAGATGAGCAAATTCATGTCGTCCCGAAAACCGGATTTCATTAACTCCAATTTTACCGATTCAACCTTTATCAACCTGAAGATCAATTTTATCATTATTACCGATCGCTCCGGTCATATTGTCCATGCGTCAGGTTTTGATCTAGAAAAACAAAAGAAAGTTCCGATATTCAAAGGTATCAACGAACGTCAAAAAATCATTCATGACTACATCTTTTCCTCGCCAACGTCCAGATTATCATCAGGCATTGAACTATTTCCGGAAGGTCTGACCATGCTTGCTATGCGGCCCATCATAGCCAGTAATGGCAAGGGAGAGCCACGCGGGTTTTTTATTGTCGGATGCTTTCTTAACACAGGGACAATTGATCATCTTGGCGAGATGTTGAAGCTTAAATTGTCAATTTTCCACAAAGACGAAAAAAATCTCCCCCCGGATATCAGCGCCGCTTGGACCGCTCTGTCTCCCGATGAACCCATTCTCATTAAAACTCTAAAGGACAATATAATTGCCGGATATTCCTTGGTGAAAGATCCCCTTGGAAAACCCTCCCTAGTGCTCCGGACGATGGACGATAGATCCATTTTTAAGCATGGCAAGATCATCGCCGTCTATGGGTTTATCTTTGTCTTATTTGTGGCCCTTGTCTTCATGGCGGTCTCGGTCGTGCTACTGGAAAAGTTGGTTCTCCGGAGGCTTTTGAAGATCAGCCATGACGTCAGATCCATTGAATCCGACGGAAATACAAAAAAAAGGATTCAAGTGGATGGTCGAGACGAGCTGGCAAACCTTACCCATGACATCAATAAGATGCTTGAAAAACTAGAGCAGTCGGAAATGAAAATTCGCGATGAAGCGGAAAAATATCGAGCTGTCATTGAAGATCAAACGGAGTTCATCTGTCGCTTTGACCAGGACGGCACTCTGACATTTATCAACGATTCTTATTATCGTTTTTTCCGTTATAAACGCAGGGAGTTGATTGGCAGACATTTTCTTTCTTTCGTCCCTGACAATGAACGCGGCCATATCGAAGAACTTCTCAGTGGCATAAAGCCGGACAGCCCCGTGGTATCTTATGAAAACCGCGTGATATTGCCCGAAGGCGAGGAATTATGGCAGCATTGGACCTGCCGGGCGATCTATGATGAGCAGGGTGAATTCATGGAATATCAGGCTGTCGGCCGGGATATTTCTGATCGCAAACAAGCGGAAAACAACCTTCTGAACCTCAACAGCAAGCTCGAAGAGGCAAATATTCAATTAGGCGCTGCCTATACGAACATGAAAAACAACCTTGATAAGTTGAGAAAACATCTTTTCAAGGAAGAATTTGCTTTTCTCGTGGACCGGAAAGGACAGATTTGCGGTATCACCGAGCGGGTTCTTGAATATATGAAACTCTCCCGCATCGAGATTATTGGCGCCAACATGAGCGATTATCTGCCGGACAAGGAACGGGAGACATTCATCGGGGAGCTTCACGAGGCATGGATTGGCATTACCAAGCAATCCTATGTTCAGCTCCTGCGGCCACAAGAAAAATCGGAGTCACAATTCTTCGAGATGAAACTGGCCAGGCTGACTCTGGAAGGAAAACGGATGCTTCTGGTTACCCTCAGATAATTGGTCATGATAGAGTAATGATTTTTTACCTCGATAATATCTTGTATATTTAGCCTGTATTTTGTAGGAGCGTAATTGTGTCGGGATTTTTGACTTTTTGCGAATGCACCAATTGTAGATGACTATCTTATTTATCTGCACCGCCAATATCGTCAGGAGCTTCATGGCAGAGAGGATATTGAAGGGAAGATTGGCTAAGCTCAAGAGAAATGACATCATCGCTTGTTCCGCCGGAATGATCGACATGCATGGCGCTGCCGGCGATCCCGCAGCGATAAAAATGCTGGAAGAGCATGGCTATGACGGTTATCTCCATTTTTCCAGGCCGATTTCAGATGTTATGATAGGGGAAGCAGACTGGATTGTAGTGATGGAAAACGCTCATCGGCAGCAGCTTATCGGCGACTATCCACAATATGAGGAAAAGATTCGACTCCTGAAAACATTTGCCAGAGATTACGATGGCGTCAACCAGGATATACGTGACCCGTACAGACAGTCGGTTTATAATTATCGCCTCTGTTTTTCAGAAATTTATATGGCCATTGATGGAATGATAAAATGTATTTAGATTACTGGAAAATCAATAAGTATCCCTTTGAGAACGTCCCCGATCCGGACTTCATGTACTATTCTCCGGAACACGAAGAAGCCCTCGTCCGCCTACTGTATGCCGTTAAAAGGATGAAGGGCGCCGCACTCCTCACTGGTGATATCGGCAGTGGGAAAACGACCTTGAGCAGGGTCTTTATACAACAACTACCTGAAAAGGAATTTGACATCGGTCTCATCACTAATCCCTCCTTGAACGCCCTGGATTTCATAAAAGAGGTTCATTACCAATTGGGACTGGATTCCAATTCCAATTCCAAAACCGATCTGCTTGTTATCCTCAATAACCACCTGCTGGACAACCTGAACAAGGGAAAGAGCACCTTGTTGATTATTGACGAAGCCCAGCTCATTTTCGGTGAGACGTTCGAAGAGATCCGTCTCTTGTTAAACTTCCAGATGAACGATCGTTTTCTGATGACTTTCCTCCTCATTGGCCAGCCGGAACTGCGAGATATGATCCGTGAATATAAACAGCTTGATCAACGCATCGCCATAAGGTATCACCTCAATCCTCTGCCGCGGTCAGAAACGTCCAGTTACATCCGTTTCCGCCTCAGCAAGGCAGGTTGTGATCGTGAGCTATTCACGGAAAAGGCGTATGATGCCATTTATCAATACTCCGGGGGCATTCCACGGAAGATCAACAATGTTTGTGACTTGGCGCTGCTGATCGGCTTCAGCCTGAAAGTCCAGGAAATTGACGAACCGCTGATTTTAAAGGTTGTCAGAGATTCCCTTTAGTCTTTTCAGATTGACACTTTCACATCCACGGGCTATAATCCACCGTATGAATGAGCATGATATAAAAAATGTTATTGCTAATCCTCTGGTAATACTCCGGGAGGAGTTCGACGACTGGGCCATCCTGTTCGATCCGGAAACGGGTAATGCCTTCGGCCTCAACCCAATTGGCGTCCTCATCTGGAAACACCTCGACGGTCGGCATAGCATTGATGATATTGCAGATATTGTCCACAAACGGGCAGAAGCGATTCCCAGCGACATGAAAGCCCAGCTCGAAGATTTTGTTCAGGCCACGATCGATATCGGTCTGGCTGTTTATGAAGCTGAATGAGGATCATATGGCTGCGCAGGTGATGAAGACCCCCCGCAATGTCGATATTGAGATCACGAGTTTCTGTAATCTCCGCTGTGCATATTGCAGTCATTTTTCAGCTCCTGGAGATGTTAAAGAAGACCTCCCTCTTGAATCATGGTGCCAGTTTTTTGCCGAATTGGGCAGTGGCGGGATTATGACCGTCACTCTTTCAGGTGGTGAACCTTTTTACCGCAAAGACCTTCGGGACATCATCCAATCCATTGTGGCCAATCGGATGCGTTTTTCCATTCTCAGCAACGGTACCCTCATTGATAATGACACGGCTGCATTCCTGGCCTCGACCGGCCGCTGCGATCTCATTCAGATCTCTATCGACGGGGCAATCGATACCACCCATGACGCCTTCCGGGGAGAAGGCAACTTTTTGAAGGCTGTTCGTGGCATACGTGCCTTACAGGCAAATAATTTGCCCGTAACTGTCCGCGTAACCATTCACCGGAAAAATGTCCATGAACTCGAGGATATTACCCGATTTCTGCTTGAGGAACTCGAAATTCCTTCTTTTTCCACCAATTCTGCCTCCCACATGGGGTTGTGCCGGAGAAACGCCGCCCAGACCCAACTTACGACAGAAGAGCAAACACTAGCCATGGAAACCCTACTCACACTTGCCGCCAAGTATGAAGGTCGGATCAATGCCACTGCCGGTCCCTTGGCGGATGCACAGTTCTGGCTGGAAATGGAACGGGCCCGGCGTGAAAGCCGTGAACGGCCGGAAGGTCGGGGATTTCTCACCGGGTGCAATGGCGCCATGAAGACCATGGCTGTCCGCGCGGACGGGGTCATCGTCCCCTGCCTGCAATTGGGTCATGTGAACCTGGGCCACATCAACCGTGATGACCTTTGGGATGTCTGGCAACGCCATCCAAAACTACAGGGACTAAGACAACGCTCCCGGATATCGCTTGACCATTTCCCCTTTTGCCGGGACTGCCCCTATACCCCTTATTGCACGGGTAACTGTCCGGCAACGGCCTATACCCTCATCGGCGAAATTGATCATCCCAGCCCCGATTCCTGTCTATGGCGATTCTTGAACCAGGGAGGCCGCCTCCCGGAGGTAACTGCCAGTCATGAATAGTGAATTAGAAGACAAATCGGGCTCTCATCCCTTGAGCCAGCTCTACTTCTATCTTACCGACAGCTGCAATCTGCGTTGCCGCCACTGCTGGATGGAACCTGCTTATGTTGCCGCCAAAAAGGCATTGACCGCCCTTGCTCCGAAACTGTTTGCCACGATCATCGACCAGGCGCTGCCGATGGGTCTTAACCACATCAAACTGACAGGAGGAGAACCCCTTCTCCATCCCCGGATCGGTGAATTGCTGACAATTACCCGGGACAAGCAGATAGGCGTTTCCGTGGAAACAAATGCCACATTATGCACACCAGAACTGTCACGAATGATCGCCGCCTGTAAAGAGGTTTCCGTGGCCGTCAGTCTGGACGGCATGGACGAGGTGACCCATGACTGGATTCGTGGTAAAGAGGGATGTTTTCATGAAACTCTGCGCGGAATTGAAAACCTGGTAAACGCGGGACTAAGACCCCAAGTCATCATGACGGTCATGCGCCGTAACAGGGATCAGATACCTGCCGTCATTAAACTCGCAGAGACCATTGGCGCCGGTTCGGTGAAATTCAATATTGTTCAGCCTACAGCAAGGGGAGTTCAGATGCATGCTCGGGGGGAAACCCTGACCATTGAAGAACTCATCGCGATCGGAACGTACGTGGACAATGAACTCTCGGCATCCACGGACCTGCCCTTGTGCTTTCACCACCCCGCGGCCTTTCGCGGGCTCGGAAAAATGTTCGGTACCAATGGGGATGGATGTTACTGCTGTGGTATTTTGAGGATTCTTGGCGTCCTTGCCGACGGCGCCTATGCCCTGTGCGGGATCGGTGCCACGGTGCCGGAGCTCGTTTTCGGAAATGCGTCCCGGGATTCCCTGTCGGATGTCTGGCTCCATAACCCCGTCCTTGAGGAGCTTCGCGCCGGGATGCCCCGGCAACTCAAAGGGACTTGCTCAATCTGTGTCATGCAGCAGGTATGCCTGGGCAGTTGTATTGCCCAGAATTATTACAGCTCCCATGATCTCTGGGCGCCGTTCTGGTATTGTGAAGAGGCTAGCCGGCAGGGGTTGTTTCCGGAAACACGCCTTCGTCCCGGCGGCCTTTCCTTACCTTCAAAAGGAGGCGTTGTATGAAAGAGAAAAAGTTGATCTACGAAAAACCGGTTCTTGTTAATCTGATGGGCAAGGAGGTCTGGGAGGTGCAAGGGGCAAGCGTCAATTGCGGGCGCGGTAATAGCGCCACAAGTCAGTGCGGAAGGGGTGATTCTGCTCTACAAGCTTGTATACTCGGTCCTTCAGCCTCAAATAATTGCTCCGTGGGCAAGGGAGCTACGGGAGCTTTAGTTTGCCAGGTAGGACAGAGTGCCACAAATATGTGCAATACCGGTCAAGGTGTACACCCCAGTGGCGGCGGCTAAGGTTGCCATGAGCGATTTTAGTTTTGCCCTGAATGATTTTACATGGTGAACTGCCCTTGGCGTCTTGAACTCGCCGACGGTCAGCGCTGGACTTTTGCAGCCGGAATGCCCCTCCAGACCTGGCTGGATAAATTCGCCGCTGTCCTGAAGCTAAAGCGCCACGAGCATCCCCACCCTACTGCCAGTTTAACCTTTCATGTGAACAGAGGAGCGGAGCATCCTCCCGGGATCGTTCATGATTCAGGGTTCGTAACCATCTGGGCGGAAAGCGGCTCTCATGATTGGCACTGCCGATTCAACCAACGCCGGGGAAGACGGCGTGATATCTACTATATTCAACACGCCCTGACGCCGGTTTTTCAGGAAGCCATCCGCCGGTGGGGTTTCCTCGTTCACGCCGGGTTGATTGAAAGGAACGGCCAAGGCATTTTAATTACCGGACCATCCGGAACAGGCAAATCAACTTTATGCCGACGACTGGCAAATGCCTATCAAATCCGTTGCGATGAAGAAACGTTGATTGTCCGCAACCAGCAGGGCTGTTACCGGGGGCACCCTTTTCCGACCTGGAGCCACTTACTGAAATGTGATGATCTGGAAAGCTGGCCTGTTCAGCAAGCGCTCCCCATCTCCCACATATTCTTTATTTTTCCGGACCGCAAATACCTGGTAACTCCCATCGGCCCGGGTGAGACGTCCATCCTGATGACCCGCGCCGCTTTTGGTAAATCGCTACGGGGATTTCTGGACACCAATAACGATGCTGCTCTTGCCTTGAAAGAGAGGGTCTTTCAGAATGTCTGCAACGCAGCCGCTGCCATTCCCGCTTGCCGATTCCATGTCAGTTTGGCCGGCGATATTGAAGAGGAATTCGAAAAGGCCTGCCTTTTGCTCGACAAAAAACTTTTATAAACTCTGCCATAATATGACATTTCCGGCTCCTTAAATATATGAAAAGCTGGCGCCAATATCTAAAAGCCGGGCTCTCCCGCAAACGTACTCCGGACCGTATTCATTCTACTCCGTCTTCCGACCGGGCACTCAGTGAACTCTATCGACAATTCTCCACCTATGCAGGAAAACACAAAACCCGATTTATCGTTGGCATCGGGCTGGTCTTTCTTACGGCAGGGCTTAGCTTCCCACTACCTATGATTACCCGCTATCTCATCGATGACGTCATTATGAACCGGCAACTGTGCTTGCTGGCGCCAACGATCCTGATCATAATCGCCATCACCGCTGCTGACAGGCTGTTAAGCCTTTATCAGCAGCACTATTTTGATCGTTTCGACCAGGAGGTCATCCTCGATATTCAATCCTCACTCCTGGAGCGGGTATTTCATTATCCCAAAAAGTTCTTTGACAGAATTCAGACCGGCTATCTTATGAACCGTCTGGAATCGGATGTGCAGGGGATGGGCTGGTTCTTTTCTAGTACCATGGTCGGGATAATGGAAAATACTGTTCGCTTCGTCGGCGGTTTCTGCTTTCTCCTCTACCTTGACTGGCGATTGACCATGGTCATGATCGCCGTCTTACCAGCGCTGATCTTTGTGGCCCGATATTTTTCAGACCGGCTCCTGATCCTCAGTAATGAAAATATGGAAACACAGGCGATGATTTCCGGTCAGTTCCAGGAATCCCTTATTTCCCTCCCCTTGATCAAGGCCTTTGCTAAAGAAGTGAAAACCATGGATCAGCTCGTGACGGCCCTGAAAAAGGGTGTAAATATCTCTATCGAGCAGGGAACGGTAAATGCCCTGGCTAACGCTGCCATCAATTCCCTGCCCGGCATTGCCCGGGCGCTGGTACTTTTCATCGGCGCCTACTGGGTAATTACCGGTCACTGGAGCCTCGGTTCGCTTTTCGCGTATCAGGCCTATCTTGGTTATGTCTTCGGTCCGGCGCAATTTCTGGCAACCGCCAATCTGCAGATGCAAAGCGCGCTTGCCTCCGCCAATAGGGTCTCCCACCTCTTTGATCTTGTCCTGGAAGAAAATTACGGCCATGGAAATTCCGTAAAAAATCTGCATGGGGACGTCGAATTTCGGGGAGTATGTTTTGCCTACGATGAACGTAAGCCGGTCCTTGAAGATATCAACTTTTCGATCAAGGCCGGAGAGCGGATTGCCATCGCCGGCCCCAGCGGGGTGGGGAAAACCACCTTGGTAAGCCTGCTGCTTCTTTTTTATAAACCGACTTCCGGAGAAATATATTTCGACTCCCGGCCAGCCGCCGAATATGACGTCCAGTCTCTACGGGAAGCCTTGGGTTACGTTCCCCAGCAGCACTGGTTTCTTTCCGGAACGATCATGGAAAATATCACTTACGGTCACCCCGGCGCCGCTATGAGTGAGATTGCGGCCGCGGCAAGGATAGCCGGGATTCACGATTTCATAGAAACTCTTCCCCAGGGATATCTGACCGTCGCGGGAGAAAGAGGGGTCACTTTGTCCGAAGGTCAGAAGCAGCGAATCTCCATTGCCAGGGCACTGTTGAAGAATCCGGATATCCTGCTTCTCGATGAACCGATCGCCGCTCTGGATGGGAGGACCGGGAAGTCAATCCTTTCTGCCCTTTGGCCGGCAATTAAGGGAAAAACCGTGATCATCGTTTCCAACCAGACAGAATTTCTAAAGAATGCCGATCGCATCCTCCTCATTCAGGATAGCCGCCTGACAGCAGTCGGTGTTCATGAAGAGCTGATGTCCGCGAACCCTTATTACGCTTCCCTGATCGTTGGCGCCGACAAATGAAATACACACCGTCGTCTCCGGAAACCAAACTTATCCGCAATCTCCTTTTTGCCGGTCAGAACTACATTCCAGATTCTCCTTACAACTGGCACAAGTTTGTCCATTGCGGATATGAGGAAGATGTGGCCGCGGTTCTGTTTTATCTTCTGAAGAAAAGGGTGCTGACTGGTCGCGTCCCTCTGGTCTATAGTCAGGCGCTGGCGCGAAGATTCCATCAAAATCTCATATCAAATTTGTCCCTCCGCGGGCATCTAAAATTAGTTTTGGCCATGTTAAACGAGTGCGGCGCCCCCCACTTGCTCCTGAAAGGTTTTGCCCTCGCCGAATATATCTATCCCAGTATTGCCATGCGCGGCATGTCGGACGTCGATCTCCTGATCCGGAAGTCGGATCTCACCATAATCGACTCATGTCTCAGAGGTTTCGGGTATGGGGCTGTCGATGTTGATAGCCATCCAGACCTCATAACTCCCGAGGGTTACCTATCAAGCCTGGAATACCGGCAGCCCAATGTCGGCTCTCCGATCCTCCATATCCACTGGCACCCGGTAAATACCTCCGTACCGGCATTTGTTTTTTCAAAATTCATGAATGTGGACCGTTTATGGCAGTTCGCCCGGATGGTTCAACTGGATAATGTGGAGAGCAGGATACTGGCGCCGGAACATTTGCTCATCTGCCTTTGTGAGCACGCCCTGAGGATAAATCACTCCTTTAACCGCCTGATTTTAGTCTATGATCTCCAACAGGTCCTGACCACCTGCAAGGATCAACTGGATTGGGAATTTGTCGTTCAGGAAAGCGAGGACTTTCATCTTACGGATCTTGTTTATTTTGGATTGGCGGCAATGGAACACTTAAGCCCGGGATCGGTTCCCAGCCGGATTATGGACCGCCTCCGTCCCGATCGACTAACCTGGGAACAGCGTTTCTTTCAGTATCTTCAGTCCCATGGTTTCCGAATCCGCGGGAGCAGTTATCTACTCTACCTGGCCATGAATACCGGCGTGAAAGGAAAGGGGCATTTCATGTACCGCACTTTATTCCCACCGGCGGCCATTCAGGGACAGCGAAAACGGGCAAGAATATCAGATACATCCTTTCCCGTTCATTATTCAAGATTCGGGGAGATTTTCCGCCAGCTAATCTACACTGTCACCCAAGGAATCAGACGGCGCTACTAATTTCGGTGTTCAGAATTTCAGTTTCCCGGCAAATCATCGGCAGAGATGCTCGCCTCAATGTTTAAAACCGGGTAATTCTTCAGATCCATAATCCGGGGCGGTTCTATTTTTTTCCCCTTTTCGTCGAAGATCAGATTGACCACCGGTTTCATCGGGTTACCCTTGCTTGTTGCGACTACCCTGCCAATATTGCGGTTATTAAGCCGGATATAACTGCCGATGGGATAAATGGAGATCTCATCTAAAAACATCTTGATAATCCTGGGTTCAAATAGCTTTGTCTTTGAACCAATCAATTCCTTGATCGAGTCGGACTGCAACAGTATCTTCTTATGGGGGCGGTGATGGGTCATGGCTTCATAAGAATCACAAATACCGATAATCTGGGCATAGTCGCATATTTCGTCACCTTTGAGCCCCCGGGGGTAGCCCTGTCCATTTGCCCGCTCCTGGTGTTCGTATATTGCCTTGATCATCTTCGGATATGTCGCCGTAAAAGGCGCCAATATCTCAACCGCTAAATCGGGATGTTTCTTGATAAGATCCATCTCGTCATCTGACAGTCTTCCTTGCTTGTTCAAGATCTGCTCCGGGATAATGAACATCCCGATATCATGAAGTAATGCCGCCAGACCGAATTCGATGAGTTTCGATTTTTCGTATCCCATCCGCTGTGCAATCTTCACTCCACAAACCATGGTATTGATCGGAGAAGAAAGATAATAGTCGTCTTCCTGCTCGTAATCCACTGTTAACTGGTAAATTTGCGAAACCATATCTTCAGAGGAATTGAGGATATTATTAATATAGATCAGCGCCGGTTCAAGCTGGATGGAGTCCCCATTCTTCACCTGCTCCCGGATATGGGCCATATACTGTTTCGTCGCAACATAAACCCTTCTGAGTCCAGCTTCTTCACTGAGTCCTTCCGAAGTTTCCGCAACCTGTATTTCATCCTGCCGAACTGAACGTATATTTATCGCCATCGCCGGAGGCGATGAAGGAGGGGCTATTTGTTCCTCTTCCGGCTCCGGTGTCAGCCTGATTTCGTCAACAATCGTTTCCCCAATTTTGGTGGGTATGTTAATTTCCTGCTGATTTCCCTTTTTTAGCTTAAGAACATCAATTTCACTTAGCCGGAAAGATATGCGCGCCTCTTCCAGCAACGCATCTTTCGGCGCCATAGCTTTTGGCGATGAATCCTTTGTGTCATGATCGTGCAAACTCATCGTTTTGCCCTTTACAAGATCGGAAGCACGTACCATGTTTTGTTATTCTCCAAATAATGATCGACGCAAGAAGCGGGAAAGGAACCTTTTCATCAATCCCCAGCTTGCATATCTATAATCTTATATTCTCTATTACTTCTTTTTTTATCAGGAATCAATAATTTGTTCCTTTTTTTCAGCTCCCCTGCTATCATTATTCATCACGAATAAAAATGTACAAACACTCATAACAAAGCAAGAAATGATCTATCATGTCCATTGTCTATAACACTGTCGGCACGCCGGAATCTTCATGTCACACGGAAAGAAATAACAGCCTGATGGAATGCACTGTTTCCTCCTGCCCTTTCCGGATGCGGCACAGTGGTAGACGACATGCCAACAGCCTCATAACAATGCCCCTGGAATTCTGTCGCGCCCTAGTGGACCATGGCGGGGCGATATTTCATGCCCGCGGGTCATGCATGTATCCTTGCATTCAGCCAGGCGATACACTGCATATCGAATCGCGTCCCATAGAAGAGATCAAAATCGGCGATATTGCTGTAGTCCGCCTTAACGGCTTTCTCTTTGGACATAGGACAATTGCCAAAGGGATGGATAAGGATGGACACTATATAGTCACCCGACCGGATCAGAGCAGTCAGGGCGCCGATGATCCAATTCATGAAGAAGATGTCCTCGGAGTTGTCAAAAAGATTGAACGTAAAGGCAAGGAATTTCCAATCACACCAAAACCACTCAATAGTCTCGCAAAAGTCCGGCTATCGCTTTGGGAATGCTGGAACTGGGATGCCCGACGGCAATTGATCAAGGGGATAGAACGGATTCAACGTCTGCAAATATATCAAATAATTGCCTCCCTCTTCCTGAAAACCATATACGATCAACTCCGCTATGAGATTCATTTACCGCTTAAGCCAGGGCAGTCTCATGATCTTTATCGAGCCATCCCTCTTGACCGGTTCGAGTTAAGCAAATCCTTTCAACAGGGGAAACCGATAATTGAGTGGATGTTGACAGTCTATCTTGACGGGACTAACATCCCTGCGGCATGGGTCACTCTGATTCTCAGCCCAGACGGTTGCCCCCGGGGAAAAGGCTGGCATATTGATTGTTTACATGAGCGAATCCGTTATCGTGGCGCTGGATTGGCTAAAGCTGCTACCATCATGGCAGTCAATTTATTAATGCGTATTGGCATGAGAATAGAACCGGATTTATAGATGCAGACTGTCTAAGCGATGGCGATGTAATTTGCATACATAGCTATATACCTTCTATTTTCTGTTATTTACGTCAATCATGATACCGTTTTAACAAATATGTAAGGCTTTCCCATCAGAATATATCTTGACTTGAACTCGTTTTTATTGAAGAATTCCCTGACTCTGGCAATAATTAATCGGGGGGATTATGACGGGTAAGATGAAGCGTATTCTGGAATGTGTTTTCGTCGTCCTGATGACATGTTCCATGACGGCCTGCTTTCCTTTTATGGAAGACAAGGGCATTCCGATTAAGGAATACGAAGCGTCAAAGGATATGAAACAGGAACATGCCCGCATTCAAAAAGAACAGCAGGAAATGGACGTGGCCGTTGCGAAGCTGGCTACATCCAGTGGCAATAGCGTTTTCAAGGATGAAAAGGGGGTCTCGGATTATATCGTCGGCCCCGGAGACGTCCTGACCATCAACTTCTGGACGATTGCCGTCGCCGGCTCCCAGACCTTTGAAGGATTCAGACAGATCACCTACAATGTCGAAGTCCGTCCCGACGGCAAGATCTCTTATATGTACGGGGATGATATTCCGGTCAGCGGCAAGACGGTGTATGAAGTCCAGGAAATCCTCAGGAAAGATTTGAAAAACTATTTCCGCAATCCCCGCCTCGAAGTCCTTGTCAAGGAATACAAAAGCAAGAGCGCCACCCTTTTCGGGCAGATCAACGTCCTCCCGACCGGGACTTCCGGTCCGGGACGATATGCCCTCACCGGCAAGATGACCATGCTCGATCTCATCTCCAAGGCCGGCGGCGCCATTACCGGCCGGGGCGATTATTCCTCCCTCTCCGGGAGCGTAGCCGCTGGCCAGCAGAACGTCGCCAACGCCGATCTGAAAAACGTGGAGCTTATCCGGAAGGGGAAAAAATATACAATCAATGTATATAAAGCTATGTTCTATGGTGACGAGTCCCAGAATCCCGTCATCGATAACAGTGACATCATCACCGTCCCGGCCCTGCCCTACTTCGCCGACCGTGTCTACGTAATGGGGCAGGTCACCACCATCGGCATCTATCGCCTCCAGGACGCCCCGGATCTTTTGGCCGCCCTGGCCCTGGCCGGCAGTATTACCCCTTTGGCGGTAAAATCGGACATCAAGGTGATTCGTGAATTCCGGGAACGGGGAGGCAAACCCCTCATCCTCTCCGCCAACTACAACGATATGCTCAAGCGGGGCGATCTCTCCCAGAACATCAAGCTCCAGAGTGGCGACGTCGTTTACGTCCCCCGCATGCTGATCGGAGATATCAACGAATTCATCGCCAATACGACGCCGCTGCTTAACTATCTCCTTATCCCCGGAACCTATCGCACCACCTATACCAGGGATCAGAACAACTTGAAATGGTAAAATCTGGAGAAGCCCGTGCATGCTGAAATATGACCTGAATCTCCGTGAATACTGGCGCATCATCAAGCGGCGCAAGTTCATCATCATCTTCACAGTCATAATTATGGGTGTTTTCAGTCTTGTTTCTGCCATCCTGGGAAAACCTGTCCCTATTTACAAAACATCCGCCACCGTAAAAGTCGAAAAAAGCCAGTCCATGATGGGAGTCAACCCGCAGTTCGTGGCCGGGACCAATATGGAAACACAGATTTTCATGATCCGCAGCTACTATGTCCTTGAATTGGCAGCCAAAAAGATGGGGTTGATCCCGGAAGACATGTCATCGGAGGATGTGCGGAACAACCCCAAATATATCGGTATCATCCTGGATCTTAAAGGTAAAGTAACGGCAGAGCAGGAAGGGGGCAGCGATTTGCTCAACATCGATGTTACCGCGAGCGATCCTAAATTTGCCGCGAATTTCGCCAATACCTTGGCCGAGGTCTACAAAACCCAGCACACCTTCGAGCTGAACCGGCGCATAATTGAAGGGAAGAAATTCATCGAAAGCCAGTTTGTCATCGCCAAGGAAAAGATGTCGAAATCTGAAGAAGCGATCAAGAAATTCCGGGAGGACAACAAGTGGACCTCCGTGGATGCGGAATCGGGGGCCACGCTCGGTGAAATCAAACGTCTGCAGACGCAATACAAACAGGACCAGATAATCTATCAGAAACTCCTCATCGCCGAACGGTCACTAATCGACGCCGAATCCAAACCCCTCACCTCCCGAACCAGTTTCTATTTTGAGGAAGCATCCCCTCCCTATAAGGCACTGAACGACAAACTAGTCGGCTACATGGTTGATCGGGACACCCTCCTTCTGACCTATACGGACAATTTTCCCCAGATACGAGCTATCCGCAGCCAGGTCAACGACACCATAGCCGGCATGAGAACCCAGTTGCGGGCGCAAAAAAACAACCTGATTACCAATCAAAATTTAATTGGAAAACAGATCAGGGATCTTGAGGCACAATTAAAATTACTCCCCGAAAAGGGATTGGAGTTGGCCCAATTGGAGAGGGAAGTAGTCGTCAATCGCGAAGTTTACACACTTTTAGAAAAGCGATACCAGGAAGTACTGATCTCCGAGGCGGAAAAGGTCGAAGAGGTCAAGATCGTCAAGCCGGCCCTGGAGCCTTCATCTCCGACAAATCCACCCAAAGTGGGCAACAGCGCCGCTATCGGCACGATAATGGGGTTGATCCTTGGAGTCGTCTTCGCCTTTCTCATCGAGACCTTTGACACCTCCATCGGGGCCATTGAAGAGGTGGAGGATTTCCTCGGAGTGCATGTCCTGGGGGTTATCCCCTTCGTCACTCAGGATGAGATACGCATGCTCCTCAGCGACGACGAGGGGAACCTTACCGTGGAAGAACAGAAGCTGCCCCGCTGTATCCGGATGGCCTCTCATTTTGTCCCTTCCTCTACCCTTGCCGAGAGCTATAAGGCCTTCCGGACGAGTCTCAACTTCCTCTGCATGGAAAATAATTACAAATCCCTCGTCCTGACCAGTTCTTCCCCCAGCGAAGGCAAGACCTCGACGACGGTTAATCTCGCCCTCACGATGGCCCAGGCAGGCTACAAGGTTCTCCTCATCGACGGTGATTTAAGGCGACCCGTAGTTTCTAGCGTTTTCGGTATTGAACAGATACCAGGATTGACAGATGTCATCATGGGAAACTATGAATGGCGCAATGTCGTGAAATCCATTTCCGATTTCATGATGGGGAACATGACCGTGGAAGAGGTCATGATGACTCCGGGGATGGATAACCTTAATATCATAACCAGTGGCACTTATTCACCCAACCCCGCCGAAATCATCGGTTCCAGGGGTATGGGTGACTTCATGAAACAGGTGCGTGCCGAGTACGACATGGTCCTGGTAGACGCCCCGCCCGTTCTGGCCGCCACCGATGCGGCCTTGTGGAGTTCCCATGTCGATGCCACGGTCCTGGTCTATCAGGTCGGCAAGATTGCCCGGGGGGCGCTGAAACGGGCCAAAATGCAACTTGACGCCATCAAGACCAACATCATCGGGGTCGTCCTGAACGGTATCCGTGCCGAGGTCAGCACCGATTTTACCTATCATGATTACTACTATTACCATTACCGATATGGCGGCGATAAGGGCAAAGAGAAAGAGCCCTGGTACAAAACAATCCTTGACAATCTCAGCCCGTCCCGACTGTTGAATTACGTCCTCCTTTATAAACAGCGTTATCAGCAGTGGCGAAATAAAGGTTACCGCAGTAATCATGAAAAAGAGGTAACGTCAGAGTCGAAGATAAACCAGACCGCAACAACCACCACAAATGAAGTTTTGCCGACCAGAGCATCCAGGACTGTCTTGAAGATCATCATAGCAGTCTTGGCTGTTCTCTTTCTCGCTTTGGGGATTTTGTATCAGGGGGGCTATCTAAAAGCGTTACTACCAGGCACACCGGCCAGACCTGTTCAAATATTACCAAGGCCGACACTGCCGCAACAGGCGCCCCAATCGCCCCCGGCCACAAAACCATCAGCAAGCAGCATTAAAGGACCGACATAGTTTAAATATGAAGAGAAATGGTCGCGAGAAAAGCAGAGAGGCAGAACACAAGCGCCGGAGCGCCCAACGCCAGGTACGTCGCCGCTTGACGATCATCTGGATGCTGATCATAACGTTCTTTTGTATCCTCGTCATGGCGGTTGTTCATTTTTCACCCATAATCATCCAGAAATTCACCATTGTCGATGAATACCTTCCCCGGGATCTTGACCGGCATTACATGGAAATGCAGGATATCAAAAAAAAATTACAAGATATCAAAAAATAGTAGTCCGGCAAACCGGAGCCAACGATTCTGCGGAACTAAATGTCCTCTTTTCAAAATAAAAACATAGTTTTGTTGCTCTGGATAGGGTCCCTGACGCTCATCGCAGCTCTGATCATGACCAGTGCCTCGACAATGATGGGGGTGATGATCATCATCACCCTGATCATCGGCGCCCTGACCTTTCTGAATACGGAATTTGCCCTCTATGTGCTTATCGCCGCCATGCTCCTGGGACCCCAGTTCGGCATGGAGGGGGAAGCCATACGAGGACGCGGACGCGCCATGACACTGCGAGCAGATGACTTTCTTCTTGTCGTTATAGGCATAAGCTGGTTTTTGAAAACCGCAGTAAACAAAGAGCTCGGCCTTTTTTTAAAAACACCCCTGAACAAACCTATTGCTTATTATTTCCTGGCCTGTGTTTTCGCTACCTTGTTCGGATACATGATGGGTCGTGTCCAAGGCGCGTCGGGTATTTTTTTTGTAATAAAATACTTTGAGTACTACGTAATCTATTTCATGGCCGTCAATCATCTGAAAGAGGAAAAACAAATTCGGCGATTTACGTATTTCATGCTGATCGTCTGTTTTCTGGTTTGTCTCTACGCTTTTGTCCAGATCCCTTACGGTCATCGGGTTTCCGCCCCTTTTGAAGGGGTCGAAGGAGAACCTAATACCTTGGGCGGTTATCTCGTGCTCATGCTGTCTCTTGTTTTTGGTCTTCTTTTGACTCTTAAAGAAACAAAACCCAAAATCTATCTTACCTGCCTGGTTTTTTTCATCGCCGTGGCCCTGGCTGCAACCTTCTCCCGAAGTTCCTGGCTATCCCTCATCCCTATGGCGATAGCCCTCCTTTATTTCAGTGAAAAAAAGAAGATCATCCTGGGGGTGATTCTCTTCATTCTAATCGCCGGACCTATGGTAATGCCCCAAAACGTCCGTGATCGTGCCCTTTATACCGTTTCTCAGGCTAAGGAAGCGGGCCAGGTACAGATCGGCAAGACCCGTATCGACACATCCACCTCAGCCCGGCTGATGTCCTGGAAGGTCATCCTGACCAAAGATTTCATCGCCCAACCCCTCCTAGGTTATGGTGTAACAGGCTACACATTTGTGGATGCCCAATATCCCCGGGTCTTGGCAGAAACAGGGCTGATCGGACTATTATTCTTTTTTCTCCTTCTTTACACTATTTATAGAAATGCATATCTTACGTATATGCAGACAAGAAATGATTTCTATCGCGGAGTCTCCCTTGGATTTTTAGCGGGATTTTTTGCCATGTTGACCCACGGCATCGGGTCCAATACTTTCATTATCGTCCGCATTATGGAACCCTTCTGGTTTCTCACCGCCATGATTATCATGATTCCCGTTATCGAAAAAAAGTCGGCTACTATCGAATCATTACCTGTTGAAAACGTAAAACCTTTAATGCCCCATCCCTTACTTCGCAATAGATGATCTTATCGAAACTTCCGCTAACTAATATCTGAAATATGAGCTGGATTTTTACTATATTTTATTGCATCTCTTAATTGTATGTGGCATAAATATTGCGATTTTAATGTATTCACTCTCACGCATATACAAATATTCCACATCAGCCGGTTGCACCTTGGTAACTGAGGGGGCGGAGCAGTATCTAAATTTTGTTAAAAGGAGAAAATGTAAGACATCATTGGATAAATGAATAACCAAGCTTCAATACATGCTCAGGAATCGGTATTAATCATTGAGCCGGGCCGCAGTGAGAAAAACTACTGGGGCGATCTCTGGCGCTACCGTGAACTATTTTTAATCCTGGCCTGGCGTGACATCTCCGTTCGCTACAAGCAGACCATCATCGGGATTCTCTGGGCCATCCTGCGGCCGCTCTTCACAATGGTCGTCTTCACCGTCATTTTTAGCCGCATCGCCAAACTCCCCAGCGACGGAAACGCCCCGTACGCGCTACTGGTATTTGCCGCCATGCTTCCCTGGTCCCTTTTCTCAAACGCCCTCTCAGAATCGTCCAACAGCCTTATCAACAACGCCAACCTCATCGGCAAGGTTTACTTCCCCCGGTTGATCATTCCTGCGGCAACCCTCGTAACCGCTTTCATAGATTTTCTCATCAGTTTTGTTGTCCTGATCGCAATGATGGTTTATTATCAATTCAACCCCGGCTGGCAAATACTCCTCCTACCGGCCTTCATCATTCTCGCCCTGCTTGCGAGCCTGGGGCCTGGTCTCTGGATAACGGCACTTAATGTGAAATACAGGGATTTCCGCTATATTATCCCGTTTGTGGTGCAATTCGGTCTTTATGTTTCCCCGGTCGGATTCAGCAGCAAGGTCGTTCCGGAGCAATGGCGACTGCTTTACAGCCTCAATCCCATCGTTGGAGTAATCGACGGCTTCCGCTGGTGCATCCTCGGCGGCAACAGCCCCCTTTATATTTCCGGCTTCCTGCTCAGCCTCGTCATTATCGCCTTCTTCCTCTATATGGGCATTTCCCGTTTCCGCAAAACGGAAAAAACCTTTGCAGATCTTATTTAGAAAAAGGAATAATGTCCGACATCGTCATCAAGTCTGAAAACCTCGGCAAAAAATATGTGATCGGCCACCAAGCGGAAAGGGGCGGTTATACTGCTCTGCGCGACGTGCTGATGCAGAATGCCCGAACCTTATGGAGCAAGACAAAAGATCTGGCAATAGGGAAACCCATCATCGAAGGCGACACGATGGAAGAAGTCTGGGCGCTTAAAGACGTAAGTTTTGAGATCCGCCGCGGAGAGGCCGTTGGCATCATCGGCCGCAACGGGGCAGGGAAAAGCACACTGTTGAAGATTTTGAGCCGCATTACCGAACCTTCAACCGGACGGGTGACCATCAAGGGTCGCGTTGCCAGCCTGCTGGAGGTGGGTACCGGTTTCCACCCGGAGCTATCCGGACGGGAGAACATCTACTTGAACGGTACAATTCTTGGTATGTCCCGAGTGGAAATAAAAAAAAAATATGACGAGATCGTAGCCTTTGCCGAGGTGGAGAAATATCTGGACACACCGGTCAAGCGGTACTCCAGCGGCATGTATGTACGCCTGGCCTTTGCCGTAGCCGCCCATCTCGAACCGGAGATCCTGCTGGTGGATGAGGTGCTGGCCGTCGGCGACGCGGCCTTCCAGAAGAAGTGTCTCGGAAAAATGGGGGATGTGGCGAAAGAAGGACGGACGGTGTTGTTTGTGAGCCACAACATGGCGGCCATCAAGAGCCTGTGCCGCAGAGTGATCCTCTTTGAAAAGGGTGAGATCGGAGCGGAAGGCGAGGCCGGGCATGTGGTCGCCGATTACCTGCAGGAGGAGACCCACTCCCTGATGGAACAGGTGTGGGACGATCCCGCCACTGCCCCCGGCAACGATAAGGTGCGTCTACGTCACGCCTCCGTGGATACCCTGGATCTGCAGCCCGGCGAGCCCTTCACTGTCGAGACGCCGCTGCAGCTCTCCTTCCAGTTCTGGAACAGCCTGCCCGATGGTGTGCTCAATTTCAGCGTGGTGCTCTCCAATTTGGAGGGGGTCTGCATTCTGAACACGGTCAGCCCGGCCAAACCCTTCCCGAAGGGGCTGGTCAGCGGCAGCTTCGTGATCCCAGGGAATTTTCTCAATGACGGCACCTACACGGTGAGGCTCCTGATTGTCCAGGATACCTCCGTCGCCCTCGTGGACTTCCACAATATCCTGGTTTTTGAGGTCCAGGATATCGAGCGTCAAGGGAACTGGTACGGCAAATGGGTTGGCGCCGTCCGGCCGCGGCTGGACTGGGTGTTCCAAAAGAGCTCTCATGCCGATAGGACGCCGTCTTGACCAGTGACTCTCACACCTTGCTCCAGGCGGTCATGGCGGGCCTGGGAGCCCTCAAGGCCCGGATCGGCTCCCTTGGGGCCAGCCACTGCTGTCCCGTCTGCGGCAGCCCCGTCAGGGGGTTTCAGCCCCTGCCCAAATCCTACGCCGGCAGCGCCCGGCAGCACGGTTTTCCCTATTCTTTCACACAAGTGGAAACCCTCAATTATCGAGACTATTCCTGCCCCCGGTGCGGGGCCAGCGACCGCGACCGTCTGTATGCCTTGTATATTCATGCTTATCTGGCCCAGGTCGCGACCGGCGGGGCACTCCATATCCTGGACTTTGCCCCCTCGGCGGCCTTTTCCCGGTTCATGGCCCGGACGCTGGGACGATCGGGGATAGGGGCTTCCTACCGGACGGCCGATCTCAACCTGGCGGGTGTCAACGACCGGGTGGATATCACCGATATGGCCCTTTACGGCAACAACCGCTTTGATTTCTTCATCTGTTCCCATATCCTGGAGCACGTTTCCGACGACGGTCAGGCCCTCCGGGAGCTGTACCGGATTTTAAAACCGTATGGTCAAGGCATTCTGATGGTCCCGATCGTCCTGGGGCTGGCCCGGATCGACGAAGATCCCGCCGTCACCGATGAATTGGAAAGGTGGCGACGCTTCGGGCAGGGCGACCATGTCCGCCTCTATTCCCGGGAGGGGTTCCTGGAGAGGGTCCGGTCGGCCGGTTTTGGCCTTCATCAGTACGGGGCTGGGTATTTTGGAGAACATCACTTCAAGCGATGCGGGATCACGAAGCAAAGTATCCTGTATGTCGTTGAGAAATGATGCCGATTCAGGCAGCGACAACCCCTGAGTGGCGCATTCAATCTTTTGTGGACGGGTGATTAGCCTGTTTCTGGGAGAAGCATGACATGACCAACCAAGCATATCATCTTGCCTTTGAACGAATCGGCAAGGAAGTGACGATCTGGCCGCAGGCAAAGATCGTGTCCCCTGAATCTATCAGCATAGGCGAATCAGTCATTATTGATGATTTTGTTTTTATCATGGGTGGGCAGAAGACAACTATTGGAAGTTTTGTTCATATCGCTTCCTTTACCTCCATTACGGGCGGCGGTGAATTTGTCATGGAGGACTTTTCCGGACTTTCTGGAGGGGTCAGAATCTATACCGGAAATGAAGAATACTCCGGTGCCTGTATGACAAACCCGACAGTGCCCTACCCCTACCGTGTACCCATTCGATCATTTGTGCACATCAAAAAGCACGCCATTGTTGGGGCCAATGCGGTGATTCTCCCTGGTGTGGTCATTGGTGATGGGGCGGTAGTGGGTGCCAATTCCCTGGTCACAACGGATTGCAAACCCTGGACAATGTATCGAGGTTCCCCGGCCAGAGAATTTAAAACGAGACCCTTTGAAAATATCCTGAATCTCGAGAAACAGTTACGGAGTGAGATGGCAAGCCGGAGTGTCTCCGGGGCATAAAATAAGGCTCTGAGGACAGAGTCACTATGAAAGCAAATCCATGGAAAGATCAAAAATGCAATACACAGACTTGAGTATTTTGGGTGGAAATCCGGCCTTCAGGACCATGTTGCATGTCGGCCGCCCCAACATCGGCAGTCGCCAGCGTTTCATCGAGCGGATGAATGACATGCTGGACCGGCGCTGGTTTTCCAATGACGGGCCTTACGTCAAAGAATTCGAACAGAAAATTGCCGAATACCTGGGTGTCAAAAACTTTATTGCCATGTGCAATGGGACCATTGCCTTGGAGATTGCCATCCGGGCACTGGAATTGAAGGGGGAGGTGATCGTCCCGTCCTTCACCTTCATCGCGACTGCCCACAGCCTCCAGTGGCAAGAGATCACCCCCGTATTCTGCGATATCGATCCACGCACCCATCAGCTCGATCCCGCGAGCGTGGAAAAGATGATAACCCCCCGGACATCGGGAATCCTGGGGGTTCATACCTGGGGAAGGCCCTGCGCGATTGAAGCACTTTCCGATTTGGCCTGCCGGCACCATCTGAAACTCCTCTTTGACGCTGCGCACGCTTTCGGGTGTTCCTTCGGTGGAAAGATGATCGGCAACTTCGGCAGCGCCGAAGTGTTCAGCTTCCATGCCACCAAATTCTTCAACACCCTGGAAGGCGGGGGGGTGGTCACCAATGATGACGACTTGGCCAAAAAGATGCGCCTCATGAAAAATTTCGGCTTTGCCGGGTATGACAACGTCATCTATATCGGTACGAATGGCAAGATGAATGAGGCTTCGGCGGCCATGGGACTGACCAACCTGGAAAGCCTCGATGAATTCATCACCATCAACCGCAGGAACTACGAGTGTTACCACGCCTGTCTCAAAGACATCCCCGGTATCACCGTCTGCCGATATGATGATCGTGAAAAACAAAACTACCAGTACATCATCGTGGAAGTGGACGAATGGGCAGCGGGACTTGGACGGGATGCACTCCTGAAGGTCCTGCATGGGGAAAATGTCTTGGCCCGACGGTACTTTTATCCCGGCTGCCACCGCATGGAACCCTATCGGTCCTATTTCCCCCATGCCCGCCTGTTGCTGCCCGTGACCGAAACGGTGGCCGGTAGGGTCCTGGTACTACCGACGGGCACAACGGTGACGCCGCAGGATATCAAGATGATCGGCCGGATCATCCGGCTGGCCCTGGAGAAGGGATCGGACGTCCGAAAGCGCCTCGCCGTCGAGACCCGAACATCGGGATAGCGATCATATCTTGCAGGAATCATTGAAACCCTCCCTGTCGGAAGAGCCACTGGTCAGCGTGTTGATGCTCGCCTACAACCATGAGCGGTACATTGCCCAGGCCGTCGAGGGCGCCCTGATGCAGCAGGTTGATTTCACCTATGAAATCGTGATCGGGGAGGATTGTTCGACCGACGGGACACGGGATCTCATCACCGGTTATGGGGGAAAGTACAACGACAGGATCAGGCTGTTGCTGCAGAAAAGAAATGCCGGGATGCAAAAGAATTTTGCAGACACCTATCGGGCCTGCCGGGGTCGGTATATAGCCCTGCTGGACGGCGACGACTTTTGGACGGATCCCCATAAACTGCAAAAGCAGGTCGATTATCTGGAAAAGAATCCCGATTATGCCATCTGTTTTCACAACATGCAGGTTCTCTACGAAGATGATCAGCAGATGAACCGCCTGTCCAACCCCAATCAGCAGGAGACCACCACATTGGAAGATCTGGCCCGGGGCAATTTCATCTATACGGCATCGTGCCTTTTCCGAAAAACTTTTTCAGAGCTACCCCGCTGGTTCGACCAATGTGCCGTGGGCGACTATCCCCTGCACCTGCTGAATGCCCGGCAGGGGAAGATCCGGTTCATCGATGAGGTCATGGGGGTCTACCGGGTTCATCCCGGAGGAACATGGGAAATATTGAGTGATTCAAGTCGGATAGAAAAATGGGTCGCGACGCTGGAAATCATAGGGTATCAATTTGATAAGCCTATCAACAAAATCATCCGAGACAAAATATCCTTGTGGCATTACAAGCTTGCAGAACTGTTGAACGGCGATATGAATAGAGCCAGGATATTCTCCCATATTTTAAAATCGGTCATGGTTTCACCCTTCAACAGGCAGGTCTCCAAACTGGATCTTCTCAAGATTATCCTTCATCAGGCCTTCCCCAGGTTCTACGGATGTATGAAGGGAATGTACCGGTGATGGGGGAAGCTTCTGCGCCACGTCAAGAGCGGTCAGGATCGATGGATCCGTCATCGAATATCCATAGAGCCGTAATCATCGTGGTAAACTGGAATGGGCGTCATTTTCTGACCGATTGCCTGGCCGCTGCCGAAGGGCAGACCTACGGGAATTATGAAACCATCGTGGTGGACAACGGATCGACTGACGGTTCGGTTGATTTTGTCAAAGACCGTTTTCCCTCTGTCACCCTGATTAGTATGGGCCGCAATTACGGCTTCGCCAAGGCCAACAACGTGGCCATGACTGAGGCCCTGCAGAAAAAAATAAATTATATCGCCTTGCTGAATAACGACACTCGGGCCGATCGAGGGTGGCTGGAAAATCTGATCCGAGCCATGAAAAGTCGTAATGACATCGGCATGTGCGCCTCGAAGATGCTTTTCATGGCGTACCCAGAGATCATCGATTCGACGGGCCATGTGTTCCAATCAGGCAAAATCGGCGATCGGGGCCATGGCGAGATCGATTCCGGCCAGTACGACGACAAGCAGGACGTCATCGGCGCCTGCGCCGGCGCCTGCCTGTACCGTGGTGAGATGCTGGAGGACATTGGGCTCTTCGACGAAAGCTTCATCACCTATTATGAAGACGCGGAGTTATCCTGGCGCGCCCACAACAGGGGGTGGAAGGCCCGGTTTGTCCCCGAAGCGATGGTGCTCCATCACCACGGTGGAACCACGAGGAGTTCACCGGCGATTGACCAGGAGATGACCGAACTCTCGATGATCAATATGGTCAAGATGATCCGCCGTCATGACAGTCTGGAAGGAAAATTGAGAACCTCCTATGTCTGGTTGAAGACAGCCTTGCGCGGGAGTCTCGGAAAAGGGATCCGGGGGCACGGCAAGGGGGGGAAACCATATTACGACAGGCTGAAAAGATTATGGCTGTGACGGCGCTCGTAAAACCGCAGGTCTCCGTCGTCCTGCCCTACTACGAAGGGGAGAAATGGCTCCTCCGGAGCGTGAACAGCGTCCTGTCCCAGGGGGACGTTACCCGGGAATTGATTGTTGTGGATGACGGGTCGTCCCAATCCCCTATCCCCGTTCTCCAGGCAATCCAGTCCGATTCTCTGCGTCTGATACGCATCGATCATGCTGGTAAAGGGGCTGCCTTGAACAAAGGCGTTTCCGATGCCAAGGCTGATTTGGTCTGTTTTATAGATCAGGATGACATTATGAATCCGGGTCGCTTAAAGCTGCAATATAATGCTTTCTTGGATCATCCTCAGACCGACGTCGTTTATTCCGATTATGAACGTGTTTACGATGACGGCCGCTTAATCGATCACTTTATCAGTCATCAGGCCACAAACAGAGAATGTCTGAAAAGTATGGCAAGGAGCACTGGGCTTATCTCCATGCAGACGATTATGATTAAAAGATCAACTTTTCATGAGATAGGCGGCTTTTCGAATGACATTCAATTAACCGGTCTTGATGATGCAGAATTCTTTGTAAGGCTTTTTGCTTCCGCAGCTGTTCTAAAGTATGTACCTGGAATAGTTCAGAAATGGGTTTTACATGGACAGAACTATTCCGAAAGCGCCGATTTTCAACAGACACGATTGATTCTTCTTAAATATCTGTCAAATTACGCGATCAATAATCAGTCTATTCGGGAAATACTACCTTATTTTCAATACCATGCTTTTTTTATGAGGGGTCTTTTTTATCTTGAAAGAGGTCTGACGGATCAGGCAATGCATGAATTCCTTAAAGCTGTAAGAGTTCGTCCCCTGAACTTGAACGGTTATTATTTGCTTCTGAAGTCATGGACAAAAAAAATGAGTCCCTGCAAGTTTAACCGATGAAAATCCTCTTCAGCGGCCATCACAATCCTCATTTTTATACTATAACCGAATACATGGAAAGGGCTATCCGGTCTCTGGGGCATGAGCTTGTCATATTTGAGGATCGTCAACACATGATTCCCGGAAGAATAAGAAAGCTGTTACCGTTTCTCAATCAACTTGATCTGAAGATCATCAATAATAAAATGGTTTCACTGGCAGAGGAAACGAAACCGGATATCGCTATTGTAACAGGTGGCCACAGAATTTCTTCAGATACGATTAAAACGCTAAAAGATTTAGATATTGTCTGTATTTTATGGACGATCGATGCTCCACTATTTTTTCAACCAATCATCAATATTGCACCCCTCTACAATCACATCTTCTGTCAAGGGACTGAGGCTATTAAACTTCTAGCCAGGGCCGGAAGCGAAGGCGCCAAATGGCTGCCGATGGCATGTGATCCTGAATATCAGCACCCAGTTGACTGCTCAGTAACCGACCAAGAGAAATATGGGAGCGACATTGTTTTTGTCGGATCTTATTATCCGGAACGGGCGGAGTTATTTGAAAGGATTTCCACTTTTAATCTTGCCATTTGGGGGCCTGGATGGGATCGCCTTGATCGCAATTCGCTCCTCCGCCAATGCATCCGTGGGGCCCATACGACGCCCGATGAATGGTTGAAAATCTATAACACCAGTAAAATAATCATCGCCACTCATTATCATGACCCAGAAAACAGATTTCCTGTCTATCAGGCCAGCCCCCGGGTCTTTGAGATTTTAGCCTGTGGCGCCTTTCAGCTATGCGATGATCAAAGGGATGTGTTTTCCCTTCTTAAAGATGGCGAAGATCTTGTCAAGTTTGATGATACCAATGATCTAATTAACAAAATAATCTATTATCTTGCGCATCCGGAAGAACGAAAAGAAATTGCCGCAAAAGGAAGACAAAACGTCATTGAGAACCACACCTATGTCCATCGCATAAAAAAACTCCTTTCCTACCTTGGCTGTGAAGCATGAATGTTGTTTCTACCAAAAGAATCCTGCACATAGTTGAAGACTTAAAAGTCGGCGGCCTCGAAAAAGTGCTGGCATCTATTGTCCTGTCCCTCGATAAAACGAAATATGACGTTCAGGTATGGTGTTTGGCAAGGGGCGGAGAGATTGCCCAGGCATTGATTGCAAAGGGGATGGCCGTTCGGATTCTTGAGATGGATAGCTATTACAGCCCGCTACAAATTGCGGCGCTTGCCCGTCTTATGAAGAAGGCGCAATTTCATATCATCCATACACATGGCTACTTTGCCAGTACCTTTGGCAGGTTTGCAGCCATTTTGGCCCATATTCCCGTCGTTATTACTCATGTTCACAGCACCTATTATGATTATGGTAAACGGAATCTGTTAGTTGAGAGATTGCTTTCTTATTTCACCGACAGGATTATTTGCATTTCTCAGGCCGTAGAAACTTTTGTCACCGTTAACGAGGGGATCAGTAAAAAAAAAACCTGTCTGATTTACAATGCCGTTGATTTACCTGTTTATATTGATGATGACCATCATAAGCGGAAGGTGCGTAATTCTCTATGTATAAACCCAGAGGCCATCGTCATTACGGTCGTTGCATCCCTGACGGCGAACAAAGGGCATCGTATCCTCCTGGAGGCATTCGCACAGGTTTTCCGGAATCATCCGGCAGCCCGATTGGTTATTGTCGGCCATGGTCCATTGCGAAAAGAGCTTGAGATGACATCTAGACAACTGACGTTAGATCAAGCGGTTATTTTTTTGGGTATACGCAACGATGTGTTCGAGTTGCTGCAAGCATCGGAAATTTTAGTTTTACCTTCCCAGACTAGAGAAGGCTTGGGCGTGT
>Ga0172379_10001863_pt1 | contig 39871 bp, 56 predicted proteins | sample GrowelOW334metaG_FD_119756 | JGI IMG/M metagenome (GOLD analysis project Ga0172379, IMG submission 119756) | Groundwater microbial communities from an aquifer near a municipal landfill in Southern Ontario, Canada - Groundwater well OW334 metaG | ecosystem: Environmental > Aquatic > Deep... | reverse complement strand
CCTCGCCGGTGCCTGGGCGGCCCGGAAGCAATTCTTTCATCTAGGCGCCCGGGGCGCCCCGGCACGGCGAAACAAGGTGTTCCGCGTGCAAATTCCTTGTCAGTTTGCGAAAGCAGGGCTAGCTCTTCGCGCTTCTTGGGGGTCTCGGACATCATCACATTCTGGAAAAGAGACCCGAATACCGCCGGAGAGACGGAGCCCCAGTTGAAAGCGAAGCACTGCAACAGGATCTTGCGGGACTCGGTATTGAACGATGGCATGTCCATCCGCTCGTTGAACAGTTGTCCGTTCACGTACGGCAACATGGCCAGGTCTTCATCAAGCGCCTTGCTTCGCTTATTGTGGTTATCGTCAGTGGCCAGCACCTGGAATACCTCGCCGAGCGCCCGGCCCAGATCCGACCCGTCCTTGTGCGTCCTCTCCTCCAGGTACGAGCGTAGATGGTCCTTCGGTATGAAGATTCCGGTATCATCGGCGAACAAGCAGAACAGGATCCGCACCAGGAAGATTTCCAGCGCGTGACCGCTGTAGTTGGAATCCTTGAGTGCCCCGTGCAGCCGTGCCATCAAGTCGGCGGCCTTGAGGTTGACCGGCTCCTCCTCGGCCGCTGGCTTCGGGGAGCGGCCGAGCATGAAGCCGAACAGGCGTACCTTCTCCGGCAGTTCCCGAAGGAGGAACTCCTGCTGTGTCTTCTCGTCTAGGTTGTAGAGGCGGAACCTGGCGAAGTCGGACACCAGCACGAACCGCGGCAGTTCTTCTTCTGCCAGGCCGTCGAAATACTTCAACGCCTGTGTGTAGGCGGCGTCGAGATCCCGTCCTCTCGCTTTGTGCTCGACCAGCAGGACGCCGGGCCAGAACAGGTCGATGTACCCGATCTTCGTCTTCAGGAGCTTTACCTGATGCTCGAAGGACGCGACGCGACGAGCCTTCAGGTCGAAGATGGCGAAGAAGTCGGTCCAGAAGGAGATGGCGGCTTGCCGTTCCCTCGATTCGTCTCTGTATTCACGGGCGAACACGGCAGCGCGACGCCGCACCTCGTTCCAGGAGAGCATCATGGTCACGGAGGCTATGAGCGGCCGGATCGCTCCGTCAAGCGTTGCATCCTGCTGCGGGTCGCCATTCAAGGCCGACCGGTCGGAGTCCCCGGATCCCTTCGTCGACGAGCCGACGCCCGCTCCGGTAGGCGGGCCAAGGTCGATGGCCAGGCGCGGTTGGTCGGGGCGGTCGTTCACGGCGCTACACTCCCACTGTCCGGCGCGCACTGACACTGTGTCCCGTTTGACACGGCGTCATGGGCGCCACGCGGGGGTATCGCAGGCGGGCGGGTTCCGGTTGCGTGGGAACCGCTGCGGACCGGCCGGAGGGGCGGCAAGCGGGCGCAGGAAGCGGCAGGGCTGCGGGCGCCAGCCTTGCCCGTGGGAGCGGGGCCGTGCGCGCCGAGAGCCCGGGGACTGCGCGCCCGCGCGAGGCGGGCGTGTAGGACAAGGTGCTGGCGGGTCGGTTGCACCTGCCGGAAAAGCAAGGTTCGGAGCGTTGGTGTGGCAACCGGATAGGCATGGTCGGGACGACCTCCCCGCCGCCGAGGCCGATCGCCCGGTCGAGCACGAGCGCCAGCTCCCCGGCCACCTCCGGCGGGAACACGCCGAGGTCCAGGTGCTCGTCGGGCGCCAGCAGGGTCAACATCTGCATCCGTCCCCGGACCGCCTCGTCCGACGACCCGTCCACGGGCAGTGCCGGCGGCCACGGCGCGCCCCGGTCCGCCGCCTCCTCGATCGGATGCCGGAGCCCGGAGAGGTGCTCGCACCACCGGTCCGCCCGGGTGTCCCGGGGGGCCAGCGATTCCTCGACGTCACCCCGCTCCATCTCGGCCGCCACGGCCGTCTGCACGCGGCCGCCCCGGGCCTCGATCGCCGCGAGCGCGAGGTCGTCCACGACCATCCACCCGAAGCCGGTGACCGCGTCGCGCGCCCTGGTGGCGGCCTCGAAGCGGTCGATGATGCGCCGGACGGCCCGGGCCACGCTGCTCCAGCCCTCGATCCCGTGCAGGCACAGGGCGACCGGGCAGCGGGCATCCGTGATCGCCACCGCCAGCTCCGCCGTCGCCTCCGCGGCGACCCGGGCGCTCTGCTCGTCCTGCGGGGACAGGCAGTTCCGGGGATCCGCAGGGGCCTTCGCGGAAGCCTCCTCATCGCCCGGCCCTGGCCCGCCCCCGGGGGCGGCCACCGCGGTGCGGCCCTCGACGTCGACGAGGAACCGGCAGCCGCAGCCGCACTCCTCCGCGCACTCCTCCGGGAAGCCACCGAGGCCCTGGAGCACGTCGTCCGGGCAGTCCTCGAGCGTGAACCGGCGCATCCCGCAGGCGCCGCTCTTCGACTGCAGCTCGTGCTCCTCGTGGCACTCCGGGCACCGCACCGTCACGCTGTCGAACCGTCCCATCGCTCAGGCTCCCTTCAGCTTGGCCTCGTGCGCCTCAAGGGCGGCGAAGACCCGCTCGTAGTCGTCCCGGCCCCGGATCGCCAGTGCGACCGGCCGGGCCGCGAACTGCCACCGCAGCAGCCGCGCCCAGATGCCGCGCGCCTCGAGGCGGTCGGCCAGGGCGGGCCCGGCGAGGCCGGTCAGCGCCAGGGTCGCCTCGCTGTCGCGCGCGCCGGCCCAGGCGGCCGGCGGCACCGGCGCGAGCACCAGGCGCTCCTGCCGGAGCGCGAAGCGGACCGTGTGCATGGTGCCGCTCACCAGCCCGGCCCCGGCCACCAGGACCGCCGTGGACAGCCCGGACTGGATCCGGTTGCGGGCGACCAGGTGCTGCGCGCTGACCGGATCGTCGTCCGGCTGCTCGCTCACCAGGGCGCCGCCCGCGTCGAGGATCTCCCGGGCCAGGTCCACGTGCCCGGACGGATGGATGCGGGCGAGGCCGTCGCCCAGCACCGCCACGGTATGCCCGCGCGCGTCGAGCGCGGCCCGGTGCGCCGCGGCGTCGATCCCGCGGGCGAGGCCGGACACGATCGACCAGCCCCGGGCGACCAGCAGCGGCACGATCCGGCGCACGACCTCCAGGCTGAAGCGGGAGGGCTCGCGCGTGCCGACCACGGCGAGGCGGCGGCCACGCGGCGGCAGCGAGCCCTGCACGTACAGCAGTGCCGGCTGGTCCGGCGCGAGCGCCAGCAGCTCCGGCCATTCCGGCTCGCCCGGCCGCAGGGTGCGCGTCGGGAAGCTCACGGCGCCGGTTTCCCGTCCGAGGGCGGACCGGCTGCCAGGCCGCGCAGGCGGGCGACCTCGCGGAGGATGTCCGCCAGGACCGCCCAGGAGTCCCCGTCACCGTCCAGCGCTGCGAGCATGCGCTCCAGGCCCGCCCGCACCTCCGCCTCGGGGATGCCATGTTTCCCGGCGAGGTCCCGGACGGCGTCGTCCAGGCGTGCCTGGTGCTCCACCTCGGCCGCGGCGTCCTCGGCCGCACGACCCTTCCGGAGCAGATCGTCGAGTGCCCCTGCCTGGGCGTCGTCGACGGCGGTCCACCCGCGCCAGCGGGCATGGCAGCGCCCCCCGACGCCGAGCGCCCAGCGCCGGGTCAGGTAGACCACGGCCGGGAACAGGAGCACGAGCATGAAACCGAGGGCGGCGGTCGCTGGCCATCCGTGCCGGGTAGGGAGCAGGAACATGCCGCCAACGGAGGTCAGGAAGGCGACCGCGACCAGCGTCACCATCTGTAGGTGATACGCCCGGTCGATGGCCCGTTCCCAGGGCGCATGGATGCGATCAAGGGCTTCGGCTCGGTCCTCGCGCGGGCGGATGGTGGCTTCATCGGCCATCGGGGTCCTCCTCTTCCGCGGCCGGGGCCATCATCGCCAGGTAGTCGCGCATCAGGTCGTCCATTGCCGTCCCTGCCCTTCCGGGGCCGTGCCTTCAGTTCGTACCGGTCATGCGGCGGCCGTCGTGGACCTGCCGGATCGACGCGATGAGCGAATCGATCTCCTCGTCGGTCTCCGCGATCGCCCGCCGCCGCTGCTCCACGAGGTACGGGTTGCGCGCATCCCTCCCGGCGAGGGGCGGCGGATCGTGCGTCGCGTGCACCCAGGCGCGCAGGCGCTCGATCACCTCGAGGTCCTGCTCCAGCACCGTGCCGGGCGAGAGGTGCTCCAGGAGCCGCCGGGTCACCTCCGTGGGCGTCTGCCACGGGCACCCGATGCCGGCGATGACCAGGTTGTGCGACATGCCGTCACGCGCTCCGGCCGGCGCGCATCCGCGCCACCGTCGCCGGGTCGTCCGGCCGGTGCCGGGGCGCAGCCGGGTCGGCGCCGCCGTGCTCGGCCAGGTAGGCGCGGAATCCGTCGGCCAGCGCCAGCACATCGGCCACGGTGCGGGGCGCCGCGCACGTCGCCGGGGCCGCGAAGGGGTCGTGCACGGCCCAGGCGACGTACTCCCCGGCGAGCACCTCGACGTCCTGCCGGTACGCCTCGTCGAAGCCCGGCCCCACCGCCTCCCGGGCGTAGGCCTCCAGCGCCGTGGGCGCCTCGGGGTCGCCGGCCACGAACACGAAGAAGGGCCACGCCGGCTCGGTGCCGTCGCGCCGCTGCAGCCGGAAGAGATCCGGCGCGTAGACGGGCGGGCAGCGCACCGCCTGGCAGGCGGCGGCGTAGGCCTCCAGCGCGGCAGGCGCCGCGGGGTCGCGCGCGCCGACCACGAAGTACGGCCGCCCCAGGCCCGTCCCGTTCCGGAGCCAGGTGACCAGGTACTTGCCCTCGATCGTCCCCTGCTGGTTGCGCCACAGTCCCGGCATGCGAGTCCTCCTGTCCAATGCCCGTCAAGTACGCATCCCGCCGGATCCGCCGGACTTCCCGGCCGGCACGCCCCGGACCGGGAGCGCGCCGTCAAGAAGGGCGGGCGCGTCGATGCCATCGGGTATACACCGGCGGCCAGGCCGGCGTCAACGGCAGAGTTCGATGGGTGATGGCCGACGGGCTAATGGCCGACGGGCGGCGACGGAGGCGAGGGGAACCACTCCCGTACGCGCGCTGCCGCCCGCCGCGGGCCGGCCGGGGCGCGCAGCGAGCTGCTCCAGACGGCCACCATGAGGCCAAGGGCGCGCGCGAGCGCCGGGCGGTACAGCGGGCTCGTGGCGGCGACCAGCGCCGATCGCGCCAGCCAGCCGAGGGCGAGTGCGCAGGAGGCTACGGCGGGCCGTTCCCGGGCCAGCGTCTCGCAGGCCGCGGCCGCCTGCTCCAGGTCGGCGATCGTCGCCTCGCCCGCGAGCCAGCGGTCCACGACCTCGAGCGCGCCGCGGGCCGCCGTCGCGTCGGCCGGCAGATCGCCCCAGGCGGCCAGGGCGATGTCGGATGCGGCGCGCAGCAGCCGTTTCGCGGGTGCCCCGCAATGGCACAGGACGGCCAGCATCCAGCCACCGTGCCAGCACTCCGCCCAGGCCTGCCGCACGGACACCTGGCGGTCGAGCCAGGCACGCGCCTCGTCCGGCGCGTCCCAGCGCACGAGCGCCTCGCGCCAGGGGTCGAGGTCCCGGCCGTCGGGCAGCGCCGGGATGCGGGTGCGGATCAGCTCCGTGAAGCGCCGGTGCGCCCGGTCATGCGCCGCCGGCCCGCCCGGCAGGACCAGGACCAGGGCGAGGATCGCCGACCGCACGGCTTCGACCAGCTCGTGGGCATCGGCCGGGAAGGCGGCACGCGAGAGCCGGTGGGCAGCCTGGGACAGCCGCGCGAGCGCGGTGCGCCGGTGCAGGTCGGGCGCCATCTCCTCCGGCACCGGGGCGAGGCAGGCCAGCCCGGCGATGCGCAGGTCCGACCGGTGGTCGTCCGGCGCACGGGCACTGCCGATCCCGTGCACCAGGGCGAGCACCCGGTCGACGGGGGGCAGCCCGGGCGGCAGGTGGCCGGAGACCTCCGCGAGGCAGCCGGCGACGGCCTCGAGCAGGGCGTCATGGTCGGCGCCGAACCAGGTGGCCAGCCGGACCAGGTGGTCCGCACGCGCGCAGGCGGTCCAGGCGGTGGCAAGGTCCGGCTGCATCCGCGCCCAGGCGAAGACCGGGGAGGGGGCGTGGTCGCACGCCTCGATGCGCTGCAGCCAGGCAGGGGCGGCGGACGTCACGAGGCCTTCCTTCCGGTGTGCTGGCGTGGCACGGCGGGGGACCGGGCCACCGGCGACGAGGACGTGATGATCCCGTAGGCGATCGCCTTCCGGTAGAAGGTGCGGCGCGGCATCTCCAGGAGGAGCGCCGCCTTCATCCTGTGCCAGCCCACCAGCTCGAGCGCCGTGCGGATGCGCTCCGCCTCGCGGACCTTGAAGGCCCGCGAGGTCCTGGCGCCCTTGATCGGGGGGAGCTGCCCACGCAGCGCCACCTCTCCGGGCGTGAGCCGGAGCTCCTCCGGGGCCGACCGCCGGAAGATCCCGCAGGCGATCGCCTCCCGGCTGAACATCGACAGGGACGTTCCCAGCAGCAGCGCCGCCTTCGCGCGGTGCCCTCCCATCAGGTCCAGCGCCGCCTGGATGCGCGCCTTCCGCCCGTCCGGGGTCGCGGCCCCGTCGATCGGAGGAAGTTCCGCCCGGCGGGCCGCCTCCAGGGCGGAGAGCCGGACTGCCGGGGCGTCGGACCGCCGCGGGCGGCGGATGGCCGGCGACGCCTCCGGAGGGTCGGAAGGCTCCTGGCGGACGGCCGGATCCGGCGTGGGAGGACGGAGCCCGGCGGGCCGGGCGGCCAGATCGCCCTGGACGTCCTCCAGGACCTCCCGGATGACCTCCAGGATCTCCCGGGCGCGCGCCGTGGGAAGCGGATCTGCCAGGCGCCACAGCGCGCGACGGACGGCGAGCACCAGGGCGACCGGAAGCGTGACCGGCGCCATGGGGTCCGGCGGGGCGTGCCCGGCGGTATCCGATGGCTCGTCCCGGCCTGCCCCCGGCTGGCCGCACAGCCATCGTCCGGAGACATGGAGCGCCCTGGCCAGCGCCGCCCGCGTGTCCGCCCGGTAGGCGCGACCGCGCCTGCTTGCGTTGCGCTCGAGGCAGGAGACGTCGACCTGGTGGAGTCCCGCCTCCCGGGCCAGCGCCTGCTGGGAGAGTCCCAGGTCCAGGCGCGCCTCCTTCAACCGCCCGCCATCGATCCTCATGTCCGTCGCTCCTCGCCGTCGACCGGCTTCCCGACCGCAGTGACCCGCTGCCAGCGGTCCGCGTCGGTGCATCCGGCCTCGTAGCAGGTGTGGTCCTGGCACACCAGTGCACCTTCCGGCACGGCCACCAGGTCCCCGTCCAGGCGGAAGCCGGGATGCCGGACGCTGTCGCGCCTCCAGGCGACGCGACCGAGCGGGATCTCCCAGCCGGCCGGCATCGCCACCAGGCTCGCCCGGTACCGGGGCTTCCCGCACGCGGCGCAGGGCGCCATCGCGCCCGAGGCGAGCAGGCTGACCTCCTCGGCCCGCCGGAAGAGGTCGCCCTGCGCGAAGGACGCCCCGGCCGCCAGTGCCTGATGCGTGATGCAGACGGGCTCGCCCGGCTCCACCCGCACCAGCAGCTCGCGGTCGTGCCGGCCCGCGCGGACCGTCCGGCCCTGGTCCGTGAACCCCCGGCGCAGGTCGGCGAGGTCCCGGCCCGTCGTGACGACGTCCAGGGCGACCGTGCTCCGGATGACCGCGGGGCTGCCCGTCCGGTGCGGGAGTCCGCAGACGACGCAGCGGTCCTGCGGCCGGCCGGGCATGGCGCGTGGTCGGGCCACCGCTAACCTCCCGTCCGCTCCGGGTCTACTGCTCCCGTGGGCATGCGACTCCAGGCGGAGGCACTCACCCAGGCCCGGTGCAGCGCCCGCACGACGGTCCAGTCGGGGCGTTCGACGTTGATGGCGTCGTCGAGGTCCGGCCGGAGCTGCCGGCAGAGCCCCGACCGGTTGAGCGGGTCCGTGAGGCCGCGATCGACCCGCGCCCGCAGGCCTGCGGCACGTTCCGACATGATGTGCCGCTCCAGTGCGCCGAGTGCGCGATCGAGCCGGGCCAGCGGGTCGTCCTTCGCCATGGTGTCCTCCAATGCCGTGCAGACCGTCCGGCGCCGTCACTGCAGCGGCCGTGCCGCGGACGAGGCAGGCGGCTGGACCAGGGATCCACCGCGGAATCCGTATTCCTGGTGCCCGCCGCGGGGCGGGCGGCCATTCAATCATGCAATGGAGCGTTGCACGGATGCAAGCGGCTACTGCATCGCCCGTGCGGTCTGGAGGTCGGTCCGGGCGAGGCGGCTCTCGAGCTGGCCCAGCGCCTCCTCGAGCTTCTTCTGCTTCCCCTTGGACACGGACAGGTAGATCACCCCGGACTTCTTGCAGGCCGTCTTGATGCCCACGGTGGTCGTGTGGTCGAGGAAGCTGCAGCAGACCAGGCACGCCAGCGGCCGGCCGGTAGCCAGCGACCCGATCAGGCTGTCGACCCGTCCCTGCTCCGGGAGGGCGAGCCACTCGACCCGCGACGAGCCGAGCGTCCGCCGCAGCCAGGCCTCGAGCCGCTGCTCGTACCGGTTGGAGGCGACCACCAGCTTGCGCCCGGCCACTGCCAGGCGCAGGTGCGGATACAGGGGCGTGACGATCTGCACCGGTGCGGGGCCGGCAGCAGCGGGATGTCCGCTGTGGCCGTTGATGCGGACCGGTTCTGCGTCCCCGTCTGCCTCGTCCTCCTCGTCCTCGTCCTCGTCGGCCGTGCCCGTGGCCGCCTCGCCGGCCGCCTCGCCGGCCGGGGGGTCCGGCAGCGGCGCCGGGGCATGATCGACGAGGTCGATCCCCTCGTGGCACAGGATCTCCATGATGCCGTCCGCCCAGCAGCACGCCGGGCCCGCCGCCTCCGCCTGCGCGAGCAGTGCCTCGAGCAGGTCGGCCGGCAGTGCGGTGGTGACGTCGTCGAAGGTCAGGTATCCGCGCGACCGGCCGAGGGCGACGAGCCGGACGGTCTCCTCGCGCATGGCCAGGTCCTCGGTCCGGATCACCGGGACCGGCGCCGCCGGCACGGGGTCGACCACGGCTTCCGCCGCCGGGCCGGGCGATGCGAAGGCGTCCGGGCCGGCTGCCGTGGCCGGCGGCACCGCCGCGGGGACGGGCTCCTCCGGGGGCGCGGCCGGGGCAGGCGGTGGCACGAGCGGGACCGGAGGCGCCGGTGGTGCCACCTCGTGCCAGTCGATCCAGGGCCCGATCAAGGTCCGCTGTCCGGCGAGCTCCGGCAGGCCGAGTACGTTCCGGAGCAGGTCGAGCGCGAGGCCGGTCCCCTGGAGGCGACCCTCCGGAGGCAGGCCGAACCGGGCCTCGGCCTCGAGCCGCACGTCGTCCACGAGGTTGGTCCGGTAGGCATCGAGCGCCCGGGCGACCAGGGCGTGGCGGGCGCGGGCGACCGTCAGGGCCGCATCGTGCCCGGTCCGGATCTCGAGCAGGAATGCCTGCAGGGGGTCGAGGCCCGGCGCGGCCTCCGGTGCGACCGCCGGGACCGGCGGGGCCGCCTGCGGCGCGACAGGACCGGGGCCGACCCCGGCGGACTCGACCTGCGCCCGGTGCTCCGGGTGGAGGAGGATGCTCCGCAGGCAGCAGCGCCGCTGGTTGATCGAGATCGCGGCGAGATGTGCCGTGCACGGGGAAGCGATGTATGCCTCGATCGAGGCCTGGTCCGTCGGATCGCGCCCTTCCGCCCGGCACCATCCGGTGTAGCTGCGCCAGATCCCGGCGTAGATCTTCAGGCTGCCGGGGTTCAACACGACGCACCTCCCGCGAACCGCTGGCGGATCCCCTGCAGCTCGGGCAGGCACAGCACCGCGTCGAGCAGATCCCGGGCACGCTGGCCGGCCTCCGAGGTCTCGTCCGGGCGCTGCTGCGGGGGGAGCGCGGTGTCCCCGCGCGCCAGGGCCGCGCGCATCCGGGACAGGATCTCGCCGAGCACGTGCGCCTCGCTGGCCGTGCAGTAGCGTGCCTGCGCGGCGGCCACCGCCTGGGCCAGGCACTGGCGCTCCGCGACCCGTTCGCAGAACCACTCCTCCAGGGCCCGGTGCAGCCGATCCAGGGGCGAGGGCGACGGAGCCGCCGGGAGCACGGGGGCGCAGTCGGTGATCTCGACCGGCGCTTCGGGCGCCGTGGTGACCGGCGGCGGCTCCGGTGCGGGCGCGGCGGCCAGGCCGGGGTGCGCCAGGCACCAGCGCAGGGCGCGCCGCGCCGTCCCTGCCCGGACCTCGCCCATGCCCTTCTCCTGGAGACCCTTGATGTAGCGATCCATGACGGCGGTCTCGCCCAGGCGGCCGGACCACCCATGGGCCGCGCCCCAGGCGCGATACCGGTTCCAGAACGACCGGTAGTCCAGCAGCGTCTTGCGCGGGAGGCCGGAACCATCCGCGCCCTCGGCAGCCTCCGTGCCGGCCGGGGTGGCCTCGGCAGCCTCCGCGGCCCGGGTCTCTACCACCAGCGGATCGTCCGGGGGCAGCGGATCGGCCGTGAAGGGCCGGACCCCCCCGGAACGGTGGCGATCCGGCGGGACGATCGCGGCCAGGTCGGGATGCGCCCGGCCCCAGCACAGCGCCGTGAGGACGAGCCTGCCGCCCTCCGCGGACATCCCCGCCCGCTGGAGGCAGGCGATGTAGCGGGTCATCGTGCCCGTCTCGTTGGCCCGCCGGGCCAGCGACGAGGCCGCGCACCAGACCCGGTAGCGCTGGCAGTAGCGCTGGTACGTCTCCAAGGTGACCGTCTTCATCAAACTCCTCCTGGGGGCCTGGATCCATCCCGACCCGACAACAGGAACCCTATCATCGCTCGTCCATGGAATGCAATCCAAATCGGCACCAGGCGGCACGGTCGGCGCGGAGGAGCTAGGAATCGGCATGGACCCGGCTGGTGCCAGCCACGCCCATCCCGGCGAGGTCCGCGCGGTGGTGTAGATGGGCCAGGAGCTCCTGGGCGTGATAGGCCGAGTACGCGGCCTCGGTGGCCGCCTCGCGGGCGAGCCGCACCCGGCGGGCATGGTCGCGTCCGACCAGCAGGCCGGAATCATCATCGAACTCCTGCTGCAGGGCGGAGGACGTGGCGGCGGCGCTCCGATGGGCCAGGTCCACCAGGACCTCCGACGGCTCCCGGAAGGCCCCGGAGGCCCATTCGCTCGCCGCCTCGACCGCCTCGAGGCACCGCAGGTCGGTGTCGCCCGCCAGGCGGAGCGCCTCGCGGGCGGCGTCGGCCAGCTCGGCCACCGCGGCCAGCACCGGCACGCGTACGAAGTCCAGATCGCCGCCGCCGCCCCCGGCGGAGGGGATCACTCGTTGCACCCGGCGTAGAGCCAGCCGGCGTCGGTGTTCGGGAAGCGGGTCCAGCCGACCTCGACCTCCGCCGCGTCCTCGAGGCTGCCGGTCACGCCCGCCAGGAGGCCGCAGGTGGCACAGCGGAAGAAGGACTCGCCCGCCTTGGCGGCCGGTGCGTCGTCCTCCGGCGCCACCGGCAGGAAGCGGTGGCCCTGGTGGCCAAGGGTGTCGAGCTCGACCTCGTGGGCACGGAAGGCGGCGTCCCGGTCGGCGCGCCATTCCTGCAGTGCCACGTCCACCGGATGTTCCCCGGACAGGTCGAGGACGCACTGCCGGAGCAGCGCGTGGGAGCCCGGCTTGCCGCGCAGGGACCGCACCTCCGGCCGGAAGCGGTCGAAGACGATCCGGCCCCCGAGCGGGTAGGGATAGTTCGCGACGATCTCGGCCGCCAGCGCTTTCGCCTCGGCGGTGACCGGTAGCCGGACGCCTCGCGGCTGACCGACCTTGAAGCGTGCGGCCTTGCCGCCGGCCGCCCGGATCCGCCGGCCGAAGCGGTCGCCCAGCGTGAGCGATTGCCAGGCGAGCACCACCATGCTGACCGGTTCAACGACGCCGCCGTCCTCCGGCCTGCCCAGCCCGGCGAGCCAACGCCAGCGGGAGACGATGTCCTCCGGCCGGGCGAGCCGGAACCCGTCGAAGTCGTAGGCGACGCGACCTCCCTGGCTGCAGACGCCCTCCAGGCCCGCGATGCCGGCGTGGAGCGAGATCTCCCGCGCCCCGCGGTCCCATTCAAGCCACACGTTGCCGACCCCGTCGGCGGTCACGTCCGGCACCGACCATTCCAGGCCGGCAGCCTGGACGGCGGCCTCCATCGCCGGCAGCGCCTGCGCGGCCACCGCGACCGCCTCCGGGTCGGGGCGGTGGCCGGGCTGGAAGCGCAGGTCGTGGAGGATCCGCAGCGGGTCGTCGGTAGGCATGGTCGACATGGGCTATCCAGATCCTTCCGGGCTTCGCGCCCTGCCCTTCGGGGAGGGGTCCTTCCCGGTTCACGCCTCGGCCACCGGCGCCAGTTCGTCGTCGGGCGGCATCGCCCGCAGCGCGAGGCCTACGGCGCCGTCGGGACGGAAGCAGCGGCGCTGCTCCTCCTCGTCCGCCGGCCAGAGCCGCGTGACCTCCTCGATCATGTCGATGGCCTCGCGCCAGTCCGCCTCCAGGCTCATCAGGCCCATCTGGTTCTCGTGCGGACGTCCCAGCAGGTCCAGCCCCGGGCGGTCCTCCCCGACGAAGCTCGCGGTCCGTTCGCTCCCGGACTGCAGCTTCCGCGCGAAGGTCAGGCCGACCCGGCCGGCCAGGTAGTAGCTGCGCAGGTCCGTGCGCCCGAAGGTGCCGGACATGCCACGGCTCTCGCAGGCGTCCATCATCCCGCGCAGGCCCCGGCGCAGCACCCGTTGCGTGAACGACTGGAAGGCCTGCCCCATGGCCCGGTCCCGGGCATGGAAGTAGCCGGAGACATGCTCGGCCGTCCAGACGTCCTGCTCCAGTCGGCACTCCATGAAGAGCCCGGGATCATCCATGAGCGCGACGGCCCGGGACGCGGCGCGCGCCAGGAGCCAGATGACGTGGTGACGGTCGGACCCGGCCGCCGGATCGGTCAGGTCGCCCGGCCGGGGCAGTTCCTCCAGGTGCTCCAGGGAGATCAGGCCCCGGATCACCTCGCGGCAGTAGCCGTACCGGGCCTGCAGCATCTCCACCGCGTCGTGCAGGAGGCCGGGCAGTGCCCAGCGGAAGCCGCCATACTCGTAGCGCTCCCGCACCTCGACCCGGAAGTACCAGGCGAGGAAGGCGGCCAGGGCCACGTCCCCCCGGAACACCACCTGGAAGCCGGCCTCCAGCTCCCGGCGGTACCCGAACATGGCTGCCGCGAATGCCAGCCGCTCGCTCTCCCTTGTCGTGTCCATGCCGATCTCCATTTCCCCCTCCCGCGTTGCGTGGCTACCCGTTCCCGCCGCCGCGCCGCTTGAGCGCTGCCGGGTCGTGCACGGCGATGCCGCCGTCGACCGTGGTGAGCAGCCCCTCGCGCGACCAGCGCGACAGCGTGCGGATGGTGGCCTCCACGGTGGTGCCCACCAGCGCGGCGAGCTCGGCGCGCGTGAGGCGCAGGGGGATCAGCGTGGTGCCGTCCTCCATCTCGTCGCCGAAGCGCTCGCTCAGCTCCATCAGGGTCGTCGCCAGCCTCTCCTCGGCCGAGGAGGCGAACAGGACCAGGCGCCGCTGGGCCAGGCGGGCCTGGTTGGCGCAGTCGCGGGCGAGGTCCAGGGCCGCGGCGCCGTTGCGCTCCAGCACGCCGAAGAAGATCTCGCGTGGCACCCGGGCGATGACCACCGGATCGGTGAGGGCGGAGGCATCGCTGCTGAGCGGCCCGCCCACGAGCATTGCCGCGTCGCCCACGCTTTCGCCCGGCCCGGACAGGCCGATCACCAGGTCGCGCACGCCGCTCCCGGGCAGCACCACCTTGACCAGGCCGTGGCCCACCACGGTGAACGGGACGGCCGCCTCCCCGGCGCGCCAGAGCGTCTCGCCGCGCCGCAGGCGCCGCACGGTGGCCGCACGGGCCAGCTCGTCGAGTCCCTCCGTGCCCAGGCGTGCCAGGGCGCGGTGCCGCTTGAGGGTCGAAAGGGCATCCATGTCCTACTCCTTGTCCCAGGCCCGCAGGCCGTCGAGCGGACCGCCATCGAGGCGGCCCTGTTCCTTGAGCCAGTTCCAGCAGGCCTGTTCGGCCTCCTCGTGCGCCGCCCGGCTGACCCGGGGCTGCTGCGCGGGCCTCGCGGCCCTGGCCGTGGCCGGTCAATCCCCGTCCAGCCGGGCGCCCGGGAAGACCTCCCGGATCCGGTCCCGGACCAGCTCCTCGATCTCCGGGAACATCGCCGCCAGGCGTCGCGCCTTCTCCTGCAGCAGGTCCACCGCGGCCTGCTCGACCTGCTGCTCGTACTGCGCCTCCATCTCGTCCATCACAGCCGAGAAGGGCAGTTCGACGCCGTCGACGATGAAGGTGACCTCGTGCCCGGTCCGGCCGGCGAAGGCCGCGTCGAACAGGCCCTTGTGCTTCTCCGCATGGGCCGTGACGGCGATGATGAACGACCAGAAGGCGTGCCGGTGGGTCCGCTCGAGGACGTCGACCTGGAACTTCTCGGACATGGCTACCCCTCCTCGTCGAAGGCCTGCGGGAACGCCTTGCGGCACGCGTTGCCGATCCCCTCGTCGACCGCCCGGGAGATCTCCTCGAGCTTGCCGGTGACCTCCTCGGCCACCCGCTCCTTGATGATCTCGACCGCGCGCTCTTCGACGCAGCGGTCGAACGCCTGCTGGTACAGTCCGAGGATCGTCGCGAAGGGCACCTCGATGCCCCCGACCGTGAACGAGACCTCGTAGATCCCGTGGTCGGACCCGTCGATGACGCGCTTGACGATGCTGTCCGGTCCGCGCTCCGTGCCGAGCTGGCGGTCGTAGCCGGTCAGTGCCAGCAGGAAGGCCTTCGCTGCCGGGTGTCCCGCGCGGTTCAGATCGCACCAGTCGAATCGTTCGGACATGGACCTGCTCCTTCCTGTTCCATACACGGGCCAGGTCGTGCCTGGCAAGCCTCTTCAGCCCGGCAGTGCGGGGAGCATGCCCGGCTCCACCTCGACGCGCCCGTGGCCGGGGTCGATGTACAGCGGGGTGCCCGGCGGGAACTTGCGGCAGGCCTCCGCGACGAGCACCACGACGGCGCCGCGCTCCAGGGCGATCTGTGCCAGGTGCGCGCCCGCGCCGCCCGCCTCGGTCACGATCGCCCGGGCGTGGGCGACCTCGACCAGCCGGTCCGGGGAGAGGTCGGGCACCACGGCGATGTCCTGACCGGCCACGCCGCTCAGCACCTCTCCCGGCACCAGCACCGCGCACGAGAAGGACCCGAGCCGGGCCAGCAGGTCGAGCATCTCGCGCTCCGCCGCCCGGGCGACCGGCGTGCCGTAGCCGCAGCGACCGTCCAGGCCGAGCCCGGCGCCGTAGTACCAGTCCGAGTGGAACGGGTCGTCGGACTGCGCCTTCATGCCGCTGCCGGCCACCGGGACCCAGGGAGGGGCAAGGTGCTGCAGCGCCGTGTGCCTCAGCGCCCAGCACAGGAAGGGCGCACGCGGTACCCGCGCGACGACTCCGCCCTGCTCGTCGTGCAGGTCGATCAGGTCGGCCCCCGACCGGGCCTGCACCTCGCGATGGATCCGGGCGATCTCTTCCAGGTGCGCGGTCCGGGCGGCGTCCTCTCCCGGCCCGGCCCGTCCGGATCGCCGCAGCACGGCCTGCACCTCGCTGCGGATCCGGGCGACCTCCCCCGGAGGGCCCTCGTCGGCCGGAGGGTCCTTCCAGAGCGAGCGGACCATCCCGGCCAGGAGCGCGCGGGGATCGTATTCCGCCGCATCGTGCCGTCTCGTGCCCCGACGCACCTTGCGTCGTCTGGCCCCGGGCATGGCGCTCATCCTTCCTGCGGTGCCCGATGGCCGGGCAGGTCGTTGCCGAAGTAGTCGATCCCCAGCCGCTCCTCCAGGCCCACGGGGAGGAAGGGGTCGTACACGCGCGGATTCACCCCGCGCCCCCAGCACCCCTTGAGCCAGTCGCGCAGCGGCATCCCGGGCCGCCTGCGCAGCACCTCGACGTCCACGGCACTGGCGACCAGCACCTCGACGTGGAAGTGCGCGCGGCCCTCGGCGGGCTCCCGACCGTCCTCGCCTCCGCCCGTCCGCACGCGGACCTCGACGCCGTGACGCCGTGCCTCGTCGGCCCGGCCTTCGGCCTCGGCGCAGGCGTACTTGCGCGCGCTCCACCCCTGGGAGTTGTAGGTGCTCTCCCAGGTCTGTGCCAGCTCGTGCCAGGCCTTCTCCCCTTCGGCCAGGGGCACCGACGGGGCGAGCACGCCGAGGCGCTCCGAGGCGTCCTTGATCCGGGCCTGGCACGCGGCGATCAGCTCGTCCATCCGGGCCTGGAACGGCGCCCGGATCGCCTCGAAGCGCTCGTCGCCGAGGACCGTGTGCGCCTCGGGGATCGAGAACACCCGGGCCTTGCGCCCCCGGCGCGGCTTCGGCAACTCGGGCCAGGCGGCCCGCAGCGCCGCCTCGAACTCCGCGTTGACCGGGTGGTCCTTCAGGGCGCCCAGGTCCTCCCGGGCCTGCGCCTGGTCGGCCAGCGCCGCCTCGAACTGCGCGCGCGGGTCCAACGGGTCCATCAGCCGAGCTCCGTGACGGTGACGCGCACGGCGCCGGCCAGCGCGGTCACTTCCCGGCCACCGGCGCGCGCCTTGTTCGCCAGGCGCGCGATGGCTGCCTCGAGCTTCGGACCGGCCTCGTCGATCTCCACGATCGCCGTGAAACGCCGGCCATTGCCATCCTGCATCTCGCGCTCGATCCGCATCGCCGCTCCTCCGGGCCATCGGCCCGTGATTGCCGTCGGCAGGGGACCTTTGCAGCCGCCGTGCCGGCCCCTCGGACACCTGAAAAGACAATGGTTTCCGTGCGGTGGGAGTCCCCACCGGGGCACCTGGTTCCACCCGTGAAAGCTCGTCCTTGCAGATCTGGAAGGTCGCCGGGTCCGGGCGCTAGACCCGCTTCCACTGCCCGTCGGCGTAGCGCTCGATCCAGGTCTCGGTGCACTGCTCGAGGAGCGCCTCGCGCCGGTCCTGCGCGGCCTCCAGGGCCCACACGGGCTTGCCCTGGTGCACGCCGATCGGCCCCTTGCCACACGCGCGCAGCATCCCCTCGCGCGGATCCCACTTCGTCCTCGGGCCGCTCACACAGGCATCCTTCCTGTCGGTCCAGGGGTCCCGCGACGCTGCGGATCAGCGTTCCCCAAAGACCTCGCGGACGTAGGCCTTCGCCTTCTCCAGCGTAGCCCGGACGACATCGCCCGCGGCCGCATGGGCGTTCCCGAACACTCCGTGCCGCTCCGTGCCGGGCACGCCGAACAGCCGGTCCTTGTCGGCCAGGCGGCAGAACTCGACCTCGTATCCGACGACGGCGTACTTCTTGGAGAAGGACGCCGCGCCGCTGACGTCGTCAACGACCTGCAGGATGTTCCCGATCCGCTCGCCATCACGCCAGATGCCCTTCACGCCTGACTCGCCCGGGGCCGCACCTTCCATGTTCCCGAACGTGATCCTGAGCTTCTTCGTCGCCATGTCGTCCTCGCCGGTCAGGGTAGCACCCGGGCATCGTCGCAGCTAGGCGGGCGTCCTTCCGGTCGGCTCGAGGTCGCCCCGCGCGAGCCCGAAGGCCTGGAGCAGGGCGTCCAGCGAGCCGGCCCGTTGGATGCGGAAGGCGCCGTTGAAGAGCGCGGCCTCGCCGCTGGCGAACTCGCGCACGAACTGGTCGAGGTCGCTCCGTAGGCGCCACTCGTGCCGGAGCGTGCCCATGGCGTGCTCCTGCTGCGCGGCCGCTGCTGCGGTCTGCAGGCTGGCCGGGCCCGCTGCCGTGCTGCGCGGGCGCGCGGGGGGTGCCGCCGGTTCCGCAGGCAGCGTGACCTCCAGGTGGGGCCAGCCGCCCTTGTTGGCCACGGTGGCGAGGTAGCCGCCCTCCTGCAGGGCGGCGGCCGCCTTCCCGATCTCGTCCAGCGCCCGGTCGTTGCTGGCGTGCCGGGTGAGGTCGCTGCCGACCGTCCAGTCCACACGCACGCGGAGACCGTCCTGCGAGCTGTGGTAACCCTCGGTCACGTTGTGCCACCCGCGGATGCGGGTGGGGCTGGACCTCGAGATCGGCAGGCCGGCACGCCGCAACACGCCGGAGATGGCGGAAGCCGTCGGGGAGGTGGGGGTGTCCTTCTCGAGACGTGCCATGGCTCACCTCCGCCCGAAGCGGGCGCGCAATGCTTCCATCGTGGCCGGCGCCGCCGGGGCGACCGGGGCAGGCGGGGCGGCCCCGGGTGCCGGCGCCGGTCGCGCCAGGTCCGGCTGGTAGGCGACCATCTGGCCGGGCCAGTCGCGCTCGTCGATGAACTGGCCGGCGAGGTTCCGCGCCCAGCCGGCCGGCGCCATGACCAGGGTGCGGGAGTCGCTGCCGCTGCCGCGCATCCGCTCCACACGGGCCAGGATCCGCACCCCGCCGGCCTGGTCCCAGTCGACGTGGAACGAGGGCCAGCGCTTCGCCCCGCAGCCGGGACTGTACTCGTGGACGAGGACCAGCTCCGCGTCCGTCCGCACCGGTTCATCCCCGCCGGCCGGGGCCAGCACCACCGCGCCATCCGGTGCCAGGCCCGCCCGGACCGCCGGGAGGGTGGCCCCGTCGTCGTCCCGGGCGTCGCCCAGCCAGGCTGCGAGGAGGGCGGGGCCCCGGTCGCTGTCAGCCTCGAGCCGGCCGTCGGCGATGGCGAGGCCTTCCTCGACCCGGCTGCCGCACAGGCGGTACGCCTTCAGAGCCACGTGATCCTCCCGGCCTCGGCGGCCTCGCGGGCCAGCCGCTCGGAACGCTGGTCCCGGTTCTCGTCCACCACGTTGCCGTCCGCGAGCACGCGGAGCCACCGCGTGCCGCCCTCGTGGCCGCCGCCGCCCGAGGTGCGGTACTCGACCTCGGACGGTGCTGGCACGACCACCAGCAGCTCGTCCCATCCGCCGGCCCGGCCGGCGTCGCCCTGGGCGATCGTGCCCCGGGCCAGCTCGCGGGCGCCTTCGGGCAGCTTGTAGCCGACCGAGCCGCGCCAGCCGCCGGCCGCGTTGAGCACCAGGAGCACCCGTGGCTCCTCCGCCTGTCCCGGGTCGGCGGCCAGCATGGGCCGGTCGCCCTCCGCCAGGCCCACCCGCACGTGGGTGAGCCGTACGGTGCCGTCCTCGTCCGGCGGCAGCGGGCCGATGACGGCGACCGACCTCTCCTCGCGGCCCCGCCCGACCTCGCCCAGCACCACGCGGGGCTGGCCGGCGGCGGTCAGGATGAGGATGCCGGGGCGGCTCATGGTGTACGCACGCACGCTATACCTCCTGCGGGGCCTGGATCAGCCGGGTGACCGCGACCACCTGGCCGCGCTCGTCGCGGATCGCCCCGTCCTGGGGCCCGGTGCCGGGGGACACGACGTCCTTCCGGCCGGTGCAGCGCGCCGCGACCAGCGCGCTGACCAGGTACAGGGTATCGGCTACGGGCGCCGGCAGCCCCTCGACCGCTCCCCAGGTCGGGGCGGCGAAGACCGGAACGCCCCCGGCCTGGCCGATCGGGCGGCCGGGGACGGAGGCCACCCGGGCGACCTGCCCGGACGGCATGACCGTGGTCTCGAGGCCGTCGGTGCCCCGGAGAACGATCGAGTGGGGGGTGAGATTATTGACGATCATCGTGGTCTCCTATCGTCTCACTCCCTCGGCCTCGCCGAGGTGCCGAGTCGCGCCACGATGGCGTCGGCCCGGCGGCACGCCAGGCACGTCCCCTGGCAGGAGTAGGCATGACCCTCGAGCTGCGCCCAGGCCCACGCCCTCAACCCGGCAGCCATCTGCCGGGCCAGCGCCTCCTGCTCCAGGGCACGGGCCTCAAGCTCGTGCGACCGGAAGCCGGCGGCCCGTGACCGGGCCAGGTCGTAATCGCGCAGGTTAGCCACGGCCGGGGTTGCTTGCCAGGGCCGTGCCAGCCGCCCCGGCCACGGAAATCATTACGTTTTCCGGCTGTCCAAGAGCATCGCGCGGAGTGCTGGATTCCATGGATGGAAGGCCACCATTGCACATCTGCAATCCCGGGTCGTCCGCAGGCGACCGGCACGGATCGGCACGCCTCGCGGGGTACCGCCGGCAAGGATCCCTTGCTCCCGGACCCCGTCCGGTGGTACCGTCCGGCCGTCCCGGGCAGGCCCTTGCCGATTCCTTGTCACCGCTGCCCGGCCTGCCGGGGTTGACGGGGCGAGGAGCCACCGACATGACCATCGAAGCCACCCTGCAGACCCCCGCCCCCTCCACCGGCAGCCGCCTGGTCGCCACGGACGGCCGGGACCTCCCCCTCGGGAGCGTCGCCCTCGAGGTCGCCGCGTCCGGCGGCATCGCCCGCACGACCCTGCGCCAGACCTTCCGCAACCCCCACCGGGAGACCCTGCAGGTCCAGTACACCCTGCCGCTGCCGGCGGACGGTGCCGTGGGCGGCTTCGCGTTCACGATCGCCGGCCAGCGGGTCGAGGGCCGGATCGAGGAGCGCGCGCAGGCCCGCGAGGACTTCGAGGACGCGGTGGCGGCCGGCCGCACCGCCGCCCTGGTCGAGCAGGAGCGCAGCTCGGTCTTCACCCAGGAGGTCGGCAACCTGCCGGCCGGCGCCGAACTCCTGGTCGAGATCACCGTCGACCAGAAGCTCCGCTGGGTCGAGGGCGGCTGGGAGTACCGCTTCCCGACCGTGGTCGCCCCCCGCTACCAGGGCGCGCCCGGCCGCGTCGCGGACGCCGGCCGGGTGGACGTGGATGTGGCCCCGGCCGGCCAGGAGCCCGCGATCCCGTGCACGCTCGCCCTCGTGGTCGGCGAGGACCTCGAGTCGGGCACCGGCCCCGCCTCCCCGAGCCACGCGGCCCTGCTGACCCGCACGGACGCCTCCGTGCGCGTCGCCCTCGCCGAGCACGCCGTGCTCGACCGCGACGTGGTGGTCCGCTGGCAGGTGCCGCGCCCGCGCACCGGCGCCACGCTCCGCACCGCCGCCTCGGCCCACGAGGGCCGGCCCTGCCTCCACGGCCTCGCGACCCTCGTGCCGCCCGCCGTGGCGACGGCGCCGGTCGCGCGCGACATCGTCGTACTGCTCGACACCTCGGGCTCGATGTCCGGCCTGCCGCTCGAGCAGGCGAAGGCCGTGCTCGTGCCCCTCGTCGAGGCGCTCGGCGAAGGCGACCGGCTGGAGCTGCACTCCTTCTCGGATGTCGTCGAGAGCTGGCGGCCGGGGCACGTGCCGGCCACCCCGCAGGCGAAGCGGGAGGCGCTCGCCTGGCTCCGCAGCCGCAAGGCCGCCGGATCGACGGAGATGGCCGCGGCCATGCGCCGTGCCCTGGAGCCCCTGCGCGAGGGGGCGCAGCGGCAGGTGGTGCTCGTCACCGACGGCCAGGTGGGCTTCGAGGCCGAGGTGCTCTGCCAGGTGCTGCAGCATCTCCCGGTGGGCTGCCGCGTGCACGCGGTGGGCGTCGGGGACGCGACCAACCGGTCGCTCACGGCCCCGGTCGCGCGCGCCGGCCGCGGCACCGAGGTGGTCGTCGGCCTCGACGAGAAGCCGGCCCTGGCGGGCGCCCGCCTGGTCCGGGCCACGCGTGCCCCCACGGTGTCCGCGCTGCGCATCACCGGCAGCGCCCTGCAGGCGCACGCGCCGGCACACCTGGCGGACCTCCTGCCCGACCAGCCCGTGCTCGTCCCGCTGCTGCTCGCCCCGGAGGGCGGCACGCTGCACCTCGAGGGGACCACCAGCGAGGGCGCCTGGAAGGTGGACCTCGCGGTGCCCCCGGCCGGCCCGCAGGCCGGGGACCCCGCCCTCGCCCGGCTCTACGGCCGGGAGCTGGTCGAGGACCTGGAGGCCGAGGCCTGCGCCTCGGGCGACCCGGCCACGGTCGAGCCGCGCATCCTCGAGGCGGGGCTGCGCTACCGGATCGCCACGCGGCTGACCTCCTGGGTGGCCACGGGCGACACCGGCGTCGATCCGGGCGAGGGCTTCCGGCGCGTGCGCGTGCCGCAGCAGCTCCCGCACGGCATGAACGCCATGGGCGCCGGCCTGCACGGGGTGACGCAGTGCTACGCCCTGTCCGCCGCGCCGGTGTGTGGCGCAGTACCGGCCGTGGCCTGGGTGGGAGGCGCGCCGACGCTCCGGTCGGCCATGAAGGGCGTCGGCGTCGTCCGTGCCTGCAGCACCAGCCTGGGCGGCGGCCACGGCGGGGGCGGGATGTACGGCGCCGGGGGCGGATGGAGCGCCTCGCCGGGCGGCGGCCACGGCGGCTCGGACGACGTCTTCAGCGGCTTCTTCGACGCCCGGCCGGACTGCACGCCGGAGGCCTTCCCGGGATTCCGCGAGACGGCCACCGATACGGTGCCCGTCATCCGCACGGGCGGCGCGGCGGGCGCGGGCGCGACCGGCCCGGTCACCGCGGAGGCGCTGGCCGCGTGGCTCTCCTCCGCCTGCGGCCAGCCGGAGACCGTGCTGCAGGGCCAGGTGAGGCGTTCGCGGGCGGACGGCGACGGGCAGGAGTTCATCATCGAGATCACGCTGCCGGTGCCCCTCGACTGGTCGCCGGCCGAGGACCTGGTGGTCGAAACGGGTGGTGCATGGAAGCTGGCGAAGATCTGCATGAAGCGGACGACGAAGGCCGCCGTGCTCGCCGCGGGCTGCTGCCTCCGGGTGGTCCTGCGCGTGCCGGAGGCCTGCCCGGGGCTGCAGTCGCTCCGGATCACCTGCCGGAACCGGGTGCTGGTCGTCCGGTTGTAGCCGGCGCGCTGGCCGCGATCCAGGCCGGGGATGCACGGGCCTTCGCCGGCTGGCTCGCGGCGTGCGAGCCCGTGCTCCGCCGGTCGCTGCGCCGGTTCGCCATGCTGGTGGACACCGAGGCGGTGCTGCAGCGCGCCCTGATCCAGGTCTGGAACCGCGCGCCCCGGGTCGAGGACCGGGGCGAGGGCGACCCGCTGCTGCGCTACGCCCTGCGCGTGGCGCGCAACGAGGCGCTCGACGAGGCCGCCCGGCAAGCCCGTGGCCGGCCGGTGCCGGAGGAGGACGCGGCGGACGGGCTGGTGGAGCCCGAGGTGCTCTCGCCCGGGTTCCGGCAGGCGGCCGGGGAGTGCCTGGGGCGGCTCCCGGGGCGTCCCCGGGCGGCCTTCGAGGCGCGGCTGGCCGGGGAGGGGGCGGATGGCGATGCCGCCCTGGCGGCGGCGGCAGGCATGACGGCGGCGACGTTCCGGCAGAACCTGCGGCGCGCCCGGGTGGCGCTGCAGGACTGCCTGCGGCGCCGGGGATTCAGGGAGGCCGAGGTGCGACCGTGACGGCGGACGATCTGCTCGAGGAGGCGCTGGGGGCCTGGCGGCCGGTGGACCGCGACGGGGCGCCGCGGATGCATCCGGCCTGGGCCGACCTGCCGGTGGCGGAGCGCGAGCGGCTCTTCGACGAGCTGGAGGCACTGCGGACGCTCGAGGCCGCGCTCGACCCGGGAGGGCTCAGCGCGACCGGCCACGCGGTGCTGCGGAGGATCCTGGCGGGACGGTGAGCCCCAGGTTCCGGACGTACTCCTCGTAGGGGACCAGGTTCGTGTCGTCCAGGTGGCAGTCGCACTCGCACCCGGGGCCGCACAGGTGGTTGGCGTCCGCGCATCCGTCGCACGGTTCCCCGCGCGCGCAGGCCGACTTCGACTTCGGCTGCGCCACCGGCCTGCGCGTCCCGTGTCCGCCCGCGCTCACGGGCGCCCCCTGCCCCGCCATCGGACGCTGGACCCCGCTGGCACGGTGGCGTTGAACACGTCCCCGTCCATCGCCGCGTACCGCTTCCGATCTTCCTTCCACGCCCGCTCCGCCAGCGCCTGCTCCTCGCCGGTCAGGCCGTCGCCGCGCTTGGACTTGCAGCGCAGCCGGAAGACCTCGCTCCACTGCGCCTCGGTCAGCCGGTGCACCCCACGGCCGCCCGCGCTCACGGGCGCTCCTCCGGGGGCTGGTCGTCACCCGCGGGGCCGTGGCCGCAGACATCGGCCATCTTCACGATCGGCTCCAGCGCCATGGACAGCGCCCCGATCGGTGCACGGCCGGACGCCACGACCTCCGGGCCGGCCCCTTCCGGGATGGCGAGGTCGGCATCCTTCATCGCCTCGCGCAGGTCCTCCTCGGCCCCGGCGGCGGCCAGGTGGGCGCGGGCGACGTCGCACAGGGCAACCGCAGCCCGGTAGAGCACGACGCCCTGGTAGTCGCGCGGTCCGTCATGCAGGCCCGGCGTCCCACCCAGGCACCGGACCATCCAGATGGTCGCGTCACGCATGGCCACGGCCGTCTCCGCCTCCCGCAGCCTCCGGGCATGGTCCTGCGGCACCCCGGGGGCGGCGGCGAGCGCGACGGCACAGGACTTGAGCATGGCGAAGTTCATCGAGAAGGTCCTTCCTGGCTGGATCCGGTGGCGGGACGGGGCTCGCAGGCGCGGAGGAGGTCGACCACCTCCGCCAGCACCGCCTGCGCGCAGTGGTGACAGAGCGGCGTCGGTTCGTCGCCGACGTTGATGCAGATGGTTGCGTGGCACCGGACGCACTCGGGGTCCTCGTCCGGCTCGACGAGGGCGTCGGACACGGCGACGCGGATGGCCGCCAGCGTCACCGCATCGGCGGGTGCGGCGATGGCGGCCTTGAGGTCGCGGTTGATGCGGCAGGCGTCGGCCTCTTCGGCCACGGCACGCTCGGCCTCCTCCGTCTCCCCGCAGGCGCACCGTTCGAGCGCGTGGAGCGTCGCCCGGATCTCGCGCTGCCGCTGCGCCAGCAGGTCGCCCGTCTCGTGTTCCGTCGCCAGCGCGAACAGGCCGGCGACGAGGTCGGACAGCAGGGCGGCGACCCGGCGGGCGACGACCGGCGTGACCACCAGGCCGGGTGATGCCACCGCGCCCGCGGCGAGATCCGCCCGCGCCGCCCCCTTCATGGAATCCGCCGGGCCGTCCACCGCGGAGCGGAGGGTGCGCAGCAGGGGTTCGCGGTCCTCGTCTCCGTCGTGCCGTCTCGCGAATGGACAGAAGTATTTCCCGACCGCAGGGCAGCAGCCGGCGGCCTCGTCCATCGCGTCGACGATCTCCTGGTAGACCGCGTCCCGATCCGGGACGGACGTTGCCGTCCCCGCGTCTGCCGGAACCTTCTTGTCCGCCATGGCAATTCCTCTTCTTTCACTGCCTGTGAGGCCACTACGCACCACCGGGCCGCCCGCATCGGATCATGTTCCCGCCACCCCGTCAATAGCGAGGCGGCCACCCTGCAGCCGGCGGATGGTTCATCACCCACGGGGCCGGGCGACCGAAGGGTGTCCAGGAGGATGATGCGGCTCCCTTGCATCACCCGCGGGGTCTCCTACGATCGCGCCGAACTGCCGGTCGCAGGCGTCGCACAGGCGGACCAGCCGCCCTCCGGTCGTCCGGCGGGCATGCCTCGCCTTGCGGCTGCACGCTGCCTGGGTGACGGCGCCCCGCTGGCAGCCGTTCCGTCCGGTGGGTCGTGTCGTGGAGCAACGCATCGGACTACAGCCCCAGGTCCGCCCTGCGCGCGGCGATCACGAGATCGCGGTCCGCGTCCGGCACGATCCCGTGCGAAGAGACGCCGTGACGGATCGCGTCATCGTAGCTCCCGCCGCGGATGGCGAAGAGGTGCTTGAGGGCGGCCTTGCGGTCGTACTCGGCGCAGCGCTCCTCGTGCTGACGCCCGGCCGTGGCCAGCCTGGACTCCAGCGCGGCAGTGCGACGGGGGTCGGAGTACGCGCTGGCGCGCCCGGCCTCGTGCGTGAGGCTGCGGCCCTCGCGGGCCAGGTCGTCGAACTCCCACGCGAGCTCGTCGCGCATCTCGCGGCGCAGCGCGTCGGCCTCGGTGGCGGTCAGGGCGGCGATCTCGGCTGCAGTGAAGGTGCGGATCGTGGTCATCATGGTCTCCTCTCGTGCGTCGGGCCCGCGGTGCCGGGCCGTCATGGATTCATCTGGCCATGCGGCGGGCGGCCTACGACGCCCTTGCGGCCGCGACGAACGCCTGGACCCGGGCCAGCAGCTCCGGGGACGGGGCGACCCGGACCACGTAATGGTACCAGGAGTCGCACTGGTCCGGGTCGCCGACCCGCTCGTGCAGGATGGCGCCGTCCACGATCGCCACCCGCTCGCCGGTGGCGCAGAGCTTCGCGCCGTTGCGCGGCACGAGCACGACCGACCCCTCGGGCATGGGGCCGGACACCCGCTCGCCCGGCAGGGCGCCCAGATCGCGGACCAGCGCCTCCCGCAGCTCGCGAGCGGCGTCCTGCGCGGCCCGCGGGGCGGCCTCGGCGTCCGTCGCCGGGCGCACCCAGGCGATCTCCTGCCAGTCGAACTGCTGGTTGTCCTCGCAGGGCGGAAAGAGGCCGGAGCAGAGCACCGTGTAGTAGTGCCCGTCCGGCCCGCCGCCGGCCTCGCGCACCTTCAGCGCATGTACGACCATCCCGGTCGAGTAGCGCTCGTCCCTGCGGCCGTCGCGACGGCCCTCGATCCGGAAGGCCCCCGGCTCGGGGGGCGTCGACGGGAACGGAGGGCGACGGGGCGCCTGGCGGCGGGGTGCGGACGGGGTCCGTGCCCGTGCCGGGCTGCCGGCGCCCGCGGAGCCGCGAGCCGGGCACACGACGTGGCGGGCCTTCTGGCCCTTTTCCCACTCCACCGTGGCCCCGACCGGGATCTGCCCGCCGCAGGCGGGGCACGTCGAACCGAAGCGGGCGGTGATCTGCATGGTTGGGATGGTACGCAACGGCCGTGCCAGGACCGGCCAAGATGGAAAACCTAGTGTTTCCAGGGGGTTACGTCCACAGGCCGGAAGCCGTGGATTGCAATCATGGAAGGCCGTGAAAGGCCGGCATTGCAGGGTTGAAAGGCAGTGCCCAGGCCGGGCCGGCCTCACCTGAGCATGCTGGCGAGCACATCCGCGTGGAACGTGCTTTTCCTGCCCTGCGCGGCATCGAGCGCAGCGGCCTTCCGGCGCGCGGCCGCGACGATCAGGCCATGGCTGGAGTGCCGGACGTCGATGTCCAGGCCGCCGAGCGGGTCCCGCGTGGCCCGGACGAGGTCGAGCAGGTACACCCATCCGACCAGGTCGAAGGGCTCCAGGCCCTCGGCCGCCAGGCGGTCGTTGGCCGCGCGGGCACGGGCGAGGAGGTCCGGCCGGGGCTGCACAGGGGAGGTGGTGTCGCGTCTCATCTTGATCTCCTCGGGCGTCAACGGTACGGCTGCGCCAGGCGCAGGGGCGGCGGCAGGGGAGGGCGGCACCGCCGCTCGACCGTCGCAGCCGCGTACGGATGGCGGCAGGTGTACAGGTAGGCGCAGAGCCAGGCCAGGAGGAACCACCGGAAGTAGCCGGCGACGAATTCCTCCGGGGTGAACGGGTGCGGGGAGACCACCACGCGCCAGCGGGCGCCTGGTTCCTGGCACGCGCCTCCAGCCGCCAATGCCCCGACGGAGGCATTCCCGTTGCGCCTGGATCGGCCCTGAAGGCTCACGAAGCGTCCTTCCCTTCCCCGGCCAGCCTCGTGACGTAGGTCCTCCCGACCATGGCCGCGTCCTGCGGACCCTTCCAGTAGGGCCGGATCCACTGCCTCCGGATCTTCCCTTCGGGTCGCGGCCCGTACGGCTGGTTGCGCCAGTGGCCGCGGACGGCAAGCCGCGAGTGCAGCTTCCAGGCATCCCGGTGGGCATCCGATCGACCCTGCTCCACTCGTGCCTTCGCCGCGTCCCTCATCTCCCTCGGCAGCTTCACTTCGGTGCCGAGCAGGATGGGCGGGATGTCGACCTCGGCCGGGATGCCGGATGCCACCCGTGCGCTGCGGGCGCGCGGCGCCGGGTCCAGTCCGGCGATGTACAGGCAGAGGTTGACGACCAGTCGACGGGTCGCGTTCAGGGCGTGGGCGTCCCTGTCGCTCACCGCGTAGCCGCCATCGCTGGACGTGCGCGCGTCCTCGACCCACGGACTGACCGGCCCTCCCGGCCCGGGCAGCTCGCCGATGGCGTGGACGAAGGCCTCGCCGTCCCCTATCAGGGCCACGAAGGTCCCCGTCTTCCACACGGCGGCGGCCTCCGCCCTCCGGAGGGCGTCCCCCGCCTCCAGGAAGTATTCCCCGAACGAGCCCCGTGGGCCCGTGGCCGCCCGGCCCGCAAGGGCGACCGTGGTCTTGAGTGCCTCGATCATCCCGCCGGAGGCGTCATGCCGGGTCTTGTGCGCCACGATGTATCGCGCCGGGACCACGGACGTGCCGTCCGCCCCCAGGTAGGACATGGCCCCGGGGAACGGCAGCTCGACCATGAACGAGTCGAAGGGCCAGGCGAAATCCCTGCCATCCACATCCGTACAGTCGGTCAGCAGGAGTGCCGCTTCCAGTGAATGCGTCAGGGAGAACAAAGGGTACCCGAGGGCGGCCCACCTTGCCGCGAAATGGGCCAGGCGGAGATCCCATTGCGTCTCCAGGACGATGCCCCGGCTCCTGATGAGGTTGCCGAGGAGGCTGGCGGACGCGGAGTCGTCCCCGGGCGGGGGACACGGCCCCTTGACCGGCCCGCAGCCCGCCCATATCTGGAGGAACCTGGCCCCGTTCATCGCCAGGATGTGCTTCATGTTCATTGCGTGCCTTCCTTCCCGCCCAGCTCCCGGGCCAGGCCCAGCAGGCGCTCCCGTTCGTTCACCCCGGGATCCTCCAGGACCCGCTCCAGCAGCGCCTCGAGCAGCCGCCCCACCTCGCGCCCGGGCGCGAGGCCCAGCTCGCACATCAGGTCGTGGCCGTCGACGGCCAGGTCCCGGAGCGACAGTGCCAGCGGCTTCTCCGCCGGCAGGGACTGGACGTCCATGCGCTCCTGCAGATCGTCGAGGTCCAGCAGGTTCGCGGCGACCGTCCTCGCGAGCTCCGGCCCCTTGGCCCGGGCGTCGGCCCGGCACAGGGCCATCAGCCGGGGCATCGCCTCCAGGCCGACCCGGCGCATGAACCGGCGCACCGTGGCACTGGTCCAGGTCCGCTCGTAGAGCACCAGGTGGTTGCGGACCAGGTGCACGACGGCCTCGCGGTCGGCGACGGGGAACCGGTACGCCCGCAGCCAGGCGTCGGCCATCTGCGCGCCGAGCTTCTCGTGGCCGTAGAAGTGCACGGGCCCCATGCACTCGTCGATCACGCTGCGCGTGCGCGGCTTGGCGATGTCGTGCAGCAGCGCCGCGGCGCGCAGCAGCGGGTCGGGCGCCACGCCGTCCAGCGTGAGCATCGTGTGGGTCCACACGTCGAACGAGTGCCAGTGGTTCTGCGTGCAGCCCACCCCCTCGAGCAGCTCCGGGCAGACCACCGCCAGGATCCCGCCCGCGCGCATGACCTCGAAGGCCCGCGAGGGCACGCGGGCCAGGAAGGCCTTGAGCCACTCGTCCCGCACGCGTTCGGCCGACACCTTGCGCAGCACCGGCAGGGCGCCCGGGATGGCCGCCGCCGTCGCCGGGTCGAGGTCGAACTCCAGCGTCGCCGCGAAGCGGGCCGCGCGCAGCACGCGCAGGCCGTCCTCGCCGAAGCGCGCCACCGGGTCGCCCACCGCGCGGATCGCCCGCGCCGCCAGGTCCGCCTGCCCGGCGAAGGGGTCCACCAGGTCGCCGTCCCCCTTCGTCGGGTCGAAGGCCATGGCGTTGACGGTGAAGTCCCGGCGGGCCAGGTCCTCGACGATGTCCCGGACGAAGCGGACCTCGTCCGGATGCCGGCCGTCGCTGTAGCCGCTCTCGCCGCGCAGCGTGGTCACCTCGAAGGGCACCCGGTCGCGCAGCACCGTGACCGTGCCGTGGGCGAGGCCCGTGGGGATCGCCCCCGGGAAGATGTCCAGCATCTCCGTGGGCAGCGCCGTGGTGCACACGTCCCAGTCGTGGGGCGGGCGGCCGAGCAGCAGGTCCCGGACGCAGCCGCCCACGATCCAGGCACCATGGCCCCGATCGGCGAGCGTGCGGCAGATCCCCAGGACGGCGGTCGGGATGTCATGCTGTGCCACGGTCATGTTCCTCTCGCGGGTCGGATGATACTCGTCCGGCGCGGGCCGCGCCAGCGCGAAGCATGGACCGGAGGGCGGCAGCGGGAAGCCTGCCGGCCATGGATGATGCCCGGCGGGGGCGGCTCTCGAGGTACTTCGCGAGGAACCAGGCGATGGCATCCCGGATCTCCTCCATGTCCTCCCGCTCCAGGAACGCGGTGGCGATCACGAATTCGTGGCCCGGCCTGCACGGCCGGTCCCCCAGCATCCCGCGGATCTGCAGGCACCACGCCCGGCCGGCCAGCATGCAGCATAGGCGGACGCCGGGCAGCCAGTCGAAATCGCTGCCGTGCTTGCGGATGTCCGTGTGCAGCGGGATCTGGAGGTCGCCCCCTCCGGCATCGTCCGGGAACCGTCGTGGCCGACCGCCGCGCACGGCCCCCAGGTGCCGGCCGATGACGTACTGCAGCTCCGCCATGAGGTCCCGGGGCGGGCGGCACGTGGCGATGATGAACCGGTCGGTCGGCCACCCGTCGTCCGTGGACAGCATCCCGCGGATCTGCAGGATCGTGTTCGATTCCTGGCAGGCCGACCGGTACAGCCGCACCCCGGAATCCCTCGGGAGATCGTGAAGCGGGCCATACCGGGTGATCCGGATGCCCGGGAGCCGCCGGTGGAGATCGGGGGGAGCGTCCGGTGCGGAAGGGAAGGGGACTCCGGGGGCATCCTCATGGTCGTCCATGGTGGCCACGGCTACTGCCCGCCGCTTCCTTCGGCGATGCCCCGGAGCGCCACGACCTCGGCCACCGTCCGGTCGAAGGCTGCGGTCATCCGGGCGAGCGCGTCCGGCCTGGCGGTGGTACGTTCGGCATCCTTGCCGAGGTCGAGGACACGCTCGACCACCCGCATCATCCGTACCTCCCGGGGAAAGTACAGCAGGGCCGTTCCGGCGCACCCGGCGGCGCGCGCCATCAGCTCGTGGACCACCGCCGTCCGGGTCTCCTTCCGGCCGAGAGGAAGCGAGGACAGGCCGATCGCTGCGATGCCGGCGATCAGTGCCTGGCCCGGATCGGACCGGACGTCCTCCTCGATCCGCAGGCGGGCGACCTCGTCCCTCCCTTCCATCCGGCGCCGGAGCGCGCAGAGGAAGGCGGCAGTGAGTTCCCCGACCAGCATCGATGCCCTGATGCGCACCTCGGCCTCGCCCGGAATCGCGCGTACCTCCGCAAGGATGCGGGCGCGATGTCCGGCGCGGATCTCTTCGGACGTGATGGGCATCCTTCCGGTCGTCTGGATCTGTTCGTCGTCCATGGTCCTCGTCCTTCCTATGCTCCGCACCGGCGGCAGAGGTCGGTGTCGTTGTCCACGTCGGCGACCTTGTGGCACCGGGCACAGTGCTCGTCGTACCGCACGCCGCCCGCGCCCCACTTCCGCGGGACCGGCACGGGCTCCGGGGCCGGCGGCAGGGCGGCCTTCGCGGCCTCGCGTTCCGCCTCGATCGCGCCCAGGCGGCGGCTGGCGAGCGCCATCTCTGCCCGGACCTCGACGGTGTAGGTGAACGGGTCGAAGTCGCCGTACCGCACCCCGTAGGAGTCGCAGCCGGTGTCCGGCAACGCGGCCACGCCCAGGCGGGCACAGGCGGCCTCGTAGCCGGCGCGATCGAGCGGCCCGCCGCTGGCGGCCACGACGAGGTCCTCGGCGAGGGCCACCTTCTCCGCGGCCTCCGGCGTCGCGTGCCGGTTGGCGAGGTAGCCCAGCGAGGGGCCTCCCAGGAAGCCGTCCGGGCGGCGGCTGTAGTACGTGTAGCAGTCGGTCGTCTCACCGCACCAGTCGTTCCGGTAGCGGACGACCTGGTACTCCCGGCCGCTGTGCGGCCCGGTCACGAGGTGATGCACCTCGTCGTCCCGCCGGCACTCGATCCGGAGTGCCTCCGCCGCGGAGCCGTCCGGCCGGCGGACACGGAGCGTCCGCTGCGTGGGCACCTTCCAGGTACGCTTCGAGGCCTCGTCCCGCAGGCACCACTCCCACCTCGCCCTCTCGCCGAGCCAGGCGAGGATCTGCGCGTCGCTCACGGTGAGCAGCAGGGGGTCCGCGTCGTACGCGGCAACGAACTCGGCGGGGGCGGGGATCGGCTGGGCCATGGTCTTCGTGCTCCTCTACGCCCTCGAGCCCGCCGGATCGCTCCGTACGGGCCGGGGTCGGTGCCGCGAGGGCGGCCGGGGGGGTCTGACTACCCGTTCGTCCCGACGCACTCGTACCCGAGGACCGCCGGGTCCTCGTCGAGGTCGCTGGCGTGGACCGTGGCCGGGTCGAGCGACACGCACCAGGCGTCGCCGATCAGCACCCACCCGCCTTCGCAGCGCTCTGCCAGCGAGCGCCCCGCCAGCGTCCGTGCCAGGCCCGCGGTCAGCAGCGCGGGGTCGCTGTCGGCCGTGCGGATCACCTCGATACGCGAGGCTCCGCGTCCGGCGACGACCACCGCCGTGTCGGTCGCGCACTCGTCGCTCCAGCCGTGCGAGCTGATGGCGGCGAGACGCGCCTCGCGCTCGCGCTCGATGCGGGCGTCCTCCTCGGCCTGCAGCACGATCGCCCGCACGTCCTCGACGGTCGCGCCGGGGTCGTCCGCGAGCGCCTGGCGGACGATGATCCCCAGGCAGCCGTCGCCGCGGTCGTGGTCGGACAGGGCGGCGAGCAGGTCGGAGACGCGGGCCTCCATCGGCACGGTCAGCACGATCTCGTCGCGCTCGTCGTCCGCCCATGCCGGCGCGAGATCCCAGCCGACGAGCCTGTGGTCGCGGGCGTAGTCCTCGGCAGCGGCGGCGAGGCTGTCGTCGTGGTCGGCGTAGCGGGCGGCGGGAACGGTGACGGTGGTGCTGGTCATGGTGGTCTCCTCAACGCCCCAAGGCCCGGGGCTTGCGCCTGCGGGCCTGTTGCGTGCTTCGCGGGAGGCTGGCGCTAGCGGCGCGCGAGGCTCTCGATCTCCCTCGCCGTCGCCGCCCGCTGCTCCGCCTCGACGCGCCCGGCCTCCGCCTCGTCCGGGTCCAGCGTCTCGGTCACGAAGTCCGCGCGCGTGTACGGCCAGTCCTCCTCGCCAGCCACGGCCAGCAGCCGCGCTGCCTCTGCGTCGTCCAGGTGGCCGATGCGGCCGGTGAGCGCGCCCGGCACCGAGAGCCGTCGCGCGAGCATCCCGCGCTCGTCGGCCATCGTGCGGGCCTGCGTGAGCAGGGGCGCGTACACGCTGCGGAGGTCCGCGGCGTTGCGCTCGCTCGCGGCATCGCGGAGGTCCGCCCAGCGGACGGTCTGGAGGCCGGTCTCGGTGCGGACGGTCGCGCCAGCGGGGCTCACGGTCTCGATGCGGTAGTTGTCCATGGTGGTCGTGCTCCTCTACGTGCCCAAGGCCGGGCCCCGTCAGGGGTGCCGGCCTGTTGCGTGCCTCGCAGGAGGCTGGGGTGGGGGGCTACGCCGCATCCTCCGCGCGCCACTGCCCCTCGCTGTCGCGCCAGATGCTCGCGTGACTGCTGTAGTCCAGCTCGTCGCCGCGGCCCAGCAGGAAGCCCGCCCCCTGCGAGGTCGTGGCGACGTATTCGCAGTGCACGGCCTCCTCGGCGTCGCCGATCAGCACGTCCACGTCCGCGTAGAGATTCTCGCACTCGACGGGGTCGCCGTTGGTCTGCACGATGCCGCCGTCCTCGCAGACCACGAGGCCCACGGTGCCGTCCCCGGGCTGGCGGTAGCCCTGCGCGTCGATGTGATCCCAGGTCCCGGCGTGGCGCGCGGTGTAGATGGTCCGGCAGGGCGCGTCCGTCCTCTCCCCGTCCTCGTCGGTGGCCGGCGCTTCCATCTCGACCAGGTCCAGCACGCGGCCGGCGGCGAGGGACTGCGCGGCGTCGGAGTGGGCGCGCGCGGCGGCGTCGAGCGTGATGGCGCCGAGCCGGGTCAGCGTGCAATCGGTCGGGTCGGTGGCGGCGGAATCGACGAGTCCGTAGTGCGTCGTGGTCATGGTCTCCTGTCTCCCTCCCCGTCTCTCCGGGGTGTCGGTCTGGGTCCCTCGCCCCTACGACGCCGGGACTGGCGATGGTCGTGACTTCCGGCCGGATGCCTACGCAACGGCCGTGCCGGCCTGGCGACCGACAGATTCCTCAATGATTCCGTAGACCTGCCATCCCTACGGAAAGGGCTGGATTGCAGGCATGGAAGGCGTGGATTGCAGGATTGAAAGGTCGGGGGAGGGGGTCGGGAGGCGGACCGTAGGCCCCCCGGGGGGGCCGGTCAGCCGATCGAGGACCTGGCCCGGTCCCGGATGGCCTCCAGGTCGCGCCGCCGGGCGCGCACGCCACGGAGCACGTCCGCCAGGTCCTCGCGGTCGCCAGGGTGTGCCCGGCCCTGCACGGTGGCCAGTGCGTCCTCCGCCAGGAGCAGTGCGGCGATCGGGCTGCGGGCCAGCGCCGCGGCACAGCCCCCGGTGCCAGGGTTCCGGCGGGCGGGCTTCTTCGTGGCGGCACGGCGGCGGGCCGGTTTGTGGGTGGCGGGCTTGCGGGGGTGCTTCGCGGGCATGGTGGACCTCGAGACCGTAGTGTGCCACGGGTACCCGGGTCGTGCCAGCCTACCGGCGACGGCCGGAACGCGTGCCAGCCCCGTGCGCGGCGAGCGCCTTCGCGTACTCCTCCGAGGCTCGCAGTGCCTCGTCGCGCAGACGTCGCGAGCGGGGGTGCCACGCGGCGAGCGCCTTCGCGTACTCCTCCGAGGCTCGCAGTGCCTCGTCGCGCAGACGTCGCGAGCGGGGGTGCCACAGCGCCTGCTGTACGGCGGATGTCCGCCGGGATACGGCGAGGCTCGCAAGCCTCTCCAGGTCGCAGCGCCTGCAGGGACAGAGATCGCCGCGGGCAGGGTCGTGCTTGACCGTCCGGCGCGCGGCCGGGGACTTCTTCGTGATGTGCTTCGGCATGGGATACCTCGAGGTCACAGTGTGCCACCCCCCCCACGGACCTGCAACCCGCCGGTCCTACCCGACCCGCCCGAAGACGCCCTCGAACTCGCGCCGTCGCAAATGGAACCAGAACTGCTCGCCTCCCTTGAAGCACATGACGGCGATCTCGCCCTCCTTGGCCCGGCAGGGAAGCGCCTCGGCCGGGCACCAGCCGATCACGTGGGCGCGCAGGACGCCCCGTCCTCGCGGGGACAGGATCTCGACCTCGCGGCAGGCCACGTCGAGATCGTGGATCGACCCGGCCCGCCAGGCGCCCCAGGTGAAGAGGGTCGAATCCAGCCGCGGGACCCCCACCGGACGGTCCTCCGCCTCCCCGATCATGGTCTCGCCAGGCAGCATACGCTGACTCCGCAGGATGCGCCGCCTCCCGGCGCCCGTCAAGACCTCCCCGGAGCGCCGGTGGCACAGCCGCAGGCCCTCGTTTCCCCTTGACGACCCGGCGCGTCGGCGCGCAGGGTGCCACCCTGGAGGCGTGCCATGGCGGAGGCCCTGGAGGCGATCGGTTTCTACACGCTGTCGGATGCCCGTGCGGCGCAGGCCAGCGCCCGATCGCCGCTCTGGCGGTGAGAGCTGGTGCTGACCGGCCGGTGCAACTTCCGCTGCCCGTACTGCCGCGGACTGACCGATCCCTGCCGGGGCGACGCCCCGGCCGACCAGGCCCGGCACGTCCTGCAGGAGTGGCAGCGGCACAGCCTGAAGCACGTGCGGTTCTCGGGCGGGGAGCCGACGCTGCACCCGTCCCTGCCGGATCTCGTCGCCCAGGCGGCCGGCACCTGCGTGCGGGTGGCCGTCTCGACCAACGGCTCCGCGCCCATCGCCCGGTACGAGGACCTGGTGCGCCGCGGTGCGTCCGACTTCTCGGTGTCGCTCGATGCCTGCTGCGCGTCGACGGCGGACGCGATGAGCGGCGTGCCGGGACGGTGGGACCTGGTCTGCCGGAACATCGCCCGCCTCGCCCGGATCACCTATGTCTCGGTGGGCGTGGTGCTCACCGAGGCCAACCTGGACGAGGCCGCCGGCATCATCCGGCTGGCCGACTCGCTCGGCGTCGCCGACATCCGGCTGATCCCGGCCGCGCAGTGGTCGCGCACCCTCGCCCGGATCGAGGCCGCCCCGGAGGTCCTCGCGCGGCACCCGATCCTGGCCTGGCGCCTGGAGAACCTGGCCGCCGGCCGGCCCGTGCGCGGCCTGCGACCCGGCGACAACCACCGCTGCCCGCTGGTGCTCGACGACATGGCCGTCGTCGGCGACCGCCACTGGCCGTGCATCATCTACCTGCGGGAGCGCGGCGCCCCGATCGGGCGGTTCACCGGGATCGAGGAGGTCCGCCGCCAGCGCCTGGCATGGTTCCTCGAGCACGACACGCATGCCGACCCGATCTGTGCCGCGAACTGCCTGGACGTGTGCGTGGCGTACAACAACCGGGTGGGCAACGTCGGCGCCCGGGAACGCAGCCAGGCCGGCTAGCCGAGAACCTCGAGGTCACCGTGTGCCACGCCCCCACCGGGACGCGAGCCCGCAACCTCCACGCCCGACACCGCCCGCGCTGCCCAGGAGCCCCCGCAGGGGCCGGCCGGAGGCGGTGCCCGTAGGCCGCCTGCGCCTCGCCCGGGCGCCCCCCTGCGGCGCCAGCACGCGCTGCATGCGCATTCCGCGGCAACCCGGGGCTGGAGGGTTGAGGCACGGAAAGAGTCCTTACCGTGCCTCGTCTCCCCGGGTTGCCAGGGGTGGTCTGTATCCAGTGTATCCACTGGATACCGAGGTTCCGGTGATGGCGCACGCGAGCGGGAGGAGAGGGGCATCCTGGCCCGTCCGGACCTACGGATGCCGGCGAGGGGCACCTGCGGACCCCGCTCCGGCATGCCTTGCCCCCCCTGCCACGCGTGGCACACTGTGACCTCGAGGTTCCCATGCCCACGAAGCGCAAGCCCGCCCGCAAGACCACCGGCCGCAAGCCCGCCACGAAGAGGCCCGTCCGCCGCGCGGCGGAAACCGTCGATGCCTCGTACACCTCGCTGGACGTGGGCTTCGACCTGCGCCTGCACCGCGACATGGTGATCCGGCTGCCCGCGGGCGCCCGCCTGAGCGTGCGCTACCAGGACAGGGAGGACAACGAGCAGACGTTCACCGGAACGAGGGTCGCGGTGCGCGAACGGCTCCGTCGGATGGGGTACCGGGTCACGGCCCAGTCCAAGCCGAGATAGCGTCTTCCTGCCGGCCGTGGCACACTGTGGCCTCGAGGTCCCCATGGCCACGAAGCGCGCCCGCAAGCCCGTCACCCGCAAGCCGGCACGTCGCCGGACCGCGTCCGGACTGCCGGCGTTCATGCGCGATCCCGAGGCGGCATTCGAGTGGGCGCGCCGGACGCAGCCATGCCTGCGCGACCAGACCGGGGACATCGTCGAGGAGGGGTGGGGCGACGAGCTGCGCGACCGGGCGTACGAGTACGTCGAGGGCGCCGCGGCGATCGCGGCCTCCCGGAGCGTGACGGTCTACCGGGCGTTGCGGGTGCCCCTGGTCGAGGACCCGCGAGACGTGATCGACTTCGGCTGCATCGGCGCCGCCTGGTCGAAGGAGTGGAACGGCGCCGAGGTCCTGGAGCGGAACCAGTTCCCCGAGCCGACCGAGCGCATCGTCCTTGAGGGCCGCGTCGCCCCGCGGTACGTCGACTGGAAGACAGGCCTGCTCAACCGTGCGCTCTCGAGGTGCGCCTTCGACCGGGAGCGCCTGCGCGAAATGGCGGCACGGTACGGCACGCCGGAGACACAGGCGCGGCTGGCCGGCCTGGTCAGCGGGCGGGACGGCGACGTTGGCGCCCCGGGGCGGGGGCGCCCACGAAGGTGAAGGTGGCCCAGATGCCCGGCTGCCGGGACCGCCTCGCGTCGACGAGGCGGTGGTTGCCGTCGACGATCCAGGCGCTGCCGTCTGGGTGGACGGACACCTCGATCGGGGGCAGTCCGACGCCATCGAGCCGTGCCTGCCGGACGGAGGTCATGCGGTTCCGGTCCATCACCACGGCGCGCAGGCCGGCCAGCTCCGCGAGCGGGACGAAGACCGGGACCGTCCACCAGCTTCCCAGCCTGCCGGCGTGTACCGCCCCGTACACGTCCAGGGGCGATCGCCTGGCCTCGTCCCTGGGCAGGTCCCGGTAGCGGAGGAGGCTCATCGACCGCGGCGGCCCGGTGCGGCCCGCTTCCGCGCGGCGGCCTTGAGCTTCCGCGCGGTCGTCTTGAACTTCCGCGCCCGCTCGCTGCCGAACTTCTCCAGCATCTTCGGCAGGAGCTTCCCTCCGGACGCGATCCATTCGCGCCGGGCCGCCGGGTCGGTCGGGTAGTTGTCGAGCCCGTAGCCGGAGTGTGTCCGGTAGAGCCAGTAGGAGTAGTGCTTGTTGGCGAGGTCCTGCAGGCTGGTGTCCATCGTCTCCCGGTACGACCGGCGCGCCCAGTCGTCCATCGCCGCCTGCTCCTTCGGCGTCTTCTTCCCGGCCTCCCGCTTGTCGAGCGCGACCCATCGCACCGACTCGATCCATGGCCCGCGCTCGACCGGGATCCACTCCTTCCCCTTGACCATGAACCGGATCCGCTTCGGGGTCGGCACCTTCGGCACGGAGGCCAGCAGCCCCTTCCGCCCGTGCCGCACCTGCAGCACGTAGCTCTTGACCTGGGCGAGCAGAGCCTTCGGCAGGCCCCTGCGCAGGCCCGCCTTGACGAGGTTCCAGACGGTCCGGTCGGACCAGGACAACCAGATGCGCCCCACCTCGTCGCGGAGGTCGTGCTTGGCGGCGGGCGTCAGGCGGGTGGGCATCGGTCGCGCGCGCCACGCGTCGAGGATGCCGAGGGGAGCCGGCGTCGCCGGGGTCTTCTTCGTGCGGGTGGTCATGTGGCGCAGCATAGCACGCCGGGCGGGCCGGCGTCACGCCGCATCGGAGGTGCCGTCAGCGGGCGGGGCGGCCGCGGGCGCGACGCGCGCCTCCGGCGACCGTGATGGCGGCCGGCGGCACCGGCTGCGTCACGTACACACTGCTGCGGGGATGCTCCGGATCGACGTACAGGCGGCACCGGGGGATCCGGGCCGGGTCGACGACCAGCAGGAGGTACTCGTCGGGGCGCGTCCGCTTGCCCAGCACGGTGTCCTCGCGCGCCAGGACCGCGCGCATCCGGGCGTTGCCGCTGGCGCTCGTCGTGAAGTACACCCGGTTGGCGTAGCTGCGCCTGCGCGCCTCGCCCCACCGCGAGGACCGGGGGCGCAGGCCGCGGGCCCGGACGCGGACCAGGTTGCGGGCCGGCGTGAGGTGGTAGAGCCGGCGAGGAACGGTCCGGGCCAGGACGGCATGGCCCCTCGCGGGCGGATGCGCCGCCGGACGGGGCGCCTTCTTCGTGCTGGTGGTCACGGTGGCACAGTCTAGCACCCGGGAAGGCCGGGGGCACGCGTTCCGCGGGAAGGCGGACGGGGGTCAGTCGGGGTTGTCCTCGACGTCCGTCCGGATGCCGGGGAAGCGGCGCTCGAGCTGCCTGGCCAGGTCGCGCATCACGGGCAGCGTATGGTTGCTGCTGAACAGCAGGAATCCGTCCTTCAGCCCGGGGCCCTTGACGAAGAGCCCTACCGGCCATCGCGGTCGCCCGCGCGGCATCTGCCGCAGCTCGCGCTGCGCCCAGGCCAGCATCTCCTGCCATCGCGGGTTGTCCATGTTCGGGTCCGACTGGCGATCCCGCTCCTCCTGCTCCTGGCGTCGACGCTTCAGGCAATCGGCCAGTGATTCGTCCGGACGGCACGTCCTTGCGTATCGTTCCCGGAGTTCCTGCTCCGTGTAGCCGAAAGCGGGCGACTCGGGGACTCCGTCGAGCAGTTCCTCCCGGGTCCATCGGCCGGCATCCGGATGCAGCGCATGCGGCCCGCCGGGGGCTGCGACCCTGCCGGTGGCGCGGGCGGCCGGTCTCCGTGCCGATGGCTTCCGCGCCCGCGCCTTGCGGGGAGCGGCGCGTCGTGCAGCCGGTCTCCGTGCCGATGG
>Ga0172379_10001862_pt1 | contig 39882 bp, 40 predicted proteins | sample GrowelOW334metaG_FD_119756 | JGI IMG/M metagenome (GOLD analysis project Ga0172379, IMG submission 119756) | Groundwater microbial communities from an aquifer near a municipal landfill in Southern Ontario, Canada - Groundwater well OW334 metaG | ecosystem: Environmental > Aquatic > Deep... | reverse complement strand
AGGGTTTCCCCATTCGGATATCTCCGGATCAAAGGCTACAAACCGCCTCCCCGAAGCTTTTCGCAGGTTAGTCGCGTCCTTCATAGCCGTCCTAGGCCAAGGCATCCACCGTGTACTCTTATGCCTCTCGCACGGAACTTTGTATACCACAATCTTTTATTTGCACTTTGAATTTTCCCCGCAGCGGTGAGCCGCGGAGAGTTCAATTACCTTTTGCGTATTCGTATGTCAAAGTTCCGTGTCTTCTTGAAACGAAAACCGCCCCAAGGGGCGGTTTTCCGAGCGCTTGCGCGCGCGTGGCCTTACGGCCTATCCGCTCCTAAAGTGAGTAGTTTTCGGTTCGTAGACACGTAGAGGGAGTATAGGGTAAGCACAAATCTCTGTCAACAAGCATAAACGTAAACCGCCCCGCGGGAGCGGGGCGGTTTGTTGATGGACACGGGGTGTCCATCAGTTTACTTGCTAGTCCTTGATCTCCGACTGGAGATGATCGATATACTTCTCTGCTGCTTTCTGGCCGCCAAGGCCGAAGGCGAGGCCAAGGGCGAGCGAGACCGCGATGACGACACCCGTGAAGAGCGTCTGCACGAACGCCGCTGCCACATTAAGCTGCGAGAGCGCCGCAAGAACCGCGAATATCAGAATCGCATACCGCGCTACCTTGCCGAGGAATCCTGCCGCGTGCAAAGACGCCGCCTTTGCCGAGCCGACGACGACACGCTCCGCCGCCTCGGCGAGAACTGCCGCGACGAGGAGGATTAAGACCGCGACAATCACCTGCGGAAGATAGCCGAGGACCACATCGCTGATAAATAGGTTCACAATCGTCAAGCGGAGCACATCGAGCGACGCCATCAAGAAGACGATGATGAAGAACCATTTGACAAGGAAACCGACGAATTTTCCCGATGAGAGCTCAAAACCAGCACGTGAGAGCACTCGTTCAATACCAGTTGAGCGAAGCGCGCGATCGACACGGAGCGCATCGATAATCTGCGCGACGACGCGGCCGAGACCGAGGCCGACGAGCCAACCGACAATGAAGATGACAATCGCGACGACGAGATTGGGAACGAACGCCAACAGTCCATACGAAATGTTCTGGAACGATTGACTAAGCACGTCTGCCCATGTGTTGAAAACCATAGTAAATAACGCTTCGGTTATGCGATTAAATGCCCACGAGATACAGGTGAGCGCCTGTCGAGAGTATACCAATTTTTAGAGCCCTATTTTATCGATCAGGAGGCGGTGTGGATAGTCGAAAACGTCCCGTAAAAGCCGGTCATAGACCCCGATGCGGTATTTAAAGTCGGCGGTCGCGAAAGAGGCATAACGGATCTCACGCCCCAACTCTGCCTCAAGTGCGTGTACCGAGTGCGAAAGGACGCGCTCCTCAAGGTGGTCACCGACGATAAGCAGATCGATCTGCGACTCAAGAATGCCCGTGAAGAATCCAGAGAGCGCGACGAGCTGCAGAGTCCCCCCGCGCCGCAATGCGCCGATAATGGCGCGTGGATGGACATTGGTCGTCTCGCGGATGAAGGTCTTGAGCGCGACGAGATACTCAAAGCGAGGGTTCACCTGGTACCGCGCCGCGGCACGTGCGCCCTTCTTGCGCAGGAGGCTGCTGACGCAAAGCTCGCTGAGCTCGGCACGCGTTATCTCCTTCGAGAGCTTCGTCCTCTTCATAATCTCTGCGGGAGTAAAGGCGGAGTCTTGATTGAATACGAAAAAGCGGAGCATCTTCAGGCGAGCCGGCGAGCCGAAGATCTTGGCGAGGGGTTCCATAGGTTCGTTTCAATATACGTTTTTACCCCAAGAAACGCAAAAAACCACGAGGCGACGCCTCGTGGTTTTTTGTGTGGTGTAATAAGGTTACTTAAGGGTGACTTTCGCTCCTGCGTCCGTAAGTTTTTTCGCCAATTCAGCAGCATCCTCTTTCTTCATGCCTGTCTTCAGCATCGAAGGAGCGCCGTCAACGAGATCTTTCGCCTCTTTGAGCCCGAGGGCCAGCGCTTCTTTTACCGCCTTAATGACGGCGATCTTGTTCGCTCCCACATCAGTGAGTTCGACATCACTCGTGCTCTTCCCCTCTTCCTCCGGTGCGGCACCAGCCGCGGGGCCGGCGACCGCAACGGCTGCCGCACTTACGCCAAACTTCTTCTCAAGCACCTTCACGAGCTCAGAGAGTTCGATGACCGTCATGGCCTCGATCTCTTCAACAAGCTTCTTGAACTTCGAAGGCACTTCAACGCCGACGCTTTCGGTCGGCGCTCCGACTTCTGACGTCGGAGCTGCCTCTTCTATCTTGTTTTCGTCTTCCATAATTATTGTTTTTTCTTGCTAATTTGATCGAGCGCCACCACCAATCCTTGAATCGGACTATTGATGACATTCAAGAACATCCCGCGCAACACAGGCATCGGTGGGATCGTCGCGATCGCGAGTGCCTTCTCGGCGTCGATGAATACCCCTTCAAATACGCCGCCAAGAAGCTTCAACGCACCCTTCAACTTCTTGCCATACTCATACACACCATGCGCCGGTGCCGTCACCTCATTGCTCGTCCACGCGACAGCGACTTCGCCAGGCAAGCTTGGTACCTCTCCCTCATAGCCCTGCTCTTTCAGTGCAAGACGCAAGAGAGTTTTCTTCGCGACGAAGTAGCGAACGCCCGCATCTTTGAGTTGGGCGCGCATCTTCGAGGCGTCTGCGACAGTGAGCTTCGTGAAGCCGACGAACACGATTGCGGATGCATCGGTAAATGCCTCGGCAAGCTTCGCGACTATCTCGCGCTTTTTATCTTTGGTTATAGCCATATTTTTTCCGTACGAACGAAACTAAAGGAGAGTTCGACCTGTTATTGGTCTCCCTGCGTAGGACTTATAAACGCCCACGGTCTTCGGTTCGTACAAAAAGAACCTTATCAGAACGAGCTCAAATTGCAAATCAACCACGAGGTGACACCTTACGGCAGCCGTAAGGTGTCACCTCGTGGACTTTTCGCTACAACGCAGCGTTTGCGAGGTGGAGTGTGAAGAGTGCCGTCGTGATGATGACCACGAAGGCGATGAGGAACTTCACGAACTCAATCGCGAACGGGAGCATGCGCTTCTCCTTCACGCGCAGACTCTCTCTTTGTCTACCGGCAGGTGGGTTATTTTTGGGATTGTTCATAGGCCGTAATAGCGTTTAAGAAATTCTGATCAGTACCGAGTATCGCTGGGTTGCTGCTGCGCAGCTGCTCGACAATGCGCACCGCAGCGGCGGGGTCACCTGCCAAGTAGGTCACCTTCGCGAGGTCATAGAGGACATCATAGTCTGAAGGATCGTTGTCAACCAAGTCCGTAAGGAAGCGCACGGCGCGTCGCCAGTCTCCTATCGCCAAATAATATTTCACCGCAGGCTGCGCAGCCGCAACATCAAAGTGCGTATAGAGAGGAAATGCCTCGTCCGCCCACTTCTTCGCGGTTATGGTATCGCCAAGCTTGTAGTACAAAGAAGCAAGAATATAGCGCGGCACAGAAAGCGTGGCTTCTTTTTGCGCGTATTCCTCAAGCACCGCGATCGCTTCTCGGAAGTACTGCTCCTTCCCTCGGTCGCCCTGCGGGAGCGCATCGGCCTTTCGCAGGGCGATATTCGCCATCATGTACCACGCTTGCGCGCGTAGCGGCGAGAGCTCTATCGCCCGAGAGAGCACCTGCTGGTCGAATACATCATCCACTGCGATTTCTGGAGGCGCCGTATCCAAAACGTGCCCAAGATACGTTGCGGTTCGCGCGTCATAGGGATACGCCTCAAAATTCTTTGTGAGCGTCGCGAGCGCATAGGAATATGCCGCAACACGATCCTCTCCCGAGAGTTGGATCGCCTGATGGTCGGTGTACATAGAGTAAGCCTGGTAGCCATACTCGAGGTCAGCATAGGTGCCGAGAGCAAGCCCGCGTTCAAAAGAGGCGTTCGCCCGATTCACGTCGATAAGGTGATAGAGATAGCCCCGAGTCAAGAGGATGTTCGCGTAGAGCGGGAGAACAACCGTCGGTATGATTACCAAGGCGATGAGTCCCGCTACGGCTCCCGCTATGAGAGGCGGCCGGGGCTTTAATGAGACCGGGGTGACAGGCTCCTCAGAGCGCACAATAAGCAAGGCGAACAGCGCATACAGGAGCCAGAGCGAGGCGGGCGTATCAAAGACGAAGAAGTTTGGCAGAGCATACGTGAGAATGAGAAGGAGGAAGATGACGTCGAGCCGGCGCGCATAGAGAGCGAATGCGCCAATGAGTGCCAGGTAGAGCGCGAGGCCGAATATGCCATACTGCGCAAAATAATCTAAAAATGCGTTATGCGAACGATCAAACCACTGCTCGACAATCTTGCCGGGGTCATACACCGTATCAAAAATCCGAGCGATATGTTCAGCTCCGTATCCAGAAAAAGGACGCTCAAGCGCTTCTTCAGCTATGTGCGACCAGACAAACAAGCGGCTACTGACCGTCCCTTCAGAGAGTGAGATCTGGGCGATGCGGCGCACCGGCTCGAAGGGCGCATTTGCAAGCTCGGTGCGGAATACGAAGAAAAGGCCCGCGATAACAACCAATGCCGCGAACCCATATCGCGCGTATCGCCTCCACTCCCCAACCCCCTTCCATCCCAAAAAGGCGAGTGCGACGACACCCGCCACCAAGAGCGCCAGTATCGTCCCACGCGTTGCCGCGAGGAGTATCGCGAGCACCGAGAGTGCCACGGTGGTGGTGCCTATGCGGCGCCACAGACGGTTTGCATCACGTAATGCGACGAGCGCCACAAAAAGCGCCATACCGAGATACCCGGCGAGAAATGCCGCATTCCCCAACGTGCTCCCGATACGTCCTGTGATCGGCGGCAGGAACCACGCCCTCCCACCAAGAACAAGCGTAACCCATTGGAGAACGGCGATGCCTGCGACGATCCCGGCAACTACAGTAATGGTCTTTATCAGGCGCTCTAAGAATTTCCGATCGGTCCCGACGCTTATGGTCGGGACTCCGACTCCGGAGGGCGTCGGAGCATAAAGTAGGATGAGATAGAAGGAAACAGTGATGACGGTGAGCGTGAGGAGCCCGTCGCCACGCTCCAAGAGCCCCCAGAAGCTGTGATAGAAGTCAGTACCAGAAAGAGAAGCGACATAGGCGACAGAGAGAAGCGCGGCAGGTATCCACGTCGCCGGTTCGCGTAGGCGCGCATAAAAAAACGCTTGCCCAGCGAGCGCGAGATACGAGAAGACAGCGAGTGCTAGAGCGCCGCTCCCCTGCAACAAGAAGGTTTTGGGGGTGACATAGGGATAGAGAATCCCGCTCACGTACACGAGCGGGAGAACCGCCGGTACGAGAAGCAGGTAGGGGAAAACCTGTTTCAAGCGATCATTCATGACTTTTCCCATTCGGAGCGCAATTGCAGAATGTCTGACGTCTCACCGAGATTTGCTTGCGCTGCCGCAAACGCTTTCTCAATGGTAGCAGTGTCGTCCTTCATGCGCAGTATAAGGAATTCGATATAGGCATACTGCCACGCCTTCAGCTCCGGCTGGAGGATTGTTGCCCTTTCATACGCGACACGCGCCGTCTTATACGCCCCGAGCCGCTCCATAAGCACGCCGAGATTATGCCACGGGAGCGCGGTCGTCTCGCCTGCCCTGACTGCGCGGCCGAGATAGTCATATGCCTGCCTCCCGTCTCCCAAGAGCTCATACTGGCCGGCTATGCCGACAAAGAGAGTCACGTCCGGATAGGTGCCCTCCCCCACAAGATCAGAAAGGCGTGTTATCTCCGCCTCTGCCTTCACCATAAGCTCCGGATTGCCGGCATACGCACCCTTGAAGCTCCACGACGCCACTTGATCACTCCCCACGAGCGAGAGCGGATGCGCCGTCGGGCGACTGCTGGGATTGTTTGACTTACTTGTCGTAGATACGGCGTTTACATCTTGCGTTACCACACCATCGCTGTCTACAGGGGTAAAAGATGTTGGGAGCAACGATGAGTCCGCAGGGCGCGAGAATAAAAACTGCGCAATTCCAGCGATAATAATCATGACCACAATACCGCCAATGATCAGCAACCCATTTTTATTCATAGGATGAAATATACCACAACGAGAACATCCCGCTCAAGGCGGGATGTTCTCGCTTATGAATGCACCGGAACTGCTGACGAGAAATTATTGATCAGCTTCAACAGCCGTGCGAGTCTTCGGACCGAAGTACCCAACAGCAGGAGTGATGCCCTTCGCTTTTTGGTACTTAATCAGTGCAGCCTTTGTTGCTGCACCGAACCGCGTCGTCTCGTTGCCCAGAGAGCCTGCGCCGCTCTTAGAGACCGTGTAGCCCTTCGCGTTCAAGAACTCTTGGAGCGCCTTCACCTCGCTCCCGAGAGAACCAATGGTGAGATTCGCTTTGAACGCGCGCACTGCAGCACTCGTTACTGATCCGTTCGTTGTGCCCTCAAGCGCCAACTTGACGCTCGCCATCGTTGCCGCGTCGACATCAAACGATGCAAGCACATCAAGAATAGACTGGATCTGCGAAGACAGGAGGCCTGAGGCGGCTACCGCTGGAGTAGCAGGAGCAGCCGGGGTTGCAGCTGTTACCGCAGGAGTAGCTGGTGTCGCGGGCGTGGCAGCTACTGCCGGAGTCGCCGAACTGCTACTACTCGAGCTGCTGGAGCTGCTCGAACTACTTGAACTACTTGAACTACTTGAACTGCCACCGCCAACGTTTGCGGAACAGAGCGTCGAAGACGGAGAGATGGTGACCGTTACCGTCTCGGTCGGCTCATAGGTGATGAACGACTGGCTGCTGTTGCAGACGTAGTTCGTCTTACCCGTCGAGGTGTCAGGCGTGAGTGTCTCTAATCCTGGAGCCGTCACTTGGAGCGTCGAACCTGATAAGAGCGTCACGCTGAAGTTTGCTGCGTTTACAGTGATTGACTCGATAGCGGCACTTGAGCCGGAAACATTGAGCGTAATGCCGTTTACGCTCAAAACAGTATCTGTCGTCAGCGTGACATCGTTATACGCGGCGAACGCCAATGCGGGAGCGAGTAGCGCCACTAGAATTCCTGCGCCTTTGAGCATTCGTGGCATAGTGAGTTTTAATTAATTAGTAAATAACTCGCTATGCTAGTTGGTGCAGTTGGTGCCGTAGCCCCATAGAACAACGCCTTGTACCGTGTTCCCGTTTAGAGCTGTCGTCGTTGCCTGATTGTTAAACATGAGCCTTATTTTTGTTGCCGAACTTGTCGCAGTCGTTACGACGCACGCTGCTGTAAGAGTGGATGTCGCGGCCTGCGCGTTCAAGAGTGTCATGTTCGCGTCAGCGGTAACGCTACCAGATATAGCAGTCGTACTAGCGGAAGCGTTTTTAATCGTATCACCACTGAGGAAGGTAACCTGAGTCGTTGTTGCTCCTCCGCTCAACGTGGCAAGACCAGTTACGCCGAGCGTCGTTGAGAACGAACCAGATGTGCCTGACAGAGCAGCGACGAGCGTGAGCGCTCCCGCAGAGCTGAAGGTTGACGTCGCTGTCCCGCCGAAGTACGAAGTACCGGTTGCAGAGAAGATCGTTGTCGAAGCCTGGCCGAGCGAAGAGAGGCCGGTGACGCCAAGCGTCCCCGCAGTGCTGATGTTCGTGCTGATCGTCGTTGCGGCCTGGGCGATGCCCGCGCTCACGAAGATGACTGCAAGAGCGAGCAAGAGAGCGCGCCCTGTCTTGGTAACACTGATAAGATATGTCCCGATGCGATTCATAAAGTGTGATAATTTTTATACGAATAAACTAACAAGGCGCAGATGCCTTTCATACTCAAGTGTACCCCTTTCTTGCCACGGAGCATTAAGAGAACTTTAATAAAACTGGGGATAACCTCCCGTAACATTAAAAAGTTACATTCCGTATAGAAACACAAAAACCGCCCCGAAGGGCGGTTTTTGTGTTTGCTAGGCCAATTTCCTAGCTGGTTTGTGAAGGTCAGACCTTCACAAAGTGGCTGGATTAGAGTGCCGCAGTCAAGCTTCCAATCGTGAGAGGAAGAGTCTTGACGAGGTAATCGTTCGTCCAGTCAGCCGTACCGGTGCTGTGCACCGCGGAGACAATCGACTTGTCAGACCAGGTAATGGACGGTGTTGCCGCGCCATTACCATCAACAGCTGCTGCTGTACCGGTTGTTGCCGAGGTAGCAGCCGTCGCGATCGAGACATCGAGCGAGTATCCGCCGGCAGCCGAAACGCCACCGACTGTACCGCGGAGCTCATACGTTGCGCTCTGACCAGCCGAGATCGACTGTTCTGCGCTTGGCATGAAGGCCAGCGTACCACCCGTCGTCGCAGCACCCCATGGGTTGGTTGCGCCAACGTAATCCTGGGCACCCGTCGTTGTCGCGAAGGTACCGCCGATTGCGCTGCTGCCGCCAACTGGGAACAAGGCGAGCGTCGAAGTCGCACCGATAGTGAGCACATCAGACGGAGAGGCCATACTCACGGTGAATACGAGCTCATTCCAGCTGATAGGACCAGCGGCATCCGCCGTGATCTTCACGCGCGCAAGGGCCTTATTGGTGCCGTTGGTGAGCGTGGAACTATCAAGCGCGACCGCGCTGATAGTCGGGATCGACTTGCGGACAACCATCGTACCCTTGCCAGTCGCGACCGAAGTGAGGTCTGCGCCCGTGAGGGTCGTTGTTGCCGTACCAGAAGAATCCGTCGCGTGGAAGCCTTCATCTTTATCAAGCAAGACGAAGACTGACTTGCCTGAATCACCGTCGTTCTGGATGGTGCTCAGGTTGACATAGACGTCAAGACTCTTCGTGGTGCCTGCTGGGACGAAGAACGTGAGACCTTCGAAGGTCGACGTTGCATGCGTCTGCGCGCCCGAAGAAACCGTGACGTTTTGCAAAGAGTCCGTCGAGACACCAGCTGCGTTCGGGTACCTCAAGGTAATCGAGGAGACCGCCGTTGCTGCGTTCGCAGGAACCTTCACCTTAATCTTATCTATCGTGTAGCCCGAGAACTGCGCGGTGAAGTCGAACGAGCCGACCTTCACCATCGAAGAACCCGCGATCACATTTGCATTATCAGGCGATACGCCGTTTGCAGTCGTGAGAACGGCTGAACCGATCGTAATCGTCTGGAGTGCATTTGCGGTGGAGCTGCCGAAGCTTATCGAGGAACCGGTTGCAGAACCGGTTGCCGAGCCGTCGACAAACGCCGCCCACGTACCGATGTTCGAGCCGGACTTCACGTTGGCAATGATGTCAATGACCTTCGTCGCTGACGCCGCCATAGTGAAGTTGACCGAGAACGAGTTGCTGGTGCCTGCAGTCGGCTTCGTCGAGCCGATCTGTGCACCCGTCGCGTTGTCGACGAGCTTAAGATCGGTAATCGTCGCAGCCTCATCTGCGGACAACGTAACGGTGATGGTGTTCACGTTCATCCCCTCCGTAGATCCGGTTGAGAGCGTGAAGGAACCGAGGCGGGCGTTGCTTGTGCCCGCGATCATCGTCGTGTTGCCGTAGCCCGAGAACTTCGTCAACGTTGCGGTCGCCGAAGAAATCGTGAGGCTGTTGCCGTCTACAACTGAACCAGGGACGTCTACGCTCGAGAGCGAGACTTGGCCAGTACCGTTGCCGTTGCCTGACTGACTCGAGAGCTCAATTTGAGCGGTCTCGCCGTCGGTGTACGAAGCACCAGTCGAGGTCTTCGCATCTGCATAGACATCAACGATAGCCGTCGCACCCGCCTTCAAGATGAAGGAAGAGCCGAAGGTGAAGTTCACGTCCGCGTTATCGGTCAAGTCCTTCGTGGAGCCAACTTGGACACCATTGAGGAAGATCTTGCCGTTGTCGAGACCATGGTCTGCGGACGTGAGAGCCTTGATATCAAGGTTATCAACCTTGATATCTTCGCCGGCTGCGCGCATCTCGAAGGTCGCGAACTTCACGTTCGACGAGCTAAGAGAGACGCTTGCCGAAGGCGAGGTATTCGACTTCACGACCGAGACGGTTCCCGAAGCAATCGTCTGCACACCTCCCTGGCGAGCAGTGAAGGCAGAGCCGCTTGCTGTCGCGAGCACTGGCTGATTAAGGTCAGTGTCCACCATCTGTGCGTCAGACGCGCGGCGGAGCGAGAGCTTGAAGGTGAGCGAGGAGCCACCGACGACGTCGCCGAGGACCTTGATCACACGACCGCCTGTCTCGAGGCGAACCGGGGCTGCAGAGAGATCCCACGTGACTACGTTGTTCGCGTTGATTGACGCTGCCGTACCAACCTGCACACCGTCTACAAAGAGGCGGAGATTCGTGACATCCGTTGCCGCAATGGAACCGATGTTTTGGAGCTGGAAGGACTTAAGCGTTACTGCGCGCGTTCCGATAGTTACCGTGTTCTGCCAGACCGTCGTTTCGTTCTGAGGGGTCAGGCTGGTGTTTATCGCCGGAAGCGTCGTTGCACCGAAGTCAATGGTCGCGAGCGTAGCCGCCGAGACGGTCTGCATGCCTCCATTAATTGGGAACGCTACCGAGGAATCAAGCGTGCCGGTCGAAGTGACCGATACGAGCTGTGCGCCAACCTGCTGGCCCGAGGTAGAATCAGCGATATCAGCAAGAACCGAGACCGTTACGGTCTGTCCTGCCCCAACCGAGAAGATACCCGTCGAGTCGTTGAAGTTGAACGCGCTGCTGCTTACGCCTGCCGAATCAGTGAGGCGTGTTGCCCCATTGTAGAGGTAGACGTTTGCAAGCGTCGCGTCATTGCTGACGCCGATGCGCTTGAAACCAAGGTTTGTCACCTTGATCTCAGCCGCAGTCGGGTTCGCGAAGGTGAACTTCGCGAGTGCACCGATCGCTTGACCTTGTACCAAGGCAACATTGTTCGGGGAATCAGTTGCGAGCGAGACCTTCAGGCCGTTGCCCGTCGGGACTGGAGTACCCGGTGTTCCCGGTGTACCAGGTGTTCCCGGCGTACCGCCAAGATTGAACGCCGCACGAGAGATGGAACCGAAGTATCCAACTGCCGGGGCGATATTCTTGGACGACTGCCATGAAGCAACCGCTGTTCGCGTCTGAGTACCGAAGTATCCAGTCGCGCCTGCGGAGATCGAGAAGCCGCCGCCGATGAGCGCCTGCTGAAGGCAGGTCACATCAGCGCCGGTAGAACCAATCGTGAGATCACGAGAGAACGAGCAGGCAGTTGTGCCGCCCGTCGTGCCGCCACCCGTCGTCGGCTGGCCGGTGAGGGCTGCGTTGACGTTCGCGATTGTATCAGCATTTGCACCGAACGAAGAGAGAAGCGAGAGGATCGACTGGATCTGTGAAGTAGTCAAAGTCGCCGCATGCGCGATAGGCGCAAGAGAGAGCATTGACGTCGCCATCGCGAGTCCGGTCGCTACTGCCGCGACTTTTGCCATCGCTTTTGTAGTTAACGTTTGCATAACAATTATTAATGATTTTAGACGCACATAGTAATCAAGTTTTTCGCACGAAGCACTTTCACACTACCCCACAGCGCACGGTATCGACCAGTGCGCCATGGGTTAGTTGGCAAGGATTTCTGTCCCGCTGTAGCGGGACTATTCGGTTATCAAAGTACGCCCCTCGGATTCGATTTTGCTCGTCACAGAATGAGACAAAATGCCCTCACAGGGACTGCCTCATAGTATATAGCGGAGGCAATCGTTTCTGGATATTGCTATGTGGATAACGACAAGGAAATGGTACGCAAAATAGGCCGTTTCCGGCCGTGTCGACTTACCTATTCCCCAGTCACTATCACAGACAGCATACTATCAAATACGCCCCTCCAAGTCAAAGCGTTCAGGAACAGGCACTAGGCTCTAGGCGTTAGCCAATTCAATGGGCTACTAAAACCTAGTACCTAAAGCCTATCCTGCTAGTTGATAAGTGCTCCAGCGCCGTTCACCCTTCTTAACCACCATCCTCGCCTCGATAAGAGCCGCGAGTTCTCTCTGAATGGTCTTTTCAGAGACACCGCGGATGAGTGTCGAAATGTCTTTTATGCTCGCGTTCTGCTTATTTTTTATAACGGACAGTATTGTCTCTTGTCTGTCCTTTATTTTTCCTGTGTCCTTTATATGTCCTTTTGTACTGGGCGCGATCTTCTCTCTCCCGTGACGTTCTGCTGTCGCTCGCTTTAACGAACTGCTATCCGGGCTAGACTTGGCCTCTTGCGAGGGAGCGTTTTTAGCTATGTCAGAGAGCGTCGGGATCTCGTCAAGAGAAAGCCTCGGCTCCTCATAATTAGCTACTTCTTGGAGTAAGATGTGCGCCTCGCGCGTGATAAGTTCCGTATTCATATTCGAGAGAAGGCCGCCCACATGGGCGATAGAGAGGATGCTTGAAAGGGTGAGAAGTTCGCGGGAGAGTACGACGCCGGGCGGCACAGCCGCCGCATCAACAAGACCAACCGCGATGGCATCAATGCGATTCTTTAAGGACGTTGACTCTGAGAATGCTGGGGCGATGAGGTGGAGCGCTTTTGCGAGCCGCTCAGCCTTCTTATAGATAAATACCCTCCGTATGTCCTTTTCAAATACGTTCTTAAATATGCTCTTTTCTAGGACAAAATCTTCTAAACGAGCGTCTCTCCCTTTTGTTTGGATCTGTCTGACTTCTGTATTGTGTCCTATAGTTTGTCCTTTTTGCATAGGGTATGCACCCAGTATATGTCCTATTCAATGAGGTGCAAGCCCAGACGTAAACTTTGGCATAGAATCTTTGTTCCCTGTGCGCTTCTGCTTTGTCATGATGGTACAATAGACGCATCTATGAATCGCGGAAACGGCAATGGACGGCGGGGACGTACGCGCGAGCGGGAGGTGCGCCAGTATAGCTCGCTTGTCCGCTACGCTTCCGCTATCGTACTCTTTGCGGCAGGTGTTCTGCTTTTGCTCGCCATATTTGGCGCGGCAGGCCCAGTAGGAGACGCGGTCTTTACCGCCAGTTACGCCATCGTGGGTATCGGAGCATTTATCTTGCCGCTCGCCTTGCTGGCAGTCGGGATCTATGCCGGCTTCGGCCGTTCGGTACTTGCTCCGCTCACGGCCTCCGGCCTCCTCCTCACTCTTGCTTCTTTCCTTGCTTTTGCAGGCCTCTTCCCTGGTGCGCGCTTCGGCGGTATAGCTGGGACATGGCTTGGCGGGATGCTTGCCAGCTTCTTCGGCTTCTGGGGCGCCATGGTGTTGTTGGTCGCGACAGTGGCGATTGGTGTCGCGATCCTCATTGATCTTGAAGCACTCGGTGCGATTCTCGGAGAGAACGTGCTCTCACTTTGGGAACGCATGCGTGCGCGCAGAGATAGAGAGAGAGTATACGCCGATGAAGAAGCCGGCGTCGTTGGTATTCCTGAAGACGATGACTCTGAAGAGACTGGACCTTGTGGGGACACGCCCGATCCGGAGCGTGCGCCGGTAATAACTGTCTTTAACCGCGGCTCCAATGATCCCCAAGAAAACGGGCATGTTTCGGGTATCGCAAACTTCGATGCCGAATATGACCCGCCGCCGCTCTCGATACTCGGTGCAGACAAGGGCAAGCCCGGCGTGGGAGATATAAAAGCAAACGCGAACATCATCAAGCGCACCTTCCAAAACTTCGGCATCCATCTTGAGATGGACGAGGTCTCGGTCGGCCCGACGGTTACGCGCTATGCGGTCAAGCCTGCTGAGGGCGTGCGCCTCTCAAAGATCGTCTCGCTCGCGAATAATCTCGAGCTTGCGCTCGCGGCACACCCGGTGCGCATTGAGGCGCCTATTCCGGGGAAGTCACTTGTTGGCATCGAGGTCCCCAACACAACGAAAGCGATGGTTGGCCTTGGCGGCCTGCTCTCGGCGCCAGAGTGGAATGAGAGCACGAAGTCATTGCTTGCCGCGCTTGGCCGCGACATCACCGGCACGCCGCACTATGTGAACATCGCGAAGATGCCCCACGCGCTCGTCGCAGGCGCGACCGGCTCGGGGAAGTCAGTCGCCATCCACGCACTCATCACCTCCCTCCTCTACCGGAACGGCCCGAACCAGCTGCGCTTCATCATGATCGACCCTAAGCGCGTCGAACTCACTGCGTATAATGGCATCCCCCATCTTCTCACGCCCGTCATCACCGATCCAAAGAAGACCATATTCTCCCTCAAATGGGCGGCAAAGGAGATGGAGCGCCGCTATAACATCCTCGAAGCCGAGCGCGTGCGCGATATCAACTCGTATCACTCTTCTGTCTATGAGCCGGCGAAGGCAAAACGAGCGGCTTCATCACGAGCAGAGTCGAGTGGCGATATGCCCGAGGCGCTCCCGTATATCGTTATTGTTATCGACGAACTCGCAGACATTATGCACAGCTTCCCGCGAGAGCTCGAAGCCTCTATCGTCCGCCTTGCTCAGATGTCACGCGCCGTCGGCATCCACCTGGTACTCTCCACGCAACGGCCATCGGTAAACGTCATCACCGGCCTTATCAAAGCGAATATCCCAACACGCATGGCACTCCAGGTCGCCTCGCAGATAGATTCGCGCACTATTCTCGATGGCGCGGGCGCAGAAACGCTGCTCGGCGCGGGAGACATGCTCTACCAGGGCAGCGATATGCAGAAGCCGGTGCGCATCCAAACAGCATTTATTAGCGAGAGCGAAGTGAAAAAAATTGTGCAGTACATCAAGAGTCATAATGCAGGCGATCTTTCAAGCATCGACTTCGGGGGGAACGGTACTTCCGTTGAATCAACGGATGTTATCGGACTTGCCAACAGCGACCTGGACGATGAGGTTGATGACGATCTCTATGAGAACGCCCGCGTCGCGGTTGAGGAGGCCGGTCGCGCCTCTACCTCCTATCTGCAACGCAAACTGAAGATCGGCTATTCGCGCGCCGCGCGAATCATGGATATCCTCGAGGAACGCGGCATAATCGGCCCTGCCGACGGATCGAAGCCGAGAGAAATACTCACGAGAGCACCTACTGGTTCGCGTCCGCCATCGGATGATGAGACCCTTGAGAATTTCTAAAGTCAAAAAACATGACTCGTTATTTTATCTTCGCCATTCTGTGCCTCTTCGCGGGGTACGGCCTCGTCAAGGCGCGGCCGCTTATAGCCGGCCCGAAGCTCTTTATCGAGTCTCCTGCAAACAACACGCCATTCCCCAACGGTATGGTCACTGTTTCTGGGAAGGCCGAGCGTACCGCACTCCTCACTCTTAATGGCAGGGTCATGCTCCGTGAAGAAAATGGGAACTTCTCGTCAACCCTTACCCTCCCGCGCGGAGGGTCTATACTTACCTTCGTAGCAGACGACCGCTTCGGTAAACGGGTGACGGCGATTCGTTCGGTCTTTGTTCCGTTCTAAATTTAAATTTTTAAACAGTTACATATTTCACTATGGCCTTCGGAAAACCCAAAAAAGAAAAAGTGCTTAAAACCGTAACCGCGGCGAGCGCAGACAAGAGCGAAAAGCAGAAATCTATCGAACAGGCACTTAAGGAGATCCGCACCAAGTTCGGCGATGAAGCGATCAGCGTCTTCGGCGCGGGCGCTCCACAAAAGATCCCCGCGGTCTCAACGGGCTCTATCGGGCTGGATGCGGCGCTTGGCGTGGGCGGGCTGCCACGCGGTCGCATTATCGAAATATTCGGGCCAGAATCGTCCGGGAAAACAACCCTCTCCCTCCACGTGATTGCCGAAGCGCAGAAGGCCGGCGGCATCGCCGCCTTCGTCGACGCCGAGCACGCGCTTGATCCTGAATACGCACGCCGCATCGGGGTGAAGCTTGCCGAGCTCCTTATCTCACAGCCGGATACCGGCGAGCAGGCGCTTGATATTGTCGAGAGTTTGGTGCGCAGCGGCAATGTGGACATTATCGTTATCGACTCGGTCGCCGCGCTCACACCAAAGGACGAGATCGAGGGCGAGATGGGCCAACAACACGTGGGTAAGCAGGCGCGACTCATGAGCCAGGCTCTACGCAAGCTCACCGCCATCGTCGCCCGTAGCAAGACGATCGTCATCTTCATCAACCAGATCCGCATGCAGATCGGCGTCATGTTCGGCAACCCAGAGACCACGCCAGGTGGCAAAGCCCTCAAGTTCTACACCTCCGTGCGCCTCGATATCCGCCGCATTGCTTCTATTAAAAAAGGCGAGGAGGTTGTCGGGGGGAGAGTGCGCGTGAAGGTGGTGAAGAATAAAGTCGCCGCACCCTTCAAGACGACCGAATTCGACCTGCTCTACAATGAGGGTATCAGCCGCGAGGGCGAGCTCCTCGCGCTCGGCGAGAAGTACGGGCTCGTCGCCAAATCCGGCGCTACCTACAAAATGGGCGACCAAAAGCTCGGCGTCGGCTACGATGCCTCACGCAAGTTCTTGAGCGAGAACAAACCAATCGCAAACGACCTCTTGAAGCAGATCAAAGCAAAACTCGCCGAAGCGTAATAGAAAACAGAAAACCGCCCGACTCGATGAGCCAAGTGGCTCTGTGTTCGGGCGGCTTGATGAATTACTCGTCAAAAGCAAGAACTTGCACCTTTCTCTTTAGAGTTTTGAACTCCCGTTCTTTGTCCGCTTTACGTTCCGGAGTTGTGACAACGAACAGTTTGTCGTATCCGATATACGCAACGCGCACCATCTCATCGCCATCAAGCGGGCAAATTTCTCCTCCAATTTCAAGAAACGGGGTGACAAAACGAACACGATGGATACCTTTCTGAGCCAAAGAATCTTTTAGCTCGTATGCGTTTTTTTCCAGAACAGATCGAGCGATTTCAAGCTGTAACAGTGTCTCGGTCTCACGACCAAGCGGCCCTTTTTTCTTAACATTGAATCCTCGACGGAGAAATTCTTTGTTAATATCTGTGCCGCCGCCAACACAGAAGGTAATGGTATTAGGTTTTTTGTACAACTCCACAACCCACGCGTGGAACGCCAGATTTCTAAGCACATCCCCCGAGACCTTAACGAAATTTTTTGTTAGACGCATCTTTCTCTCCTCCCTTTCTCTACTATGATTTATTACAACTGATCCGCTCTGACTCTATAGGACAACTTGATAAAACGCAAATAGAAATGCACCATGTATCACGCTATAGCGTAAATTAAGGTACATTCGTTTTGTGGATATTTTTAGATATGAACGAAGGATTGAGAGTACCGACCCATTCTATGAATTCGTGGTGGCGAAGAAAGAGAAGATCGCGCGAGCAGTGGCACGGAGAAGGTAGAGGAATGAAACAAAGGTGAGGATAGCGAGCGCTTGGACGATGAGACGGGTGTGCATGAATGCCGAAAAGTAGAACGTAAACATGTTGTTGAGGCTGACCGGCGCATTCTCGAACACGCGCGCAACCCACACCTCCTTCCCTATCCCCCAGAGCGCGAGCACAAATGTAATGACAGCAAGGACAGCAGTCGAGATGACGAGCCCCAGGATGCGCATGAGACGAACCCGGCGCATCACGTTTTTTTCTATATCAGTCATACTCTCGACAGGTTCAGTATTAGTCATGGTGTTGTTGATCATACACTTGTTTGAAAAGTTTTTTTGCGCGGTGCACGCGCGTCTTCACCGCAGGGATCGAGAGCTTCTCTGCCGCGGCAATCTCTTCTTGACTCTTGCCCTCAACGAATTGTAACCGGAGGATCTTCGCCGCAGTTTCAGGCAGCCGCGCAAGCGCGGCGATAACCTCATTGCGTATCGAGAGGTCTTCGAGGAACTCCGCCTTGGCGTCAGGGAGTGATTCGTAGTGCTCTGGCTCGAGTTCTGCAAATCTCCCTCGCTCAAGCGCCTTTATCCGATACTTCGTATACGCAACGCGGTTGAGGATCGTGTACGCCCACGAAGAGAAGCTGGCACCCTCCTGGTCATGATAACGATCCGCATAGAGATATATCTTGGTAAAGGCGTCCTGCACGATCTCTTCTGCGTCTTCGGGAGACGAGACGATGCGACGCGCACGACGTAAAAAAGGAGCTTCATAGCGGCGGACAAGCACCGCAAAAAGCTCCGGTTCCCGTTTAGAACGAGCGAGGATCTCGGTGTCAGGGAGCGCGCTCGGATCTCCAGCAGTTGAAAAACTCATGATGTCTGCTAGCATACACGAATCGCCCTCTTTGGGCACTTTTTATAACGCGCGTTATCCATCCTTAGTTTCAGCTCTATGGCCGTACTCAGCTACAACGAAATCGTTTCCAAAAAAATCATCAACTACAACAACGAGCCCTATGAGGTGCTCTCCTCGCACGTCTTCCGCATGCAGCAGAGGAAGCCCGTCAACCAGACCAAGTTGCGGCACCTTATCTCCGGCAAAGTCACCGAAATATCTTTTCATCAAAATGAGTCCATGACTGAAGCCGACATCGGGAAGATGCAAGCGCAGTATCTGTATACCAATCGCGGCGAGAGCTGGTTCGCTGAAGAAGGCAATGCAAAAAACCGCTTCTCCTTCTCTGAGGAGGTGGTGCATGACAAGGTGCAGTGGCTCGCGCCAAACAGCGTCGTCGAGGTGATGACCTATGAAGAGAAGCCAATGACGATCAAAATACCGGTGAAGGTCGAGCTTGAGGTAAAAGAAGCCCCTCCGACGATAAAGGGGAATACCGCGACCGGCGGCAACAAGCTCGTGACCCTCGTCACTGGCGCAAAGGTGGATGTGCCGCTCTTCATCAACGCGGGCGATATCGTCCGCATCAACACTGATACCGGCGAATATACCGAACGCGTCGAAAAAGCCTGAAACAAAAAACCCGCTCACGCGGGTTTTTTAATATTTAAATGTTTAAATATTTAAATATTTTTATGCCTGGACGTACGGCATGAGCGCCATGAAGCGGGCGCGCTTGATCGCTTGGGCGATGTCGCGTTGCTTCCCTGCCGGGATGCCGGTGCGCTTCTTCGCGAGCATCTTCGCGTGCGGATTGGTGAATTGCTTCAAGTACGCGACATCCTTATAGTCGGTAAACTTCTTAAGCTCTATTTCTTCTCGTTCTGCCTGGTACGCCATAGTGAAATATGTAACTGTTTAAATTAGAACGGGATGTCCTCAGGATTAATCTCTTCGTCCGGATACTGGATTTCACCTGCATCCTTTGGCATCGCCTGTGACTCTTCGCCCATGGCCGCCTGTCCAGAAGGAGCCGAGGTTCCACCACCCTTCGCATCAGCGCCGAACTGGAAGTTCTCTACGATGATTTCCGTACGGTAATTCTTCTTACCCCCCTCCTTGTCGTCCCACGACCGCGTCTGGAGGCGCCCCTCGACGAAGATCGGCCGGCCCTTTTTTACATATTGCGCGATGACCTCTGCCGTACGCCCGAACGCAACGAGATTGTGGAATTCTGTCGTCTCCTGCTTTTGGCCACTTTTATCCTTGTAGGTGCGATTGGTCGCAAGACTAAAAGAAGCAAGTTGTTGCCCCGAGGGTAGTGCTTTCAGCTCCGGGTCGCGGGTAAGATTACCATAGAGAAATACTTTGTTGAGGTACATAGTGTGTATTATACCGCAGTGTTCTCAAGTGCAACGTCAAGTTCCGCCGCGATGCTTTCTTCAGGCTCCTTCGCACGTTCTGGCATCTTCAAAGCAAATTCGCGGATCTCGACGGCATGACGAGCGGCATCCTTGGTAGTGAGAACATCGATGAATCGAATGATGCGCTTGTCAGCATTCGCTGCGCTCAACACCTCTGCGTGCGAAGGTGCAGAAGTCTCATACACAATCCAGCAGAAGTAGGCAGAGTCAAAGTCACGGCGACCGGTCGTCTCTTGGCGAGAGATGGTGTAGGCAAGCGACACGGCCTGCGGCTCACCCTCGGCGACGATTGTCCCTTTATTTGCAACGAGTTCGCGTATCGCCCGATACGCCTTTTTTACCTCCTCCGAAGGGAGCTCGGGGTCAAGATGGAAGCCGAGCTCGTAGACGCGCGATTCTGCGCTATCCTCAAATTCGTCCTCCTGCACCTCTGTATCCTGTTTCGCCATAATGGCAGCATCCTAGCACGAGATTACGTTGCCCGCAAGAAACAGGCCCCTCGCATTACCGAGAAGGGTTTGGCGAACAATCTCCGGATCTTCGCCGCGAATTTCCGCGATTTGACGGACGACATCCGCCACAGCGAGCGGGTCGTTGCGCTCACCGCGGCGAGATGCGGGTGCAACATAGGGTGCGTCAGTCTCTGAGAGGATGCTCGCGAGCGGCACGCCGCGAATAACCTCATCATAGTCGCGCGCAAAGGTGATGACTGCCGTGAATGAAATAGAGAAGCCGAGCGCAATGAGCGCTTCGGCTTCAGGAAGGCCGGCGGCGAAGAAGTGTATGTTGCCGCGCAGGTTCGGATAGACTGCCTTGGCCTCTTTCAGTAGTGCGATAAGGTCATAGTATGCATCCAGGGTTCCTTTGCTCGCCCGCACATGAATCATGAGCGGTTTATCAAGCTTAGCGGCAAGGATGATGTGCTTTTTAAAAACTTCTTTTTGTGTGCGCTTCGCCCCGTCATCCGCCCCCCTAAAAAAGTCCAGCCCGCACTCCCCTATCGCCACGACTTTCGGATTGTGCGCAAGCTCTCGAAACTTGGACATCGGATGTCCAACATCTGATGTGGGACATCCGATGTCCCACACATGGGCCGGGTGGATACCCACAGCGGCGTACAGGTGTTCATATTTTTCTGCAAGTGCAGTCGCCTGTTTTGATGATTCTTCATCCGTACCGACGACAATCCCCACAATCCCCTCCTCGCGCATACGCGCGACGATCTCGTCCTTATCGTGCTCATACTGCTCAAACTGCAGGTGGCAGTGCGCGTCTATATATTTGATAGTCATAAACGCGGGAACAAGTTCTCGGGTTTTTTGTTTTCAAGAATGGTCTTCTTTATGATCTCATTTGTTGCGGGCATAAAGGGATTCAAAAGCCGGCCGATTTGATAGAGCTCGGTGGCAAGTTCTGCGATGAGCGTGCGACCTTTTTCTGCGTCTTCTTTCACGAGCTTAAACGGCTCTTCATGCGTGATGCGCTCATCAAGTGCTTGGATACGCTGCCACACTAGATCCATCACGCGATTGAATTCAAACGCGTTGAGCGCATCCCAATATTCTTGCGAGAATGGCGACATCTCCGGCCGAGCGATCGGCTCTTCAAGATGCGTCTCGGCGAGCTTCATCACCCGCGCGACCAGGTTGCCGAGGCCATTGGTGAGGTGCGCCGTATAGTGATCGTGAAAGGTGTCTGGCGTAAGATCTGAATCTTCGGTCGAGCTCACATGCCGCAAGAGAACATAGCGAACAGCGTCTGTGCCATATCTTTCAACAAGATCGAGAGGGTCGATCACGTTCCCGAGTGACTTGCTCATTTTCTGTCCCCCGCTCGTGATGAACCCGTGGATAAAAACTTGCCGTGAGAATGTAAGGTTTGCTGAGAGAAGCATCGCCTGCCACATCGCTGCCTGCTGGCGGAGGTTGTCCTTCCCTGCGAGCTGGGTCACCGGCCACCATTTTGTAAATCGCTGTTGATCGGTCGGCCAGCCGATTGCGGAAACATAGTTTACTAACGCATCAAACCAGACATACATGACATGATCCGGATCATCTGGCACCGGGATACCCCATGAGAGCTTCTCGCGGCGGCGCGAAATACTGAAGTCCTTCAGTCCGGCGGAAACGAATGACTTAATTTCTCGCATGCGTTCTTCGGGTACGACAAAGTTTTTTTGATTTTCGTACAACGTCAAGAGCGCCTCCTGGTATTTTGAAAACCTGAAATAATAATTTTCTTCTTTGCGTATTTCTATTTCCAGACTCGGATGGAGCGGACAGCGGCCGTTCGCCAATTCTGAATCTGTTTTTTCAAGTTCGCAACCGACACAATATTTTATTTCGTACTCGGCTTTATAGATATCGCCAGCGGCTTCGCATCGCCTCCAAAATTCTTGTGCAGCACTGACGTGTCCGTCGTCAGAGGTACGAATAAATGAATCATATGAGATGGCGAGCCGATCGGCGAATTCCTTGAAGCGCACAGCGTATTCATCAGCGTATTCTTGAGGATTCTTCCCTTCTTCCTCTGCCTTCTGTGCGATTTTCGCACCATGTTCATCAGTGCCGACATTAAGAAACACCTCATCGCCAGCGAGGCGTGCCGCGCGAGCAAGCGCGTCGGCCTGGACGAACTCTAGCGCGTGCCCGAGGTGCGGTGCTGCGTTCACATAGGGCAGAGTGGTGGTGAGGTAAAAGTTTTTCACTGTGCGTGGTGCGCGAGGCGGCGCTTGCGCTTGTCGAAGTCCCCGATAAATTCAAGCACGACTGCCGCAATCGGCACCGAGAGCAGCGCCCCCAAGAATCCCGCGAGCGTGTAGCCCGCGATCAGGGCTACGATGACCAGGAGCGGCGGGACGCCGATGACTTTTTTTACAATGAGCGGATAGATGAGATTCGCCTCGAATTGGTTGACGACCACGTACAGGCCGAGCACGATGGCCGCGAGTGCGACACCCCCCTCAGAGTAGCCGACAGCGACCGCGAGCGCGCCCGCGATCAGAGAACCGAAGATGGGAATAATTTCTGCTACCGCGGTGAAGACCGCAAGGAGGAGCGCATAGGGAACACCAATGATAAGGAGACCGAGATAGACCAGTATCCCGACAATAACCGAGAGCAGCACCTGCCCCTGCATCCAGAGCCCTATCTTCTTCTGCGCCCGCCGCCAGAGATCGACAGAATAATCCTCATAGGCGACCGGCATCACGAGGCGGAGGAAGTCGTCAACGCCGGTATCCTGGAGCGCGAAGTAGAACGAGAGCACGATAATCAACACCATCGCAAAAACGCTATCAAAGAGGGTGATAATGAGCTGGAGCATGCTGCTCGCGTTCGCATAAAAGACGGATTGAAGCGAAAGCAGCGTCTGGATGAACGATTGTAGATCAGCCTGTCCGCTGATCGAAGCGGTTGCATCAACGATATCCGGGAAAGAAGCAGAGGCATGCAGGGTATCAAGATACTGCGGCAATACGGAAAGGAAATTTGCCGCATCGGCGATAATGGGGGGGAAGAAGAAATAGAGAATGGAAAAAATCGAGCCAAATACGAGAAAATATACAAGAAGCGCGGAAAAGAAGCGCGGAATGCGCCGGCGGATGAAGAATGCAATCCATGGTTCTATAGCAGAAGCGATAACGATGGCGGCGAGGACGAGGAGTACCAGCTCGCGCAGGAGCCAGAGCACATAGGCGCCCGCGATGACAAAGAGCGCAGTAGTGACCGTACCCGCCGTGATGGAGATGCGGAATTCCTTATCCATATACGGGCATCCTAACACGAAGATGCTAGATGAAAAGCAGGAGTTCTATTCGATCGCGGAGCGGATGCGGGAGGCGACGTCTGCGATAGAGAGACGCTCCTGCTCGCCGGTGTCACGGTGACGGAGGGTGACGGTGTCTTTTAATTCTGGTTTTTCTCCCAACGTATCAAAATCTATCGTGACACAGAAGGGCGTGCCGATCTCGTCTTGGCGGCGGTAGCGCTTGCCGATATTGCCGTTGTCGTCCCAGGCGATGGCCGAGTGCACCTTCTGCAATTCTTTGCGCACTTCTCTCGCTTTCGCGACAAGCTCGGGTTTATTTTTCAAGAGCGGCGAGACCATTGCCTTCACCGGCGCGATCTTGGGCGCGAGCGCGAGATACGTGCGCACCTCCCCACCGAGTTCATCTTCGCGATAGGCGCCCGCGAGTACCGCAAGAATCGTGCGGTCAACACCAAGCGAAGGTTCGATAACGTGCGGAATGATTCTCTCTTTCGTCTCTTCATCAAGATACGAGAGTTCAGCGCCGGATGCTCTTGCGTGCGCCGAGAGGTCGAAGTCGGTCCGATACGCAAGCCCCCAGAGCTCTTTACGCCCGAAGGGAAAGTCGAATTCAAAATCAATCGTGCGCTTGGAGTAGTGCGCACGATCTGCCTCAGATACCTCGAGCTCATGCAGAAACTCTGCCGGCAAGCCAAGAATCTCGGCGAAGCGATGCATCGTCTCTCGCCATGATTCAAACGCTTGTTCCCACTCGGCGGGCCTCACAAAATATTCCACTTCCATCTGCGAGAGTTCGCGGAGGCGGAAGATAAAATCGCGCGGCGCGATCTCGTTGCGAAACGCCTTCCCTATCTGCGCGATGCCGAATGGCAACTTAGGGTGAATCGCGTCAATAATATTTTTGTAATTCATAAAGATGCCCCCCGCGGTCTCGGGCCGGAGATAGACGACTGCCGATTCATCCTCGGTCGCGCCAGCATGCGTCTTGAACATCATATTGAATTGGCGCACTCCCCCTAATGTTCCTTCACACTCGGGGCACTTCTTCGGGTTATCAAGCTGATCAGCGCGGAAACGTTTTTTGCATTTTTCGCATTCAGTAAGCGGGTCGGAAAATCCGGATACATGACCAGATGCCTCCCACACCCTCGGATTCATCAGGATGGCGGCATCAACGCCATACATATCGTCGCGCGCATCGCGGAACATCGCGAGCCAGAGCCGCTCGATATTCTCCTTCAGCAAGACACCATAATGGCCGTAATCGAAGGTCCCCGCGAGACCACCATAGATCTCAGAGCCTGGGAAAACGAACCCGCGGCGCTTCGCGAGCGAGACGATCTTCTCCATCAGGCCTGAATCATTCATGGGATCACTGTACAACAATTGCATTCGCGGCGACATACCCGGCGTCCCCTCTCGTGTCGGTTGTCACGGCACCAGCCGTTGCCGACACCTTCACGCCCGCGAAACGATCGTACCCGGAGAAGGTCGCTACTCCCGCGAGCGTCGGAGCGCTCCCCTTCTGCGAGGTTGAGGGGGTGAGCGAGACTTGGAAGGCGCCCTGGGCGCTTGCACCCTGCGCGAGATCGCCGGTGCTCCACGTCACAACGCGGGACCCTTTGTCATAGGAGAATCCGCCGGTTGTTACGCCAGTATACGAGACATAGCTCGGCAGGGTCGCAGAGACCGTTCCTCCCGCGACGGCGCTCCCAGCGTTCCGTGCGTTCCAGACGATCGTATAGGTTGTCGCACGGTCGGCAAGGGGCGGGATGGGTCCGGTGTTGTCGAGCGGCCCCGCATTATGCAGTGACGATGCGGTAAGTGCAATCGTGGTCGCGACCTTAACCGTCTTGACTATAGAAGCGCTCATGCCTTCGGTAACCTCTGCTCTCCCCTCCTGCACGCCCGATGCCGAAACGGTAAAGGTGATTGTCGGTGAGGAAGCAAGAGCTTCAGACGCGAGCGTCGAGAAGGTGAAGGTGCCCACACCCGAAGCGCCGGGCGCTAGAGTTTCGAGCGAAGGGTCAGTGTCACGATTGAAGACAACCGTTCGGTCGGCAGAACGATAGAAACCTCTCGATGCCTGGATACTCTCATAGTCAACCGCTGATCCGGATATCGCGATAGCAACCTCTGCATTCATGACGCTCGTCGAGAGTGTGTTGGTGTATGACACGGTAACGCTCTGGCGGCTCCCCGGCGCGACCGTGACGGTGTCCGAAGTGTTGCCATTAAGCGCGAGTGTCGTCGTGATGAAGGGCGCGGCGACCGTCACAGTCGCGTCCTGCGTCAGATACTCGACCGCGAGTGCTGGGTCATTCGCGGCCTTCGCTGTGCCAATAGAGAAGCGGAAGACTCGCTGCTCATTGTTCTGTCCGAGGATCGTTCCGGTAAGTGTTATCTTCTTGCTCGCACCGGGCGGCAGTGTACCAATGAGAAAGCTAGCATTATCCAAGGGAAGCGAAGACGAGACCTTCGAGAAGCCGAAGGGGAACGTGCCCGAGAGCACGACATGAGAGAGGGGCACCGTCGCACTCGACCGAGCCGTGAGCGTGAGCGTAAACGGCTTACCCGCAACGATCTCGGCGGGAGCGTCGATAGACACCGAGAGCGGTGTCGAGGAGACCGCGAGCGCGTATGCCGTTTTTTTCACAAAGACGGTCCGGGAAGCGCCCGTGCCATACGAGAGAGAGACCGGCAACGTGAGCATTTCTCCTTCTCCGCCGAACAAAATAACCTTCACCGAACGGGTGACGGTAGCACCGCTCGCGATCGTGCCGAGATTTTCGATAAAGCGCGGATAGGCATTTAGCACATCTGTCGCGTTCCTTGTCCCGTCCGGAAAATTAATTTCCAGGGTTGCGTTCTCAATCGCAACCGAATTCGTGTTCGTAATGGTAAGCGAGAGCGGGACCGTATCGCCGCCAGCAATGGTCGTCGGACCCTGTATATCGATTGCTATCTTATTTACCGAAACCGCGTTGCCGCCATAATAGAGGAAGTACCCGGCAACACCGAGCGAAACAAGAAAGAACAGGAATGCGACGATAAAAAATATGCCCGCAAAACGCATCTGCCGCTTCCCGCTTGAAGGGCTCTTCTTAAATATACTTCTCTCCCACGCATGAGGGAGCGAGCGCCCTGAAGCGGCGGCCAGCGGCACACCCTGCCTGCCGGCAGACAGACGATCTTCTTGGACAGCGCCAGGATCATAGAGATGCGCACGCGCTCTCTCAAGTGAGCCTATGTCGTCTTGAGCAGTTGTCATTACAGACAGTATACCCTGTCAAAGCAAAGTGCTCACGGGGCAAGGTCAGAGTCCCGAGGCGGCGATGCCGCGATTGATGCGCGCGACATAGTTCGTACGCTTATCCATAACATCCGCGAGAACCAATGGCGTGTACTCAGACATTGCTCCTGGGATATTCCCAGCATCAAGCCCAAGCGCTGCGAGGAGGCGGACGACCGCAAGCGTCTCGACGGACTCATGCAGCTCTTCAGGGAGCGTCGCGAGTGCTTCAAAGAAGCCCGTAAGAATCGGGAAGAGCCCCGGATTGCTTGTCTCGCCAACGACCAGTCGGAGGAGTAGACCCGAAACGCGCGCCGCAGAGCGGCGCGCGCCGGCGTTCCGCAATTTTGAGAACCAGCTTTCTCTAAGCACCGCGCCAGCAAGGCGCCAGCCGTCCTTCCCTCGCACAAGCACGACGCTGCTTTCAGCAAATGTCGCAAGCGCCGCGGAGAGCTTTGCGCCCGACTTGCGCACACTCTGTGCGAGCGCCCGGACGAGCCCGAGCTCGGGCGTGAGCACGAACACGAACGCACTCGCCTCTCCGACCGGCGACCGCGAGAGCACGATGCCGCGCGTTTCGTATTTATGCCGCATCGCGAACAAGATCGAAGCGCACTTCACCAGTCGAGAGCGTTGTCGAGTATTTCCCCCCTGCGCCAACAGTTGTATGCACAACATCTCTTGGAGAGAATCCTTCGCTCTTGCGCGCCTCCGCAACTGCGCGCGCCATCTCGCGTTCATCGCCCTCGATGACGAGTTCTGGAGTTAGAGCAGTATCGAGCGCGAGCTCTTCCCCGGTGAGTATCTTTTTTACATTCACTTCTTCGGCAAGAATCGCGGCGAATTCATCAGGTAGCCCCTCCGGGATAGTTAAGGCGGCGAGGGGCTGGCGCACCTTGATGCCCGCCTTCTGGCGCAACATGAGCGCTTCAGACGCGAGCGCGCGCACGCGCGCCATCTCGGCAATTATGGACAAGTCTGACTTGTCCAACGTTGTTTCGGGCCACGTGGCTAAATGCACACTCTCTGGATCACTTGTCTCTCGCACATCTTGGAAGATCTCTTCGGCGATAAACGGCATAACCGGTGCGGTCACCCTTGAGAATTCTCTCAGTACGTAGCGCAGAGTCATGAGCGCAACCTTCTTATCTTCTACATTGCCGCCCCTCATGCGATCACGCGAACGGCGAATATACCAAGTCGAAAAGTCATCAATGAATTCGCGCATCGGACGAACAGCGCGCGGCACGTCATAATCATCAAATGAGCTTGTCGCGGTTAAAATCACTTCGTTAAGCCGTGCAAGGATCCAGCGATCTAACACATTGTTACTTGAGGCACCTGCCGACCCGACTTCATCTTTGTAGAGCGAATAAAAGGCGAGAATATTCCGCAGCATATTCACCACGCGCGCATGAGCATCCTTCACATCTTCATCACGGAAAGAGAGATCTTCTGCCTGCATCAAGACCGATGACATGAGGTAGTAACGGAAGGCGTCTGCGCCGTAGCGATCAAAGAGCTCATATGCATCGGTGTAGTTGCCCTTGCTCTTTGAGAACTTTGATCCATCCGCGGCGAGAATGTTCCCGGTAGTGATGACGTTGCGGAACGCGAGTCGTCCGAACACTTCGACACCGATCGCGTGTAGATAATAGAACCACGCGCGCGTCTGACCTATATATTCAGAGACGAAGTCTCCCGGCGAGCGCCTCTCAAATTCTTCTTTATTTTCAAACGGATAGTGATACTCGGCGAAGGGCATCGAGCCGGACTCGACCCAACAGTCCACCACCTCGGGAATGCGCGTGAGCGGCTCGCCCTTTTCATTAAAGAGCTCGACGCGGTCGATATACGGGAGATGCAAGTCAAGCTCGCCCCGTGCATTCTTCGGGAGATCGGCCCCGGGCTTCATGTAGCTCTTCAATTCTTCGAGCGAGCCGATAACCGTTACATTCCCTTCTGCGTCTTTCCAAATCGGCAAAGGGCTCGCCCAGAAGCGATTGCGCGAGATCGTCCAGTCGGGCGCGCTCTCAAGATTGTGCTTAAACCGGCCTTCTTTAAGATGCTGAGGTATCCAATTTATTTTTTCATTTTCAGCGAGCATCTTTACCTTCACTTCTTGAATATTGATGAACCAGCTTGAGACCGCGTTATAGATAAGCGGTGTGCCACAGCGGTAGCAGTGCGGATAGGAGTGCTCGTGCGGTGCCCGCGCAAAGAGGAGTCCGCGCGACTCTAGATCCTCTTTTATCTTCACCTCTGCCTTCTTGATATACTCGCCACGAATAAACTCCGGTGCGTCGTCTTTGTAGGTCGCGTTCGGGTTCAAGAGCTGGAACATTGGCAATCCCTCTTTCTGCCCGAGATTAAAATCGTTTTCTCCATACATCGGCGCGATGTGCACAATGCCCGTTCCCTCTTCGATCGTGACGAAATCGGCCGCCAGCACCTGCCACTTCTTCCCTGCACAAGCTTTTACTTGTTCTATCTCATAGAGCGGTTCGTATTCAATTCCGACCAATTCGCTTCCCTTTATTTCTTGTACGAATTCTTCATTTTCATCAAGCGACTCTTTGCCCGCGATAAAATACATGCCGTTTTTTTCAAAGAGCGCATAAGAGATACCAGAGCCCACGGCAAGTGCGACGTTGCCGGGGAGCGTCCAGGGCGTGGTTGTCCACGCGAGCAGATACGTATTCTCCGGCCACTTAGACTTCTCTGCATCGCTCACTTTAAACGCCACCGTCACCGCTTCTTCAGTAATGTCCTTATAGGTGTTATCCATCGCGATCTCTGCCTTTGCGAGTGGCGTCTCGCAATGCGGACAGTACATCAGCACCTTACGGCCTTCATAGAGACGGCCTTTTTTATGGATCTCTTTGAGCGCCCACCACACACTCTCAATGAACGAATTATCCATCGTCTTGTAGGAGTTATCAAAATCTACCCAGCGCCCCACGCGCGCCACATAGCGCTTCCACTCATGTGCATAATCAAGCACCATCGCCCGCGCGGTCTCATTAAATTTTTCAATCCCGAGTGCGAGAATCTCCTTTTTATTCTTGAGCCCCAGCTTTTTCTCGACTAAAGATTCGATCGGGAGCCCGTGCGTGTCCCAACCCCAGCGACGACGCACGCGCCATCCGCGCATCGTCTTGTAGCGCGGGATGAGATCTTTTGAAACCGAAGCGAGGAGCGAGCCCGAGTGCGGCAGGCCGGTCGCAAAGGGTGGCCCATCATAAAAAGTGAACTCGCCCTTAGGAGCCTCTTTGGCGAGCGATTTCTCGAAGATGTGCTCGCGCTCCCAGAACTCTAGGATCTTCTCTTCGCGCTTCGCCGCTTCTGACTTTTCTGCCATATCTGAGTATCGTAGCGTTTGCAGGGCAAAAATGGAAATGGCCGCGGATATTCTCGCGGCCATTGTGGATATTATGAATTGACTACACTGCCAGTGCGCGACCCGATGACCGGGTCGATTCCCAGACGCTTTTGAAAAAACCCTGGGGCTTCCCATGAACCTCTTCAGCAAAGGCAAGCACAGGAGGCGAGACGCGATGACCGCGAAGCTTTTTCAGCTCCTTGTTAACATCAATATCTTTCGGTATCCTCCCGATCTGTCGCGCGAAGAGGAGGAACGTGCGTAATGTTTCGCATCCGCATTTCTCCCTTGCCTTTCTGACACGACGAATACCTTGATACTCCTCTGTCCTCCGTTGTCTCTTCCTCGCTGAAGACATACATCCTCCTTTTGGTTTGGATGCACGGAATTGTGCAGTCTGGATGAGAATGTAGCGCACAAGACGACTTAATGCAATCTTCACTTATCCACTGCAACCTTACATCCTCTCCGGCGCGGGGATACCGAGCAGCGTGAGGCCGTTGGTCATCGTGTTAGCGAAGGCGCGCGCGACGCGCTGTTTGTAGGCCTCTTCGGGAGAACCAAGCACCTGCTCGGCCGCATAAAAAGCGTTCCACTCTCCCGCCAGCTCGGTGAGATAATTCACCAAGAGATTCGGCGCGAATTCGCGAGCAGCACGCGCGGCAACTTCAGGATAGTGGAGGATGAGCCGCTCGATCGCATACGGCGCTGTCGGTGTCTCACTACCGCCCTCCCCATTCGCGCCATACGCGAGGATTTTTTTCGCACGCACGAGTGCGTACTGCAGATAGGGCCCTGAGTCGCCCTCAAGCGAAAGTGACTTCTCGGGGTCGAAGACGATGTCCGAGCCCGGCGCCTGCCTCAGGATCATATATTTAATCGCGCCAAGCGCGACCTGCTCGGCGACAAGCGGATCGGGGTTCTTCTCGCTGGCCTGCTCGATGACGCTCGTGATGAACTCCGCGGCGGTGATGACATTCCCCTCGCGCGAGGACATCTTGCCCGAGGCGAGCTTCAAGAAGCCTGTAGTGAGGTTCGTCGTCTTGGCGGCGAGCAAGGGCGCGACCTCACCGAGTGCCTGAAGCACTGTTTTAAAACGGCCGGCTTGTTCGTTGCCGGTGATGATGATTGACGTGTCTGACGGCCAGCGCTCCTCCTTCAAAAACGCGAGTCCGATATCCTTGGCCTCATAGGTCGGCGTGTTGTGTGAGGTGATAAATACCATCGTGTGCACCCCCTTCCCCTCGCCGTTATAGATAATCGCGCCATCGCTCTTTTCAAATATTCCCCTGGCGAGCCCGTCATGCACGACGCGCAGGCCAATCTCGGTCGTGTCGCTGTCAAAAAATTCAAAATCAAAATGCGTGCCGAGCAGTCTCCAGATGCGGCAAAACTCTTCTACCGAGACCGCGCGCCCCTTGCGCCAAACCTCCATCAACTCCCTATCCGAGCCGGCATAGATCGCCTGATTGAGCGCGTCTATTTCTTCTTTTGCCTGTACATCGTTCTCATAGGCGAGCGACCCTTCGGTATACGCGGCGCCAATTTCTTGTGCCGTCGTGGGTTCACTGATGCCTTTTTTACGAAGCCCCCAGAGCGCCTTGGCGACGTTCGGACCAATGTCCCCGCCGAAGGTGTCGCGGGCGACCTTTGCCCCTGTATGTTCTATTAGTCGTGACAACGATTCACCAATGATCGTGCCGACCAAGTGGCCGATATGCATCTCTTTAAAAGCATTCGGATTCGAATATTCAATGATGACACGTTTCCCTTTTTCCGCATCGCCCTTCCCCCAGTCTGTCCCCTTCGCGTCAGCTTCAGCGACTGCGAGCGCGATCGCCTCCGGCGCGAGCGTAATATTCACGAAGCCCGGCCCCGCGACCTCAACCTTTTCAAAAGTTAGGACACCCAGTGTCCTAACTTTTTCTGCCAATTCTTCTGCGACTTCTCGCGCCTCCCGACCGAGCGCTTTGGCTGCTGCGAGCGCGGCGTTGGTCGCGTAGTCCCCGTGGCGCATATCTGCGGGCCGTTCGACCACAAACACCACCTCTCCCGCGCCCATACTCACCAGCGCCTCGCCGACCGCCTTCCGTATTCGTTCTTCCATACGGGCAGTATAGCGATACTCGAGTCATTTGACTATTTGCGTGCGTTCGGTAGGATGCGGCAGGATAGCAGTTCTAAAAATAAACGAGAAAGAAAGGAGGGGCGGATGATACAGTACAAACCGTTTGAGGAGCGAAAGCCAGATACTCAATATAGAGATCGGCTCGCGCACATTCTTCATCATGGTGAATTAGCGAAGGATACAGCACAAGGGATTGGGGCACTTACCTGCTTCGGAACACTCTCACCAATGGTTTTTGACCTCAAAAACGGGGTGCCGCTCATTACCGAGCGAAAAATCGGCTTCTGGAGGAAAGCCGTCGCCGAGATCATCGCGTTTATAAATGGAGCGCGCACTCTCGATGAAATTGCATCCTACGGATGCGACTTTTGGGAGGACTACCGGAACAAAGACGTAGGACTTCCGCTCGCACCGGGCGATTTGGGTCCCGGCTCGTATGGGCCGGCATTTCACGACTTCCCGATGCCGAACGGCGAGACGCTCAATCAGCTCGAACAGGTGCTCGAGCAGATCCGCAATTATCCGTACATGCGCACGCATCGCGTCACGCCGTGGATCCCGTTCTATACGGCACGAGGGCCGCGACGCATGGTGAATGTCGCGCCCTGTCACGGGGAGCTACACTTTCGCGTCATTAATGGGAGGCTCGATATGCGCATGGATCAACGTTCGGCGGATATGCCGATTGGCGTACCCTCAAACATGATCCAGTATGCGGCGCTCCTACTCATGGTGTGTCAGGTAACAAAATATGCGGCTGGCAACTACATTCACAGTCTCGTGGACGCACACATCTACGAGAACCAGGCTGACAGTGTACGGCAACTTATAAAACGGTGGCCGAACCGCTTCCCAATCCTGAAGCTCGATCCGACGGTAAGAAGTCTGTTCGACTTCAGAGTCGAACACTTCACCCTTGAGGAATATGATCCGCAACCCGCAATGAAGATTCCCTACAGCCCGTGAAAGGAGGTGCCGAAAGTGGGAGAGAAAAAACAAGTCGATGTGGGGAATGCCAGTGTGGTACCGCGTGACGATTATGTAAAGGTGCTTGAAGAAATCATCGCTGCGGGTTTCTGCCCGTTCTGCGAGGAACACCTTTTCAAACACCACCCCAACCCAGTGTTGTTCCAAAACAAGCATTGGCTTGTCACCAAAAACACATGGCCGTACGTCGGAACGCGCCTCCATCTTCTATTCATTGCGCGTACGCATATTGAACGAATTGAAGATATGACGGCTACCATGTTGCTGTATCGGCATGATCTTTACCGACAAGTGATAGAGGAACATACAATCACCGGAGCGACGTTTATGACTCGCTCGGGCGAAACGTTGTTCACCGGAGCGACCGTGACACATCTGCACTCACACCTGATTGTTGGTGGTGCACGGGACGAGACAGACTCGAAACCGATCAAAGCCCTCGTTGGCTTTGAAAAGTAGCCGACAAACAGAAACCCCCAGTCCTAGGACTGGGGGTTTATTCATTTCAGACAAAACTACATTTCCACACGGATAATCTCCACTCCTCGCGATTGGAGCGCTTCGGCTCCGGCGACGAGCGCATATCCATCCACATAATACAGACGCTTAATCCCCGTTCGAGAACAAGGGCCCGCACACGGTGGACAAGGGAAGGTCGTCACATACAAATCGCATCCTCTCGTAGAGATTCCGCGATTCGCGGCCTCGGCGATCAGCCCCACTTCGGCATGCAGGGCGCTTGAGACATCAATGTCCTGCCCCGGCTCGAAATTACTTCGCGGATCACCGTAGCAATATGCGCTCTGTTCGCAGGGCACATGCTCATTAAAGGCAGCGAGCAGAACTTCACCATCCTTTACAAGGAGTGCTCCGATCTGTCGCCACCAATCAGGACTTTTGTCTGCGAATTTGAAGGAGGTTCGCATAAGCTCGCGGTCAAACTCTTTAGTTGAGATAACGCGCTCACCTTCTGGCCGCCGCTTCACCTGCGTCGCGCCCCAGTCCCAGCGAAGCCGCCAACTGCCATCAAAGGTTATCGCTACTCCGGCAAAATACTTCTCTGCCATAGCGTGCGACACATCTTCATCCGGCATGACGACCACTGTTGATTCCAGAACTTCATCCATATTCCTTGGCGTGAGGATATGAACTCGGTCAAAGATATTGAGCGCTTTGACCATCCACCGCACCTCCTCCGATTGAACACCCGGCAAATGCCGGACGAGCGGTTGGAACTCCTTGATGAACTCGTTACCAAGAACATAGAGTACCCCTCCCGCGTACGCACGGAAGAACTTCAGATATCCCGCATGCGGCACTGGGACATACGCGACCAATACGACAGTACTATTTTTTGTTGATTTCATATCGTACCTCCCGTCTGACCGATTTTGTTACGCACGTTCTGCAGAGTTGTTTTGATTCCCTGTTCAATTTCTACAAATGCCTCTTCGACACCTTCAAAATAGAACTGTCGGATCCGTGCAGTCGTGCTTGTCTCAGCTTGTGGCGGGAGATTCACGATATGTGCACACTGCTTCTGTATCATCTCGAGATTCGGTAGATCCGCCGTAGATGTCGAGATGATTCTTACATCATGCGGCACGGTCACAAAAAGCTGGTTCGGTTCATACTGTAACGTTATGACGTCAGCCCATCGCTGGTGAGCCAGTGTTCTGACACGCTCGTTTTCAGAAACCGCCGGCCGCTTCGGACCTTTTCGCATCTTCGTCAACTTGTCAGTTTCCACCCCGATAACCAATATCACATGGTCAGCCCCTGGGTAGAGCTTTGCCGCCTCCTTTTTTCCAAGTGCACAATAATCAAGGTGCCCGATATGAATCAAATCCCACACACCCGTCACGAACGCGATAACGCAGCTCATTGACCGTAACATGTTGACGAGCTTCACAAGCTCTTCGTGGTTCGGCACGAAACGATCTTCAAACTCCGCTGTACCCTTTATGATCCGTTGCGCCTTTCTCAAGATCGGATCTGGCTCCGCCGCATGATACACGAGAGGGAGTGTCTCCCCTTTCCCGCCTTCTTTTGCTTTCCTCACCATATCTCAACCCTCCCTTCTATGTTTTTATGTGTTTTTTGTCTGGAACAGTCCGAGGCAACTGTATGCGCAAAGGGAGCAAAAAGCAAATGACGCGGAAGCGAAGCTTCCGCGTCATTCATACGCGAATCAAACGTGCTGATTAAAGAACACTCCCGACCACTTTTTACCGCTCTTTGCGGTCTCGATTTTCTTGACCTCAATACGCTCAACTTCTTTTCCCACCTGTCTGTATCTCCCGGTGATAAAGGATATAATATCGGGAAATTGCGGCGTTGGTTTGAAGTCCTGAAATCCTTCCGCTGGCTTTCCTCCTCCCTTAAAATGAACCGAGAGGGTGTAACGGCCTTCGGCACAGAGAGCTTTCGAGTTCGCCTTCACCACCTTGCCGACAAACTTGTTCCCGTCGGTAAAATTGATCGTGAACTCTGTACTCTTGCCGGCGAGCAGTTGCTTGAACTGCTGCATCGCCTCAGTGATCCAAAGCTCGCCCTCTTCGAGCGGACGGGGCGGGGTGCTTGGGTAATGTATGTCTTTTTTCCAGACACTTCCATCATCCCAGTAAATCAGGCGGTAGGTATTTTCGCCCTGGGGACGATATTCGCTCTTCACACTGATGAAGCGAGTCCCCATGCAGGTTTTTATCGTCAGTACATCGTTGTCTAAAACGACGAACTGCCGCCCAAAGCGATACACCGGATCATCCTGTAATCCCTCGGGGAACGCGTAGTCGCCGACGAGTTCCTCGTCGCCGATGGCGTAGAACCACGGCGTAAGTAACCCATAAGTGACATGCTGTTTGAATCCCGGAAGTTTTGAGATGTCGGTCTTGTTAGATCTCCAGTACGCTTCAAACGCACCTAGCGCATCCTGCAGCGTCTCCCATTCCGTAAACGATCCGCTGCCAAAATCGCTGTGACTGAGATACTCGTTAACAACGATACCCCAACGGCCATCAGGAGGATGCTTGATTTCTAAGACTTCCTTGTACCCTCCCGCCCCCGGATGTCCGCTGCCACCGTACTTGTGCTGGGTTATGTCATAGCGGCTGTAGCTTCCATAGGTGCCGCGGCCGACATTAACCCGATGAGTAGTTGGGATGTCGATGGTACGGATTCTTTCCAGAGAATCTCTAACCACCTCCTTTTCTTCCGGTCGGCAGGTGAAATTAACCGGCCGGCCGAGCCCTGTTTTTCCTTCTCCGTAGGTGTAGCTGGAAAATTTGTCCTCTTCCATCTCTTTCTCCTCCTTTTCTACGCGATTTTATTGTTTTTTTGTCTGGAACAGTCCGAGGCAACTGTACTACCAAGCGAGCCGAACAACAAGTGAGCGTCTTCGCTTACTTGTTTGAGGCAAGTGCAGGGAGGAAGCGCGGCTTTGCGAGCTTACGCGCCGGAGGGGTAAAAAGCAAATCGGCACGAGGCGACGCCTCGTGCCGATTTCTGTGGAAGTCGGACTTCCACAAAATACGCCGTTTATTTAACCGAAATGCCCATTGAGCGCGCCGTGCCCTCGATAGTGCGAGCGGCCGCCTCGGGCGAGCCAGCATTCATGTCCGGCATCTTCTCAGCGACAATCGCGGCAACTTGATCCTTCGTTAAGACGCCCGCTTTCTTTTCTTTGACCTTGCTCGAGCCCTTCTCGATGCCAAGCGCCTTCAAGATCAGTCTTGAGGCCGGCGGATTCTTCATGATAAAGGTGAACGAGCGGTCGTCATACACCGAGAGGTCGATCGGGATGATGACCCCCTTCTTGTCTTTGGTCGCCTCGTTAAATTGGGTCACGAATTGGCCGATGTTCACGCCCGCGGGTCCAAGCGCGGTGCCGACCGGAGGCGCAGGCGTCGCCGCCCCGCCAGGGATCTGTAGTTTTATCTTTTTTACGACTGTAGCCATAATGTGTTTGACTCTACCTTAGAGTTTACGAACTTGCAAAAAGTCGAGCTCGACCGGCGTCTCCCGCCCGAACATCGAGACCATTACCTTCACCTTCCCGCGATCCTCGTCAATGTCGCTCACCTTCCCTTCCAGATCCTTAAACGGCCCGTCGGCGATGACGACCGGGTCATCTTTCATGAGATCAATACGGTGTTTAGGCGCCTCGGCCTTCATACGCTTCATCAGCGAGTCAATCTCTGATTCCTCCATCGGGACCGGCGTGTTGCCGGAGCCGACGAAGCCCGTCACCCTCGGAGTATTACGCACCACGAACCACGAATCGTCGTCCACGATCATACGCACCAAAATATAGCCCGGATAAATCTTCTCTTCTTCAACGACTCGCTTGCCACCCTTCACACGGATCTTCTTTTCGGTCGGCACGATCACATCAAAAATCTTTTCCTCCATACCCAAAGACTCGATGCGCTGCTTCAAGTTGCGCTCCACCGCATTCTCGTAGCCAGCGTAGGTGTGGATGGTATACCACCGCGCATCTTCCTTGCGCGGTGTTACCTCATCGCGGACAACCTTCGGCATCGAGGGCGCGATATCCGCCATCTCAACGTCCTCCGGCAATCCTACTCCATCCTGTTCTAGGTTTTGGTCGTCCATAGGAGAGATATTAGCCGAGAATCGTCCGGCTCACTCCCAAACCGAAGACATAATCCAAGAGGCCGACCAGGAGCGCGATAACCGCCGCGATAAAGATAACCACAAGCGTATGCGAAACAGCCTTCTGGCGCGTCGGCCAGACGATATGCGTGAATTCTTCGCGCACATGCTTCAGATAGGTAAAAAGTGATGTCATGGGAGAGGTGTGTTGGTAAATAAAAAGCCCCCACGGGCTCTATATTTCAAGAGCATACTATAGCACTCGGAATGCGTCAACTCGCGAGAACTGCACAAAGAGACACCTAAAACCACAAGGTGACTCCTCACGGAGGGAGGTGTCTCCTTGTGGTTTTAACGAATCTCGTAGGTGATAGAGACCGAGGCGTTGTAGGTATTCTCGCCTACAGGGATGTTCGGCGCAGAGACTGCCTTGGAGTCAACAACGCCGCCGCCCATGCCGTAGGCCATCGGATACGGATACCCACCCGAGGATTCGCTGAAGTTCACGATCTTACCCAGGCGGACGCCGAGCTGTTTAGCGAGTAGATCTGCCTGCGACTTAGCCTTCGCGATCGCATCAGCGCGCGCGGCATCATAGCCTGCGGTGGTGTCATCGAGCGTAAAGGCTGGGCCGTTCAAATTCTGGACTTCAAGCCGGCCGAGACCCGCGATGAGATCGCCCGTCTTGGTCAGGTCGCGCATCGTTACTTGGATCGTTTGGGAAACTTGGTAGCCGACTATCTTTGGCGTGTCCCTATAGTCCGGACAAATCGCGCCGAAGGGGCACGGGCTTGGGTAAGAATACTGCGGATAGATGTTGTACGAGAGCGTCTTGATATCCTTCTCGGCGATACCCTGTTCCTTCACATATGCGATGGCGGCATTCGTCTGTTTAGTGGTCGCGGCCTGCGCTTCAGATACAGTCGTTTTCATATTTTCAACCGTAAATGAAATACGTGCGACGTCCGGCGGGAGGGTCGCCTGGCCGTCGCCCTGCACCGTAATGGTATCGGTCGCCGGTATACCCGAGCGGCCAAGGTCACCGAACGTGCTTATCGTCTGTGCGAGCAAAAAGAGCGCGAGAATGCCAAGCACGCTCACCGAAGCGATACGCAGGCTCTTGGCGTCAAACAGGTTACTGAAAAAGTTGTTATCCATAAAAAATAGTTAGCGAATAGCTCCTGAGAGTATAGCACCGCGCCAAAACCAAGCGACCCTCGTTATTGGCCTTGCAGTGTCGTGAGGAGTTCCCCGAGCGCTCGAGCGGCCGGGAGCGTTGTGGTATCGAGGTTCGGATCGGTCCAATTCGTGACCCCGCGGTCAATTGCATCGAAACGCACCACATCGGTAGTACGGGCGAGATAGTAGGCTGTTTCAACGACACCCTCAAAACGCCCCAAAGAAACAACTGTGAAGCGGTGCGTGCCGAGCAGTGTAGAAGAAAACGAGGTCGCGCCAACCGGCTCTCCAGAGGTGCTGCGTATAGCCGTCTTTTGTATGGTCGCGAGCGCAGTTGAAGACGCCTCAATCGCGTAGCGACGAATAACGATGCTCGCAACCGATCCGGCCGCCGGCGTCTCGTATGCCACGACGCTTGCAGCATCGGGAAGTGTCGTGGGGACAAAACCAGACGGTAGAGCAAATGCCACGCCAATATCAGGGAGCGAGACGTTCGGCGATAGGCACTCTGCGAACGTGCATGCTGTGCCTGTGCGGGCAACCGAAGTGCCATCAGGACACACTCTTGCATCAAGCGGACACGCAATGGGTCGTGTCGGGAGCTCGAGCGCGTTGCGATACAAGAATCCGCCGATTCCCACAATGAGGATGAACACAATGCCGAAGAACAAAGTCTTCATAGACGAATGATAGCACGCGAAGAATTCTGGGGTGGTCGACCGGGGACGATCCGGCAACCTTCTGCTCCACAAGCAGATGCTCTAGCCAATTGAGCTACGACCACCACGCACCCTGCGTAGCCTCATGCGAAGCAGGATGTCGCACTGACTTTTTATACCACAAAGTAAAACTTTATGTGCTGACATACTAACCTTTGCGCGAACCCATTTCCAGCGGCCAAACTGATGCGCCTCGACCGCGCTCGCGGACTCGCGCGGGCAAACCCAAAAATTTCCTTGCATTTTCTTTGCGTCTCCT
>Ga0172379_10001861_pt1 | contig 39883 bp, 43 predicted proteins | sample GrowelOW334metaG_FD_119756 | JGI IMG/M metagenome (GOLD analysis project Ga0172379, IMG submission 119756) | Groundwater microbial communities from an aquifer near a municipal landfill in Southern Ontario, Canada - Groundwater well OW334 metaG | ecosystem: Environmental > Aquatic > Deep... | reverse complement strand
TTGCGTTCTCCCGCACTTTCCATTTTGGAAAGCTCTGTGCTTCGCACAGAGGCGCTTTAGCGCGTGGGGAACGCTGTGTCAGCGATTTTGAAAATAGGTTCTAACTTGGTACAATAGAGACACCATTAGGGAACTCATCGGTTTTTTGGAAGCCAAAATGCGGGACGCGCGAAGCGCGTCCCAAGGATTCCCGCCGATTTTCCCAAACGAATTCAGAATTTTTGGCGCGCTTGCGCGCGCTAATTTTTCGCCAAGAGAGAGGTTCGAAATCCCGTGCGATACAAATTCCGTATTTGCTTTGGACAAATACAAAAAGAATTTTTGTGATTGGAAATATTTTTTGCTATACTGGAAATGTTGAAACCAATTATTATTAGCAATGTTAGCAGAAATGGCTATTCTAGCTATCTTAACATTGCGTTAGGGTTTCAACACTAGAGTAGCCATTTCTGCTACAAAAAATATATGTCACAAAAATTCTTTTTGTATGCTCGCAAGAGTACCGATGTCGAAGACAAGCAAGTTTTAAGTATTGATGCCCAGCTCACCGAATTGCGCTCATTTGCCCGAGAGCAGAATTTGGAGGTCGTTGAGGAATTTATAGAAAAGCAATCTGCTAAAATTCCTGGCAGACCTATTTTCGGGCAAATGTTGAAGCGTATTGAACGAGGCGAGGTTAGCGGTATTGTATCTTGGCACCCCGATCGTTTGGCGCGCAATTCGGTGGATGGCGGGCAGATTGTTTACTTCCTCGACATCGGAAAAATTGCGAGCCTAAAATTTCCCTCTCATTGGTTTGAAAATACTCCGCAGGGAAAATTTAGTTTATCTATGGCATTTGTCCAAAGCAAATACTATGTAGATTCTCTTTCCGAAAATACGAAACGCGGACTTCGCCAAAAAGTCAGAATGGGAATATTCCCGAGCCAAGCGCCTTTGGGGTATCTCAACGACTCACGAACAAAAACAATCGTTGTTGAGAAAAAGAAATCTAAAATTGTGCGCTTGGCTTTTGAAAAATATGTCAAAGGTAATATGCGACTGGAAGATGTGTCAAACTTTTTGGCGAAATCCGGCGTTACAACTCGAACTGGAAAGAGAATCTCCAAAACCAAAGCGTCTTTTATTCTTTCAAATCCATTTTATATCGGCTTGTTTAAGTACGGCGGTGAAATCCACGAAGGCAAACACGAGCCAATCATTTCAAAGAAACTTTTTGATGAAGCACAGGAAATGTTGAAATCTCGTGGACAACCTGAACGAAAACCACAAAATGAACCACAGCCATTTTGCGGACTTATTTCCTGTGCTTCTTGCAAGATGATGATAACTGGCGAACACAAATTCAAACGGCAGAAAAATGGTAATGTTCACGAATATACATATTATCGTTGTTCTAAAAAATCTAAAACTATCAAATGTTCCGAATCTGCCGTTCGAGAAAAAGAACTTGACCGCCAGTTATCATCCCTAATTCAAAAAGTTTCTTTGCCCAAAGACTGGGCGGAAGAATTGTTAAAAATGGCAGAAAAAGATTTTAACAATTCCGCCCCGTCTTTGACTGCTAGTGTGAAAGAGAGCGAAACAAAAATATCTGTCATTTCAAAAAAGTTAGAGCGACTTCTTACGGGGTATTTAGACCAAGTAATTGACCAACCAGATTATTGTTTACAAAAATCAAAATTACTTTTGCAAAAGAAGTCGCTTCAAGAAGAAATGACCTCTCTTTCACACAAGCAGAATGATTGGCTCGAACCGATGAAAGATTGGATAAAAGACGCACAAACACTAGACGGAATCGCACGGGATACTGACCTTTTTAAGAAAAAGGTCAAAGCCAAAGAAATCTTTGGCTCGAACCTCCTCCTCGGCGAAAAATTAGTGCGCGCCAGCGCGCCAAAAATTCTGAATTCGTTTGGGAAAATCGGCGGGAATCCTTGGGACGCGCTTCGCGCGTCCCGCATTTTGGCTTCCAAAAAACCGATGAGTTCCCTAATGGTGCCCGGGAGAAGATTTGAACTTCCAAGGATTGCTCCATACGAACCTCAATCGTACGCGTATACCAGTTCCGCCACCCGGGCATATTTATTATTTTAAATACTTCTTTTGTTGTTTTCTCTCTATTTTTAAAACTTTTTCTATTTTAATCCTTTTTCTAGATAAACTAACAACACCAGGATTATAATACATTTTTTCAATAATCACCACTGCCTCCTTTTTGGCATATTTTAATTGATGAGTCATCCCTACTCCACTATTAGTAATATGCCCAGTTACTCCTACTTTGTTTTCTAGCTCTTCTCTTATCCAATTAATATGCTTTTCACTGGCTGAAACAAACTCAACATAAAACATATGGCTAGAACGCCATCTTTTATCCCAATATGAATAAAATGTTCCATCGCCATCAAAACAACCCCTAAGAAAATCAAAAAAATATCTATCTGGAATTACTAATTTACCTATTGTTAAAGATTTTCTAGGAGTTAATCCAACTGATAAAAGAAAATCATAAAATATTCTATTTTTAAATTGAATCCTCAAACAACTATTTCCATTGCCATTCCATTTCATCCCTATTTTAAAATCCACCCCTAGGCATTTAGAAAAATTCAATAATTGCTCCCTATCTTTTGAAGTCAGATCGATTAAAATACCATTCTTAGATAAACAACCATCAGTCGCAAGTAATCCAATAGCATAGGCTAAGTTTGCTGTCCATTTTTCGTTTATAATCTTTTTAGGTTTTGGTCCCCTCTTTCCCATGTTTATATTATATCACCTCAAAGTAATAGCGTCTACTAATTAATATAAAAAATAAAACCCGCATACGCGGGCTTTATTTTTATTCTTCTGATTTTACTTCTTCTGGAGCTTCGTCTCTTCCGATTGTTATACTCTTCAATCTCTTCTTCACTTCTTTAACTGCTTTAGTACGGATGTAGTATAATTTATTTCTGCGAGTTTTAGACTTTCTCAATATCTCAATCTTATCAATGTTTGGAGAATATAAAGGGAAAATACGCTCAACGCCCACTCCTGATGCAACTTTACGTATAGTAAATGTAGCTCCAGATTCTGTGCCATGCTTGCGAGACAAAACTAGTCCCTCAAATGCCTGAAGGCGAACTTTTCCTTTTTCTAAAATTTTATTCCAAACGCGAACCGTATCCCCTGCTTTAAAATCAAGGTTTTTGCGGTCGTTTTGTGTGACTGGTGTAAATTCTTTCTTCGTTATTTCCATGGGTTCTACTTTATCATATATGACTATTTTTAGCAAATATTGGCTATTTTAATGAAAGATATTTTTTTATTACTTTCTTGAAGTCGAGAGGCAGTGGAGATTCTATTGTTTTAAGCTCTCCTCCAGGCAAACGGAAGGTTATGAAGTGTGAGTGAAGAGCTAGGCGCTTCATACCAAGAGCAAAAACATTACTCCCACGATAAAGTGGATCTGACACTACGGGATGATTTATATACCTCATATGTACTCGTATTTGATGAGTTCTACCAGTCTTTGGATACGCTTCTATATAAGAGAATTTATTATTTTGATTCAATCCTCCTTTTGAATTATCAGTAAACCTGTTAAGAACCACATATTCAGTCGTTGCTTCACGCACAGGCTCTCTTGCCCCTCTGCCAGCTGTCCACATACGTATATCAAGTGGTGAGCGCCCAATAGGTGCAGTTATTATTCCCCTCTTTCCAGTTAGAAGTGATGCCTTGGGGTCTGAGACGTGCCCGTATACAAATGCTTTATAAACTTTTTTTATACTATGATTTTGAAATTGTTCCTTAAGCATCAAGAAAGTTTTCTGATTCTTTGCTACTATAAGTGCTCCTGAAGTTTCTTTGTCTAGACGATGAACTATACCGGGACGATTAATTTTTATAACCTTCCCCATATATTCTATCTCCATCGGCTCACCTACTTTAGCAAGCTTCTTGTCGTAATCAAGTATAAGATCAGAAAGAGTCACATCTTTGGGTTTAGTTCGAGCATCGGCATGTACAGCAATACCCGCTGGTTTATCTATAACCATTACATTTTTATCTTCAAATAATATTTTTAATTTGTACATTTTATTAAATATATAATTTATTATCTTCCACCAATATGACATTTAAAATGCTTATTATTTTTAGTTAAGCCTCTCCCTTGTACAATCTTTGTCATCCAACTTGGCCAATAATGATAGTGTGGGGCTTTAATACGAGGCACTCGAGGGTTAATAGGATTAATTGGTGTACGAGATGGTGGAGTTTCTTTAATAGATGGATCTCCTGGTGTGGTTGGAAGATTTGGATTTCGTGGATTTATTATATCTACATCTTCTGTATTATCTAGGTTTACCATAAAGTAAACTCCTCGACAAAAAGATAATAGGTCTTTGTATAAAGATGGGTTTTCTTTTTGAATCTTTTGTATTTCTGCTTCAGTATATTTTGCTTTAGTCTTAGGATTTGTTAAGTCTGTGGGATACATTACCCCCTCTTCTTCTCCTGTATTAGGCATGACAATATTAATCATTTTATCTTGCATTGCTTGTTTAATACGTGGAGTCAAACCCTTAAATTCATAACTCTGTAAAATTGCCCGTAGAAAATCTACGAGTTGCTTCCCTCTTGCTAGACTCAATCCTGTATTACCACCTTCCCATTTATATGTTTTACGTGGATCACTAAAGACAAGCACATTCCAATCTGCCAACAAATAATCATTACGATTTTCTTGAGTAACTTGGGATAATAAGTCACGAAACTTTGATTCTATCTGAACCTTGGCAGCCTCTGGTATAGCAGCCATATCTGTCTCGAAAAAGCTTGTTAGATCAAGCTGAGTGAACCGCGTACTTGCTTCAAGATTAACTACTGCTTCTCTTGCGTCTGATTTTTCAACTCCAGATTTCGTAGTTGAAGCTGGGGCTTCAGAAACATTCTTTACTTCACCTGATGAGGTTGCATTAAAGGCCAGAAAATTCTTATCATTTTTATAATCTTTTGTGGCACCAATATCTGTCTTATTTTTATTTTCATTGGTATTTTTTTCTCCTCCTTTTACTATATTTGCATTTACCTCAGTAGCACCCGCTACACCTATTAGAGCAGCAAGAATTTCGTGTTTAAATTTCATAAATTTTAAAAGTTATTTAACTTATAATAAAACAAACATACTTGTATTATAGCATAATATAATTGTGCCCCCGGCAGGACCGCGAGTACGCTTATCGGTCCTTACAGGACCAGTATGCCTTTTCGTTCTGATTGGTATCAGAAAACGAAAAGCCTTTCGCTTCCTGCACGCAAGCCAAGAAGTTGGCTTGCTCGGGGGCACAATTATAAAAACTTCTATATTAGAAGTTTTTATAATTGTGCCCCCGGCAGGAATCGAACCTGCAATAACGGCTTAGAAGTCCGCAGTTATATCCATTTAACTACAGGGGCAGGGGCTTACTAGTGCGCGATGTAGGACTCGAACCTACGACCTTCCCGGTGTAAACGGGTTGCTCTACCAACTGAGCTAATCGCGCATTTTTCTTCTTTTATCTAATAACACAATATTTCTAATTTGGTTTTATATATCTACCAAAACAGCTAATCGCGCATTAGTTAGTATATTAGCACAATTCCTCTAAATTTCAAGCTTATTTATAAGCTTGGATCATTATAGACTGGAGCATTATTATTTATCTCTAATGTCCTTTTAGTTTTTTTATCACTTAAATTAGTTATATTTTTAAGTAGGTCCGCCTTGAGTAAGGTTGGGGTATTTTGTTGTTCGGCTGTAATTTGGAAAATCTCTTCATTTTTTATTTTATACAGAAGATAAAGACTACATAAAATTAATAGTGAGGTTGTAATAAAAAATAAATACAATAAAGCATTCCAGTGCTTGTGTGGATTAATCTTGAAAAAATTATTAAATTTTTTCAAAAGACTTTTAATTTTTAATGTAAAATTATTCATATATTTATATACTTAGAACATTAAAAGTAATATCCGCTTGCCAAGAAGATTCCCCTTTAGGAAGTGGTCCACTCTCTTTATTGGTACCATTACCAGCATCGACTGGCATCACTATATCTTTATTAACATAAGAAGAAGTGGTGGTCATATTATATGGCGAATTTTCGAGTAGAACTATCGTTTTCATAACGTTTGTAAATGTTCCATTTATACTTAGGCCAAGGAATATTTTATTCTTCTCATTTTTAAGAACGTCAACAGTTTTAACTGATAGATTTACATTATTATTAATACCAAGACCCTCCAAATATTCTACAAATAAGTCTATTCTGGAAGTGTCTACAATATAACCATCAATTTTTGTATTGGTGCCCAAAAGTTCATTCATCTTCTTTTGTAGAGTACTTACATTTTGTTTGTCTTCTATTTTCTTTTTTAAAGTTATCTCGACAGCTGAGATATGTCTATTTTTATTTCTAATAGCATTTAAAAAATAAATGGAGAAGCCAGTAAGTACCACAAGTAATATTATGGATGTTATAAATATTAAATTGGTGTTACTTTTTTTCATATTATTTCATGACTATAGACATAGTAAAGTTGAGATTGCTCTTCTCTAAGAAGTTAGACATCGGTAGATTAGTAGAAGCAACCTTTGGATTTTTATCAACCATTATTTTAAAGTTGCGTAAGGTTTCTCTATCGCTGGCCTCCCCATGAACTTCCAATACTAAACTTCTATCTTTTCTTATATTAAAAAGTAGTTGAGAAAAAGTAATTCCTTTAATTCTATTAGATAGAACAGTAGCTAGAATATCATCATAAAAAGAGTACCCCGATTTAAAAGACGATAATAAATCAAGTTTTCTATTAATACCTACGATAGTAGAGCTCAAATCCAGATTAGGGAGATCTTTGTTACTAGAATTAAAGGCATCTAACCTGCCCTCTGATAAATTCTGCTTAGATAAAGAGAAAAAGTATGATGGTAAAAGTAAGAATATATAAATGGCTACAATAGCAGAGAGGAACATCATGAAAGTAGTCGCAAATCTTTTCCAATATTCTTCGTTTAAAATTTTTTTCTCTGTCTCAGGTAATACATTAACAATAGGCAGATATGAGTAAGAGTATCCACCAAGAGCAAGCCCTAAAACTGTCGCATAGCCAAGCGACTCTTCAAACGACATATTCGGTATTGATAATTTCATATCTGAAATATTCGCCCAAGTATTTGCGTGAGTTACCTTTATTTTCATACTGGCTTCAAGGTAGTCAGAGAGTCCGGTAAGGTTCGCATCTCCCCCACAAAGTATTATACGGCTTATCTCGTCGTGTTTGATACCTAGATTATCGTGATTTTTCCAATATAAATATTGCTTATTTAATTCATCACGAAGAACGGATATGCCGTTTAGAATAACTGGGAAAATATCTTCAATATTAGAAATTCCATCGAGTCCATAAGAATGTTTCATCTCTTCAGCTTTTTCAAAAGGAAGAGAGAAGTTTTTAGCTATCATGTTTGTAAGGTTTATTCCCCCCATATCAAGAGTAGTCGTAAAGAAAACTTTATTTTCATGAACAATAGAGACGCCAGTACGAGTCTCTCCGAAGTCTACTATCATAATGGGATCTTTGTCTTCTATTGGAATTACAGCACGAGCTATTGCTTGAGCTTCAAGTTCGAAAGACAAAGGATAAAGCCCAGCTTTTTTAAAAGCATTTATGTACCCTTCTATTGTATTAAGTGCAATAGCTGAAACCAGAACCAAGATACCGGTATCGGAACTTGAGATGATGTCGTATTCAAAAACTGTATCCATTGCCTTAAGAGGAATATGCTCTTCTATCTGAAGTAGAATAATATCTTTTAAATTTTTATCCTCTGTTTTTGGAAGGGATAATGTGAAGAGGTACATCTGTTCTTCTGGTAATGATACACGTACAAAGTGGAGCTTTTCCTTTTCTCTAATTTTATTTAGAACAACAACCAGTTTATCTTCGTCCTCTATTTTTCCAGCAACGACTACTCCAGGAGGAATTTTTTCCTTACCAAAGTGCCCAAGCCTGAGACCAAAAGAAGTTGCCTTTAACTCTCCATACTTTATAGACTGATCAGAAATATCAACAGCGAAAGAATCCATTGCTAAGTATGAGGGTGTGGGAAAGTAGCGATTATATAATTGCTTCATTACTATACTATTATACTCTAATATTAAACGATATAAAAGATGCTATCTTCTATTTTTAAGTTTGTTCTTAATTATTTCTATAATTATTGGAATGAAAGAAATAAAAATTATCAAAGCAGCAATTGGTATTATATATGTATCAGGGTTTGCAATCATCCCTCCTAAGAAATACCCAGAAAGTAGCATAAGGGAAACCCAAAAAACTCCTCCTAAAATATTATAAAAAATGAAGTTGGAATAACTCATACTACCAATCCCAGCAACAATAGGAGCAAAAGTACGGATAATGGGAACAAAGCGTGCAATTATAATAGTGTATTTGCCATGCTTTTTGTAGAATTCCTCAGCATCTTGTATGCGCTTTTTTCTAAAGAAGAAACCAGCATCACGCTCAAAGAGTGCTCGCCCGTATTTCTTACCTGACCAATACCCGACGCTGTCCCCTATTATGGCAGCTAAAATACAAAAAATGATCAAAGAGTAAATATTAAAAATTCCTTGTGAGGCCAAGATGCCGGCAGTAAAAAGAAGTGAATCTCCAGGAAAGAAGAACCCAAAGAATAAACCTGTCTCCGCAAAGATTATAAAAATGATTCCTATTAGACCAACCGTTGTGATTAAAAATACTGGATCAAGCATAAAATTATCTTACCTTACTTCCGACTCCGACTTCTACTTCTGGCGTTAGAAATACTGGTCTGCCATCAATTCCATCTACAGCCATAAGCATGCCATTACTTTCAAATCCTTTTATTGTTCGGGGTTCAAGATTTACTATATATAAAACTTGTTTGCCTACAAGACTTTCATAATCTGGATAAAATTCGTGAAGACCAGAAACAATCTGGCGAAGTTTTGGCTTACCTTCAAGATCTATTTCATTGAAATCTATCTGGCAGCACAGAAGCTTGTCCGTCTCTGGCACAGGAACAACTTCTCGTATAGTTCCAAGTCTTATATCCATCTTTTTAAATTCTTCGTATTTTATATATTCCATAAAATTTTAATTATTTTTCTTATCTAAATACCTTTGTAATATTAATGCCGCGGCAGAAGCATCTGCGGGAGCTTGTTTTGTTTTTCCAACTTTTTTTGCATTGTTTACTTCTTTTCCTCCTCTTCCACGAGCTTCAGTCGTCGTCATAAATTCTTTCTGGAAATAAACTGGCAGATCGAGTTCCGCTTCGATATTTCTTTTGAATTCTTCAATGCTTCCCATTATTTTATTTGGTTGCCCTGAGAGGTCGTGTGACTCTCCTAGTACGATAGCCCCTATCTCGTCCGTTCCGCAAATATTGTGAATCGCGTCTACGAGCTCCATATTGTTTGGAATTATTTTATAAGGAAAAGCAAAGCTTCCATCTTCATCTGAGATTGCTAATCCTACCCTTTTTGATCCATAATCTATCCCTAAATGCTTCATGCAAATATAATACCATATTGTCATAAAAAATGATTATTGGTACAATATAGGTATGGAAACATTTTTACAAAACAATACATGGCTTCTCGTTTTTTCTATGCTTTGGGTTCTTCCTTGGAAGGGTTATGCTCTCTGGACTGCATCACAAAAAAGGAGTAAGAGGTGGTTCATAGTTCTCCTTATCGTAAACTCCTTCGCAATATTAGATATCATATATATATTCTATTTTGCAAAGAAAACTCCAAAGGATATAGTGAATGTCTTCAAATCAAAACTTTAATTTAAAATACCCCGTATGGGGTATTTTTTGTTCCGGGCAGTGTGGTTAGCTGTTGGAACCAAATTATTAGAAAATAAAGATTAATTCACTATAAATTTTTTTTCAGGAAAATCATTTTTAAGAATCTCAACAACTTTTTCCTTGTCAGCTATTCCATAATTATCTGATTTTCCAGAAATAACAACTGATCCATCATCTTTTAGTTCCATATATCCTCCGCCAGCAACATTAATATTTAAGAAAAAATCAGGGGCAGGCAATAAGTTTACTTTATCCAGAGCTTCTGTCCACACCTCTTCCTCTTTAATAATCTTTATTACTTTTTTGATATATTTATCAACTTCGTACAATTCCTCTTCCAGAAACTTAGCCTTTTCGTTTGTTATATCTCTTGTATTTTTATTGCTGGTAAAATTTTCTACTATATCTTTATGATACGCAAATGGGCCACCACCCAAAACACCATCTGTCGGTCTAGCAATAACGGCAAAACTCAAAGAATCCTCATCAAAAAGATAACCTTGATTATTATTATAATCAAATGTTAATAATGATTCTTTTAATATATCACTGGCTTCTTTATAATCAAGCGTTTCCTTTATTCTCTTATATGCAGTGCTTCTTTCTTCATTAAGCTTTGACCAATATTCTATAAATTCTTCTAATAACTCTTTGCCAAACATTCTTTCTGTTTTATAAGTTTCTAATAAAACATACTTATTATCCTCTCCGGGTTTTAAAATGATATCTGAATGTGGTGCTTTAAGCACCTCAATATTCGGGTTGTTTTCAAATACTTTTTCCCTTAAACTAGAAACAATTCTCGGCATTATGTATTTATTTTGTACCTTTGATTTTACAAGATTAAGATTTTTTTTATCACTAATTAATTCCTGATTATATAAATACTTATTTATCATCCATTGTGATATTTTGATATCCCTGGCTTTATCATATTTCGACTCATCAAATTTATTTCTACTTTTTCCATCTTTCTCGTTCATTAATCTTTTTCTAGCTTCATCAAAACCAGATTCTTTAATGACTTCACGTAATTCATCAGCCAAATCATTACGATATTCTTTGTGATCTATTTTTTTATTTATGTTAAATCCTTCATTCATATTTTAGTTAAATTATTTTTAATAATTCTTTCATAAAAAGCCGTATTTATTGGTAATTATCAGATACTTTTTATTATACCAGAAGTTCCATAATCCTGACAGGTGCCAAAACTAAACCTTGTACCTAACAAGAACCGTTCTTTTTAGGTATATAGAGTATTTTTGTTAAAATAACAAAACTTGAAAAAATAAAGGTTTTGTTTTTATAATTAACTACATTTGTGGTATACTGGACTAGTGGCTGAGAGATATAAAAGAAAACCAAACACTGAGTGTTTTATGTGCAAATCCCCTATCTATAGAAGACCAGCAGAAATTGAAAAGAACTGCGGCAGAGTTTTTTGTGGCATTCAATGCTATGGTTTATCTTCAAGAAAAGAAATCCCTTGTGTGATTTGTGGTAAATTAATTTTAGCTGGCTTAAATAAAAAGACTTGCAGCAGGAGTTGCTCAAATAAATATAGGACTGGTATAAAATACAAGATTGGAAGACCTAAGGATATCGCAAGAACATTCCGAATATTAAAATTAAGGTTGATGGAAGAAAGAGGAAAAAGTTGTGAAAAATGTGGTTATAATAAATATGAGATATTACAAATCCATCATAAAAATAAGAACAGAAATGATAATAGAATTGAAAATTTAGAAATTATTTGCCCAAACTGTCATTATGAAGAGCATTATTTAGAAAATAGCTGGTTAAATAATAACCTTGAAAAATAATCATAAAAATGTTATGCTCAAGGTCAATTCATTAAAAAATTTGTTTCTAGCGCGGAGAGATGGCTGAGAGGTTGAAGGCACTTGTCTTGAAAACAAGAGACCGTTTACGCGGTCCGCGAGTTCGAATCTCGCTCTCTCCGCATTGGAAATAAAATAATAAAGCATTTATACCTATGAAAACCTCTGTCGTAATTATCTCTCATAATGAAGAAAAATACATCAAGGAATGTATTGAGTCTATTTTAAACCAAACAGAAAAAGCTAGTGAGATTATTTTAATTGCCCATAATTGCGAAGATAATACTATTTCTATAGCAAAAGAATACCCAGAAGTAAACACTATTAAATATAATGGACCAAAGGGAATTATTTATGCAAGAATAGAGGGTTTATCACATGTCACTGGTGATATTATTCTCTGTATTGATGGTGACTCTGTAGCATATAAAAATTGGGTTGAGGAAATGGTTAAAATTTTAAATTTAAATAATATTTTGGTAAGTTCATGGACTAAATTTAAAGGTACATTGTTTGGAAAAGTCTCTAACATATTTAATAAATATTTATGCAAAACAAAAGACTTGAAAGCTACTAGTTGGGTCTGGGGTACTAGTTTTGGATTTTGGAGTAAAGATATAGAACAAGTAAGGTCTATCTTTAAAGAAAGTGAATTTTTGATGCAAAAATTAAATTTATCAAAAATTTGTGATGATTTTTGGCTAGCTTTATTTATGTTAAAAAATGGAAATATAGAAGTTACAAACAAAACTCATGTAACACAAAATCAAAAAGAAAAAAACTCTATGCAAGCGATCTCCCGAAATTTTGAAAATCATAGAAATGGAAGTATTATAAAGAAATTCTTTCAAAAGAATTACTAAATGATATAATACTCATATGGCTAAATATAATGCGACAACAGAAGACAATAAATGCATATTTTGTGAGATAGTGGCTGGGCGCCTCCCCTCTTATGTATTCTGGGAAGATAAAAATTATATGGCGTTTCTTGCTATTGATCCAAACACAGAAGGATTCTCGGCTGTAATTCCCAAAAAACATTTTGATGCAAACCCATTAATATTACCAGACAAGGAATTAAAAAATTTGATTATAGCTGCAAAAAAGTCAGCTATAGTACTAGAGAATTATTTCAAAGATGTCGGCCGAGTGGGTTTTATAATAGAAGGTCTTGGAATAAATCATATGCATGTAAAGCTTTCCCCAATGCACGGAACGAGGCATATGAAAAATGGTGTATGGAAGCAGTTTCTTTCCAATCATAAAAATCTTCCTTGGTATGAAAAGTATGATGGATTCATTTCTTCTGTCGGCGGGCCAATGGCCGACTTTGATAAACTGAAAATTTTAGCAAATAAAATAAAAAAATCAATAAAATAAATGATTAAAAATAAAAAATACGAAGAATCAATAAAGTTACACAAGAAGCATGGTGGTAAATTGGAAGTAGTAAGTAAGGTTCCACTAAAGAATAAAAATGATTTGTCCCTTGCTTATACTCCAGGAGTAGCTGGGGTATGTCTTGCTATAGCCAAAAATCCAAAACTAGCACGGGAATTAACTATAAAGAAAAATACTGTAGCTATCGTTTCTGATGGCTCAGCAATATTAGGACTTGGAAATTTGGGGCCCTTGGCCGCCATCCCAGTCATGGAAGGCAAGGCTGCAATTTTTAAAAATTTTGGAGGAGTTGATGCCTTCCCTATTTGTGTAGATACACAAGACACAGAAGAGATTATAAAATTGGTTAAGCAAATCGCTCCAGTTTTCGGGGGAATAAACTTAGAAGATATTTCTGCTCCAAGATGTTTTGAAGTAGAAGAGAGATTGCGCCGCGAACTTGATATTCCAGTAATGCATGATGATCAGTGGGGGGCTGCAACAGTTGGACTCGCAGCTCTCATTAATGCTCTTAAACTAGCCAAGCTTAAAAAGGAAAATGTGAAGGTGGTTGTGGCTGGTGTCGGGGCAGCTGGTGTTGCAACAGGCAGGCTTTTACATACATATGGAATTACCAATACCATCTTTTGTGACAGCAAGGGAATTATAAATAAAAAAAGGACAGATTTAACTAAAGAAAAGAAAGAGTTACTAAAGGGTAGTACATTAAAAGAAAGGACTGGCACACTAGCGGATGCATTGATTGACATGGATGTCTTTATTGGATTATCAAAGCCAGGAACTCTCACGGAAGAAATGATTAAAAGTATGGGGCCAAAGCCTATCTTGTTTACTCTCGCAAATCCTACTCCTGAGATAATGCCTGAAGCTGCCCACAAGGCAGGAGCTTTCATAGTAGCTACAGGACGATCAGATTATCCAAATCAAATAAATAACTCTCTAGTCTTCCCTAATGCTTTCAAGGCAATGCTTGATTATCAAATTCCTCAATTTAAAAATGAAATATTTACCACCATTGCAGTAGCCTTAGCAAATGTTGTAAAAAAGCCAAATAAAGAAAATATCATCCCTAGTATGTTTGATAAAAAGGCGGGAATAGCTGTTTATAAAGCTGTCGCTTCTTTGGTAAAAAAATAGAAAGTGATACAATATATACTATATGGAAGAAATAATTTTAAATAAAATCGAGTGGCAAGCACCTGAATACAAACATGAAGAGAAAAGCGTGGATTTCTTTTGGACAATCGGAGTAATAGCCCTTATTATGTTTGTGATTGCCGTTTGGCAACAAAATTATGTATTTGCTATTTTTATTCTTGTCTCTGCTCTATCTCTCTTTCTTTTCTCTATTCGTCCCCCACAAGTAATGACTTTTGTAATAGAAACTTCGGGACTTTCTTTAGGTAAAGATAAATACGAATGGAAAAAAATTAAAGGCTTCCATATTAAAAAGGAGTCCGACAAAGCTGTACTTCTAGTAGAGATCAATAAATATCTCCTTCCTGTTTACACTATTCCCCTACCACTTGATATAGCTGATCAAGTTCGAGAATCTTTAACCAAAGTCATCCCCAACATAGAACTCGAAGAATCTAAATCCATGAAGTTCATGGAGAAGTTAGGATTTTAGCTTGCTAATACATATATAATAGTGTAAATTGTTACGGTACACATGGATGGTCCCGTCGTTCAATGGATAGGACGCAACTTTGCGGAAGTTGCGATGCAGGTTCGATTCCTGCCGGGACCACAATAGAAAAAGCCTCACTCGTTGAGGCTTTTTCTATTGTGGTCCCGAGCAAGCCAACTGCTTGGCTTGCGTGCAGGAAGCGAAAGACTTTTCGTTCTCTGGTGTTAGCCAGAGCGAAAAGTACCTGACGATGTAATCGTCGATAAGCGTACTCGCGGTCCTGCTAAGAATTTTATGCTATAATACTCTCATAGTCGGTTTATTATAAATTAAACATTTTAAATTACATGGAAATTGAAGAAAAAGGAGGTTGTTGTGAAGGTAAAGGAAAGTGCGACCACGGTATGGGTAATTGTTGTCACAATTGGAAGAAATGCCACATGATGAGAAGAATAATAATGATTATAGTTATAATTATTGCTTTCTGCCTAGGTACACAATGGGGTGAAATGAAGGGAGAATCTAGAAATGGTAACCGTTTTGAAAGAGGGGGTATGATGAATTGGAGTTACAATAATTCTAATAATGATCAGGTCAAATCACCATTAAAAGCAACGGGTTCTGTGACAGTAGACGTAAAAGCACCAGTAGCTGCTCCTACGCCCGCACAATAAATTTAAATAAATAAAAATCTCCCCGCTATATTAGCGGGGAGATTTTTATTTATTTTGTGATTCGAGATAGTTGAGATTTCTTACGAGATGCTGTGTTTTTCTTTATGACTCCTCTCTTTGCTGCCTTGTCGATAACACTATAAGCTTCTGGAAGTAATTTCTTAGCTTCTACTTTGTTTTTTTCTTTTACTAACTTCTCAATTTTCTTAACTGATTCTTTAATGTTCTTCTTGTTGCGATCATTCATCGCTTTCTTGACGAGAGATCCTCTTAAAGCCTTTTTTGCTGATTTTGTAATTGGCATTGTTTTGTTTAGTTAAATTTTATTAATGATTGTTGACTGAGACATTACAACAATACCAGAAATAGCCGAAAAGAGCAATATTTGCTATTATTTAAGCATGATCGCTTATTTAGAGGGTGAAATTATACACCTTACAGACAAATTCATAATTATAAATACTCTGAATGTGGGTTACAGGGTGTCTGTGACGCCACAAACAATATCCTTATGTACTTTGGGGAAAAAGACGTCTTTATTTATATATACAGCTGTCCGAGAAAATTCTATTGATCTTTATGGTTTTAAAGATATAAATGAACTATCTTTCTTTGAGCTTTTGCTGGATGTTTCAGGAATTGGTCCAAAGGGTGCTCTTGGTATTATTGCCCTTGCCCCTGTTGAGACTATCAAGAGAGCTATCGCTACAGGTGATGTAGGATATTTGAATAAAGTTTCAGGTATTGGTAAAAAGACTGCCGAGAAAATTATTATTGAGTTAAGAGATAAATTAAAGGATTACAAAAATGATACCGATACTAAGGCGACACTACGCGACGAAAGCGACATATTAGAGGCACTCAAGTCTCTCGGATATTCACAAAACGAAGCCCGTGATTCTCTTCATGAAGTTCCATCTACGGTCATTGGCACAAATGCTCGAATCAAAGAAGCTCTTAAAATTTTAGGAAAAAGATAATATGCCTGAATTACCAGAAGTTACAACAACAGTAAATGGTTTGAGGAAAGCCTTGAAGGGTCTTTCTTTTGGCGTTGTTTGGACGGACTTGGCAAAAGATAATCCTATAAAGCAATTTGCGGGTACTATTAAAGATAAGGTCTTCTTTGAAAGATTTAAAAGAGATGTTAAAAATCAAAAAGTAGCAAGTGTTGAAAGACGAGCAAAAAACATCCTTATAAATCTCTCAAATGGAAAAACAATATTAATACACCTAAAAATGACAGGACACATCATCGTGGGTAAATATATTTTTAATAAAAAGGAAGATAAATGGATGCCTGATATAAATGAGAGGAAAGAACTCCACGATCCATACAACAGGTTTATCCATGCGCTCTTCCCTCTTTCAGATGGAAGGTCTATGGTTTTCTGCGACTCACGTAAGTTCGGAAAAATTACATTGATAGATACAAAGAATGCGATGGGAACAATTCATTTGAAAAATATTGGCCCCGAACCACTAGAGAAAAGTTTTGATCTTAAAAAGTTTAAAAATCAAATATTATTAAGACCTAATAAAAATATAAAGACTGTTTTAATGGATCAGTCTGCCATAGCTGGTATTGGGAACATTTATTCGGATGAAATACTATGGCTTTCTAGTATTAGTCCTGAGTCTAGAACAAGTAAAGTACCAGATAATTACCTAGAATTAGCTTTTAAATCAATGAAGGAAATTTTGAATAAAGGAATATATTTTGGTGGTGATTCTATGTCCGATTATCGAGATATAGATGGCAAAAAGGGTAATTTTCAGAACCATCATAATGTCTATCAGAAAAATAAAGAACCTTGTGGTAAAAAGGGTTGCAAGGGTGTTATAATGAGGAAAGTATTAGATGGGCGCAGTGCACATTTTTGTAGTGTTCATCAGAAATTATTTAAATAATAAGAGCTACGCAAATTATATTCTAAAAAAGGTCCTCGGACGAGGGGGACGGGAGCCGGTGCCAGACCATTTTTTATAAAATAATTTGCTTCGCTTAAATTCTATGGCAGAAAAACCAAAAGGTAAAAAGGATGATAAAAAGAAAAAACCAGCACCAAAGCATCATGGTGGTGGAATGAGTTTTGGGGTTGAGATTATAATATTTCTAGTTGTTTTATTTATAGCTTGGATGATGCTTGGAAAACGTACAGGAAATACCGACAGGCCTTTTATCCAACAAACTGAGACGACTAATTTTATCTCCCCTCAATAATTATCTTAAAATTCTAAATAAGGCGACGCCACAAGCAACGGAGACGTTGAGTGATTCTTTCTTGCCATGCATTGGTATTTCTACTATTTTGTCACATTTTTTAAGAATATTTTTATCAAGCCCATTAACCTCCTCTCCTAATATAAAAGCCAGTTTTGCGGGCTTTTTATATTTACGATAGTCGATAGATTTTTCGTCCTGCTCTAGGGCTATAATTTCGTATTTTTCTTTTTTGAGAATATTTATTAATGGCAGAAGTTTTTCTTTGTATTCCCATGGTGTCCAAGTCTCGGCTCCTAGTGCACTCTTCGCTATGTCCTTCTGTATTCTTCCGAATTGATCCGTTGGTCTCGGTGTGCACCCTACCAAATATATTTTATCTATCCCTACTGCATCGGCTGTCCTAAAAATTGCTCCGACGTTTACTGCCGAACGAATATTGGGGAGGATTAGGATATTGGAGGATGTTTTGTTTATTTTCATATTATTTTTTCTATATCAGCAATAATTGCCATATGGTCACTGATACCATCTTGTAGTCTGACATTTGAAGCTTTGTAAGTAGGTGTTGTAAAAAGGCCATCAACCATAAACTGAATACCTTTCACTCGATGTAAATTTTGATCAATACTTGTTTTGTATTCCAGGGGAATATTGTCTTTATAATTTTCATTTATAATAGCAAAGGACTGGTGCCCTCGAGGAGCATTCATATCTCCACACAAAACTAATTCACCAAGATTCTTAAGCTTAGAAAGCATAGAATTTATAATTTCGATCTGATACGGAGTCACCTCTCCTTTGTGAGTCACAGGTAGTTGGGTTGTAACAAATTTAAACAAGGCTCCATTATCATCTTTAGTTTCTACCCAAATTAAAGTTTTGTTCTTTTGAAATTTTTCGTCAGATGTATATTCATCATAAGATTTTAATATATTTTCTTTTTGACCTTCATAGAAAATGAATCCTGAATGGATGATATTCTTTGTAAAAATTGCTACCCCGTGCCTTTTCTTGTTTAATTCCATGATAACATCATAAGTTTTTATTGAGCTAACATGATGACAACAGTAATCAAATGGCTGAAAAACTCCTTCAAAAGCTAACTCTTTTTTATAAAATTCAAATTCTTCTTCCAATAATTCTTGCATACAAATAACATCCGCCTTTTCTTCCTTAAGAAATTCTGTGACTGTTTTTGTATGTTTATTGGCTTCTATGTTTATAGATATTAGTTTCATATTATTTAATTATTATAACCTCCTTTAACAATTCAGGAAATTCTTCGGTTCCCATATGTTTTAAAATATAGTGTCCATGATCTTTAAGATTAATTATCTTACCACCAAGCTTATCATGATACATTATTAATCCTTTTTTACCATCTTCTGCTTCATTATTTGAAGTAAACATAGTTATTTCATCTATTCGTGATTTTATAGTCTCATCTATTGGGTAAGCATAAAAATCAATATCAGCACCATTTCTTTCCTCATTTGGGATCTTCCAAGGAGCTACAAGAATTAACTTTTTGATTTTTTGTTTTGATTCACCTAACCATTTAACAAGAAATGAACAACCACAACTATGCCCAATTAAAACAGTATTTTCATTAACTTCATATTTTTCAAACTCTTTTTTAAAATCTTCATAAATTGGTCTCCAGGGGTTTGGCATTAATGGAATCTCCGTTTTAATACCTCTTGATATTAACTCTCTTTTAATCCAAGGAATCCAGTGTTTATCATATGTTCTTGTTTCTGGATTCATGGCCTTTTCTTTATCTGAAGGACATCCATGAATTACTATACAATTTAATTTGTTTTTCATATATTAATTTAAATTAATTCCTAAGCTTTTAATATATTCAGTGAATAAGTTACTATCTGTGTAAAGATAGCCATTAATACCAACGTCTCTAGCCCCATCAATATTAGTTTTACTGTCATCAATAAACAATGACTCTTCTGGTTTAGAACCTATCTTATTAAGAGTATATAAATATATATCCGGATTGGGTTTAATCATTTTAATATGAGCAGAGATTATAATATGATCAAAAAGACCTTTAAACTCTGGATAAGTTGAGTATATTTTTCTTTCAAAAACAGAAGCATTGGCATTCGAAAGAAGGATTGTTTTAAATCCTTTTTCTTTTAATTTTTTTATTATATCAGCTAGTTTAGTATCCAGTTTAAGATAACTATCAATATCTTTGCGCAATTCTTCTTTGGTTGAATTAATGCCATCATACTTCATAAAGTAATCAATAACATCATCCTCCGAAGCGTTTCCTAAATCAACTTCTTTGAGAAAAGACTGAAGATTATTATCAATAAGTCCATACTTTAATCTATTTTCTTTATACCAACCATTGATCAATGGGTCAAGAATAACCCCAAAACAGTCAAATATAAATGTGTTAATTTTAGTCTCCATAAAATTATTTAATCCAATCTATCTTAGTAATTGATGCATTTTTGTAAGCTGGTAAATCATAGAAAAGTTTAGCATCTATGCTTTTTTTAAATGTCTCTAATACTCTGCCGACTCCTGCGTGACTAGACAATAAAATGTTTTTTGTCGATTTAGATAACTCACTAATACAAGTATAAACACGATTACTAAACATTTTAGGATCCTCTGCGTTTTCTGCTTCAACTAAAATACTAGAGGAAATTGTGTGCCAAGGGGTTCCTGTAAGACTCCCCATATCATATTCGGTAATACGTTTTTCAATAATTATTTTTGATACGTCGAATCCTATCTCCTTAGCAATAATTTCTGCTGTCTCATACGCCCTTTTAAGTGGAGAAGAATAAATTACATCAATCTTAAGCCCTTCTTTGATTATTTCTTGTGCTGTTGCTTTTGCTTGCTCTCTCCCGTTACTCGTAAGCAATGAGTCATCTCTTTGTCCTGCAAATACCTTTCTTTCATTTGCCTCACTCTCTCCATGTCTTACAAAATATATCATATTTCCATTATAACATGCTGCTATGGTTTTAAAATGCTGTTGATTTTATTGCATAAATATGGTACTTTAATAGAGTTAATATCCGCTCGTAGCTCAGTCGGTAGAGCAGCTCCCTTTTAAGGAGATGGTCGTAGGTTCGATTCCTACCGAGCGGACAATGCAGTTGATTTTATAATAGTAGGAAATCCTTTTGATTCATAAGGATTTTCTCTATTTGGCTTTTTGTAAAATGCTTGTTCTAACTTCAAAAGTTCAGCAAAAAGTAGGGACGGATAGGATTTTATTATAACTTCATCTTTTATCTCAAATTTCTCCCAAAAGAAAGCTAAAAGATGTCTTTTTAAGTTATGTGGTGCCTTTGAATAGGTATCATAAATATTCCTTGAAAGGTTTAATACCTCTTGGGCGACATCCATATTTATTCTTCTTTCCTTTTCAAGTTCAATAGTTCTTTTATTGAGATTTTCTAATTCTTCATTTATATCTTCTTTTATCCTTCTAAAATCATCATCTGTAATTACATTAGCTAAAAGCTTATCTTCTGCTGACTTTCTTTTAAGTTCAAAAACCGTCTTTTGATTTATAAGTGATTTTCTTTTATCTTCATAAAGCTTTCTTCTTTCATAAAATACACTTTTAACCTTTTCAATGACTAGGTCAATAAATTTCTGACTAAACTCAATCTCTTTAAATTTATCTTCAATCATACTTTCTAATTTATTAACCTCTACATATTTTCCACAACCATTTCTATTAGTGCAGTGATAATATCCTATTTTTTTGTTTAAATGATATTCTGCTGTATATCTACATTGGTGAGTATGACACCTAAGAAAACCACTTAATAGCCATTGATATTTTCTTCTCCTACAAAGATGTCCATTTTTCATCGTTAATAATCTTTGAACTGAATAAAATAAATCTTTCTCTATTAAGTGTTCATGTTTCCCTTCTTTTAAACGAACCTTACCCCAATTAACTTCTCCAATATAAAAAGGATTTCTAAGAACATCATATAATCTACTGTAAGATAACTTTTTTCCATATTTAGTTCTTAGCCCTTTTTCATACAAGATATCTGTAATATCAAAGACACTAAAATTTCCTGTGGCACAAAGCTCAAATCCTTTTTTAACAAGAGGTGCTACTTCTGGGTCTTTTACTACTATTTTCTGACCAGCCCTTTCAACTGTTGGGTCTGGTCTTGTTATGTTCTTATATCCAAGTGGAGCAAGTGCAGGAAAATATCCCAACCTAGCTTTTCCTTCCATTGTCATTGTTACTTTATCGGAAGTTATATCTCTTTGATATTGATTTACAATAGCAAACATTGAGTCCATCATTTTTGAGCCTGCAGAATCATCTAAGTTTGGTAATTGTATAAAAAACAACTCAACATCATTATTGCGAAACAATGCTCTCAAATAAAGGTAATTCTCTGTATTACGAGCAATTCTATCACTATGAACAGTAAATACAGCATCAATTTTCTTCTCAATTGAGAGTTTCATTAATTGTTGCATTCCTGCTCTTTTCAAACTTCCACCACTTTTACCCTCATCTTTGATTATTGCCAAGATAGAATAGCCTGCTTGTTCGGCTTTTTCTTTACATAATCTTTCTTGTTCTTCAATAGACAAGCCTTTATCTGCTTGGTCTTGAGTGCTTACCCTACAATAAATTACTGCTATTTTTTTCTTTATTTCTTCTTTTTCTTTGTTCATATAATTATTATATTGATTATCATATCTTTAGTTATTTTCATCAACCCGAGTTATGACTCCACCTTCTTTAAGACAAAAAGAGTGTTTATTGTGAGCACCAGTATGTTTAACAATAATACCTAACACCTCTAATGTTTTTAATGTTTTATTAATTATATTAGGTGTATAGTTTTCCAAGAGAATATCAGTTAATTCCTGTTTAGATTTTTCATTATTATCCTTTAGTATTTCAACTATACTTAATTTTGCTTCCTCTATTTCTGATTCATCTGAATCGAAATCCCCACTAAAATTAAAAGCCATTGAATTTTTTTCTTTACTTGAACAAATTTTTATTTTGAAAGGGTTAATGGCTTCATCTTGTCTTAACTTTGCTTGGCTAATTCCAATACTTTTTTCATCTTGTGTTTTAGAAATTTGTAACAAGCAATCAATACCTGCGAATATATCAGAAGAACCACGAATACTATTAGTGGTGCTTTGTGTTCGGGTTCCTTCTTTTCGGTTGTGATGAATAAAAATAACCGTTACACCCTTGTTTGTAATTTTTCTAAAAGCATTCATTACTTTAGCTATGTCTTTTGAGCTATTTTCATCCCCAGAATGAATTCGGACAAGGGAGTCAAAAATAACTAAATCAATACCAAGATTATCTATTACTTTAACTAAAGATTTATAATCCTTCTCTTTATCAATTAGAAAATCTTCTGCTCTCGAAAAATAAAATATTGGTAAATTCTGAATGCCTAATAAATTCAATCTTTTTTGTATGTGGCGAAGGTGATTTTCTTTATCCAAAAATAAAACATTCCCTCGGTTTGTTTTAAATTGACCTAAAAAATTTGATCCTTGAGCAACACATTTTGCTATCTCTAATGTTAACCATGTTTTATAACTTCCCGGGACTCCAGTTATTGCTGTTATTGATTGCTCTGGAATTAATTTATCAACCACCCATAACTCCGGACCAAAATCTTTATTTATTATTTGATCCGCTGTTACCACATATATATTATCTTGTTGTTTTAACTCAACTAATACTCCTTTTATTTCTTCATCCATAAATTGATTTATGATTTCTCATAAATGGAATCATCCTCTCTAGAAGATTCTTTGTCTTCTAGAGAGAAAATAATTATTTCAGCAAACATTTTAACTGCAGTATCAATGATGCTTGAATCATTATTGTTTATCTTTTTAATATTCCCTACGACTGTTGGTTTTGATTCCATTCCCCAACAATATGATAAAAAATGGAATAAAAATAGTTTTAAGTATGTAAGGGTAAAATTAAAATAAGCCTTACAAATAGGCTTTGTTTTATATAAATTAACAGCAACTTATGGTTAAGTAGAAATAATGATTATTTAAATAAATTCGATACCAAATTTACTATCTATTTCATAACCGGAATTACCATCATTAACTATTAAGTCATCAGATAGATTTAATCTATTTTTTAACACATTATTTAACTCTGTAATTTCACCACTAAGATTTTGTAGTGTAGTGGTGTTAGCTAGTGAATTTCCACTAATTTTAGGATTTTTGTAAATTTTAATTAAATAATTAAGACGTTTATTTACCCCACGAGTTCTACGAAACGCATATTTAAATTTATTATTTTCTTTAAAGATAATTTCTTTTCTTTTCTCATCTATTTGTAAGATAATTTTTACCTCCCTCTTTTTATTTTCTAAATTATAAATTTTTTGAATATATTCAAGCTTTTTTCTTATTTCGGCTAAAATTTCTTTTGCAAATTTTGAAGTAAAATTATCATCATCAAGTTGATCATATTTCCCTAAATAATCTACTGTGGGGATATTATCAATTTCATCGAAAAAAGAAATTTCTATTTTATTTCTTTTTTCTTTTATAAAAAATTGTTGGACTCTTTTTATCCATTGGTGGTATTCTCCCGCAAGATTTGCATATACAAATTTATATGGGGAAGGAAGCATATCGGGGCTATTGATAATTGATTGGGCTTTGGATGTTAATTCTAACCCCTTTTTTATAAGTTTTTCATATGTTTTCATTTTATTCTTAGTTTTTAGTTTTTACCCCTATATATAGATAAAAAACTAAAAACTGGCTTATAGTTCCTATTTTACACTAAAATTGGTATAATTACAGCATAATTTAATATATAGAAAGTAGCCTAAACTCTTAGAAATAAGGGCATGGCGAAGAAATCTCGTCGGAGTCAACAAACCTATCATATAGGGTTTACTCTGACGAGTCGTATCTGGAAACGGATATGGAGAGCCTCGGCTCTCACCTATGTGGTAGGTTTTTTGTATCTCTACCACATCATTATTTTTTAATCTATCTAAATATATGTCTAAAATATTAGCTTGCACACAATGTGGTTATATAGGGAAAACAGAAACAGCGATAAAAGGAAACATGGGAGTAGAAATAGTTTTATGGTTACTCTTTATCATTCCAGGTTTAATTTATTCAGTATGGAGGTCCTCTTCTAGATATGAAGTTTGCCCAAAATGTAAAAATTCAAATATGATTCCATTGGATTCGCCAAAAGCTCAAAAAATGGTTAAGGAAGAATTACCTCAAGAAGAAATTGATAAGATAAATAAAAAACAAGAGGAAGAGAAAAAGGAAGAAATAAAAATAAGGAAAAGAGTAATGATTGGTCTTGGTATTTTTTTAGTTTTTGCACTATTAATCGTTATTCTTTCTAAGCTTGCCTACTGATAGATAATTTAAGTATCTATTTTTTACCATTTGATTATTTGTTATAACTAACCGTATTTGTGTGAACTATTGTTATATCTATGCCAGTAACCTCATTTTCTGGGTCAATATTAAGTGATCCTCGAGCTTTGCCCTCATCTCTATCAAATACTTCGGCAATACCCTTAATGGCTTCTCTGTCGGGAGCTTTAGTTGCTATCTTTAATAAATTAGAAATAATAGCCTCAGCATAAGTAATATATTTGCCATCAATTTCTATATCACTCTGTTTTTCAAGTGCTTGTCTAAGTAATGTAGATAAGTGCTTCTTTCCTTTTGGTGCTCCGTTAGGATTTAAAGATTTAGAACCAGGAAGAATTTTTCCAAACTCATCTCTTAAAACACCAGTATTAACTGGAGGTTGCCCAGTTATTGTGTTTTGTTCATTGTTAAGTTTTTCTGTATCTTTTGTCATTAATATCTTAATTATAAATTATCTTTAAAAATGTTACCCGTCCTAAACATGTCACTTGCTATGATTCTCGCAAAACATCGCTTGTCTTGCTCATATTTCTTAATATCGATGGTTTCTGTATGGTCTGCTGTTTTTGCTGTGTAAATCGCAGTATCTTCGCATATACTCGCTATTTTACAGTATGGTTTAGCTTAATATCGCAATTTGACTAAAAACTAACACTATGTTAGTATGGTCGGACATAGAGATATTTAGGGATATCCGCAATTATGGTCTTTTTTTATTAAAAGGGTTATAATTATAAAATAATGAAAAGGTCGGTCTATTTATGGAAATTATTATTTAATTTAAAACTTGAGGAGTTTTTCTTATTTTCATTTTTAAATAAGAGACATTGCCCAACTTTTAAGTTGGTGAAATAAAAACACAAAACACTCCTTTCGGAGTGAATTGTGTTAAAAAACTTACGACAGTTTTTTGAAAACGCTTTTCTTAACAGAAGAGCGTTTTCTGTTGCCCATAAGGAACTTAATCCAGTTCCCGTTCCAATGCTGACATAGCATGTAGCCATCATCGGTTGGAAAACATCGTTGAAACTTTGACATAAATGTCTTTCTTCTATGACCTGTTTAATCTTAGTGTATGTTCTTTCTTATCAATTCATAGAAATAATTGATAAGCCATTTCTGTGTCGGTCTTTTCCACAAAAGGAAAAACTTCTAAAACTTATGCCACTTAATTTTAGAAAAAACTAATAATCAAAATTATTGATTATTTATCAAATCATTAAGTGATTTGATACCATTTTCTTTTAGGTATGTTCCTAGGTGTGTATCACCTCTAACCCCTAAATCTATATGGTATTTATTTTCTATAGTCTCAATGTGAGTGTCATCACGTTTATCACGTAGCTGACCATCATCATTACGAGTTCTATATCCTTTCATACCCTTTGCGTCTTGTGCCATATTTTTTTGTCAAAAAACATTACTCCCATTCCGACTGAATAGTGAGACAATACAAAAAATAAACCTTTTTTGAGAGGTTCAGTATTGTCTGCTTACTATCCAAGATGTTTTAGATTTTAACCACGCAATACTCTAACCTCGTTACGTTTATTGTCTCATCAATCAGTGACTGATGTGTTTACAAGTTAGAGAACAAAAAAACCCGTACCAAGTTCTTAGCGTAGGGCGCGACACCTTTCGGTGGTTTGCCTTTCGGCGTTGATCCTTTTAGACCTACGCCAAGAACTTGAAACAGGTTTTAGACTGTTCGGTGCCGCATTTATGAGGGGGATCAGCCCTATTTATAATGTACTGAGTATATTTTAGCAAAGTCCCAAAAACAATGCAACCTCATTCACATACTTTTATATTATAGCATTTTTGAAGATGGAAGTCAAGTGATTTGTTATTTTTAGAAGGGTTAATTACAATTTAGTGCCTTCCTCCACCCTGCACTAATAGCTTCTTGTTCTGTACAGAACCATTTTTCTCCCTTACTTTCATCTATAACAGTTTTTGTATATGATCCACAACCAATCATGTGGTAGATTTTTTCTTTAGTAGAACCGATGTTACCTTTTATAGTACATGAACCTGTTGCCCCAGTTGCTGGAGCTGTCTCAGGAACTGTAACTGTCGCTGTGGTAGTTGTATTACCATTACAAGTATTAGTAGCCCAAAAACCTAATTTGTTTGTTTGAGCAGACTTTTGTGCTGCCTTAAATTCTGTTTGATATTTATATGGGGTACCGTAAGTATATTCGTGAGCATATCCTTGTTCAATCATGTATTTATTATAGAAGAGACCACTCTCAAGATAGATATAACCAAGAGAACGATTGTATTTATCATATGTTCCCTGTGATGAATCTATCTCTACTCTTACTTTCTTTCCTGTAAGTAACTCCTTTGCTTTATTTGAAGCCTCTACTCCAAAACATTGAACATCCTTTCTAGGATCTACAGTTTCGGGTGTATCTAGTCCTATAAGTCTAAATGTTTGTATCTTCCCATCAATGTTTATTTTAACTGTATCTCCATCTACGACTGATGATACTGGGTAGTATATATACTGAGCTGTAGTAGTTTTTGTATCTGTTGCATTTAATACTTGTGTTGTTGTTACCGCTACTGTTGTTTGTGTATCGGGGATAGCTTTCTCTGTTGTTGGAACTGATTCATTAGTTGCTACAACTAGAGTATTTTGTTTAGTATCTTTAACTGAACTTGGTTCTGGTGTTGGAGCTATAACACCAATGATAATAAATAGAGCAAATATTCCGCCAACTATGTATAAAAGCTTCTTTTTCATAAGTCTATATATTATACCAATAAAGTGGAGATAACATAAACTTAGATTCATATAATATATCGTTAATTACCATCAAGTTTGTACTATATTAATACTGTCACACATAGTTATTTTATAAATTAAGGTGTAAGTGGTATACTTTTGATAGTTTATATTTATTTATGAAAATAACTAATTTATGTCAAAAATAGAAAATTCCATCTCAGATCAAATGGGTAATGTTTTGAAGAGATGGCAAGAAAAACTGATTGATGTCTCTAAGTCAAACCCATTGCTTGGTCTTAATCGTTCTCGTACTATAAAGCTTGAAGTTGAGTCTGCTGATTTAAGTTTTTTAATGAAGGTATTATTTACTGATGAAAATGCTATTAAATTACCATTTGTTCAAAAGAAACCCAAAAGAGTTTCTTCGAACGACGATGAAGAAGCTATTGAAGAAAAAGAAGAGTATGTATTTCACAAAGGAGATGTTGATTTCATCTATTCAGGATTGAGTGATCTTAGAAAAAAACTGAGAAAAATATTTGATAATTCTCAATTGACTATGAATGAAAGAGGTGTAAATACTTTGTTTTTGGTATTAGGTTGTTTAGAGTGGGAGGATCCACTAATGGGAAAATCTGAAAGCCCATTAATAATGATCCCTTGTAGTCTTGAATTTAATGGCTCCAGTAAGCCAATGAATTTAGTTATGTCAGATGAAGATGTCAGAATTAATCCCGCTATACAATATTATCTTAAAGAAAGAGAAGGAATTGATATTCCTGATATACCAGAAGATTTCGATTTTGATAAAATAAATAAATACTTAAATTTTATTGAATCACAAGTAAAATCAAGTGGATGGAAAGTTACTCAACGTGCATGGCTTGGAATTTTTAGCTTCGAAACCCTTGCTATTTATCAAGACTTAAAATTATTAGATGCTCAAGCTAGGAATAATCCTCTTGTAAGAGCACTTGCCCACTTAAGTAGTGAGGTAATAGAAAGTATAAGTCTTGATGATAAATTAGACGAATTAAAAACTCCATCAGTCGTGCCATTTCCTGTTATTAAAGCTGATTCTAGTCAACTCAGAGCAATTACACTAGCATCACAAGGTGCCAATCTTGTAGTTCATGGACCTCCTGGTACTGGCAAGAGTCAGACTATTACATCTATTATTGCTAATGCTCTTGGTCAAAATAAAAAAGTGTTGTTTGTGAGTGCGAAGATGGCAGCTTTAAACGTAGCACATAGTAGACTTCAAGAAATTGGATTAGGTCAATATTGCCTAGAAGCCCATGGTGTTAAATCAGGGAAAAGAAAGGTTATTGATGAACTTAAGCGATCACTTGAAGCCAATGACGATATTAAGGTGGCTAATGGAATAGATGATGATATTAATAAATTAGTGGAGAGTAGAGATTCTCTTAATGAATATGTAAAATCTCTACATGATTCACAAAATGAACTGTCACTCAGTTTATTTAATGTTTATGGAAAATTTGAAAAATTAAATAATATTCCACTTGTAGCAGCTTCCTTGCCATGGTCGGATATTTTAAAAGTTACATCGAAAGATTTAGAACAAGCAATAGATACACTTAATGAAGTGCGTGATCATTCAAAATTGTTTATTCTTAGAGACAGTCATCTATTGAAGGGAATGAAATCTGAAACTGTCGATTTAGGTACATTAGAAAAATTGAAAGATATCTTAAGTAGATTGATTCTATTCTGTGATTCGATTAAGGAAGAGTTAGATAAAAATACTAATTTTTTTAGTAATATAGATATATCTATCCCAGATTTTTTTGCGTCTATACAGGTACTAGAATTACTCACGAGAATTAATCAGCTACCAATAGATTGGGGTAAAAAAAGTTTGGATGAATTAGATATAAATTTAAAAGAAGTAGTCGACTGTGTAACTACTATACAAGAAAAAAATAAATATAAAGAAGAGTTTGGTCAAAAAACATCACTATCTCCCGAAACAATTGTTGATATTTTTAGTAAGCATAAAGAAAAATATCCCAATTGGTATTCTAGGCTGGATTTACATTTTTTAAAAGACAGAAAAAAATGTAAGGAATCAATTAATAAGATAGTTAATCCAAGTAGTAGTATTTTAGATGAAGTATTTAAAATGGCACAAAGGTTAGTTTCTATTGATAGTGAATTAGTTCATAAGATAAATAAAATACCTACTGAAAACAAACTAAGCCCTGAAAATACAACACTTGAAAAGATGGTTTCTATTCTTCATCAATATGAGGCTGCTGTATCAGTTAAAAGGTGGGGGCAAAATACAGGCATTCAATTTGTGGAAGATCCTACTTTTAATGAAGTAAACTCTAATAATCTTTCTGGATTAATAGATGTTTTAAATTCTCACAAAGAAGAATTCAACGAAGCACAAGAAACTATACTAAAATATTGGCCAGAAGGTTTAATGTGTAAAACAAAAATTGAAACGAGTAGTTTTTCTGAAGTCAGATATTCATCTCAGTTTATATATGAAAATTTAAACCAAGGAGAAGTTAGAAATTGGCAGATAATATCAAGAGTATTAAATCATTGCACTGAACTATCATTACTTCCTTTTTTGCATAAATTAAATGAGACTACCATAGTAAATGCTCCTGAGATCTTAGAAAAAAGATTCTATTCATTGTGGATTTCTGCTGTTATACATTCAAGACCAATCCTAAGCGAATTCTCAGGAGAGTCTCATCGTGTTTTAATAAATAAATTCAAAATATTAGATGAAAAAGTTATGCGTCTGACTGTTGCTAATACAATTGCAGAACCAGCCAAAACAGCAAGGCAAGTAAAAACAGCTAGTATGATAGGAGGTAATTCTAATGGCGTAGGAATTTTAAGGAAAGAAATGGAAAAAAGAAAAAGACTTAAACCATTAAGAGTTCTTTTTAATGAAATTCCTCAGGTCTTACAAGCTCTTAAACCATGTTTTTTGATGAGTCCTTTGTCTGTTTCTACATTTTTAAAACCTGGGACCTTCAATTTTGATATTGTTATATTTGACGAGGCCTCTCAGTTGCCTACACCAGAGGCTATACCTTCGATATTAAGAGCTAAACAAGTTGTTGTGGCAGGAGATTCAAATCAGTTACCCCCTACTTCTTTCTTTAGAGCCAATATTACAAGTGATTCAGACGAATGGGATGAAAAACAAGTAGATGAACTAGATTCATTGCTTGATGACTGTAAGGCGGCAGTTCCTTATTTTGAAGAGACACACCTTAAATGGCACTACAGAAGTCGAGATGAAAGATTAATAAATTTTTCTAATCATTATTATTATGAAAATAATTTGATAACAATTCCTTCTCCAAGTACAAACAACAAAAAAAGTGGAGTGGTGCTAGAATATGTACCTGATGGTGTATGGGATAGAGGAGGGAGTAGGATAAATAGAAAAGAGGCCCGCCATGTTGCAAAATTAATTATAGAGCATTTCAAGAAAGAACCTGAAAGGTCACTTGGAGTAGTTTCTTTGAACTCCTCACAGAAAGAAGCGATAGAAGATGCACTTGAAGAAGAAATGCACAACAATAAAGATTTGATGAAATATTTAAATCCTGAAGACAAAGATGCTTTCTTTGTTAAATCTCTTGAAAGTGTTCAGGGTGATGAAAGAGATGTAATAATCATAAGTGTTGGTTATGCTAAAGCTCAAGATGGAAAAATGTCATTAAATTTTGGCCCAATTAATACTGACGGAGGATGGAGAAGATTGAATGTTTTAATCACTAGAGCTAAGTGGAAGACAGTTCTTGTTACATCTGTTAGGTCTTCTGAGTTGGTTGGCATTAATCCAGAAAATAAAGGTCCTGTTGGTTTAAAAAATTACATTCAATATGCTGAAACTGGTTATTTAAATGAAAGCAAGGATCCAGCTCGTTTACTAGGAGAAGAAACAAATGATTTTGAAGATTCTGTTAGAAGAGAGCTTGAATTGAGAGGTTTTATTGTTGATGCTCAGATTGGAGTGGGTTCTTTTAAGATAGATTTAGCAGTAAGAAATCCTAAAAACCCAAATGGATATGCAATTGGAATAGAGTGCGATGGAGCCTCGTATCATAGTTCAAGATCAGCTAGAGATAGAGATATATTAAGACAGGAGATTTTAGATGGCATGGGGTGGAAGTTATGCAGAGTTTGGTCTACCGATTGGTTTAGAAACAGAGAAATGACCATGGATATTCTTGTTGAAAATGTAAATCGTGCGATAAACAAAAATGTAGATAATGATTCATGCAGTCTAGAAAAACTAGACGATAATGAAAATAGTGATGAATTAACATCAGTTCCTTTTAGGACTAAAAAGGTGGGGGTGCCCTATGAAAAGGCAAGAGTTAGGTGTAATAGAGATATGATTATGGACTCATACAGGACATCTCAATTTGTAGAGATTATTGTTGCCATTGTAGAGATTGAGGGGCCTTTAAATGAAGAAATGTTACTAGAAAGAATAAAAGAACTAACTAAAGTCGGCCGTTTTGGAACCAATATTCAGGATAATTTCAAAAGAGCAATAAAGATGGCGATTGATAGAGGGTATGTGGAGAAAAATAAAAATGACAAAGGTTTTTTCTATAAACCAAATAAAAAATACTCTAATTTTAGGCTTCCAGGAGATGGAGTTGAAAGGAGATTGAGTCAAATAAGTGCTATTGAAATAAAAAATGCAGTTACTTATTTAATAAAAAATCAATTTGGTCTTGCTTATGACAATATGATTCAAAGTTTAAGACCATTACTTGAAGTCAGTAGAGTAGACCCAGAAGAAAGTGACAGAGTAAAGGACTTGGTGGATGAAATGATTGTAGAAGGCTCTGTTGTGAAGCATGGACCATTACTAAATCTTTCTAAGGAATCTTAATTCTAGAAAATGAATAAAGGAAAGCTATTAGATAATAAAAAACTTTTACGAAAAATTTTTAAGAATCTGTCTAAATTAGATAAGTCTTCTTTTTTAGAAAAATATGCAGTTTTTATGGGTAAAACTCAGGTGGTTGAACTTGAGTTGAAAAATATACTAATTAATAAGTTTAAGTATGGTGAAGAAAAAATTGAAAATATGACCTTAGGTGGGGCTATTATTGAGTTGGGTAAAAATGGGCTAAGAACAGACTTCATATTTTTGTTAGAAGACCTGCTTAAACATAGAAACAGTTTAGCTCATGAATTTTTAGGAATAACAGCTAGAGGAAATGCAATTACTGGTGGTAGTTTTGAAAGATTACAATACAAAGAACTTAGACATGCCTTATGGAAAGTTGAAGAAGTTATACAAGTTTATGATTGGATAAACGAAAATGGTCGTTTATTTGGTAGAAAAAGTAAAGATATTGGTAAAAAGATATTAGTTTTTACTGAAGGAACAATTATATATCATGCAAACGCAAATGGTAAAACGAGAGAAGAAATAATTGGACAAGTAAAAAATAAGGATAAATATGTTCATCAATATTCATCATATATTCCAATTGAGCATTCGGTAAATAAATTAAAAGTATGGTATTACAAGGGTATTAAAATTTTATATTTAACCTCTAGAAAAAAGAAGGAGGAGATAGAATCAATTAAAAAGGTCCTTAAGTATTGGGATTTTCCTAAAGGAGAACTTTATTCTCGAAAAGAAAATGAAAATTATAAAGATGTTGCGGAAAGAGTAAAACCTGATATTTTAATAGAAGATGATTGTGAGAGTATTGGAGGAGAAATAGAAATGACATATCCTCATATTTCTGAAAAACTTAAAAAATCCATAAAATCAATTATTGTAAAAGAATTTGAGGGAATTGATAATGTAAAAATATAACACCTTAAAGGCACTCTTTCTGTAAAGCCTTGATAAAAAGTAGTTTATTGTATAGACTTTCCATATAAGAACGGTCAGAGAAAATATTTATAATAATCTCCTGTTCTGGGGACAATTATAAAAACCTTAAGAAATTAAGGTTTTTATAATTGTCCGCTCGAGTTTCGTCCTTGAGGACGAAACGTGTAGGAATCGAAAACCTTTTCCGTGTGAGTGTACTCATGAACGGAAAGGGTGTACTGAACCTGTAAGGTTCGATAAGGCTAATGCCGGTCCTAACGAGCTTGTTAAATATAGATTTTTTAAAGTTATCCACAGGTGGGCTTGCATGCTATATGTATTGGTTGTATAATGTACGCAAGTTCATTAAAAGTAAAACTTCCCAATTGTCACCCACAAAATTAGGGTTTATTATTAAGGGAAAAGTTATATTATAATATAGTTCATTGATTTGCATTATCATTATTAAATGCAAAAGTTCTTTGTGCCTAAGATAGTCAAAAGGCCTTGGAGCCGCTTCTCAAAGTTTGAGAGTCGACTCCAAGGCCTTTTTTAATTTTTTCTTATTCTAAATTATTTTTTAGCTTTTGCTTTTGCTTTCTTCTTTGGCGCTGCATCTTTGACCATTGTCTTCCAGTGCTTCTTTACTTCAGCAACAGCAAGCTCTACATCTTTTGCGTCAATATTTTTTACCTTAGCATATTTAGCAGAGACTTCGTCTATAATCTTGTGATAGACGGGTTCTGTTATTTCTTTAGCTTGTTCTAGTTTCTCTATTATTTCCCCTTTCATTTTTATAGACCAGCCCTTAATAGCTTTCTTATTTTTCTTTCCATCTGGACCAAATAGTATATATGCTGCTGCGCCTAATGCTGCGACAGTTGCTCCAATACCCACTACGGCCCCTGTACTCATTCCCTTCTTAACATTTTTCTTTTCCATATATTTTTTAAGCGAAACAAATTATTTTATAAAAATGGATTTTTTAGAATATAATTTGTGTAGCTTTCTTTGTTATTAATAATTATTTCTTATTCTTTCTTTTCTTCCCAAAAAAGAATCTGAAGATACTACTCTCTTTTATATTATCCCCCACTTCTTCTAGTGATGAATATGCGCCATCGACTGTTTCTTTTAATCTCTCTGAAATATGAGAAAAGTTCCTCATTATTTTTATCAAATAAAAACCAACTATAACAAATATAATTGTAATTAAAATTACAGAGATAGAGCTAATAAAGAAAAAAATTTCTGACTTCAAAATTGATTCCATAGACACATTGTACCATTTATTTAGAAGTCAAAGAAGTGAGGATAAACTGCTCTAAGCCAAGAGAAAGATCGAGCTCCCCTCTATGAGCCTTGTGATACAAAGAGATTATCTTACTTGATTGCTGTTTTAACTCATTATTATTAAAAACATTTGATCCATTGAGTATCATCATTTTTATTTTCCAAAAAAGAATTCCGGCTATAGCTTCTCCTTCTATTCCTTCCGCAATTGCTTTATTATACAAAGTCCAAGCGAGAATCTTATCCTTATTAGCAAAAGCATCCGTAATATTAAAAACATTAAACTTAGGAACTTGGATTACTTTTTTCTCTTCAAAATTTTTTATCTCTCCATATTTTTTATATTTATTTTGAATAGCTACTGAAAGTTTATCTTCTTTAAAGATGAAGAGTGTGTTTGATTCTTTTATTCTGACCAATTCTTCTATTGAAAAATTAATATCTCCTCCACCGAGAACGTTTTCTAGTGCAACAAAGGATGATTTATTAAAAAGGTCTATCCCGTAGCAGTAGCTCATTATTGAATCCTTGCTAACAAGGACGTCGCCAAGAAAAATACTCTCAAGTTTCTTTGTTAGTTCTTTTATATAATTACCTTTATTCATTGTGTCCCCTCCTACCAAGATATGAATCATAGCCAGTCTTTAACAGTTCTTTTATATTCTCTAAAAACATCCCCATATTTTTCCTCTAGTATAACATCTTGTTTTTTAATAAAAATTAATTTAGAAATAGCATAAACGATTAAAATGAATATGACTATAAAAAGTGAATTAATCAGAAAGCCTAGTCCTAAAACTGTAAGAGTCAAACCAAAATTCGTTGGATTCCTAGTATATTTGTATGGACCTTTTAAGAAAAAATTAATATCTCTTTTGTCAGTGAGGTTAGTTGTACTGGTTGCTGATTGTGCCCAGTAAACGATATATGATCCCACTATTATCATGAACAGTCCTACATATTCGTAAGCGATCCCATTAAAAACACGTATAGGGAATAGAGCATCAAAAATAACTCCCAAAACAACAGAAAAGAAGAAGATTATATAAGAATTTGATAAAAGAACGTGAACTACACCAGCAGGTGCCTTATTCTCTTTATTTAAATTTTGATTATCTTTGCCCATATATTAATTCTATCACAGCCATAAAATGAGTGCCACTATTTTAACTCCCCCCAATTTTTGCCAAAACCTACCGTCACATCAAGCGGCACAGGCACCATTCCAACAAGAAATTGGTCTGGAATCACATCTATCATCCCTTTTTTTATGATCTTAGAAGCAATCTCAAGCTTATCTTTTTTGATTTCATAGACGAGTTCATCGTGTACTTGCAAGACCATTCTTACTTCACTCAAGATACCTGAGTTTTTTAATTCTTCTTCTACCTTTTTCATCCCAATCTTTATGATGTCGGCTGTTGCTGTCCCTTGGATTGGGGCATTGGTTGCCATCCGCTCCGCCATCGCTTTCATAAAAGGTAGCGATGAATTTATAGCAGGGAAATATCTTTTTCTCCCAAAAAGTGTTTTTGTATACCCATTCTTCCTAGCAAATATTTTAATGCTTTCTAAATAGTCAGCAATTGTAGGGAATTGTTTAAAATAGTTATCATAAAATATTTGCGCCTCTTTTCTATTAGTATTTAAATTCTGACTAAGAGCCGTCACTCCCATACCATAAAGAATCCCGAAGTTTATAACCTTAGCACGACGTCGCATATCCAAGGTGACATCATCTACCGGTACTCCGAAAACTTTCATAGCCACAGCACTGTGAATATCTCTCCCCTCTTGAAATGTTTTAATGAAGAAAGAGTCTTGCGACAGAAGAGCGGCAATTCGAAGTTCTATTTGTGAATAGTCAAAAGATGCTAGTGTATATCCACCCTCTGCGATGAAAGCATCTCTTATTTTCTTTCCGCGTTCTGTTTTGGTTGGAATGTTCTGCAAATTAGGATTATTGGAAGAGAATCTTCCTGTTGTTGTCCCATATTGCAGAAAGCTCGCATGAAGTCTGCCATCTTCCGATATCATCTTAGGAATTGTATCTATGTAAGTTCCAAGTAATTTTTGTAATTCTCTGTGCTCAAGAATTTTATTTATTATAGGATGTAAGTCGCGAAGTTTCTCAAGCTCACTTTCTTTTGTAGAACGAGCCCCTCCACTAGTTTTCTTGATTTTTATTCCAAGGGATTTACCATCTACTTCACCTATTTTTATTTCATCAAAAAGTATTTCCCCTAATTGTTTAGGTGAATTAATATTAAATTCTCTTCCAGAGTACCCCCAGATTTCTTTTTCTATCTTACTGAGTTCGCTATGATATTCTTCTGAAAGTTTCTTAAGATAGTTGGTGTCTATTTTAATACCCACCTTTTCCATCTTGCTAATTATAGGTATAATCGGTAATTCTATATCTTTATAAACATATTCTAATCCTTCTTTTTTTATATCTTCTTCCATCTTTCCAATCGCTTCATCCAAAGAAGAACTATTTTTATATTCTATTACTTCATTTATATCAGGATTCGTTTTTTCAGAATCAAGTAGCCAGTATGCGATCTTTGCTTTTTCTACTTGAGTTCTTTCCTCCCCTGCTAAGGGGAGGATTAAGGAGGGGTCTGACCCCCTCTGCCCTAAGGGCATCTCCCCCTTCGCAGGGGGAGAATAAATACCATTACCTAAAATTCTTAAAAATCTATCTTGTAAACTTTTAAATTCCATCTTTTTGAAAAACTCCGCAGCTTTTTCTGAAACAACTTCTTCTTTCCAAATTTTACTAGGTAATCTGAAATTAATTGGCGCATCGCGTCTTATAGTCGCTAATGTTTTCGAAAAAGTTGCTTCGTCTTCCCCTTCTTTAAGTAGCGCCAGTACTCGATCGTTTATTCCAATGTCTTTGAAAGCCTCCCCATTCTTCTTGATATCTTTATACATTTTTTCAATACTTCCGTATTTAGAGATTAAAATAGTCGCAGTTTTTTCCCCTATACCTTTTATTCCTATGATATTGTCAGATGGATCACCTCGTAATCCCTTATAATCAGGCAAATATTCTGGATCAAAACCAAAGCGCTCTTTTACTTTTTCTTCATTATATAAAATCGTATCATTAATTCCCTTCTTCAAAGTATAGACTTGTACTTGTGACCCTGCCACAAGTTGAAGTGTATCCATATCTCCCGATGCGATCACTATATCCAAATCTTTATTTTTTAAATTTTTCTCCACAATTGTTCCAAGTAAGTCATCAGCTTCAAAACCTTCACATTCATACATTGGTATAGATAGTGCTTCAAAGAATTCTCTTGAGCGTATTAATTGCGCCACTAGAGCATCATCAGCTTTTGCTCTGCCAGCTTTATAGTCGTCGTAAGCAATGTGTCGAAAAGTCTTCTTTGGAAGATCATAGCAAGCTATTATGTAATCCGGCTTCAGCTCTGTAATTATCTTGAAGAGCATAGTAGCGAGGCCATATATGGCCCCAGTCGGCTCACCACGCGAATTCATGAACTCGGGTAAAGCATGGTAGGCTCTATGAATTATCGCATGAGTATCAAGTAATATAAGCCTTTTTTTGTCAGTTTTTTTAGTTACCATGAGCTCATTATAGCATTTTTGCTTACAATCTAAACTAGAATTCTATCTGCCTCGTTTCTTCGTCTATATGTGAAAGGGAAATATTTATAGCATTTTTAGGTATTATTTTTTTTATTTTCTCTGGCCACTCTAAAACTACCAGATTTTCTTTATCAGAAATAATTTCTTCCCAATCGAAATTAATGAATTCTTTTGCGTCTTCTATTCTATAAGCATCAATGTGTATTAATTTTTTAAAATTAGAATAATGTTTTGAATTTGATTCTAATTTATAGATCTTCATTATGACAAAAGTTGGGGAAACTACATTTTCCTTTATTCCTAATTGTTTAGCTATTTCCTTTGTTATTGTTGTCTTCCCTGCCCCCAAATCTCCAGATAGGGATATTATTGTCGCGTTATTTTTCTTCCCAAGGAGAGCTTTCTTAATAATTTCTTTAATTATTTGTTCTTTATTATTTTCTTTCAATATCTTTTTCATATGTTTCTATAATAACACAATTGCCCCGCAGACCTTGTCGGCGGGGCAATTGTTAATTTGATCCTTTATTGTGTTGTTGTATGTGTTACTGTCTTACTTTCACTTATTCTATTGTTCCTATTATAAGAACGAGAGATTAAGACTATGATTAAGATCAATAGAAGTATTAACAACCAACCAAGTAAACCAATTGAGAGTAATCCTGCAAAGAAAGCATTACCAGCTAAAGTACTATCTCCAGCCACAATACCTGTAATTTTTGGAGCATTCAATACATAGGCCATAGCATTTTCTTGAGATCCATTTGCACTTGTATATACAAGTATAGCCGTCGTTACAATCTGAGAATTATTCAATGGAACACTATCAACACGTGCTTGTAAGTAGATTACTCCTTCTTGTCCAGGATAAAGGTCTTCTAGGGGTGCTGAGAGTGTATGATCATCTACAGAGTAAGTACCACGAGATGCATTTATAAGTGTAACATTTGTAGGAAGTACTACTTGTACCATTGGTCTTGTAAGTATAGCACTACCAATGTTTTTATAATCCACAATGTAGTCTATCAAGTCACCCTGACCTATTAGTTCATATTTATTTGTTATGTTTAGAAGTATTGGTGAAGCTGTACCGACAACCGTTGTTCCTTGTACAACTACAGTTCTAGTTGTATTAGTGGTATTTGTGTTGTTATTATTTGCAGTTGGTATTGCTAATGTTCTGAAAACTTCCATAGCACCAAGAGATTGACCACCTTGGCAATCAGAGACCATTCGGAAGTAGTAGATAGTATAAGGTGAAAGTCCTGTTACC
>Ga0172379_10001860_pt1 | contig 39898 bp, 39 predicted proteins | sample GrowelOW334metaG_FD_119756 | JGI IMG/M metagenome (GOLD analysis project Ga0172379, IMG submission 119756) | Groundwater microbial communities from an aquifer near a municipal landfill in Southern Ontario, Canada - Groundwater well OW334 metaG | ecosystem: Environmental > Aquatic > Deep... | reverse complement strand
GTCGTTTTGCCCTCATTTTTAACTTCAAGCGCGTTAAGCAGCGAAGGAAGAGAATCTTGAGGAAACTCCGCATCAATAACGCTCCCGACGATTTGAATTATTTTTCCACTGTTCATAACTTTTTTAGCTTATAGCTTTTAGCTGTTAGGTTAACGACGACGAACGATTTATTTTAAATCACTTGACTTTTTTGTCTCATTCGTCTATAATAAACGTACAAATGGCTTCGGCCCTACTCTGTCGCAAGACAGAGGAATAAACAAGAAAGTTCATGGCAGCAATGCCTTGAGCTTTTTTGTTAACTCTTTAAACTCCGCTTCTCTTATTTCCCCGACGTGGCGAGTCAAACGCGATGCATCAACGAGCCGCAACTGAGACAGCACCGCCAAACTGTTTATTTCGGGAACAAAAGAAAACGAAAAATAATATTTTTCTGACTTTTCGGAAATCGATTTATTTGATTTGGTAAGCGGAATAGCCCAAAATATTTCATTGTTAAATTTTCTCACGATAACGACGGGGCGCAAGAAATCTTCACCTTTTCCATCCGTTTCAAACCCGACATTGGCGCCCAGCGAACAATACCATATTTCGCGTACATGAAAAAACAAACGATTTTCCTTTTCGTTCAACTTCTCTTTCTGTGTATGCCATTTTTGAAAATCTTTTTTCATTTTGCAACGTTTTTTATTGGAAATTAGAAATTGGATATTAGAAATTTTTTTGCGATTATTCATTATTCTCACCCTATGCGTTAGAAGCACTAATTTCCGCCAACTCCCTCGTAATTCCCTCCTGTCTCATCTGATTGAACGTCAGCGATAGGTCATCTACCAGTTCTTGCGCGTTTTCGGTCGCGGAGTGCATGGCGAGCATTCTTGCCGAATGTTCTCCTGCATTGGAATCAAGAAGGGCCTGATACATTTCCATTTCTACGAGATTGCGGATAACATAGGGAAGTACTTTTGACGGAGACGGTTCGAATAAGTATTCAAAATTTTCGTTCGCATGTTCATCTTCTTTCGGTCCGAGAGAATACGGATCTATCTTCTGTACTGCCTGTACGTCTTCGGCTTCTTCGGTAGAAAATGGGAACAGCCAGCGGATCGCCGCGTGCTGTACCGAATTTGAGACGAAGTGAGTGAAGATAAGATAGACGCGGCGGTATTTTTCAGATGCGTACCCGTCGAGCGCGATCTTGGCAAATGGGCGTACATCGAAAATTTTCGGTTTCCAGTCGAGGTGCGTTGCGGTCGCGATAATATTATATCCCTGCCTCCGAAGCGCATCCTGCCCCACCTTCCCGATGGTCATAACATCTATATCCTCTTTTTCGTATTTAGAGAGCAGCATAGCAGCTTCGCGGAGGACATTTCCCGTGAGCGCGCCGCAAAGTCCGCGATCCGGAGTGATCACAAGAGCCAAGATCCGCCCTTCTTCATTGGTTTTCAAAAATGGCGAGCCGGTATCGGAATGTTCCATAAGCGCGCGCAATATCTTTCGTCCGCGCGCCGAATACGCCTGCGTTCCCCGCGCCTCGCTTTCCGCGCGTTTCATTTTAGTAGCCGCCACAAGCTCCATAGCACGAGTTATTTGGCTCGTGGTTTGGATCAACTTTATTCTGCGTTTGATGTCGCGAGTGCTCGGCATGATAAGTTTTTAGTTGTTAGTTTTTAGTTTTTTCCTCCAACGGGAGGATCCGCCCGCTGGCGGAAGCTTAACGACGACCAGTCGCCGGACTGGGGTTGTACCCCTGTCCGAAACGTTTAAAATGTTTGATTTGCTCTTGTTCCAAAAGCATGATTTTATATACTTTTCAAACGTTTCGGTTCGGGGTGCAACCCCGAACCGGCGACGGATAGCGGTGACTTTATGCGATTCTTTGCAACAAAGCCGTTTTGATTAGTTGAATATCTTCCTCAAATTTCTTAATGCGATTTTCGTAAGCAATATCCTCCATCGTCATTTCTTTTTTTGCATTTTTCATGCTCTTTATTTGTTATTAAGTATAGTTTAAATATAGCGATTTCAGAATGAGAAGTAAAACTTGACAAATTTATTTTATTTGATATTATGATTCAAGACTAGAATTTGTCGTCCAACAACAGAGGCCTAAGATGCGTGTAATAAAAATTAATATTGAAACCTTGATTATGATCCTTGCTTTTGTAGGATTATCGATTATATATAAACTTTCTTTACCTGCAACCTTTATTTCATACATAGCAACATTTTGTCTGTATAACTATATTAAGGGTTTTATTAGGGGCTTTCAAGAAAAATGAGTTCATACCTACGTCCCTGCCGTTTTTATGGCCGGGGCGTTTTTCTATTTTCAATTATCTATTTTCTATTCTCATTAACTCATTTCCTTAAACTTTACGATCATCTCCTTCAACTTCTCCTGTGTCTTATCATCCAGCTTCTCTCCTTTTTCGATCTCTTCGATAATTTCTTTTCCTTGGTCTTGTACGTAGCGGAACAAATTTTCATCGAAGGATGCGATGTTTTTCGGATCGATATCGTCAGCCATTCCTTGGGTTACTGCAAAAATACCGAGCACCTGTCTTCCGAGCGTTTGAGGAGCGTACTGAGGCTGCTTTAGAAGCTCGATCAATCTTCTTCCTCTCGCGATCTGATTTTTCGTTCCCTCATCAAGGTCGCCTTCGAATTGTGCGAAAGCGGCAAGCTCGCGGAATTGAGCGAGATCGAGGCGGAGTTTTCCGGCGAATTGCTTCATGGATTTGGTCTGGGCGCTGGAACCGACGCGGGAAACGGAAAGTCCGATATTAAGTGCGGGGCGCGTGCCGGCATAAAAGAGATCGGTATCAAGATATATTTGTCCGTCGGTGATGGAAATGACATTCGTCGGAATATAGGCGGACACGTCGCCTTGCTGAGTTTCGATGATCGGGAGCGCAGTAATGGAACCGCCGCCGTATTTTTCGTCGCGTCTTGCCGATCGTTCGAGCAAGCGTGAATGGAGATAAAACACATCGCCCGGATAGGCTTCGCGTCCGGGAGGTCTGCGCAATAAAAGCGAGATCTCGCGGTAAGACCATGCGTGTTTGGAAAGATCATCATACACCACGAGCACATCCTTGCCTTGATCCATAAAATATTCGGCAATGGCCGATGCGGAGAACGGCGCGATATATTGGAGCGATGCCGGCATGCCGGCGGAGGCGTTGACGACGATCGTGTGAGCCATGGCTCCGGCTTTCTTGAACTCGGCGACGATCTTCGCCGTTTTTGATTCTTTCTGTCCGATGGCGACGTAAATACAAATGACGTTCTTCCCTTTTTGGTTGATGATGGTATCGACGGCGATCGCGGTCTTTCCGGTCTGACGGTCTCCGATGATGAGTTCGCGCTGCCCGCGTCCGATCGGTATAAGAGCATCAATGGCGCGAATTCCCGTTTCGATCGGTACGGAAACCGCTTTGCGCTCAATAACTCCGGCGGCGATCTTTTCGATGGGATAGCGTTTCGTCGCGTGGATATTTTCTCGTCCATCTTGCGGTTCTCCGAGCGGGTTGATGACGCGTCCGAGCAGATCATCGGAAACGGGAACGCTCGCGATATTCCCCGTTGTTTTTACCGTGTCGCCTTCTTTAATATGAGAGTAATCGCCAAGCACGATAACACCGACGGAATCTTCTTCGAGATTCAAAGCCATTCCCAAAACTCCTCCCTGAAATTCCAGAAGTTCGTTGTAGAAACATTGCGACAGCCCCGAAACCCGGGCGATGCCGTCCTTTATTTCGATCACGCGTCCGATGTTCTCAAAACCGGCCTCGATCTTTACATCGGCAAGTTCTTTCTTTAACGTGTCTATTATGTGTTTGGCGTTGTTCATAATACAAATTTAAGTTTTTAGTTTTTAGTTTTTAGTTTTTAGACGATAACGAACGGCGCCGTTAGTCTGAAAACTGAAAACTAAAAACTGAAAACTTGTTAAACTAATTGTTTACTTTTTAGTATTTCCCATTAATTTTCGGAGCGTCCCCTTCACCGTTCCATCAAACAAGAAATCCTGATACGCGATCGAAACTCCTCCCAGCATTTTTTCATTGATGTGATACTGAATGTGTTCTTTGGTCATTTCCGGAAATCGTTTTTTCAGCATTTTAAGAATATCAGACTGGATCGTTTTATCGAGCGAACGCGCGGAAACAACGGTCGCATTTTCCCGATATTCGAGGGACGCGATAACATTTTTCAAAATGCGCGGATACAAGTGCATCTCCTCTCTTTTTTTCAAGACTTCTTTAAAACGCGCGAGCGCAAGCAAAACCTCCTTCTCGGAAATTCCGTGAATGCTTTCCAAAAACGCTTTTGAATATATCGCGGTCTTATCCATAGCTATTTGTCTTTCATTATTCCTTGAATGAATTTTTTGTCGTTCTCCGAGTCCATCTTTGACGAAAGAATTTTTTCAACGATAGCCGATGCGAGCTCGAGCACTTCCCCTTTTACTTCGCCGAGCATTTTCTTCTTTTCTTCCTCGGTGCGAATTTCCGCTGCATCCATTATTTCTTTCGCTTTTTCGGCTGCATCTTTGAGTATGCCGTCGCGGATCCGTTCTCCGGCGAGAACGGCGTTATCGACGATATGCTGAGATTCTTCCTTCGCTTTTTCACGGAGGGCCGTTTGTTCCGATTCAAACTTCTTCGCGTCTTCCGCCATTTGTTTCGCATGGTAAAGCCCTTCCTCGATCTCCGCCCGGCGTTTTTCAAGCATGTCTAAGATCGGCTTGTATAAATACCGCTTAAGCAAGAAAAACAGGATGGCGAAATTGACGAGCTGGGCGATAAAAAACGGCCAGTTCACTCCAAAATTTTCAAGGGCTTCCATAATGAGTTAAAAGTTTATCAAGTTTATCAAGTTATAAAGTAACAACGACGGCAGTCGTCCGGGCTTTATGAACTTGATGAACTTTATAACTTGATGAACTATTTAAAGAGTATCATTAACGACAAAACGAGTGCGTAGATCGCGAGGGCTTCGGTGAGCGCTGCTCCCAAGATCATCATAGTGAATATCTTTCCATGAGCTTCAGGATTTCGTCCCGTCGATTCAATGGCCTGGGCGACGATCTTCCCGATCCCAAAACCGGCTCCGATAGCGGCAAGTCCGATGGCTATACCGATCGCTAAAAATTTTAATTCAGGCATAAATTTATGATTAATTTAGTTATTAATAACAACTGTTAATTTATAAATATTGTAAATACTATTTGCAACGTTTTTCAGTTTATCAAGTTTGAAAGTTCATCAAGTTATAAAGTAACAATGTCCGGACTTTATAACTTGATGAACTTGATGAACTTTCTACTCGTTCAGTGTTCCTGCGCTGCCATCGCTATCTTTAAAAATACCATAGTCAAGAGCACAAACACAAGCGCCTGCACGGCTCCGATAAACAATTCCAGCCCCATAAACGGCAGCGGCAAAACGTATGGCACAAGACCGGTAATGACCGTAAGCAGGATCTCGCCGGCCAGAACCGCGCCGAACAGACGAAAAGAGAACGAAATGATCTTTGCAAATTCGGAAATGAGCTCCAAAAGACCGACGAAGAAATTGATGGGGCTCGAGAAATTGAAAAACTTTTTTCCGTAATGGCGGAATCCAAGGGCGGCTATTCCCGCTATTTGGATAATGATCACGGAGATCATGGCGAAGGCAAGCGTGGTGTTGAGATCAGCCGTGGCGCTGCGAAAATACGGTACAAGCGCTCCGTGCTCATAAAAACCAATGCTTCCGAATCCGGGTAAAAGCCCCATCCAGTTCGAGACCAATATAAAAAAGAAAAAAGTGGCTATAAGCGGAAAAAAACGAAATGCCAGTTTCCGATCATCCATGACGTTTTCCACCAGCTGAAAAAGCTGCTCGATCCCCCACTCGAAAAAGTTCTGCATTCCGCTCGGAATTTTTTTCATGCGTCGCGTGGCAAAATAGGAAAAAATGACCAGCAAAAAACTCGCCACCAGCGCCGTGAGCATGGTATTGGAGACGGGTATGCCAAATAAAGAAAAAAGATGTTCTGCGGAAATACTAACGTGCATAACGAAGAAATTATACACAATTTTTCTTCATTATTCAAATTTGACAAATCTAAACATACATGCGAATAAAAATTCCCGCCGACAACTGCCGACGGGATATTACTACAAATAGTGCTATTTTTATTCGATCTCTTCAGGGTGCACGCTGCAATACATTCTTCCCTTTTGGTCCATCTTGTCGCTTCCCGGATAATATTTATCGGTGGCGAGAAACATCGAAGCATATTCAAAGGACGTGATACGGATCAATTTTTCATCCGGAGATATTGATTTCCCGAGAATTTTTTCCAGTTCGCCGGAGTAATACGAAAGAGGAACAGTTTTTTCTTTTGAATTCAGAAGATATTCTCCGTATTCTTTCGCTCTTGCGTCAAGAAGTTTCTGATACGGATCGCCCCCTATCCCAAGCCATAACTTGTTTGAAAAAGTATGAGCGACCGCTTCGCCTACGCATGAATTTTTTTCTGATACGCCAACTTTCTCATGAACAAGCTCGTGGGCCAGCAATATGCCTTTGGTCTTGGAAGACAAAACTTGTCCGTTTTTAACGATCACAAAAGTAAATTTTTTGCCCGCGGAGCCGGTAAGCCATGTTGTTGCAAAATCTTTTCTTTCATACAGTTCCTGCCATGGAGCGTTCGTATCGCCGCGGCTGAGCACCATCAGGAAATAATCATCGGCGTTCGGCTGCTTTTGAAGAACAAAACCATTTCCATCGGGTGCCGCAAGTATCGCATGCTGTTCCAGCCGTTCGGCATACTGCAGCAGTTCGTCGTCATGCTTAGCATGGTACACATCGTTCAAACCGCTCAGCCATTCATTTGCCGACATCGTGCGTTCCTGTAAGGACAGCGGTGCCGGCTTAAAAGAATTGTAGCCTACGATAAGTACAGCGGCGAAGAAAACGGCGCCAAAAAAATATTTTATAATTTTCCCCATTAAAAACCTCCCTTGAGATCTATTTTCAAATACCTCATGCCTTTCTTCGTCATAGCACGTAACAAAAAGAAAGTCCATACAAAAAAGGGTAACTGCTCGCACTTTGTCATTCTCGTTGCCGGACGGGGGTGCAACCCCCGGCGGCAAAGGCATGAGCCGTTACGCTTTGTTATCTTCCCTTTTCGGCTTATCTGTTGTATTCTATAAAAATGGTAAAAATCGTTCAGCAAAAAGATCCCGTGCTTCGAAAAGAGGTCAAACTCGTTCCTCGGCATGAGATCACTTCAGCGCCGATCCAAAAGATCCTGGCCGACATGAAAACCGCGCTCGCTTCGCAGGAAGACGGCGTGGCGATCGCCGCACCGCAGATCGGCGTTTCGCTCGCCATATTCGTAATGTCGGGAAAAGCGGTTTTATATGAAAACGCAAAAAAACACGGCAGTGAAAATGTCGAAAAAGTGATGCCTCCGGATGTCGTTTTTATCAATCCCGAGATCATCAAAATATCCAAAAAGCGCGTGTCCGTCCCCGAAGGCTGCCTTTCCGTGCGCTGGCTCTACGGCCAAACGCTCCGCGCCGAAAAAGCGCGCGTGCAGGCCTACAACGAAGAAGGCAAACTTTTCGAGTACGGAGGAAGCGGTCTTATCGCACAAATCTTCCAGCACGAAACCGACCATTTGAAAGGAATACTCTTTATCGATCACGCGACCGACATACAGGAAATGCCTCCCGAAACGAAATAAGTATCTGGGACTAGTATCAGTATCGGGGACGGACGACGGACATATATTAAAAAATAATCCGCTTCGAAATTTTTCGAAGCGGATCTTTGTTAATGGAATATTTTTCTCAATATTATCTATACATCGGCGCAGGATAATAGTAATTATATTGCGGTTGCGGATAATAATTATATTGCTGCTGAGGATAATATTGCTGCCGATATTGGTGCGCAGGTACGGAATACTGTGGAACATATATCGGTTCCGATGCTCTGATCGGAGGCATGATCCCTCCGATCGCAGCACCCATTACGGCACCCCCCAAAGGATTGCCAAACGCAGCACCTGCAAGAGTACCAAGTATGGCGCCCGTTCCGGCACCAGCCATAGTTCCTGCGTCCCATGTCGGGGTCGAGCCGCGATAGTTTCCGTACGAATCATACATCGGCATCGTCGTACAGCCGGTGAGAAAAATAATAAGCAGGAGCATTACGCATACTCCCGAGCGTTTATGTTTGCACATGTCTATACCTCTAAAATGTAAAATAACAAAGTTTTGTCGCTTTTCATAATACACTTATAATAAACATTTGTCAAGTACACAAAAAACTGTTCGCACGGTCGTCCGCCTCGTCGCCGGTTCGGGGTTGTACCCCGAACCGAAACGTTTGGAATATCTCACAGTAATTGATGTCATCAAAAAAAACGTGATTCCATACAAATGTTTCGGACCGGGGTACAACCCCACAGTCCAGCGATGAAATAAAAAACTTCCCCCAAAGTAGGGGGAAGCGAATGATTGCGATAATTTACCGGCACGTGTATTGATAGTTTGGCTGGTAGCCGTAAGGCCCATACCAGCCTCCGATATCATAAGTACCGCATGTCGGCTGAGGAAAATACTGCTGTTGCGGCGGATAATAGATCGGTGCCGGCGGATAATATATAGGCGCAGGCGGATAATACCGAGGGTAGATCGGAGCGATAGGAACATAGAACTGAAATCCAAAACTGTGTCCGCGTCCGCTGTGTACGCCGCGGTCATGTGCAAAAGTTTCCGGAGCACAGATCAAAAACAGGGCAAAAAACAATCCCATTATCAATAATTTAATCTTCATAAGAACCTCCTTAATAAATTCCTCATCAACCATACACCTTTTTCAATATATTGTCAATGTATCTGCAGAGAGCCTAAAGGCCGCTTTATAAAAACTTTGATCCATAGATCTGGCGTTTGAGATTTTCAAATATCATGATATTATACCTCCAGATGAGATTTTCAGAGTGAGGTATTCAGCGATGAAAAAATGGTTTCAAGAAAATCAACATTTGTTTTCCGCTATCCCCGGGCTGCTCTTTTTTTCGGCCATAGTAACGCTGTTCGGTCCGACATTTCCAAAAGTTTTCATTTTATTAATGGTAATCGAAACATCCTCGGATTTTCTTTATGAAAATCTTTGGCGTTGGAATTATTTTATGGATGATGGATGTCCGAAACGTCCGTTTTTGTGGCTGTTTTGCAAAATTTTTCGTTCGCGCCCTGTAAATAATTTTCTCGATGCTTTCGAAGAATGGAAGGGGTATCAGCCGTATCTTGCCAGATCGGTGATCTGCGCGCTTGATGGTTTCGTGTTTTTTTTCATTATCGTTATCTGCCTTGCCGGTTCGGGTTTGGATTATGTCTGGTATTTGGCATTCAAAAAATAGCACAAAGCCCGCTGCAATCGGCGGGCTTTATTGTCGATTATTCGGCAATGTGCGAGCGAAGCCCAACTCCCTTTTTCCACACAAAAAAAACTCACCAAGATTTACCCAAGTGAGTTTTTTCATATAGTCGATCGTCGTCCTGATACTGATACTATCTCCTGATACTTCGTCTAGTATCCCATTCCCGGCATTCCGCCTCCGCCGTGTCCTTCTTCTTTTTCTTCCTTCGGTTCATCCACGATCGCAACCTCCGTCGTAAGAAGGATCGCCGCGGCGCTTGCCGCATTCTGCAGTCCGCTTCTCGTTACTTTTACCGGATCGATAATTCCGGCAGCCAGCATATCGGGGATCATCTCATCCTGCTTGGCGTCATAGCCTCCGTTCCCTTTTGCCGTGCGAACTTTTTCGACGATGACGGAACCGTCCTTTCCGGCATTCACCGCGATCTGGCGGAGAGGCGCTTCAACGGCGCGCAAAACGATCTCCCATCCGACCTTGTATTCCGCTTCAAAATTTTTGAGAGGAGCTTTCACCTCGGACGCCGCAACTTTCGCCGCCGCTTTCACAAGCGCCACGCCTCCGCCCGCAACCACGCCTTCCTCGATCGCCGCTTTCGTCGCGTTGACCGCATCTTCGATCTTCAGTTTCAAATATTTCATTTCCGTTTCCGTCGCCGCTCCGACTTTGATGACCGCCACGCCGCCGGAGAGCTTTGCCAATCGTTCGATCAATTTTTCTTTATCATATTTAGAATCGGTCATTTCCACCTGCTTCCTGATCTGTGCCACGCGAGAATCGATGTCGGTCTTCTTCCCTTTTCCCCCGACGATCGTGGTCGTATCTTTGGTCGCGATAACTTTTCCGGCGCGCCCGAGCACTTCCAATTCTGCCGTTTCCAATTTCAAACCGACATCTTCCGTCACTACCTTTCCGCCCGTAACCGCCGCAAGATCGGCGAGCATCTCTTTTTTGCGGTCTCCGAATCCGGGAGCCTTCACGGCGAGAATATTAAAGGTTCCGCGCAGTTTATTCAAAATGAATGTTGTGAGCGCTTCTCCATCGACATCGTCCGCGACGATCACCAGATCTTTCTTCCCCGTCTGCGCGAGTTTTTCGAGAAGCGGAAGGATCTCTTTTATGGAAGAAATTTTCTTATCGGTAAAAAGCAAAGCGACATCGGAATATTCCGCTTCCATTCTTTCAGGGTTGGTGATGAGATAGGGCGAAACATATCCCTTGTCGAACTGCAGACCTTTAACAACATCAGATTCAATTCCTACCGTCTGTGATTCTTCCACCGTCACCACGCCATCCTTACCAACTTTATCAATGGTGTCGGCTATAATGGTTCCGATCTCTTCGGATTCTGCTGAAATGGTCGCTACTTGTTTGATCTCCGCATGATTTTTGATCGGCTTCGCAGCGCTTTTGAGGGCAGTAACCACCGCGGCCGCGGCAGCTTCGATCCCGAGGCGCACACCCATGGCATTCACTCCCATGGTCGTTTTCTTCATCCCCTCCGCGATAAGCGCCTGTGCGAGCACTACGGCCGTCGTGGTGCCGTCTCCGGCGAGTTCGTTGGTTTTGGAAGCGACCTCTTTGACCATTTCCGCCCCCATATTCTCCACCTTGTCGGCGAGCGTTATCTCTTTTGCAATGGTAACGCCGTCATTCGTGATCATCGGTGCGCCGTAGGTTCGGTCGAGCATCACGTTTCTTCCGCGCGGACCAAGCGTGACCTTGACCGCATCCGCAACCTTATCGACGCCCGTCTTCAAAAGCGCGCGAGCTTTTTCATCATAGATTATTTGTTTGGACATAGCTGTTAGCTTATAGCTTATAGCTGTTAGCTTATAGACACCACATCGTTATCCGTCGTCTATAAGCTATAACCTATAAGCTATAACCTTATTTTAAACATTGATAATAAATTAGCAGAAGAACACTACTTCACCACCGCCAAAATGGCTTCTTCTCTGATGATAAAATATTTTTCTCCATCGATCTTAACTTCGTCGGGTCCGTATTTCGAGAAGATGACGACATCCCCGACCTTTACGTTCATCGGAAGTTTTTCTCCGCTGTCGAGGATCTTTCCCTCTCCGACGGCGAGAACTTCGCCCATCTCCGGCAGGTCTTTGCTGACCGTTTCGGGAATGATAATTCCGGACTTGGTTTTTTTCCCCTCGTTCGGGTTCCCGGGCTTTACCAATACGCGATCAGCAAGCGGGAGGATTTTTGTTTTTGCGCTCATATATTGAATAGTACAGAGCCGATATTGGCCCATTTAATTTATAATGTTTTTTCGACGCAAGAGTATTATACCCGACTGTAAAAATCGGTCAATATGCCCGCGGAGCTTATAGCTTATGGGTTATAGCTTATAGACGACGGGCGATATATTTGTCTAAAAGCTATAAGCTAAAAGCTAAAACCTCGTTTACTGTATCTCGTAGGTAATAGTTACATTAGAAACGAATTTGTTCTCTCCGGTCGAGATCGTCGGTGCCGGTGCGGCAGCCTGTCGCTCCATCGCCATATCCGCAGTTTTTGCCATTCCAGCTCCCAGACCATAGAAGATGGGGGTCGCTCCGCCCTCGGAGAAATTCGTGATGCGTGTCAGCGTTACGCCAAGACTCTTTGCGAGCTTATCCGCTTTCTCTTGCGCTTCTTTTATTGCGTTATCGCGAGCTTTTGCTTCAAAATCTTTTTTCGCATCAACGGTAAACGTAAGTCCCGAAACGTTTGTCGCTCCTTTTTCTCCGATAGAAACCAGGATCGCGCCGGCGTCGTCGATCTTCCGCACTTTGACGGAAACCGACTGGCTCACAGTGTATCCGGTAAGGATCTGTTTTCCTTCAGGACAGAATCCGTTCATATTATAGTCCAAACAAGCGACCGCTTTCTGGTATTCATATTTCGGATAAACGCTGTAATCGGTCGTTTTGATGTCCGCATCTTTCACTTTCATAGTATCTTTAAGGTAGGCCATGATCGCATTGATCTTGTCAGTTGAGATCTTCTGAGCCTCAGCAACCGTTTTGGATGTTTGTTCGACAGAGAAAGAAAGTTCCGCAATATCCGGTTTCGCGAACGCCTCGCCCTGGCCAGATACGCTGATCGTCGTAAGCGCGGGAATATCGCGCCCGATAAATCCGTTTTGCTTCACGTTGTTTACAAACAAGCCGACGAGATACAATGAAGAAGCGAATAAAAGCATGATAACCACCTGCACCACTTTTTTGTTTTTAAATAATTCGTCCATGATATTAAATTTATTACTTTAACTGATAGACTCCTTTCAAACGTTACCCGTCGTCATCCCGGGCCGCGACCCGGGATCCACGTTATAATCGCCGGACGTGGATTCCGGATCAAGTCCGGAATGACAAAAAGACAGAGATAACTTTCGAAGGAACTCTAACTAATAACGTTTTAACTTTTAACTTTTAACTTTTAACTTTTAACTTTTAACTTTTAACTTTTAACTTATACCTATATATACTACCCCAATTCATACTTTGTTACAAACAACCCCGCAAGACAAGTATGTCTGCGAGGCTGCTGCATTCAACATTCTTCAGGGAAACAAAATAAATCTGTTCACAACCCAAACCGCCGTTGAAAAGCGGCTGGGACTTGGAAATAAATAAGGTGTACTGATCGCTCCGATCGGAACGCCTTATTTATTTCCAGATCCCTAAATGTAAAAAGTCCAACTGATTAAGAGCCTATCAATATCCGCGATCAATGTCAAATAAACCGATAATATCAGGGTCAAAAGAAAGAATATGTCCAAAAAAAACACGCCCTCTAAAAAAACAAAAAAACACTCTGCTGTAAATTCTAGCATATGCTAGAATTTACAGCAGAGTGTTTTTATAAAATTACTGGACCGAATATTCTTACACCACGAGCAGTTTTCCGAAAAAGAAAAATTGCCAGGCGAAAAGGAACGCCCCCATAAGAAGCATCAGCGAAACGCCGTAAGCGATATGCCGGAAGTGCTGGCGTTTCAGTTCAACGCCGATCATGAGGAAAAGAGCGAACGCGATGACGACCGCGAAGGCGCCGTATGCCGTTTTCAAAAAAGTTTTCGGGGACGCAACAACCTTCAAGATCGCCGATGCCGAGTTTTCGCGCGGTGCCGCTTCCTCGGCGATCGCCGGAACGCTATCCATATTTTCAACGGCGATAAAGGTTTCTTCTTCCAATAAAACTTTAGGCGATGTTTCGGTCGCCGCTCCTTTCACCGCAGGTTTTTCGGCAGGCTTTTTTACCTCCGGCAACGGCTTGGTTTCGTTCTGTACGGGAATATTCGCCGCCGCTACGGTCGCAACAGATCGCGTGCTTGGACGCCCGAAAACCTGCACCACGTACACGGTGTCCACACCGCGATATTTTCCCCGAGCCATCGCTATTCCAACCTCGGTAAACTTTGAATTCAATATATTGGCGCGGTGCGTCGGCGAGTTCATCCACGCTTTTTCAACTTCCGTGGAATCGGAAAAATATACCGCAAGATTTTCTCCCGCGAAAGAATATTGATATCCCGCCTGGCGAAACCAGTACCAAGGGCTCTTCCCTTCCGGCGACGTATGGGCGAAATATTCTTTCGCCGCCATGTCGTCCGCTTTCATCTGAGCCACTTTTTCTAAAACAGGATTCGACGAAAGTCCGCCTAAATTATTCGCCGTTCGATCAGTATTCGCAAGATCCACCAAAACGGAAGAGATCACAGCGCCAAGCTGAGAGCTCCCCTTAATAATGATCGTCGACAGCGAAGCAGCAAAAAGAAAGAGCAGCCCGATAAGCGAAGCCGTCGCCAAAACCGCCGGCAACCGAAAGAAATGCGGCTTATATTCATTCCCTCTATGCGGAATAAAATATTTTTTAAGCTTGTTCACAATTTTATTATGCCACAAATTTTCATAAAAAGAAATACCCATTTTTTTGGGTATTTCTTTAAATTGATTTTCCTTAAGTATGTCTATTTTTTCATTTTCTTTATCGCGATATACCCAAGAATGAGCGCGAGAACGACTATTCCTATTACCCAAGGGAAAGAAACTCCGCGCGAAGCAGTCGCTGCAGCGGCGAGATTATTTGGGACAACAACAGAATCTGCGTCCGTTGCAGGAGCCGCTTCGGATGTTGTAGCGATTGCAGTTTTTTCGACTTCCGGTTCAGAAACATTTTCCGGAGCAGTAGGAATGGATGCTGCCGGTTTCTTTACCGTTTCTGACGGCTTTACCGTCGTTGTTTCCTCTATGGGTTTCGGCGTAACGGTAAGCGTTACCGGTTCAACGCCGACAACAGTATACTCACCTTTCCCCGCAGAGGTGCCGACAGACATCCCTTCCCCGACGATATCAACTCCGGTAAAACCCAATGTTGCGGTTCCGGCCGTTGGTGCTTTCAGGGAAATCGATAGGACCGATCTATCAGATGTCGTACACGACGGAATTCCGATCGAAAATGTCGGTTTTGCACATGTTGGCGCCGTTTGTGCCATCAATCCATCCGCCACAGTAATGCTCGAACAAGAAAGTTTATCAAAAGTGAGCGTTCCTTCAACCACGCATACTTTGCTTCCGCCGGTCGAAACTCCTACAGAAACAACAAACGAGTCATTCACTTTCTTCGAGAGCACTGACGGAGACACTGTGATACTTGCCGCGCTTGCTGTCGTTGCAGAAATCATAAAAGCGGTAAGGGAGATAATAAATATTTTTGTGTAATTTTTCATATCTGTTTTTATATATTCCAGTGCGCCATCATAAGTGCAAAATCGTACTTATTAACCACACTGTCACTGTTCAAGTCGGAAATATTGGAACCGGTTTTTCCCCAGTTCGACATCATGAGCGCAAAGTCATACTTATTGACTTTTGCGTCATGGTTTATGTCCCCGACAGTTTGTGCTGTCGGTGGAGGCGTAGCTCCGCCTCCGCCTCCGCCTCCGCCTCCACCTCCACCGCCTCCGCCTCCGCCTCCTCCACCGGAAGATGCCGGAGCCGTGACGGTTACGTTTCTTGCTATTTCGATTGCTGAATTTCCGGCTAGGTCAGTCACATTGTATTTTACGATATAGGTTCCTGCAACCGCCGTGTTCACATTACTGGTTGTAACGATCTTCGCGGTAATATCGCCGTCAACATTATCGATGGAAGTAGCGCCTTGGTCGACGTACGTCGCACCCGCAGTTATACTCACTGTTGCATTACCAATGAGTGTTATGACCGGCTTTACCGTATCTCCCGTATCATCGTCCTCCGTTATTCCAAAAACATATTCAAATGTCGAAACCGTCGATGTCTGTCCGTTCGGATAACAGGCGATCGCTTTCAATGTCGTCGTTTCGGAAACGGGAATCGCTACGTGATACGTGACGGAAGAGCCGCTTTCCGCACACACCGGCAAAGTACCGTCGTGCGTATAACGAATCGAAGTGGACCCGGGAGCGGAAAGAACCACACTTTGCAGTTCCTCATACGTACCTGCCCCGGGAGTTGCCGTCGGTGCGGAGATCACCACGCCATTTTCAATCCCAGTCCCCACCCCGGTGTTCAAAGTTCCGGAAATGGTGGAAGCCAAAGCGGGATATGGAATGAAAGCAGTGAGAGCCAGAGCCGCGACAAAGATTTGTAATTTTATTTTCATAATCTTTATTTTGTTATTTATTCCCGCGGCTTATGCCTCCTCGCCTTCAGTGTTGATATCGTAGTTTGCTGAATACGAACCCCCTGCGGTATCCTCAGGGACTTTCACCTCAACGATAATTTGGATCTGTCTCCCCATAGTGCTCGCATTGAGATCACCGATCAGATAAAGAGAATCTTCGCTCCAGTCGTTCGCTTCCGTAATGGTTACGGATTCGCTTTCGGATTGTTCCGACGAGAATCTTACATTATTTGCGGCAGGCAAAATGTTTGTTCCGCTTACAAAATCGGCAAATTTCATTCGAAGGCTGTTTTCGTAGGTTGGTACCGTTACATCTAAAATCCATTTCCATCCGTTTTCATAACCTCCTCCGGCAACAGCGTACGACTTCACCAACGAAACATTGGTAATGGCGAGCTCGGCATTGTCCTCAACGGTCATAAATGAATCTCCGACGTATTCCACTTCGAGAGAATTTCCCGAAGAGTCTTTTATGCCAGCTGTCACAACAATATAATATTCCGTGCCAAGAGCAAGAGGGTTGGTCGGTTCAATGATCGCTTTTGTCCCCCCGTTACCTACGACAACAGTAGCCGGAACAACGCTTTCGTCGCTGCTTTTTACTAATTTAACATTTTCCGAGGTGAGAGTGGTAATATCCATGGTTTCCGAGAAATCAACTGATGGATGCACATTCACTGCAACTTCAGAGTCTTCCTCCTCAGGATACTGAGCAACGACTACCGGCGCAGTAAGATCTGCAGTATTTTCCTCAGTTGTGAATCCGGTATTTTCGCTATTCATTTCCGAGTTCAAACCATTGCCCGCTTCATCGGTAACTGCATTCGTCACAATGAAGTAATAATGCGCACTGTAATCAAGAAGTGCTGACGGCGTAATATTCACGCGCGCGCCTCCTTCAACGAGCGCAACTGTTGCGCTAACCTGTGAATCTTCTTCTCCGGACTTCATCAATTTAATGTTCGCAGAAGTGACTGTCGTGGATTTGATCGGCTCGCTGAAAGTAAGGAAAAGCGGAGCAGAGATAGCAACATTCGTTGCTTCCAATTCAGGAGAGAACGAAGTCACAAAAGGGGCGGTCGTGTCGGCCGGAGTGAAAGTAACTTTCGTTGTGACGGGTGCAAACTCGCTGGTGACGCTTACATTAACAATACCGGGTACTGTTTTCGAAAGAGTTGTTACCGCTTCGCCGTTTTCCAAAGTGAGAATTGTTTCTCCGAGCGCTCCTCCATTATCGACTGAGAGAACAACCACCGTTCCGCTTTGGTTCGTTGTTTTGTGCCCCCAAGCATCCTCGCCGTGTACCGTGACCATACTTGTTTCGTCAGTTTCTACCGGACTTATTGCTGAAACAAGAACTTTCGCAATTCGAGCGGGATTGATAGTTACATTTTGCGTATCAGTGGAACTGTTTCCTGCGGCATCGCGCGCCGTCCAAGTGACAACGGTTGTTCCGATATCAAATCCGCCTTCGGGTGCATCGTTCGTAATTTCCGTTACGCCGACAATATCGGACGCTTCAGGATCGCCGAGAACTACGGTCGAGAATACTTCATTCGCGTCCATTTCGATATCCTCCGGAGCAGTAATGACGGGCGCGGTGGTGTCTTTAACTATGACGTTAAAATGAGAGGTTGATGTGTTATCAAGAGTGTCTGACGAAGTGCAGGCAATATCAGTCGTTCCGATAGCAAACAGTGAACCTGATTCCGGATCGCAAGAAACCGGCATTGCTCCATCGATCTCATCAACCGCTTCCGGAAGATCAAATTCAACTTCCGAACCGTCGGGTCCGGCAGCTTCCTCGATCACATCGTCATGAGATGCAATAACGGGTCCAGCGGTATCAATAACGATCGCTTTATTGTATCCGAGAGAATGTTCAATTCCGGGGGTTGCGAGCGAGAGAACGGCGTCATTTCCGGCGTTATCCTTGATCGTTCCTTCATTCAAATCGAGCGAAAGAACGGAGAGATAATCAAGATCGCTTGAGGTGTCGCCCTGCTCAACCGTGTAATTGAAGGTAAGTTTTGTTCCTGCCGCAATAGCTGCCGGCTTATTGGATGCGGAATAGACTTCCTGATCCGTGCCATCATGCCTCAAGTAATATACGGAAGTATAATCGCCGAGTGAGAGAATGGAATTGTGTCCATCAGCGTCAACCAAGATCGGATCGCTCCATCCGTCTCCGGAGTTTTTGATTAATTTTACGCCGCTGTTATCATACGTTATACCGATTCCCGATTCTCCGATCGAGATTGAGGGAGATGAGCCCGCACCGACAGAAGTTTCAGACCATGACGGGTAAGGGGTTGCGTAGAGAATACCGCCAGAGGTATAGACAATGTGAGCATTGCCGCTTGAATCAAGAGAAAGGGAATTCTTATCAATTGAACCATTATGTCCGGACCCAGAGCTAAAACCTTCGCCGGCGTTGGTCGCATAACTAATACTATAATCATTCCAACAACTCCCCCCGCAATCCATGCGATGGTAATGCCCCAGAATATGATATTTTCCATTTGAGTTAACTTTCAAAACGGGAGTATCATGATAGCTTCTGTAGCTGCTGCCAAGAACATTGATCGGCGTGACAAATGATCCGCTCATATTATTGGTATAAGCAATATCATTGTAGCCTTCTCCATCGGTGTCAATCGCGAGCGCTATATGTGCGAAGTTAGAACCATCGACATCGACATCTGGCGCACTGCCTCCGGAAACGACGGAAGATGACCATGCGCCATTTTTCGTTGCAAATACAATTCCGCCGTTCACATAGGCTACCTGCGGTACTCCGTTCGGTCCAACGGCGATAGAGGGCGCAGATCCAACTCCTATCAATTCCTCGTTTACTCCTGCGGTGTTGCCGTAATAAATATTTCCGCTTCTTTCATAAACGCGGTGGATGACGCCGTTTCTTTCGGCAATATCGAGAGAAGAATCATCGGCGGTATTATCGGTAATTTTTGTTATTTCAAGCGTCGGCAACGGCTCGGCACCAGATCCATCAGGATCGGTCGCGCCGGCAAATATTGCATATTTAGTCGTCGCGCCGACATTCATTTCCAATCGCGGAGTTCCGACTACAGAAACCGTTTCGCTGAACAATACGTCGATCGGGAAAAGTTCGCCTACGGTAAATCTTCCGTCTGTGTGTTCAGAATTTACATCGAGCGCGGTCGGCTGTGTGATATCGTAGGTGATATTCGTCTGCGTGAAAGATGTCTCGTTTTGCGCGAGATCGGCACCGTCAAAGCGGAGCGTATAAACATGTCCGTCTTCAAAAGCCATTCCGAGGCTTGTTCCCGCGATCATGTGTTCGCCGGGAGCGAGATCAGACGGAGTCATATCATAAGTTTGCGCGGGACTTCCGGTAAACGAGATCGTTCCTTCGGCAAGCTGTTCGCTGAGCGTATATGAAACAGAGAAATCAGCTTTGATGAAATCATTCGTTGCCGGAGAAACGGAAGAAAATTCAGGAGCAACCGTATCAATATTGAACGCGTGCGAACTATCCGCATTGATAATGTTTCCTGAAACATCGGTCGCATTGCTGACGGTAATCGTTCCGGTTGCATCATCGCAATCATCGGAAACAACGAGGTCAAAGGTGTATACTGCGGGATCTTCAGTCCCCGTCATTTCTGTTACTGAAATATCTTCACAGGTTCCCGACGTTCCCGAGTACACTACGGCGATCTTCGGCGAAGTTACTGAATCATCGAATGTTGCGGTAAGGGCGTGCGTTCCCGCTTTGAAAATTTTTCCGTCAGAATCAATACTGGAGAGGATCGGCTTGGTCGTTTCTTTCATAGCAGAAGTTAAACCGATCTCACTCGTATTTCCCGCTTCATCGGTAAGCGTCATCGAAAGAGTGATCTCTCCGTCAGAGAGCGTGCTCATGTCGGGGGCGACCAAATCTATTTCGCCCTCAGTCCCAACGACTCCAGTTCCGCTAATAGTAACGGTGCCATCAGTAATCTCATAAGAAATGTTTGCATTTTCCTCGCCTGTTCCGGTTATGGCAACTTCCGTCTGATTTTCCGTGTTTATGTACACAGGTAATACCGGAGACGGAGCGTTTGGAGCGACCGTATCCTTCGTAGAGATATCACTTCCGTCCACGCTCACGTTTCCCGCAGTGTCGGTCAGGCGCGCGATCGCCGTAATTTGCCCTTCGACAAAATCGGAGAGATCGTGAATAAATGAGATAAAACCTCCCGAGGCCATAACACCGGTGCCTTCGATCGAATAATCATTCGTATCGGTGATCGAATAATCAACACGAGTTCCTTCTTCGCCGGAAATTCCAAGCATGACGGAAAGCCTGTTGGCAATGTTTACAAAGAGAGGAAGTTCAACTCCGGGGACAACGGGAGTGTTCGCGTCAATTGTAACGGCGACATCCGTTCCGTCTATCGGCGACGAAACATTTCCCACCTCATCCGTCATCGTGACACCCGAGATCTGAAGAGGGATCGCGTGATCTGATTCGCTTTCCATGACTGTATAAACGGCCGTGTAAGTTACTCCCTCATCCAAAGTCGTCCAGTCCAGCGTTTGTCCGTTATATAAACCAGAAACCGTTGCGATCGGTTCGGCGATCGTTGGAGTTAAGGTAAAAGTAATTTCATCTCCTATTTTCAAAAGCTTTGCCGAATTTGCATCGCTCGTGAGGGTAGAAAGTTCAGGAACCGTCGTGTCAACAACATTTACTGTCCGCGTTTTTTGTTCCGCGGAATTTCCTGAAGAATCTGTTACATCGTAAGTAACGGTATAAGTTCCAACGATCTTTGAGATGTGATCATCGTGAGATACGACCAAATTCGTGTTTACCGGATTTACGGTCGCGATATCCTCCGTAATGTCGAGATCAATATTATCAAGTGCTGTTGCGCCCTCATCTGTGTATGCTGTGCGATATTCAACAGTAGCCGGATCATCGCCCAAACGAGTGATCTCAGGAATGGTTGTATCAACAAAATGAATGACAGTATCGCCGGTCACATTCAGATCGCCTGAATACGCGTTTACTTTTATCGTCACATCGCCTTTATTGTTGAAAGTCAGCTGGCGAGTAACCTTTCCATTGACATCGGTTTTTGTTTCGGGGACGATAACGATCGTGCCAAGCGCAGGTGTGGTTGCAGTAACATTTACAACTACTCCTTCGGGTACCGGATTGTTGTAAGCATCCGTCAACGCAACAGTGAGGTCAACAGTAGTTCCAAACAAACTTGCTTCCGGCGTTACGGTACTGGCTATTATTGTTGCGTTTGTCGGCTGACTGGAATAGAAGTTGATCACAGGATGATCGCCAAGCTCCGCACCGAACACGGTAACTGTCACCGTTTTGTATCCCGCGAGCGTTGACTGAAGTGTCGCGCTCGTTTTTCCGAAAGTATCGGTTGCGGTCGCAGGACCGGTGACAGTGTTGCCTGAACCGGTAACTGAAACTATTATGTTTTCCGGCGCTATATTGGAAATAGGATTTCCGCTGGAATCTTTTACGGTTATCGTCAAAGTCGCTGTTCCGCCAGTAACAGGAACATTAGTATTGCTCGTTGTTACGGAAGAATTTCCAACGTTCGGAATTCTTACGCCTGTTACAGTAACGTCGTCAACAAAGAACCAATCCGCCATTGAGTTCATTCGAGCGGCGAACCGAATTTGTAAATTTGAATTATTCCAAGCGGATTCGGGAAGACTAAAAGAACGAAACGCCCAATCGCTCATAACAGGTTGATCCGTGTACGTTTCCAATGGCGCCCAAGTTGATCCTCCGTCCGTTGAATATCGTGCATACACATAATCGCTGGAATCAAGGCTTGTTGCGCGAAAATAGTAGCTTAATTTTACATCGCGGAATTCAGCGGTGGAAACGGTACGAGTGAGATAATCATAATCATCTCCGTAGCTCGTATCACCATTCACCTGTGCTTTATGAATAGTACCGTTATGAGCATCGGATTCCGTAATGCTCCATCGAGCACCATGTTCCCATACGTTCCACCCGCTTTCAAATCCTTCATTAAAAGGAAGCGATCCGACTGCCGGAATAGCAAACGTTCCTTGTGCTGCAAAAAAACCACCGACAACAAAAAGCGCTGCGGCAAATACGGAAAAAAACTTTCCGGAGAAACTCTTCAACGCGCTAGAAAAAAATGCATTCATATTTTCTGTAAGTTAGTAAATAAAAATCTAATAAATTATTCAATGAAAAAACAACGCGCTCACGCAAAAAATACTGGTACGTACGCAAAAGAATATACTCATGAAGTTTTCATGTCAATTAAATGAAGAGTTACACAACAAAAAATTGCCGTGGCGCAAACAGGTATCGCGTGTTAAAATTGTTGTTATCATTAATATGAACAAAAAACTCATTTTAGCTTCCGGATCTCCGCGGCGGAAAGAACTGCTGGAAAAAGCGGGGTTTTTATTCGAAGTGGTCGTGAGCGAATACGAGGAAGACATGACGCTTCAGCTCTCACCCACCGAGCTGGTCAAACATCTTTCGTATGGAAAGGCCGAAACGGTAGCAAACACGCATCCGGACGCGATCGTTCTTTCTGCCGACACGATCGTCGTTTTGGACGGCACCGTGCTCGGCAAACCGCACACAGGAGAACGCGCAAAAGAAATGCTTCGGATGCTTTCAGGAAAACAACACTCGGTCTGGACCGGCTTCACCATCATTCTCAAGTCCGAGGAAAAAAGCATTTCGCGCGCAGTCGAATCAAAAGTAATTTTCAAAGATCTTTCCGACAAAGAAATAGAAGAATACATCGCCACAGGAGAACCATTAGAAAAAGCCGGCGCCTACGCCATCCAAATGCTCGGCCAAAAATTCGTAGAAAAGACCGACGGAGATATCCCAAACATCATCGGTCTTCCGATCGATGAGGTACAGCAAGAACTTCGCAAAAATTTCGGATTTTCTCCAAATACCTAGGGTATCCTTATCTAAAAAGGAAATTCCAGATCTTCGCGAAAAATCCTTCGGGTTTTTTAAGGACGATCGTTTGCACGGGAGTCTTTTCTTCCGGTTTTTCTTTTTCAGAAATGGCGAACGCGGCGGCAGCTGTCTGCATTTGTTTTTGCTCTTGTATCTTTGGTTGGGGCACAACGATCAACGGCGCATTTGTTTCAATAATATTTGTTTCGATCTCTTTTTCGACAGCGGGGATCTCTGCCGGCGTTGTGCTGACAACCGAGATGATAGGTTTCGCCGTCTTTGAGTAACTCGCGACCATAACGCCGTCCGGTGATGAAAGCTTGATCGATCCGCTCGCGGAAAGATCAATTCTCGAGATCATTTTTGAAATAGATATCTGTTTTCCTGTTTTCACTATCGTATCAGAAGGAAAAATAAAATTGCCTCCGGTTCCGGCGACCTTCCAGCCTCCGATGTTTATTTCGTACGCGGAATCATTCGAGAGAGTGATCGATCCGTCCGCTTCAGCAGTAAGAACAATTTTCGGAGCGAACACCCGTACTTCCGCACGGGAAACCGCTTCGTTCCCGCCCGCACTCGCATTCAGCACCACGGCATAATCGCCCGGATATTTATAAGTATGAGTTACTTTCATTCCGCCCGCTTGCCCGCCATCGCCGAATGACCATACCGAAGAAATATTTTGCGATCTCACCCCCTTTGCATCGATCGCGTAGGTTTCAAACAAAACAGGACTTCCCGCCGCCGCGATCCGATCGCGCCCTGCGGAAATATACAATTCCTGTTTCTGTGAAAAACTACTGAGAGGAAGCGGGCTGACATGAGCAGAGGTATCCAATGTCGATGAATGAGAGGAAGTCGTATCGTCGGGGGTATCGGGGGTCGTATCGCCCGTCGTTTCGTTGATAGTTGTATCAACCGTTTTATTTTGCGCTCGGGGCGTCGCCTCCGCGGTTACCCACGCTGTTCCGTTCCGCTGCATCGTTTCTTTGGTAACATTATCCCCTTTTTCCCATTTGGTCTTAAACGGAGATATCACCTCATCGATTTTTGTTCCGTCGGCATTTTTTAAACGAAGCGTTTCCCCAGTATTCACCAAGGAAAACGAAATGGCAGTAAAATCTGAAGCGAGATACGGCGCCGCATCACTCGCGGAATGTTTTTTCTCGATCAAAAAATATCCTTTTGCCAATATGTCCCCCGTTAAAGAAATTGAAAATTTTTCTTTCGTGTCGTCACTTGAATCTGTAGCTACCAATTTCCACCCAGATAAATTAAGCGAAGGATCACCATCATTATATAATTCGATCCATTCGTGATCAGAAGACACCAAATCCCCCATCCACGCAACCTCATTTATTCGTACATTCGCAAAAACAAAACTCGGCGCAAGAAGCAAGCCGGCAATAAGTAAATTTTTCATGAAGAACAGTATATCAGCTCTGTTTCAAAAGAAAACTTCCAAAAAATATATTTTATGGCGGAATGTTGTCCGTCCAAAAAATTAAATTTTTCGTCATTCCGGACCACGATCCGGAATCCACGTTGTTGACGGTAGTACACGTAGATACTAAATCAAGATCAAGTGACGACGGTAGGCAATAACCATTTCAATCAACTACTTCGCTTCGTCATCCCATGCCGAAACATGGGATCCACGTTAAGTAAAACGAACATGGATTCCGGATCGCGGTCCGGAATGACGACGAAGGTATAAAAAAAGGGATACCAATTGGTATCCCCGTAACGTGTGTCGTCTGATAATGCTCATCCTTGGCTGTCTATGACCGTGTTGGTTCAGACTATACTTTTTTCTTCTATGTTGTGTTCGTTCACTGGAACGAACGGTATTCCTGTCTTATTCGTTTCAGAGGCAGGGAATCGCTTTCTGAAACTATCCGGATTGTCGAATGCGCGACCGGAACGCTTTTGATATTCTTGTTCTTATCCGATTACAGTATAGCATATACACATTTTTTGTCAAGTCCCCGCGAGAGGGTGCCTTTTTTGGGCTAATAATGGGTACAAATGAGCTGTACGCAAACACGAGCGGCTAAAAAAATAAAACTCCCTTTCGGGAGCTTTATTTCAGTGCTAAGAAATCGAATTTCTCAAAGTGAGACTATTTCTTTTTCTTTTTTGCAGCAACTTTTTTCTTCGGGGCGGCTTTCTTGACAACTTTCTTTACCGCTTTTTTCTTTTTGACTACCATTGTATTAAAATATTTTTCCTCCTCCTTGTCGAAAAATTCGGAGACAAAATATTAATTTATTTTTTTATAATAAAAACATCGACCTTTGTTTTCAAAAATAATTTTTCGAAAACTTTGTCCATCTGTTTATATTATCGTACAGAAAAATATTTTATACAAGATTTTTTTTTCAAATGTGTGGATAACTTATTAAAATTTAAAAAGTAAAAATGAAAAACTAAAAACGACAATTAAAAATTTAAATTTATCACAAACATAGCGTTGTGAACTTTTTACTTTTGCATTTTCGTTTTTAGTTTTTCATTTTTACTTTTTAATTTTCTATCACCTGCACTTCCCTTTCCAATTCGATCCCCGTTTTTTCTTTTACCGTTTTTTTCATCTCCTCGGCGAACTGTAAAATTTCTTTCGTTGTGGAATTTCCGCGATTAACGATAACGAGCGCCTGCTTTTCCCACGTTCCGATATTTCCTTTTTTGTAGCCCTTAAAGCCGCATATTTTATCGAGCAAATAACCGGCCGAAAGTTTGGCTGTTCCATCGCCCGACATATAGATCGGCAGTTCGGGAAATTCTTTTTTTAGCGCTTCAGCTTTTCTTTTTGATACGACGGGATTTTTGAAGAACGATCCGGCGGTCCCGACTTCAGCCGCGCTCGGAAGTTTTTGTCTTCGTATTTCAATAATAGCATTGCGGAGATCTTTAGATGTCGGCTCCATTATTTTTTTTCGTTCAAAATATTCCTGCACATCCTTGTAATCGGTTTTTAACTTTTTTTTGCCGAGATCGAACGAAACTTTCGTGATAATATATTTTTTTCCTTCCGCTTTCTTGAAAAAACTTTCACGATAACCGAATGCGCATGCTTTGTTTGAAAATTTTTTCATCCGCATTGTTTCCGTATTCAGCGCTTCTACCGAAAAAATAAGATCTTTCGCCTCCACTCCGTACGCACCGATGTTTCCGCACGCGCTCGCGCCGACCGTTCCCGGTATCAGCGAGAGATTTTCCAGACCGATAAGTCCGTGTTCGACCGTTGCGGCAACAAACGGATCCCAATCCTCTCCGCTTCCTGCGATAACGCGGTTATTAATAAATTGTATTCCGCCGATCTCCATTTTTATAACCACGCCGAAAAATCCATCATCGGACACCAGTACGTTCGCTCCTCTGCCCAATATGAAGAATGGAAGTTTGTTCTTGTTCGCAAATCGCAGCGCGCTTTTCAAGTCTTCAACATTTTTTACCCGCACAAAATACCGAGCCGCTCCGCCGGTGCGGAAAGTCGTAAAATCCTTGAGTGAAATATTTTCCTCACATTTGAAAGCCGCCGTACGGCTAATTTTTGAAGTTTTTTTAATTGACATTTACGCTTTAATATTATACCATTTCCCCTGGGTTGTAAATACGAAAAAGGAGATAAGATGACAAGTTTAGAGAAAAAAATATTGATATATATGTTTCTTTTGAGCACTGAACCAAGGAGAGATTCGTTTCGGGTCGCACGGCATACGGTTTCCGAGATCGCGGAAAAAGTTTCAGTCGACCACGATATGGTACATAAGGCCTTGATCTATCTTTATGGGAAATGGTATGTGGGAAATAGCAGCAAGGGAATATTCTATATTGAACGTGAAGGCAAAGAACAAGCAAAAATATTGATCCGTTCTATGACAGACTACTTGAGCGACGATTCCGAGGTGTAAAATGAGCGAACTGACCGAATTGCAGAAAAAAATTATCGTATACATTTTTTTGGTATCAATTGTAGAATACTTGGGTGGACAAAGAGGACGCGCCGAGGTTTCAATATATACTCTCTATGAAAAACTTGGCGCTTCCGCATATGAAATTGATGACGCTACCGCCACTAAAAACGAATATTGGTATACGTGCAGCGAGCATATCGGATTAAAAGACGAAGGAAGAGAGATCGCATCGCAAATTTTAATGGAACGTCTCTTCTCAATTCTTCCCGCCAAAAAATAATTCCGCGTTCAAAATACGCAAAATCCCCAACGCGCAAGCGTTGGGGATTTATTATTGCCATCGCCGGACTGGGGTTGCCACCGCAGCGTGCGGGGCCCCGCTTGCGAGCGGGATACCTCGGTCCGAAACATTATGTATGAAATCGCGTTTTTTCGATAACGCTAACTACAGTGAATATGCCAAACGTTTCAGTTCGGGGTGCAACCCCGAACCGGCTACGATGTGCGAGCAACTACCTTCGAATCATTGACTTTTTGTTAATAGTATATTATATTAAACAAAGTTGTTTCAACCAATTGAAGGAGAATAATCATGGGTTTTTCACTGGATCCAGAAAACCTGGGCTTTTTGTCAGTAGACATTACACAAAAATATTCTTGTAACGGATATGGGTATCTTGCAGAATTTTATACAAAAGAAGGTACGCTCATAAAAGGCAAATTTGAATGGGATGAGGCGAGGGTTTTACACATATTAACTTCTTTTCTCGTTCATGCAATACCACGCGATATTTCGCCGGAATTATTTTTTCAACAGTTAGCTTCTCGCTGGCAATCGACAGAAGGATATTTGGTCATCTCTCGCTATCGAGAGGGAAAACTGATCTCTTACGAGTACGCAAGGTTAGAGGATCTATAAAACGTTCAACAACCCCGAAAAGCGGGGTTGTTTTTATTTCGTCGTCGTAAAGCTAAAACCTAAAAGCTAACAGCTAAAACCTCGTCTAATATCCTTGAAGTTTGTCCGCTCCCGGATGTTGTCGTATCTTCTCATGCGCTTTCGCCTCAATTTGTCTTATTCGTTCGCGCGTAACTCCGAACTCCTTCCCCACTTCTTCGAGGGTGTGCGTAACGCCGTCAACGAGTCCATGGCGCATTTCCAAAATTTTTCTTTCTTTTGGCGAAAGATCGCTTAAGATGAGTTTAACCTGATCGGTCAGAATTCTTCTTGAAACTTCCTGATCGGGAGCGAGAATTTTTTCATCCGCGATAAATTCTCCCAGCGTTGATTTGTCGTCTTCGTCGCCGATCGGTTTTTCAAGCGAAACGGTATCCTGAACGATGTTTTCGATATTGTGAATTTTTTCGACATCAAGTCCCATCTCCATGGCGATCTCGGAAGCAAGCGGATCGCGCCCCAAGTCTTGACTTAATCTGCGGGAAACTTGTTTATATTTTGCGATCGTTTCAACCATGTGAACGGGAATACGGATCGTACGCGATTGGTCGGCGAGGGCGCGCGTGATCGCTTGGCGGATCCACCATGTCGCATAGGTGGAAAACTTAAAGCCCTTCATGTATTCGAATTTCTCTACCGCTTTGAAAAGTCCGATGTTTCCCTCTTGGATAAGATCAAGCAGCGTCAGGTCGGGACTTCTTCCGACATATTTTTTGGCAATCGAAACGACGAGGCGGAGGTTGGCTTTTGCGAGCAGACTTTTCGCTTCGGCATCGCCGGTCTCGATGCGTTTAGCGAGTTCCCTTTCTTCGTGTCCGGTCAAAAGCGGATATTGTCCGATCTCGCGCAGATACATTTGTATGGAATCTTTCGACGCGCCGCTTCCGAGAGAATATTTTTTCAGAATGTCGTCCGTATCTTCGAGCAGCCCGCCGCTCTCCAAAACATCGATGCCGACTTGCGCCAATTTGTCATACAGCTCGTCCAAGAAAAGAATATCTTCCTCAACATTCGGAAACTCGCGGATGATCTCATCATACGTAATAAAACCGCGCTCGCGTCCTTTCGCGATGATCAGTTCGGCTTTCTTCTCACGGCCTTCCATCCGTTCCCTTTTTTCTTCGGCGGTTTCTTTCGGCATCTTCTCCTTCGGAGCGGCCTTCGGTGCGGGCTTTTTAGCGGCCGTCTTTTTTACCGCCGGTTTTGCCACAGCTTTTTTGACCGGTATCGAAGGTTTCTTTGCCGGTTTTGCCGGTTTTTTGACCACGGCTTTTTTGACCGGTTTTGCCGGTTTTTTGACTGCCGTTTTTTTCGGAGACTTCTTCAAATCTGCCGATTTTTTGGCCTTTTTTTCAGGTTTTGACGCTTTTGGCATAGTGTTATGAGGTAATAATTAGCTTAATACTCAGCTGTTAATACGCATTTAATCTTAATTTGTTCTTTATCCGCCTATTTTGCACTAAAACGCGGTTTTTTACAATGTTAGCCATTTTTCGCATTCCCCAATTTCCAATTTTTGACCGCACTCGCATTTAACCTAATTTTTGACCATTTTCACCGTCTGGTGAAAATGGTCTTTTATCGATCTTTTTGATGCTTTCAAAGTCATTATTGGGCGAATTTATTATTTCCTGAAACATGATTTTTGACTTTTGTTTCTCCATATTCTACCACAAAAAACCGATTGGACAAAAAAAATCCAATCGGCAAACATTATTTAATTTTTCTTTGCGTTGGACTTTTATATTCCATACCGCAATAAGGATCATAAAAATAACCGCCAATACGTTAACAGACGCATCGCTGTTAAAAACAGAAACGTAAGGTGCAAGTACATTCAACAAAGAAATACACAAAATCACACCGCCACTAGTAGCTGCAACTATCTCTAAAATACCCATACAAATTCCTACAAAAGTAAAACAATACCATCGATCACAGTAGTACGTTATAAAAAATAATGCAAGTTTTTTTACAGTAACTCCTCACGCCTCTTAAAATATCGCTACAGCCCGTCGCCGGAGCGGGGTTGTACCCCGCTCCGGAACGTTTGTAGGAAATCATGATTTTGCGATAACACTATTTATTGTTAGATACTCCAAACGTTTCGGTTCGGGGTACAACCCCGAACCGGCGGAGTAGTGTGAGCAGTTACTTTTTGCATTAGACATTTTATTGCTTGTCCTGCGTAGCTTCAGCGAAGCGGGAGAAATTGGATGTTAGAAATTTTTTGCGACGACTCTAACTCTGCACATTCAGTTTATTCAATTTTTCAGAAAGGAATTTACATCTCCCAAGTATTTCTCCCGCTTTTTCTGAATCATGCAAAAGCTCAGCGCGGCGGAGTTCGGTCATGGCTTCGGTGAGAGCATCTTTGATAACCTCTTTTTCAAAATTATGGAAAAGTTCTTCAATGGCATTTTCAAGCGATGATGATCCGCTGTAGAATGCTTCAGCTTCAAAAATGAGCGCATTCCTTTCCGTTTCTTCGATCTCCGCTATAGCACCGGCAATTTCCTTATAGCGTGAAAGAATCGTTTCGTGAGGAAGGATCGGCTCGCTCGCGGCTTGCTGCCAAAGAATGACGCCTTTTATTTTTCTTTCCACCGCCTCCCTTCGCGACGCCGGCGTTCGTTTAACGATCGGAGCGTCCTCCGTTTTATCCGGCGAAACGTACTCGCTTTCTCCATGGATCATAGCCTTTCTCACTTCCTCGGAAACGGCATCGCGCGAAAGATCTAAAAATTCAGCAACAACATCGATGAAATGCGCCTGATCAATTTTGCTGTCGATGCTCGCGAGGATCGGCAAAACATTTTTTTCCACAGCGAGACGAAACGCGCGTTTATCGGGCGATCTTTTCTGCAAAACGGAGAGGAAAAATTCAACGATATGTTTTGCGGACCGTTTCGCCGAGTGCCATTTTTCAGGAGATTCCAAAATGAGATCTGCGGGATCTTTCTCGCCGCCGAGTTCGATCGCCTGCACGTCGAAACCCATGCGAAGCGCGGGGATAGCGCTTTTTTTTGCTGCGTTCAATCCGGCATCGTCGGAATCAAAGGAAAACAAAAGTTTATCGGCAAATCGTTTTAAAAGTTCGAGATGAAAACCGGTCAACGCCGTACCTGAAACCGCCACGGAATTTTTTGTTCCCGCCTGATGAGCCATTATGAGGTCCATCTGCCCTTCCACCAGTATCGCCGAACCCGCTTCCCGTATCGAAGTTTTCGCCAGCGAGAGTCCGAAAAGAATTTTTGATTTGTTGTATAAAGGCGTTTCCGGGCTGTTTACATATTTGGCAGGATCATCAGAATTGAACACGCGGCCGGTGAAGCCCACCACACGGCCGGAACTGTCACAGAGCGGAAACATGATGCGCGAACGGAACCGATCGTGAATACCTCGCTCGGATCGTATCGACATTCCCGTTTTCTCCATTTCAATTTCTGTATATCCGCGGGAGCGAAGATAATTTTCCGCAACATGCCAATCATTAGGTGCGAATCCGATCTGAAATTCATCAATGGTCGCAGGCAAAAGTCCGCGTTTGCGAAGGTACTGTATGGCGTCGGTGTTTTTACGGAGCTCTCGACGGTAAAAAAGCGCGACATCGGAGAGCAGCGTAAAGAGGCGGTCGCGTTCGTTCCGCTCCGCCGGATTTTCGCGGGTCAGCACGACGCCCGCACGATCAGCCAGTACCCGAAGCGCGCCCGGAAAATCTGTGCCCTCGATCTCTTCCACGAAACTGAAAATATCACCGCCCTTGTTGCATCCGAAACAATGATACGTTCCGCGGTCGGGCGATACCATAAAGCTCGGCGTCTTTTCATTATGAAAAGGACACTTGGCACGGAAATTCCCGCCCGCGCGTTCCAGCTTGATATACGAGCCGACAACGGCGGCGATATCCAATTTTTCTTTGATCTGTTCGACGGGAGATGACACAAAAGCTTTTAGCTTTTAGCTTTTAGCTTTTAGCTTCCGACAAAACGCCGGAAAATAAAAGTTTGCTCTAAGCGGTGAAGTCATTATATCACGACCGCGGGGTACTTGCATAATTTTCTTATTTATGGTATAATGTAAACAGTTAGAACAATGAAAAGGTGAAAAAAATGAATACGAATGTTGAAAGAAAAAAACGATTGGTTGTTATGGTCATTTCAAGCGAAATAAGCTGGCTGGTCATCGAGATCGGAAGAAGTACCGAATACGCGACAAACTTCTATTACGATACCGCAAAAACGGTAAAAGAGGCCGCAGTGCGCATGGGTCGGCTCGCCGAGAAAGGATACGAGGTGATCGGGGTCATCACTGAAACGGAAGCAACCGATACCCTGCTCGGATTCGAAAAGAAAACCGTAAAAGTCGAATTCGGAGAAGTCACGGTTTTCAAAAAAACAACCCAAGGCAAAAAATGGGGCGAAGCGACAGAAAAACTGCTGCATTTGCTCGGACGCGAATAGGAAAGATTATGAAACTACTACAAACTGCGGCAAGAGTGGTAAAGAAAGACACCAACACGAGAACGACCGCGAGAGGGATGGTGACGGAACACATTTTAACTTTAAGCTTCGGCGGATGCCAGATGCTCAAAGTTGTACCGGATACGGATAATCTGAGTTCCATTAAGGTCGGAGGCACTATCGTGGTGCCTCTCTACCAACTGCCAAGCGGACAATATCATCCGTCTAAAAGTTACGCTGACATGATATGGAAAGCGCATAAGGCCACTTAATGTGGAAAGCCGAAAATAAAGGCAAAAACAGCCGACGAAGTTTAACTTCGTCGGCTTTAATTTTTTATAAAAAATCTACCGACTGCGAGACAGCGCGTCGGGTTGTTAACGCGACAACACCGTGCAAGTATATCCATGCAAATCGTATGGTAACGGTGTGATGCCGACCGCAATAGCATCGGAAAAAGATTCAACAGCTAACCTTTTTCCCGTTCCATCAAAATACTCATTGGTCCCGGTGTAACCTCCGCCGCCGCCGATATTATAAATTTCTTTTTTTCCGTTCACGCAATAAATCATGGAGTGTATCGGTTCCCGGAGATATTTTTGATATGCCTCCGCAACGCTTTCGGGGATTTTTTCCGGTTTTTTGCAATCTTGCCCACGACAGGAAATTGGTTCTCTATATTTCCGTTCGGCCATATATGCTCGCGATTCAAATATATTTTTCGCCACCCCATAAACAGACACGCCGACATGCAAGGAAGAAACACTAAGCATGCCCGCCAGTATCAACAACGCAGCCGTAAGCAGAGAAAATACGATTTTCAATATTTTTCCAATATTCGATCTCTTCCAAATAAAAATGAGACTTCCGGCAAAAAGAAACAAAATTCCAATATACACGACATAAGACAGCAACTCCATTATTATGGGCTCACACTGAAAATTTGATCCGCGCCATAAGTCGTTGCGCTCGCAAATTTTCCAAATCGATCCGGCCAAAGAATTGATAATAAGAGGAACAACAACGCATACCGCCCCCGCGAGGAGTAAAATTTTTTTCCATTTACTTTTATTCATGTGTTTGTTGAAAATTTAGAAACTTATATATTAAATTGAAATTCCATCAAATACTGTCCGATCTATAGTAAAGGTATTCTGTGATCATTTCTATTATCATGTTCGTCCTTTGCCAGTTTTCCGGTTTCGGCGTCTACAAAATAATTTGCCCAAAATCCGCCATAGGTTGGAGGTTTGGCATACAGAATAAATTGAATTTCCCAAACGTTATTAAACAGGGTAAATTTTCTAAAATTCAATCCCTGATCAAGCAAGTTTTGCCCGCCGTTTTGCAAGGCTATTTTCATTGCTTCCTCCGCGCTGATTTTCCACTTACTTGTATCCATGGGATGGATAGTTTGCACCTCATACGGACGAAGTATTCTGAGATAAGGTTCCCCAATCACTTTTGTTTCAGAATTATAGTCCATCCAAATAAAATCGAATGCTCTTTTTGAAATGCCCTTGTGAGTCAGGCTTTTATCATAACAATCTCCCGGAGTAAAGATATATTTTTGCAGATGCGGAATTTGGATATCGTCACTTTCAAAAACTTTATATTCATATTGTTCCAAAGCAATAAACGGACCGCAAAGCTCGACTGCTTTTTTCGCCGCAACAATATATGAATCATCTGCACCCAAAGGTCTTTTTTCAAGATCAATTTGTTGTTCTAATTTTCGAGGAAAATTATCATAAAGAACGGGATCATTCCTGACGGTAGACATACTAGACGATTTATTCAGATAATCAAAGATGTTTAAATAATGATAATCGGCAAACGATAAGATCAGTGTTGCCGCGGCGAGAATCCATACTCTTTTTCCCTTAACGAAAGGTTTGACCTTTTGGAGAACAAAAGCGAAGATCAATAAAGTTATTCCAACCCCCACAAAGATCAATAACAAAAATCCGGTATCGCTTTCACAACGTACACGATCGCTGAACTTGGTGCAATTTTTCAAATCTTTATCGCCGAAAATAATGAAAAAAATCGACAATAAAATTGCCAGCCCTGTCCCCGCCTTAAGAATTCTCGTCATGCGATCGGCTGAAGAAATAACATAAAAATTGAAAAAAGAGAGAACAAAAATAGATAAACAAAAAATTTGATCGCTCCCGTATGAGCGAAAAATTCCCAATAAACTTACAAGAGCTATCAAAAGATCCATCAAAACTATAAAGCGATCGGTCAGTTTTAAATATTTATCTCTCAGAAGCAGTACGCCAAAAACAAAAGAAAAAACGATGAAAGAAATGAAAAATATAAAACCAAGAACGCTAAAAGGAGAAACTTGACCTTTTGAAAAAGACATCGGGAGGAAAAACATGCTTGAGTAATAAAGAAGCGCAAAAGAACCCGCCAAACTTAACCCCGCAGTTATTTTATTCAAATAACTATTTATCGGTTTTGTCTGATCGGTATCCGATTTTATTATTAGCGCTATGTTACAAAGAACAAAAAGCAATAAAACCACCGTGCAATAAATATCATAATTATTCGGTCTGTATTCGACAAAATCGTTTCTGAGGTAGTTCAGAAAAAGAAAGAAAAAACAAAGATCAAGAACGATCGCCAGATATTTTAATTTAAAGATATTTTTTAACATAAGTTTGTCAATGTATTCTATCACAATGCGATAATTGAATAAGAATTTTTTTATTCTACTTTTTTAGGATGACCGAAATATCGAACTCTATCCCATTCAATATGATAAGTTTTATCTTTCCAAAGACTCAACCTTAATACTGAATTTCCGCACTGCTTGTACGAAGGAAATGTTTGAACTGGGCTCGACCAACAAGTAACTCCGCCCTGAGAAGTCATTCCACATCCTCCGCCTAGAGATGTTTTAGGATTTTCAATGTGACAAAATGACGGCGTGGGAACTATGCTAAACAACAAGCAGCCTATTACCGTTTCGAACAGAACAAAAATTCCGAGAATCTTACATAATTTTCGAATTTTATCGGATCGCACGGCCCTTATGATCAAAAAGACCGTTAAATCGAAGAATGCCGTTAAAAATAGCAGTGAAACAACTATTACTGCAGGTTCGGGCATATGAAAAATTATGGAAAGAATCACCGTCGGTAAAACCGATAATACATATATGACCGGAGATAGGATAATGCATCCAATAATGCACAATAAAGTTATTTTTATTTTCATTTTATTGATGTTTTTTCCTCATTTAAGTAAACTTTCACGTCTCCGACCAGCCAATTTTTTGTACGATTCCATTCAATATGCAAGGTTTTATTTTTCCAATTGTTTAAATCCAGAATTGAATATCCGCACCTCATGGAAGGTCTTTCATAATTTGACGAAAATGTTCTGCAAAATGTCGGGGTAGGAATAACGCTGAATGCCAGCGTATAAGCTAAAAATAAATATATAAAAAATATCATAGAAACAGGAGTCAACTTGTTTATTTGGACTGCTTTCACGATCACGTAAAGAATGAGATTGATGAACAATATCATGAATAAGATCAACACCAACATCACCACAAGCGGAGGAAATCCGAAAAAAGGAATTTTGTTTGAGAAAACCCCCGTCAGAAGGATTATTACGGGAAAAAATGCGATCAATCCGATGACACACTGCAATATTTTTTTTATTTTCATATATTCATAATAACACAGCACACCAACATTCCCTGTGGAAAGAAAAAGTTCGACGTTTGCCGAACTTTTTTCTCTGGCTTTTAGAATTATTCTATCGTTTTCAGTTCATCTTTTATCTTTTCCTGTTCCTCCGTAGGCAGAGAAACAAAACTGTTTTTGGTATTTCCATGCGAAATATCGGCATCCAGTAATTTTTCCTTTGGGTACGCTTCTTTGAGAGCTTTTACTCTTTCGTCATTGTCCGCCAATGCTTTCAAGTCAGCCGGGTTCATATTTTTATCGGTGGAAAGGAGTTTACTTGCTGTGTAGAACGAATTAAGTGTGTACCAATCTTCTGTTTCGTTGTAGCGGGTGGCGAGGAGGTAGGTGCTCCCTTCTTTTAGCAAGTACGAATCGGCGCTTCTATTTGGTGTCGGATTATCATCCGCCACCGTATACAAAACACCATTTTTATATCCGCCGAACTGATCGACGGTAACGGTGCCATGGAGATCGCCTTTGATGTTGGAGACGACTTCGACTTTGAATTGCGTTTCGGGGGTAGCAAAGCGGGATTTTGTTCCTTCCTGTTTGATTACTCTGCCGATGAAGACATTGTGCGAAGATCCGAGGAGAATGTCGTCTTTGGCGTAATCGGCGGCGTAAGAAGGTTGAGATATGGAAACCATCGGCGGTTTGTTTGATTTTGCGTTGATAGTAATTCCGACAAAAGAGAATATTGCAATCACTGAAATGAAAGGTAGTATTTTTTTGTAGAACATGGTTATGTTGTAATTTATTTAAGTAATTTTTTAATTGTGTCTGGGATCATATATAGGATATTCCTGCGTTCCAAAAATTATCGTCCGAAAAGGAAACCCAAGTTGATGATATATCCATTCCATATGATAACCAAAGTTTCCTACGACAGGTTGACCGGAAATTTTTCTAAATGCTAAATCTCCATAATACCAAAACGCTGAATAACTGAGACGAAAAAAAGATACTTTGTGACATTCATTAACTAATATTTTTCTGCAAGAAAGAGGAATCCGAACCTGAGAGGGATTAGAATCTCCTGAATACGTGCAGATAGAACGAATTAATGGATCTTGGCAAAACGTCGGCGTAGGATAAATGCCAACAAACATCAATACTGGTGACGTAGCAATAAAGAAAAATATTATTACTAATAATCTTTTAAGTTTTTTATTCATATTTTTAATCACCCCACATGTAGTTATAATCCACCTCATCCTGATTACCAAGAAAATCTTGCTCCTCAATGCCTGCAGCGTAATACATAACGTTAGATAAATAGCTATGTGCTAACCCTAACGCATGCCCAATTTCGTGAGAAATCACTGTTATTTTTTGAACACTATTTAAATCTCCCATAAAATATGTATTCATTTCAATTGAATCGGGAGAACTGGGCACAAAAGACCATAAAGCATTATAAAAGAGATCGGGTTCGTAAACAGCAGAAACCTGAACCTGGGGAGTTGATGTTGAGTTTTGATAGATATTTATTTTACCCAAACCGTTCCAAAGTAAAGTAGAAGATGCCCACTCATCTGGATATGGATGAGTACTATTTAACCAATCCCATCCTAATGTTTTATTACTTTCATTAACTGAAAAAATCTTATTTCCGTTATTATCAACATTTATATAATGAGGGTAGGCTAAGGAATCGCTACACCATGTCAACCAAACTGAACAATTTGTGCCATTTCCGTCCCAATAATTCCACTCAGCATGTAAATCATGTGTTAATGTTTTATTATCTACCCCATAACCACTGTTATTAGTTATAGTACTTGCAGAAATACTTGCGGGGTCATAATCCGCAGCATTTGCATCTTCCATTATAAAGCCATCTACATTATCAAATAATCGCGATGAGGTGATTCTTACTTCGCCCCCCTGTAATTCAAAACCTGTATCGTTATCTCTCAAGTCGGAAAAATCAACATACGTGCTTACGTATGATCGAATCCCAACTTCGTTATTATGAATATCAGACCCAAGAATTTGAACGGGGGAATTTACACCAGCAGGAAAAACATTTGGATTCAGAGAGTCCGATGCATTTATTCCATAATCCATTCCTGTAATTTCAGAATCTCTAATTAAAAGCGTTCCGTCGATTTGGTTTATTCCATATATTGTTCCATTACTTATATCAATATGTTGCACAGTAAGGTCCCCGCTGTTCACCAAAGTCGAATCATCGCTTCCGCCATACTTTATGTCCGCATAAAGAATTATAGTGGTTCCGCTCAAATTTGTCGTAATGCCTCCCCAATCCCCCGCACTCGGCGAAGTAGCCGAACTATCACCATTTGTATCTCCTCCCACCGTATCATCTTTCAGCGACGTAAAATAAACTTTTTTATCTGTTGAAGTCGATGTGCCGTCAACCCCCAAGTATCCGTTTACTGTCAAACTACTTGAGGTAGCGGTATCAAACTTTAGAATAGTGCTTGAACCGACAAATAATTGTTTTCCTGAATCCACAGTAACCTCTCCTCTGACAACCCACACACCACCGTTCAGTTGTTTATTTACCGGAATAATATGTCCCTGAAGAACCTTCACGGGAGAAGATGTCGCATATAGCCAATCGCTGAAATCCACATAATCACTCACCTCATTGTTATGATCCCCGCTCGGATTGTACTTCGCATTGTACGGCCCGCTTGCACTTCCCCAATAGTTATTCGTTGCGGTAGAAGACGCATAGGTGGTGTTGTAAAACGCCTTGCTTCCGTTCCCAAAGATCGAGCTTCCGGTAATATTCGTCGTTCCATACCCGTGTCTGATACCATAAGAGTAGCCGTTGGAGATTGTGGAGGATGCAATATTGTATGTTCCGCCGTTGTTATAGATGTTAGCAGCGTAATAATCGCCCCCACCGTAACGCACGGTCGCGTAGGAAAGATTGACGGTTCCGTTTGAGGCGGTCGTAATATATCCCCAATTGCCTCCCTCGGGAGTGGAGGTTGCTGAACTGTCAGTATCGTTTAATACATCATCTTTAATTGAAGTGAAGTAAATTTGGTGGGTTGAATCTCCATTTGCCGTCAATGCTGCATTGTAGCCGACTTGCAGATATGCAGAGTTGTTTTCGAATTTTACCACTGCGCCGGGACTGACCGTGAGAGTATGCCCGTAATTTACGGTGAATCCGCCCGAAATAATGTAAGGCAATCCGTCGGCGGTCCATGTGGTACTTGCGCCCGTCGATCCGGTCATGATGAAGCCGCGTTTTCCATAGCCGGATTCAGAATTAGTATTTCCCGAATGTGTAAACGAAAGACCGCTTCCGAAATAAAAAATTCCGGCTGCGGTTGCATTATTGGAAAAAGTCGAGCCGGTTATGGAAACGGTTCCGCTAGATACGGCGTTAATTCCGTATGTTCCACTGTCAACTATGGTGCTCGTCGCGACATTCAAGATGCCGCTTGATTGCAGTATGCCGCTTGCCGAGCTTGAAGCGATGGTGGTGTTCTCGACATTAAAAGTACCGCCGTAGTTGTATAGATTTCCGTAGGTATAGCTTCCGCCATAACGAACGATGGCGTAATGGAGATTTACTTGTCCTCCAGTCCATACTTGTATTCTTCCCCAGTTGCCGGGTTGTACGGGAGCGGAAACTCCGTCAGTATCACCTCCCGCATTATCGTCTTTGTAGGAAGTGAAATAGATTGATGAGGTGGCGGTACCGATCGCGTTTACGGTACCGTTTACGTACATTGAGGTAGTGGTCGATCTGAATTTTATGATAACGCCGGGATCAATGG
>Ga0172379_10001859_pt1 | contig 39909 bp, 29 predicted proteins | sample GrowelOW334metaG_FD_119756 | JGI IMG/M metagenome (GOLD analysis project Ga0172379, IMG submission 119756) | Groundwater microbial communities from an aquifer near a municipal landfill in Southern Ontario, Canada - Groundwater well OW334 metaG | ecosystem: Environmental > Aquatic > Deep... | reverse complement strand
ATAAGGTCGGCCTGCGCTTTTGGCGTCAGCCTTCTGTAGAAGCGCCGAAAAACGGCGCCGGAGGCCTCGGTCCCCGTCTGGAGGGGCCTGCGCAGCGAGCCGCGACGACGGCATTCGCGTGAATCCGACTCAAGGAAAGCCGGTTAGGATGCGCGGCATGGCCCGCGCACCTTAATGGGGTAACAGCCGTCCTGGGGCGCGTGAGCGTCCCGACGGAGCCATAGGGGCGCAAGCCCCTTGGGGAGCACCGACGCGAGAAATGCAACCTCTCTCGCGTCGGCCTTCAGGCCCCGAGCAGAATGCGAGGGGTGCGACAGGTGGGTGGGAACTGGTTCCCAGGGGCGCGGGGGAAGGGAGAGAGTCTCCCCTGCGCGACTGTTCTAAAAAGCGGGTGAGGTCGAGTTCCTTTGGTACGTGGTATTGACAAGCCGGGCGCGGAGGCTATACTATCGCCCAATGCAACCGCAAAAGGTCCGTCTCGGCCAGATCCTCATCCAGGGCGGCGTCCTCAACCAGGAACAGCTCGATCGAGCTCTCAGGCACTCGGACCAGACCAACTGCCGCCTGGGCGAGGCCGTGGTCAAGCTCAACCTGGCTTCCGAGGACCAGATCGCGCTCTCGGTCTCGAAGCTGCTCGGCATCCCGCTGGCATCCCGAGAGAACAAGATCCTCTCTCCCGAGAAGACGCAGAACCTCCAATCCGTCATCGACGAACGCTACGCCCGGGAGAACGTCCTCGTCCCTCTTTTCCTCGATGAGAACACGCTCGCCGTGGCCCTGGCCGAACCGGAGAACGTCCTGGTCGTCGAGAACCTGCGCCTGATGACCGGCCGGGACATCCAGCCCTTCATCGCGACCAAGACCCAGATCATGAAGATCATCGACGAGTTCTACGGCTCTTCGGGCACGGGGCTCATCGACAAGGTCCTCTCCTCCAAGGCTGAGAACCCCTCCGACGGATCGGTCTCGGAGGACGTGGACGTCTCGGACCAGCGCCTCGACCTCGACAAGATGGTGGCGCAGGCGCGCGGAGCGCAGGTCGTCTCCCTGGTCAATGCGATCCTCAAGCAGGCCATCAACGAACGGGCCTCGGACATCCATCTGGAACGATACGACGAGCGCGTGCTCCTGCGCTTCCGCATCCACGGAGTGCTCTATGAGCGCACGCCTCCCTCCCTGGAGAACTTCGCGGCGGTCGTCAGCCGCATCAAGATCCTTTCGAAGCTCGACATCGCGGAGCGCCGCCTTCCGCAGGACGGCGCGTTCTCGCTGAAGGTCCAGAACCGGCTCATCGATATGCGCGTCTCCATCTGCCCGACCGTGTTCGGGGAGAAGGTCGTCATGCGCATACTCGACAAGGGCGCCGTGGAACTCAACATCGAGAAGGTCGGCTTCGAGCCGCGACAGCGGGAAGACTTCCTCAAAGCCGCGAACTCGCCGCACGGCCTGATCTTCCTCACCGGCCCCACGGGCTCCGGAAAGACCACCACGCTCTACACGGTCCTGACGAAGATCAAGACTCCCGAGATGAACTTCATGACCATCGAGGACCCGGTCGAGTTCAAGCTGGAGGGGATCAACCAGGTCCAGGTGCGCTCCCAGATCGGGCTCACCTTCGCCGCGGCCCTGAGATCCTTCCTCCGCCAAGACCCCGACGTGATACTCGTCGGAGAGGTCCGCGACCAGGAAACGGCCCAGACCTGCCTGCGCGCGGCATTGACCGGACACCTCGTGCTCTCCACCCTGCACACCAACAGCGCCATCGAGGCCATCGTCCGCCTCGTGGACATGGGCATCGAGCCCTTCCTGCTCTCCTCGAGCCTGCGGCTGGTGGCGGCCCAGCGCCTGGTCCGCACGCTCTGCTCCTGCAAGCAAGCCTACCGCCCCACCCAGGCGGAACTGGACATGTGCATCAAGGAATCCATGCTCCCGCCGCCGACGGACACCAGCCGCATCACCTTCTTCCGCCCGCAAGGCTGCGACCGCTGCTCAAAGACCGGCTATTCCGGCCGCGTGGCCCTCTACGAGATATTCTACGTCACGCCCAAGCTCCGAGACGCCATCTACCGGAACAGCAACGATATGGCGCTCATGCGGAAGATCGTCGAGGAAGAGGGGATGTGGAACCTGCGCGCCAGCGGCTGGCGCAAAGTCCTGCAAGGAATCACCACCGCCGAGGAAATCCTCTCCACGACCCTCTCGGACTGACGAAGTTCTTCTTGACGCTTGAAAAACCTTCTGTTACACTCTTGAAAAGATGGCGAGATTCACGTATACGGTCCAAGACGCGAAGGGGGACACCTCCTCCGGAGCCTTGGACGCCCCGGATGAGAATGAAGCCATAGCCGCGCTGCAAGGGCAAGGCTATTTCATCCTCTCCATCCAAGCGGAACAGGAAGCAGAAGGCGGAGGCCTGCGGCGTCTGCGGCGCGCCACCAGCGGCGTCGGAGGACGGGACCTCGCATTCTTCGGAGAACAGCTGGCCACGCTCCTCAACGGCGGCGTGCCGCTCGTGCGGGCGCTCTCTCTTTTGGCCGAGCACTCCGAGAACGAGTCGCTTCGCAAGGCGGTCCACGCGGTCTCCAAGGACGTGGCCGGCGGGATGTCCCTGCATAAATCCCTGGAGAAGCATCCGAAGGTCTTCGACGGGCTTTGGATCTCCCTGGTCCAGGCCGGAGAGCTCAGCGGACAGATGCCCAGGGTCCTCAAGCAGATCTCCAGCTACATCCAATCGCAGGAAGACCTCAAGGCCAAGGTCATCACCGCGCTCGCCTACCCGGCGGTGCTCTTCACGATCTCGATGGGCGTGCTCATGTTCTTCATCGTCAAGATCGTCCCGACCTTCGCGGAGATCTTCAAGAGCTTCGACCTGAAGCTGCCCGTGCTCACGCAGGCCATCATCGCCTTCTCGAACGTTTTGGTGCACCATCTCGTGGCGTTCATCGCCTCCATCGTCGTGATCGGCCTCTCCCTGAAGGCCTATCTCGCCACGGAGGACGGACAGTACGCGAAAGCCTCCTTCCTCTTCGGCCTCCCGTTCTTCGGGAGCTTCATCAAGAACATCCAGACCGAACGGCTCCTGACCACGCTCTCGACGCTCATCGAGAGCGGCGTGAGCATCCTCAACGCGATCGCGGTCCTCGAAGGGATATTCGAATCCAACAAGATCTTCGCCCATGCCCTGCGCACGATCAAGAACGACGTGGCCACGGGAAAATCGATCTCCGCGGCGTTCAAGAAAGCGGGAGTCTTCCCGCCGCTGGTCACGGAGATGATGTGGATGGGCGAGGAGTCCGGAAAGCTCCCGGACATCCTCGGCACGCTCTCCTCGTTCTACCGCGAACAGATCGAGCAGTTCACGCGAAGGTTCACCTCCATCATCGACCCGATCATGGTGGTCTTCATCGGCGGGATCGTGGGCGTCATCGTGCTCTCGATCTTCATGCCGATCTTCCAATTGTCGCAGATCGGAGGCAAGGGCTGATAGCAGGACGCCCGATCCGGAGCAGGGCGAATCGACAGACAAAGACGCAGGGGGAAACACAATGGACCGGACGAAACGCAATCAGCAAGGCTTCACTCTCATCGAACTCCTGGTAGTGGTGCTCATCATCGGCATCTTGGCCTCCATCGCCATCCCGCAGTACTTCAAGGTCGTGGAACGCGCCCGCGTCTCCGAGGCCCAGGCCTTCATCTCGCAGGTCAAACAGGCGCAGGAGCGCTATCTCACACGCAACGGCGTCTACATCAATGCCAACTCGGGTCTGGCGAACATGGACGTGACATTCTCCGGAGCGGATCCGAACTACGGGATGAAGTTCTTCTCGGCAGCCATCGGCGCCGGCTCGGCCACCGGCTGCAATGCCGGAGACCCGACCTTCAACATCGTGCTCACGCGCAACGCCACCAACGCAGGCATCGCGGCGCGCTACGGCGGCGGCGCCTACGCCATGGTCTACGAGCGCTGCCAGGGAAAGATCGTATTCCCCAGCTGCGCGAACTGCGACATAGACTTCGCGCAGTAAGGGCTTCCCCGGCGCAGCATGGAGGAGTCTGTCGCGCACCCCGGACATGGGCCGTCCCATGTCCGGGGTGTCGTGCTGTAACATCTTCGCAACATGCCCGAAATGATTCACTAACCCCTGGGATGCACATTTAGAGCGGCATGAACCCGTCCCTTCATCCGTCGCACCCAGACGGGAGAGTCGCCTTGCGCCGCGGCCGCGCGCGAGCCCTCTCCCTGCTCTGTACCCTGGCCATCTTGCTGGCTGCCTTGCCGCCTTGGCGCGCCTGCGCGCAGGAAGACGCCGAGCAGGAAGACTCTGCGGGCCGCAGCCGCCCGATGCAGACGGCCATCGAACTCTTCGAGAAAGGCCGCGATCTGGAAGCCATGGACCGGTTCATGGACATCCTGGTCAAAGGCGATCCCGCGGAACGTCCGATCGCCAACGAATACCTCAACCGCATCACTCAGCGGATGTCCTCCATGACCGGAAATCCCGAGCATCGCAAGCCGGCCGAGGAAAAGGGAGAGGTCGTCTCGACCGTGCGCCAGAAGCGCTCGCCCAAGCCGGAGCCGGAGGAAGAAGAGCCCGGAGCGCCCCCCGCGGAACTCTCGAATGCGCGCAAGGAAGACGCAGCCTCCTCTTCCGCGAAAGACCGCGCGGACATGAAGCGCGAGATCGAGACGCGCATCCAGGACCGCGTGCGGGCCTCTTTGCAGAAGCTCAGGCGCTACGAAGACCTGCGCATCCTCATGGCCAATCCGCGGCTTCCCCGCGCCATCGCCATACCGCCCTCGCTCCTCTTCGACTCGGGGATACAATTCAAAAAGGACGCGGGAAAAATCCTCTCTTCCCTGAGCGAGCTCCTCTTCGCCTTGGGCGCCACTCAGGCGGTGCTGCTCCCCGAGGGCGCCGTGTCCGGCAGCGCGAAGATCCTGGACATGCGCCGCAGCATGGGCATCAGCGCGCATTTCTACAGGACCGGCATCGCGCCGGCCCGCATCCGCGTCAATCTCCTCAGTTCCCAAGTCAACGTGCCCGCGGAGGTCCAGGATTTCAAAGGGATCATCCTGCTTTTCCTTTATAACAATCCTCTCTCTCTGAGCGCGGACTCGGTCCTCGACGACGGGGGAGGGCCTCCGCTCTCGCTGGGGGCTTCCCCGAGCTCCTTCGACCCGCACGAAGACGCGGGCTCCATCCTGGAGTTCTCGGTCAGCGCGCCTCCGGCCGGGCTGCATTCCTGGCGGTTCCAACTGCTGGGCCCGGGAGAACGCCCCGAGGACGATCTGGTCCTCATTCAGGAAGTCCGCGGAGTCTCGCCGGTCTTCCACCAGATATTCTGGAACGGGCGAAGAAACTATTCCGGCGCGATGCTCCCTCCCGGACAATATGAGGCCGTGCTCACCGCCGCGGACCATAAGAACCGCATGCGAAAAAAGCACCTTTGGCTGACTCTGCAGAGCGCAGCCTCCTCGGCGCCCGAGCCTCAATATCAGGAAAGCGCCCCCGACAAAGAGGCGCCGCAAGCGCGCGCGCCCGCGAGATCCGCCGCGCGCGCGAAGCTCCCGGGCAAGACGGTCTCCTCTTCCTCTCGCCGCCGGACCGCGCCGCGCGCGCCGGCGAAGCCGGCTCAGCCCCGGAGCGAGGAGGAGTCCTCCGAGGGCTCTCCTCCCGCGGCCCCGGAAGAGAAGAAGCCCGCGACCGCCCCAAAGGCGCCCGACTCCGCCCAAAAACCCACCCCGCCCGCCGAGGCGTCCCCGTCGCGCGCCGGGGCGGTGAATTTCCAGGTCGCGTTCCCCGAAGGATCCGCGGAGATGTCGCAGGACAGCGATTCCGTGCTCGGCCATGTGGCCGAGACCATGGAGCTCTACCCGCTTGATAAGATCAACCTCGTAGGCTATGCTTATAGCGGCGAAACGGATGCCGCGGCGCTGGCGCCGCGCCGCGCGGAACTCGTCAAGAAGAAGCTCGTGGAGCAATACCGCATGCGCCCGGAGAACATCCAGACCCGTTCTCAAGTCTCCGGCTCGCAGACGTATAAAGTCGAGATCTATATCGTGAGGGGGGGATAAGCTCCGTGGCGTTCAACGACCTCGTCGAACAGCTCGCCTTCGGCTCCTCCATCCCGAAGATGGACTCCTGCCTGGGGCTCTTCCTGAGCCCCGAGGCGATTTTCCTTTGCGAGGTCGGCACGCAGAACGGAAAGCCCCGCGTCCTGCACCTCCTGCGCATCCCCATCCCCACGGGCCCCGTCACGAAGGACACTCGCATGGGCGGCTCCCTGAACACGGATTTCCTGGCCGACGAGGAGCGCATGTCCGGACTCCTGCAGAAGGCGCTCTCGGAGACCCGCTGGAGCTCGAAGTCGGTCCGGGTGACGCTCTCCCACCACTTCGGCATCCTGCGCTATTTCACGCTCCCGGACATCGAAAGGCGCTTTTGGAAGACCGCGATCCCGACCGAGGCGAAAAAGCACATCCCGATCCCCTTCGCCTCGCTCATACAGGATTTTCAGACTTCCCCGCTGGCGCCCGGAGCCGACAAGAAGCCCCGCCTGGGCTGCCTCTTCGGCGTGACGCCCATCAAGAACCTCGAAGCCATCCGCAAGCTCGTCGCGCGCATCGGGCTGAACCTGGTCGGAGTGGAACTGGCCCCGATCTCCAGCGCGAGGCTGCTCCACTCCATCTCGCCCGCCGGCGGGGGGGAACCCTCGGCGCAAGTGCACTTCGACGATGGAGACATCCGGATACTCGTCTCCAGAGGCGAGGTCCCGGTATTCTACCGGGAGATATTCCTCGGCCCGGGAGCGCCCTTGGAAGACTCCCGCAAAGTGGATATCGGCGGCTGCATCGATTTCGCGCGAAAGCAGATGGGGATCACGTCCTCGATCCCGGTCCGAGTGAGCGGACAAGCCGCGGATATCGAAGGCTGGCGGGCGCTCTTCTCCCAGGAACTCGGCACGCCCGTGACGCTCCAGGAACTCCACAAGCCCCTGGGACTCAAGGCCGGGCAATGGGGCGCCTATGCCGCCATCGGCGCGGCGCTGCGCTATCTCATCCCCACGTCGCTGTCCCTGGACCTCAGCGGCTTGGGCCGGATCAGCGATGAGGACCGCCGCGCGGTGCTGGCGATCTTCAAGCTGGCGGGAACCGCCTGCCTCCTTTTCCTCTGTTCAGGCGCCTATTGCTCCGTACGGCTCTGGCTCCAATCCGGACGCTTGAACTCCATCCGCCGCTCCGTCTCGGTATCCGAGGATTTCCGCGGCAAGAAAAAGGCGGACATCGAAGCCGACATCATCTCGATGCGCTCCAAAGTGGACTCTTTCGGAGTCATGACCGCGCGCCAAGTCCCGCTCACGGACATCCTGGAATCCCTGACCGACGCGGTGCCCGACGCGCTCTGGGTCACGAACCTCGTCTACACCAACCAGTTCGACGCATCCGCCAGACGGACCGAGCGCACCTTGAGCATCACGGGCAATGCCATGGCCCCCTCCGCCGCGACCGAGCAGGATCTGGTCTTCCGCTTCGCCGAGAGCCTGCGCAAGAGCGCGCAGTTCATCCAAGCCTTCCCGCTCATCGAGCCCTCGGTCCAAAGAGCCGAGAACTCCAACGACAGCGACTCGTCGTCCATGGACCCGTCCACGGTGGACGCCAACCAGGAGAAACGCACGAGATTCGTCATCCAATGCGCCGCCAACAGGACGGGCTCCTAAGATGAACACACAGGACCTCGTCCATCTTCTCCGAATGCAGGTCGAAAGCATCTTCTTCGACCTCAAAGCCTTGTCCTCCGCCCTCAAGGAGAAAGGTCTCCGCTATTTCGCGCGTCCCTTGGGCTGCGCCGCCGTGCTCCTCTTCGTCTTCTATTTCTACATATACGCCATGCCCCGCAAGCGGCTCACGGCCCTGGATGCGGAACTGGAAGCGGTGCGCGCCACGGTCAAATACGCCGGAGATTACCAGGACCTGAGCAACCGCCTCCACGGATTCTATTCCAGGCTGCCCAAAACGACCGAGCCGGCCGCGTGGCTGCTCGCCGATATCCGCGAGTCCCTTCGCCAGGAAGGGATCGTCCCGGACGCGTTCTCCTCTCCCTCCACCGAGATGCGCCCCGGCTACCGCGTGGTCTCCATGACCGTGACCCTGAACATGAGCTATCGGCAGCTCGCATCCTGGATGGCGCGTTTGGAGAACGGCCGCTATCTCCTGCACGTCAAGGATCTGACTCTCGTGAAAAAGCCGAAACCCATCGGCAACAATCTCATCAGCGTCACGCTCATGACCGTCGTGCCCATCGACGGGAGCGGATCATGAGCCGCTCTCTGGGATGGCTGCTCCTGCTCGCGGCCCTGGCCCTGCCTGCGGTCTTCTGCTGGAATTGGTGGAACCGTACGCACGCGCAGAAGCCCGAGACCGCCCTCTCCGGCATGAAGGCTCCTTTCTCATCGAACGCCCAAGCCGCCGCTCCGGCCGCGCCGACGGCGCCCCCGCCCGCACCGGCGGCCGCTGTTCCGGCCGGGAAAGCTCTCCCACCCCGCACCGCATCCGCGCCGATGGAGCAGCCCGCGCCCGCACAGGCCGCGACGCCGGCGCCAGCTGCCCCGCTTCCGGAGAAGGCGCTGGAACCCGCGCCCGCGATCGCAAGCACGCAGCCTTTGAGCGCCGCGCCGCCGCCGACGCGGCATTCAGGCCTGCCGAGGATCGAATACAACCCCGCGAGCCCGAGAGACCCCACTCTTTCTCCCGTGGACTATAAGCACCGCGCCCAAGACGATCTTCAGAAGGAGCTCAACCGCCGGGAGACGCTTCAGGCCGCGCGCGGGTCCCTCGCAAGAGAAGACCCGGCCTCCGTCGAAGACCGCATCCACGTTCTCGGGATCATCGGCAATCCCAACGGCAAGATCAACGCGATCATCGACGAACGGATCGTGTCCGAAGGCGACCGCGTATTCGGCGCGACGATCAAGCGCATCACCAGCGGCACAGTGGTCTTCGAGTATCGCAAGAGGACGTTCATCAAGCGGGTCCCGAAATAGGCTCGCCGGACGCGCACGGGCTTTTCAGCTGGTGGGAGGAGTGCCATGATGACAACAGACAGCAGGAAGCCGGCTCACAGGATCACGGCGATGCTCGCGGTATTCTCTCTGCTCGCCGGAGAGATGCTCGCGCCCGCCGGCGTCTGGGCCCAGCGGCGCAGAGCCGCGGAGCCGGAAGCCTCCCCGGATTTCCAGGAACAGCTGCGCTCTTCCCGCAAAGGGGGGAGCCCCATCGCGGAACCCGACGAGGAAGAATCCCCGGAGGAAGCCCCTGCCCGCGCGAGCGCACAGGCCTCGGCGAAAGAAGACGACTCCTCAAGCCCGCTGCCCGTGCGCCAAGCCGCCCGCGAGGTGCAGATCGGAGCCTCCTCGGTCCGGAAAGCCGCGCCGGCCGCGCCGACCGACCCGCTGGAGACCCGCATCGTCGTCCGCGTCAAAGCCGCCCCGCTGGCAACCTTCCTCGACACGATCTCGGCGCAAGCCAAGGTGAACTTCATCATCACCGAAGGCCTCGAGGAGAAGCGCATCACGGCCTTCCTCCAAAACGTGACCGTGCGCGAGGCCCTGCAGATCCTCCTGGAGATCAAAGGCCTGACCTACCAGCGCATCGGCAAGAGCAACACCTATGTGGTCTCGCCCAGGGCCAAGGGCGTGCCCAACCGCATCACCCGCATCTACACCATGAACTTCGTGCCGCTCATGCCCACCGACGGCGCGGTCAAGGACTTTTCCCCGAAGAGCTCCAACAACCAGGCGCAGATCGCCGCGGCCGGAGCCGGAAACAAGTCTCCCGCCGAGAGCGGCGGCTCGGAATCGAGCGCGGCCACCGCGACCATCCTGCAGGTCCTTCGCAGCGTCATGACCAAGGACTACGGCAACGTGGCCGTGGACAGCCGCACGAACTCGCTGATCATCACGGATATCCCGGAAGTGTTCCCGCAGGTCGAGCAGATCCTCGCCGAACTCGACAAGAAAGCTCCGCAGGTCATCATCGAGGCGCAGATCGTGGAGATCGACTCGGACAAGGCGCAGAACCTCGGCCTCGAGTGGGGGGCCTCCGACGGCACGCTGGCGACCTATACCGGCCCCGCGCGCGACACGAGCTTCCCCATGAATCTGCCCAAGAACCTCAACAACGCGCACTTCTTCGACCCCGTGACCAACGTGGTCGGCCGCGTGAGCAACAGCGGGACATCGGGCGCCGCCTCCACCGTCCTCTTCGGCAACGGCCTGCTCACGGGCATCGTGGACCTCACCCAGCTCAAGGTGGTCCTGCGGGCCTTGGTCGCCAGGACCGAGGCGCGCTTCCTGGGCAAGCCCAAGATCCTGACCTTGAACAACAAGCAGGCGCTCATCCAGATCTCGCAGGACCAGGCCGTCTCCGTCCAGCAGACGACCACGGGCCTGAGCTCCGGAGTCTCCCAATCCGGCGCCACCATCGAACGCTACCAGACCGGACTGACCCTGCGCGTCACTCCCCAGATCAACCGCGACGGGTATATCAGCATGATCGTGGAGCCTTCCTTCACGGACGTGATCGCCTCCAAGCTGTCGTCCTCGGGCGTCCCGATCTTCGACCCCACCACGCGCGCGGCCACCACGATGGTGCGCGTCAAGAACGGGCAAACCCTGGTCCTGGGAGGGCTGCTCGAATCCCGCGAGACCAAGGTCGTGCGCAAGGTGCCGCTCTTGGGCTACATCCCGCTCATCGGCTGGCTCTTCACGAGCACGCAGAACCAACGGACCAACACCGATCTCGTGATCTTCATCACGCCGACGATCGTCAATGATTGACAGCTCTCGCGGCGCGCGCTAGGATATGGACATGAACACCCATCCCTTTGCGCGCCATAAAGGCTTCACTCTCATAGAATTGATGGCCGTGGTCCTGATCATCGGCACGCTCGCCGCGATCGCGATACCGTCCTACCTGAAGACCATGGAGATCCATAAGGCCGAGTCCGCGGCCAACATGGTCCGCATGATCGGCACCGCCAACAAGATGTTCAAGCTCGATCAAACGCCCAACAATCAATACGCCACAGGATCCCTCAACGACAGCTGCTTGACGTCCGCCGCCTGCGATCATTCGAAGACCGATGCCTGCCAGCTCATCTATTGCAACTACCTGGCCAACGAGTCCTTGGAGGGAACCGGCTATGACTTCGTGGTCGGCCAAGCGCCCTCGGGCTGCAGCGGTTCGGGCACGATCACGGCCGGAGCCAAGCGCTGCACCAACACATCGGCGAACAAAGCCTGCACCTCGAACACGAAATACGGCTCATGGGCCTACGTGATCGACAACACGGGCAAGATCACCGGCTGCGGCACCGACATTCCCGAAGTCAAATAGCCCCTTCTCATGAGAGGACGCCGTCTCATCCTCACCGCCGATGATCTCGGCGCATCCAAAGCCGTCAACGCCGCGGTCCTGCTCGCGGCCCGGGAAGGAGCGCTCACGCATGCCAGCCTCATGGCCGCGGGAGAAGCCGCCCAGGAAGCCGCAGCCCTCTGCCGCGAAACTCCGAACCTGAGCGTGGGCCTGCACGCCGTGCTCTGCGCGGGAGCCCCCTGCCATCCCGGCTCCATCCAAGACGGGCTTGCGCCCGAAGGACGCTTGCCCGAGACCCCCGCGCGCATCGGAGTTCTCTGCGCCCTGCGGCCCAGGCTGCTGCCGGTCGTCGAAAGGGAGCTGCGCGCGCAGTTTACGCGCTTCCTTTCCTTCGGGCTCGCGCCCTCCCACGTGGACGCGCACGCGCACGCGCACATGCATCCATTCCTGCTGCCCATGCTCGCGAGGCTCGCGCGCGAATATGGATTTACGCGCATCCGCCTGCCCGGAGGGGAAGAAGCCGGCCTCTGCCGCGGCTATCCCGGGGGAGGGACTGCGTCTCAAGCGGCGCATGCCGCGGTCTTCGCCCTGCTGCGCAAGGTGCTTGCGCCCTCCTGCGCGGGACTGGAAGTCCCGGACCAGGTCTTCGGCGCCCTGCGCTCAGGCCGCATGGATGAAGGCTACCTTCTGCATCTGATCGGACATCTTCCGGAAGGGACCACGGAGATATACCTGCACCCTACCGCGGACCCGGCCTGCGTCCCGCTGAACGGACGTCCCACGCCCACGCATCGGTCCTATGCGGAGCTCCAAGCCCTGCTCAGCCCGCGCGTGCGCGCCGCCGTGGAAGATATTAAGCTTCAGAAGTGAGAGGCTCGGGACGGACGCGCAGGCTCGCGTCCGGATTGCGCCGCAGTTCCACCACGTAGAGGCCCATCCCGAAGGACGCCCAGACGAGCTCGCGGATATGCCGGATGATGCCCAAGGCCAGGCCGGTGCGGGCGCCTAATCCCAGGATATGGAAGATGGCTGTTTTCCCGGCTTCTTGCGTGCCGACCTTGGCCGGGACCATGAAGAAAGCCATGTCCGCGATCCCGGAGAGGGCCTCGATGAGCAAGGCGGTGCGGGCATCGACGCGCACGCCCAGGCAGAGGCAGATCCACCATATCTCCAACAGGGTCCACGCATAGCCCAGGACGAAGAAGCCCGTGGAGATCCACCACCGGAGAGGATATCGCGCGTAGAAATCGCGCACCTGTCCGGGAACGGACTTTAGCCAATGCCCGGGGACGGACTCATCCTCCCGAGCAGAGCGACGGCGCACCCATGCATGAAGGAACAGCCCCGCGACGGCCATGAGCCCGAGCACGCTCAGGCAGGCCGCGCGCAAGGACACGCCGAGCGGAAGACGCGCTCCGTCGGCCGGATAGAGCCAGGCCGCGACCGAAAGGCAGAAGCCGATCTGCGCCAGGGACTGAGTGCATTTGGCCCTGGCCACGGAGCCCATGCGCACGGAGGCGGGCACGGAGTTGTCCACGAGCAGCGCCCGGGTGAATTCTCCGGCGATGGTGGCGCTCGGAGTCAGATAATTGACCCCATCCCCTTGGATGCGATGGAGGAAAAGATCCTTGAAGCGGAAAAGCCGCACGTCCTTGGGCTCCACGGCATAGCGCCAGCCCATGGCGTTGAAAGCATGAGGAACGGCTTCCTGGAGCAGGATGACCGCGAAGCCGAACCAGCCCACCTTCGCGATGAGGCGCATGACCTCGAAGGCGTCGAGCTTCCAAAGCAAAAGACCCAAGGTGGCCAGTCCGATGACGAAGATGACGGCCTTGAATATCTTCATGCCTCGGCAGGACTTCCCATGGCGCGCCGCCCGCGCAGATGCGCGGCCAGGAGCAGCGCCCAGAACACATTCGCGCCCACGCCCGCAGCCCAGATGAACCAGTCCAGACGGTGAAGGACCGTGAGCAGGAGAATGAGGTAGAAGAAGTCGCGGCTGGCTATGCGCTCGACTAAGATCTCCATGTCCGTACGCTCGCGCTTGGGACGGATCAGCACCAGACGCCAAACGAGCAGCGCGCTCAAAAGGAATCCAGAGAGAAGCAGCGCTCCGGGCAAGAGGACCTGCGCCGAAGGATGCATGCGCCTCAGATGCAGCGGCAGAGCGATGAATACCGCGGCATGCACGATGTTGTCGGAGATCACGTCGAAGCGGGCGCCCGCCGGAGAGCAAAGGAGCTTGAGCCGCGCGACCTCCCCATCGCAGCCGTCGAGGATGCAGCAGGACCAGAGCAGTACCGCTCCGAGGACCTGCACGGAATAGGAAGCCGCGGTCAGCGCGGCCGCGCCGAGCAGGCCGATGACGAGGCTTGCGGCCGTGATTTGATTGGGCGTCACGGGCAGGCGGAGGAATATCCGGGAAAGAGCCATGGAAAAGCGGCGGTCAAAACGCGCGATGTAGCCGTCGGTGGGCTGCGGAAGCGACGCGAAAAGGCTTTCCTCGGCACAACGCGCATGCTCAGGACCCTGGATGAAGGCCCAAGAAGCGCCTGCCTCGACGGCCTCTCCATCGAGGGGGAAGAGAACATCCTTCCGCGGCCCGAGCGCGGCCAAGCGCTCGCGCAGAATCCCGGCCTGAGGATGCCAGGCGGCCAAGACCTCCTGCCCTTGCATCAGGCGCACGGGCGAGCGCGCATCCCGGACGCGGCCCAGAAGCCCCTTGAGCGACTCCTCATCGGGCAATGCGCGCGCCGCCAGGACCAGCACGGGAAGGTCCGGTTCGAGAAGGTCTTTCAAGGCAGGCAGTCCGTCCTTGCGCGCAAGAACCCATGGGATCCGCGGCAAGCGGGAGCCCCATCGCCGCAGGAAGCCCTCCTCCTCGGCGAGGAAGATCCCCCGGCAAGGGGACTGCTCCTCTCCGAAAAGATGCGCCGTGCGGACCGCGGGAGGAAGGCCCGCGACAAGCGGGACATCGGGAAGAGTCTCCAGCACGATCTGCAGGCGAGGCATCATGCGGTGATAACGGCGGCCTCACGCCTGCGTTCGGACGCGGTCGGCGAGGAATCGAGACGGCCGTTGCCTCGGACGCTGTAAGCCGCGCCGCGCCAATGGACGCGCCCGGGACGCAGCCCGGCGATCCAGGCGCAGCATTGTATGACGTCCGCCAAGGGAAGGAGGGGGAGCTGGCGCAGGATCTCGGGATTGCCCGTATAGGCACAGTGGATGCGGCCCACGGTCCAAACGCGGACCGCCGCGGTCAAAGCCAGGAGCTCGAGCTTCCACGGCGCAGCGCCCTGGAACAGGCTGTCCAAAAGAAGGAAAGTGAATCCATGCAGGATGCCGCTGCCGAGATAGCCCGCCGGACGGCAAAGGCGGATGGTGCTCGACCAGCGCGCCAGATGGCGCAGGTGCTCGGCCACGCTCCCGTCATCCGGGATCGAGGAAACGACCGGCCCCACGACCTCGACGCGCCAGCCGCGCGCCTGCACCGCGGCGCCCAAGACATAATCGTCGGCTAGATGCTTGCCCATGGTCAGGAAGCCGCCGATCTGCTCGAAGGCCGAGCGGCGCACGAACATGACCGCGCCCATGGCGAAGCGCAGCCCGCCGCGGACCGCGGCCAAGGTCTGGGGAAGGAAATGCGTGTTGACCGAGAGGGCCTCGAGCAGGGCGCCCAATCCCGAGGGACAGCGCGACTGATAGAAGCAGGTCGCCAAGCCCACTCCGGGGTCGTCGAAGACTCGCACAAGGCCGCGCAGGAAGTCCCGCTCCACGCGCACGTCGGAATCCGCGATGAGGATCAGGTCGTGGCGGATGAGCGCCGCGGCATTGGAGAGGTTGTTGATCTTGGGATTGCAGCCGATGCAACCGTCGGAGACCACGGTCTCGATGTCGACGCGCTCGCAGAAGTCCCTGCGCAGCCTGCGCAGCACCGCCAGCGCGGGGTCCCGCGGATCCTGGACGCAGAAAACGACCTGGAAGCGAGGATAATCCTGATCCAGGAAGCTCGCCAGGTTCGCGTACATCTCGCGGTCCACGCCCTTGACGGGCTTGAGCAGCGTGATCGGCGGAAGGTCCTTGCGGCCCTTGCCCGCGGCGGGACGCCGGCCCAAGAGGCAGCCGGCCGCATGGAGAGAATAAAGAGAGAACCCTATCGTGAAGAGGGCGCTCGCGCAGGCGAAGAGCGTGTACGCCTGCCCAAGAGTCTGCACTATGCTCCTTTCCCCGCGGGTTCGCGGGTCCCGCAGGCCGCGCACTTCTCGCCGGACTTCGGCCTGCCCCAGAGGAATCTCAGAAACTCCGCGCCCTCGCGCAGGCGGCGCTTCCTCTCCTGGCGGTCCTTGGCCATGGCGACCAGCATGCGTCCGATAGGCTTGGGCCGGAAGTAGAAGCGGCTGTACATGCGGTTGAGCCCGCGCGAGATCTCCGCGGAGGGAAGTCCGGGATAGTTCAAGGCGCAGACCTGGGTGCCGTCCTCGCGCACGCGGGCGCCGCCCTGGGATTCCTGCACAAGCCAGCCGTTGTTGAGGGCCTCGTTGTAGAGCTCGGTGCCGGGATAGGGAGCGGCCAGGGAGACCTGGATGGTATCCACGTCCAGGTCGCAGGCGTAGCGGATGGTCTCCTCGATGGTCTCCTTCGTCTCTCCGGGCAGGCCGAGGATGAAGGTCCCGTGAATGACCACTCCCAGCTTGCGGCAGTTCTTGGAGAACTCGCGGGCGATGTCGATGCGCACGCCCTTCTTGACGTTGTTGAGGATCTGCTGGTTGCCGGACTCATAGCCCACCAGGAAGAGGCGCAGTCCGTTCTCCTTGAAGAGCTTGATGTACTCGTAGGGCACGTTCGCGCGGGAGTTGCAGGACCACATGATGCCCAGCTTGCCCAGACCCTTGGCGATCTCGGCGGCGCGCGGGAGGTCCGCGGTGAAGGTGTCGTCGTCGAAGAAGAACTCCTTGGCCTGCGGGAAGAGCTCCTTGGCGCGGGCCATCTGGGCGATGACGCGGGCCGGGCTCTGGACGCGGTAGGTCCTGCCGCCCACGGTCTGGGGCCAGAGGCAGAAGGTGCAGCGCGCGGGGCAGCCTCGGCCGGTGTAGAGGGAGACGTAGGGGTGCTTGAGGTAGCCGATGTAGTAGTTGTCGATCTTGAGATCGCGCTTGTAGACGTCGATGACGTCGGGGAGGGCGTCCATGTCGGTGATGAGGGCGCGGTCCTTGTTGTGCCGGATGTCGGCGCCGTCGCGGTAGGAGATGCCGTCGACCTCCGCGTAGGGGCGTCCTTGGGCGAGCTCGAGGATGGTGTAGTCGAACTCCTCACGGGCCACGAAGTCGACGGCCGGGGCGGCTGCGAGGCTCTCTCCGGGGAGTACGGCGACGTGCGCGCCGACCAGGCCGATGCGCATGCGGGGGTAGGCCTGCTTGAGGAGTTCGGCCACGCGGGCGTCATTTCCGAGGGAGGGGGTGGAGGTGTGGATGATGCAGAGGTCGAAGCCTTTGGCCATCTGGACGACGTCCGCCACGGGGAGGCTGTCGGCGGGGGCGTCGATGATCTTGCTGTTGGGAACCAAGGCGGCGGGCTGGGCGAGCCAGGTGGGATACCAGAAGGAGCGTATCTCGCGACGAGCCTGATAGCGCGAGCCTGCGCCGCCGTCGAATCCTTCAAAGGAGGGTGGGTTGAGGAAGAGAGTGCGCAATGTATCCATAAAGTCGTTTTTCTCCTGTAGGCGAGCATCCTCTGGATGCTCGGCCCGTCCGTCGGTATATTTTAGCAAATGGCACGCGGATTCCGTGCTTTTTGTCGTCGTTTCTTGTCGTCGTTCCGACCTTTATTTCTCGTCATTCCGGCGGAAGCCGGAACCCAGGAATGGAAGTCGTTTTTCTGTGCGTCGTGGGTCAAGGGGTAAGGGTCCGCGGGGCCGCCTCGCCTTTCCGTGCGGCGAGGCTTTATCCTCAGCCGATCGGTGTGCGCGATCGGCTTGCGGACACCCCTTCGGACCCTTACCCCTTGGACACCCACCGCCCGGCAGGACCCGGCGGAGAAACTTGGGAACGGATTCCTTTTCCGAAAGGCCGTGGGGTGGGGGGATTGTGGACGCAGAGCGAGGGAAAGGTTATGGGACGGGAGGGTCCGGGGGACCCTCCCGCTACGCTTTCCCGAGCAGGCGGTGGTGGGCCTGTATCCGTCTTATTTCGGCGGAGGGGACTTGAGCTTGCTTGGCAAGCTCGGGCCACTGCGCGATGGCTTCTCGAACCTCGCGCAGGACCGTCGGCGCTTCGCCGATCCCGAAGCGATCGGCCACGGCCAGGCAGTCCTCTTCCTCGATGCGGTCGAATTTCCCGTTGACCGACATCAGATGCTGATGAGTCCATTCCCCTTTGGGATTATGCATGAAGGTGACGTCGTAGGCTGGAGCCAGCTCCCATGCGCCGCTTTTGCGCAAGAGGAAAGAAAAATTCTTCGTGTGGTCGTCGCAGTTGCGCCCCATGACATTGAATGCCATCCGGCGGAATGCCTCGACCTCCGCGGAGCGGCCTAGCTTGAGCTGGCGGATGACCATGAGAAGCTGCTCGTAACTGTTGGCGGATTTCTTTTTGAAGTCGAGATGGTCCATCGCGCAGAGACTTTGGATGTGGTGCTTCGTGCCGTCGTCTTCGCGATCGAATCGGCGAGTCATGAAGTGCGCCCTGCCGTTCTCTTCGAAGAGCGTCGATTCCGAGATGTCGATCCCCGCCTGTTTTGCCATGCGGTAATACGCATACTCGATCCGGCCATAGCCTCCCGATGCGCCTAGGGCTCGATCTTCGCTGATCCCGTCGAACTTGAGAAGCCAATGCTCAAAGCCGGGGAGCAACTGGAACTGGCCGGAGCGGATCTCATCGGTTTTCCTGTTCCAGCCGATCACCGCTTTTGCGCGCGCGCCGTTTGCCGAGGTTCCGACTTCGATGATGCTTCGCAAGGCTGCCTCGGCCGCGGAATCATCGTCCAGAGCGCCTCTTACGGCTTTTCGCGCCACAGCCACGAGATCTCCCATTTTGAGGGCGGTGGGGATCTTCGTCCTGGGCCCGCGAGTGGGTTTGAATTCAAGCGCGCCCATCGCCCGTTTGCCCATGTAGGCAAGACGATCGAGCGGAGTGATGCTGGATTTCGCGAGACCCTTCTCGGCCATATACTTGTCGATCAGCGCATTCCCGAATCCATCCGGCAACGCGTCGGCAAGCATCGCCGGCAATCGCCAATACGTCTCTTCCGGGAGATCGGTGAAGACATAGGGAGTTTCCGATTCATCCGCCGGCATGCGCAACGGCGAGAGCTGTATCCCGCTTCTCCCGAAGTCCCTATCGTAGGCGAAGACATAATAGCCGAGATTCGGATCCAAGGCCGCGGCTCCCGCGAACTGTCCCCAGACATAGACCCTTATGTCATCAACGGGATGATAAGGATCGGCTGTCGAAGTCTTACGCCTTTTCGCCATGGCTCCTCTTCTTCGGCCGCGCCCGCTGCCTTTGGGAATTGGCTGATGCCATGTGGAGCGGGTTGATCGTGATCCTCGGAGCAAGAGCTATCAGCCAATCCTGTTTATCCAAGGCGCGGACAGTTCGGATGAGCGTTATGAGATTGGCTCCTTGACCTGACTCAAGATGGCGCAGAGCCGTCATGCTCACTCCCGCTTGGGCGGCCAGGGAAGGTTGAGTGAGATTTTTTTGGAGCCTGATTCTGCGAATGCTCTCTCCTATCGAGAGAGCTAACTCTTCAGGGCTAGATATTTCATTCATAAAGTATCTCTTTGAAACACTTACCGCATAATTTAAATATAAATGTCTTATCTAAAGCAATTATAATATGAAACTAATGCTATGTCAAGTCCAGATAAGTTGCTTAATAAGAACAGTTATATACATAAACATTAATTAATAATTTAATTAGAGCATTTATGCAGATAAACTATTTATATGCCGAAATGTTTCCGCCGATACGTTGGGCGGAGGGAGGGGATTTTCTGGTAGAGTACGACATCAAGATGAAGAAAATCCCCTTGATCGCGGCGGCACTCTTGACCCTCAGCGCGCCGGTGTGCGCGCTGAGGGGGGAGTTCAGGGAAATCCTCTCTCCGCATTTCCAGGTTGGGTACCAGCGGGCGTTCGCACCCGCTGGGATTGTGATGGACCTTGAGCGCATACACAATCGCCTGCGAATGGACCTGGCCATGTTCGCGCCTTGGATGGCTCGGGAGCGGGTGAAGATACGCATCTACGCAAGCCAGAAAGCCTATCTGGGCGCGGAGTTTCGGCCGCCGACTTGGTCCAACGGGATCGCGCTGAGGGATGAACGACTCGTGGCGGTCTACGAACAGAAAGATCCCTCCGAAGCCCTCGGCATCCTCACGCACGAACTCACGCATCTTTTCTTTGAGAGCTATTGGGGAGCGAAAACGACTCCTCCTCCGTCATGGATCAACGAGGGCTTGGCTCTTCTGGAAGAGACTCGATCCAGCGAGAAGGAACGCTCGCGCTGGGAATCGGCCTTGCCGCGCCTGAGAGAGAGCTCCTGGCCCTTGGAGAAGTTCTTCGCCATCGTCCCGGCCCAAGACCTGCGCCGGCAAGGGCAAGCGGAGATATGGTACCTGCAGGCCTACTCCCTGATCAGCTTCTTATACCAAGGCCATTCCCGGCTGCAGTTCTTCAATTTCTGCGGCCAACTCCGAGATGGACGCTCCTTGGAGCAAGCCCTATGGACCGTGTACCGCTACTCCTCGGTCCAAGCGCTCGACGACCAGTGGCGAAGCAGGATGAGGCTCCCGGCGGCCTCGTCCTTTGCCGGAAAAGGCTCCTCACAGACAAAGCCGGGCCGGCTCAAACTCTTTGGGAAAAGCAGCTTCCAAAGCTTTTGGAAATAAAAACTATTCCTCGGGGGAGAGAAGCGCCTGCTGGATCTGGCGCGCACGCGCCTCGAGGGTGACGGCCTCCGAGGGCTTGCTTGAGAAGACGTATTCATCGTCGGTGCCGGGCTTCTGCTGGACGAGGAGGCGGAAGCTGTCCGAGCCGGTGAAGAATGCGTTGAGGGCATTCTTTCGGGAGGAGATGTCCGGCACGTCTTGGAGCGCTTTGAACTGGGGCAGCGCAAGGTCTCCTTGCGGACCGAAATGGACCATGCGCAGGCCCGCGGCCGCTCCGCTCCGGGCCAAGGCCGAGAAATCCACGTCCGTGGTCATGTCCCTCAAGGAAGGATTCTCATACGGTTGGAACCCGACCTTTTTCTCGCGGTAAGTGCGGAAATGCGTATGCCGTTCGCGGGATTGCTCGACGAGCCCCAGCGTGTGATGGCCGTAGTCGATGGTGAGCACGTAGCCGGCCTTGAGGATCGCGCCCGCGCCCTGGATGAAGCGGTCCGCATCGACGTTGAGATAGGCGACATAGCCGTTGTCGGCCGCGGAAAGGCCGAGCGCCAGCTCCGTCGCATTGCGCCTCAGATATTCGGCCAAGCTCGGGATCAGCGAGGCCGAGACGTAGGTCTCATGGAATAGGATTCGCTCGAGAAGCCGGCCATGCTTGTCGTCCGGCAGGCCGGACAGGAACCCCATGACTTCCTCGAAGGCGGCCCGATCGAAGTAGATGAAGTTCGGAAGATGGAATGCGAACCTGCGGCGGAGCTCTTGGTCCACGGCCTCGACGACTCGGCGCAAGGAGGGCGGCGCGCCGGCCTCCTCCAGGGCGCTCAGGAAGGACTTGTCGGCATAGGCGATCACATGGGCGGCTTCGGCCTTGCCCGCGCGGGAGAAAACGACCTTTTGCGTGCCGAACGCGTCGGGAAGCTCATTGGAGAAGACAAGGCCTTTGATGCTCCCGGCTGGAATGGTCGCCAGGGAATCGCGCGCATCCGCCTCCTCGGTCCGAAACGCCGCGCCGAAGGCCGCGTTCTTCTCGGCTTGGCGCCGGCGCAAGGCGGGAGAGCGCTCGTAGCTCACGTAGCGCAGCTGCTGCGCGAAGCGTCCCCAAGGCGTTTGCGCTCCCAAGCGCGCCTGCTCTTTGACGAAGTTCAGGAAGTCGTGCGCCAAGGTGCCGTCGCCGCCGCCGAATTCCGCGACCGTGAAGGGCTCCTCGGCGGAAAGCGTGCCGGCCCGGATCATGCCTTCCCACATGCGCAAGGCATGGCTCGCCAGCATCTGTCCAAAATAAGGCGACATGAGGATCGGATAGGTGGAATAGTCCCCGCCGTTGCCGAATTTGACCCGGCCGCTCGTGTAGTAGCCCCAGCCTGGGTGGTGGAGCATGGATTCCATGTAGTCCTTGAAGGAATAAAATGCGTCCGGGACCTGTTTGCGCGCGCGGGCATCCAGGACGAGCTCGGAAACGACCTCTTTCTCCTGCAGAACCTGCCGCTTCGGCGCGAGTTCGGCCAAAGACAACGCCGGGACCGCGCTCTCATCGCGGAGCCTCGCGGAGTTGTCGAAGATATTCGCCGCGGCCGCAAAGAGCTGTTCCGCGGACATGTCCTTGGACTTATCCTGCGGGAGGACCGCCGATACCTGTTGCGCGGCAAGGACGGCGGTCTTTGAGGGATCGGCGGCGTCCTGAACCTTCGCGGAAGAGTCGTGCCGAACCGCTTCCTCCGGGAGTTTGACGGCCGGAAGCGGCGAGACGTCTTTTTCATGCGCCGCGGCTTCTTGAGCGTGGACAGAGACAGGATCGACGAGCATGTTCGGCGCATCGAGAGCGGGAAGAAGGGGAAGTCCCTTGCTGCTGCCCGTGAGGACCGATTGCGGCAGGGGATTGGCGACAAGGTTGGCATCGAGGAAATCCGCGCCGAGATTCGGAAGAAGGATGACGTTGCCGTCTCCCGGGACAACGGAGCCGGTCTGCACCACGGCGGCGGATGCGGCCGAGGCGGCCAATAGGACGCAGGAAAGAAGGTGTAATATTCGCCGCATATATTTAGTCGCGGCAATACGATACTCCCAGAAGAGCGTTTCGGCAGGGGTCGTTAGACCTACGGGAACTTGCCTTTCGGCCGTCTGAAATATAGGACGAACGGCCTATGAGAGCAGAGGTTTGAGGTAGCGGCCGGTGTGGGAGGCCGCGCAAGCGGCGACTTTTTCGGGGGTGCCGGAGGCGACCAGACGGCCGCCGCCGTCGCCGCCTTCGGGGCCCAAGTCGATGATCCAGTCCGCGGTCTTGACCACGTCCAGATTGTGCTCGATGACGAGCACGGTATTGCCGGTGTCCACCAGCCGGTGCAGGACTTCCAGGAGCTTTGCCACGTCGTGGAAGTGCAGGCCGGTGGTGGGCTCATCGAGCATGTAGAGCGTGCGGCCGGTGGCGCGGCGGCAGAGTTCGGAGGCGAGCTTGACGCGCTGGGCCTCGCCGCCCGAGAGCGTGACGGCCGACTGGCCGAGCTGAACGTACGTGAGCCCCACGTCGTTGAGGGACTGCAGGCCGCGCGAGAGTCCGGGAACCGCTGAGAAGCATTCCAAGGCCTGCTCCACGGTCATGGACAGGACCTCCGCGATGCTGCGTCCCTTGAAGCGCACCTGCAGGGTCTCCTCGTTGAAGCGCTTCCCGTCGCACTCCTCGCACTTGACGAAGACGTCGGGCAAAAACTGCATGGGCGTGCGCAGGGTGCCGTCTCCATGACAGGCCTCGCAGCGTCCGCCCTTCACGTTGAAGGAGAACCGGCCGGGACCGTAGCCGCGCTTTCGCGCCTCCGGCGCCTGCGAGAAAAGCTCGCGGATCTGCGTGAAGAAGCCCACATAGGTGGCGGGATTGGAGCGCGGGGTCCGGCCGATGGGGGATTGGTCCACGACCACGACCTTGTCGATGTTCTCGATCCCCTCGATGGACTTGTGCAGGCCCGGCTCTTCTTTCGCGCCGTTAAGCTTCTTGGCCAGGGCCTTGTGCAGGATCTCGTGGACGAGCGTGGACTTGCCGGAACCCGAGACCCCGGTCACGGCCGTGAAAGTCCCCAGAGGAATGGAAACGTCGATACCCTTGAGATTGAACTGCCTGGCGCCGACGACCTTGAGCCGCAGGCCCGAACCCTCTCGCCGATGAAGAGGGACGCGCACGGACAATCGGCCGGAAAGATACTTCGCGGTCAGGGATTCCTCGGACTTGAGCACGGCCGCGAGCGTGCCCTCGGCCGTGATGCGCCCGCCGTGTACGCCCGCGCCGGGCCCCAGGTCCACGATCCAGTCCGCGGTGCGGATGGTCTCCTCGTCGTGCTCCACGACCACCAGGGTATTGCCCAGGTCCCGCAGGCGCTTGAGCGTGGCCAAGAGACGCTGATTGTCGCGCGGGTGCAGGCCGATGGAGGGCTCGTCGAGCACGTAGAGCACTCCGGTCAGTCCGGAGCCGATCTGCGTGGCCAGATGGATGCGCTGGGCCTCGCCTCCGGCCAGGGTCTCGGAGCGGCGGTCCAAGGTCAGGTACTCCAAGCCCACGTTGCGCAGGAAATCCAGGCGCGCGAGGACTTCCTTGAGCACGGGCTTGGCAATGAGCAGTTCCTTGCCGGAGAACTCCAGATGGGAGAAGAACTCGTGGGCCTGCCCCACGGACATGCGCACGGCCTCCAGGATGGAGCGGCCGCCGATCTTGACGAAGGAAGCCTCCTTGCGCAGGCGGCCGCCCTTGCAGCGCGGGCAGGGGATCTCGCGCATGAAGCGTTCGCGGATCTCCTCGCGCACGAAATCCGATTCGGTCTCGCTCAAGCGGCGTTCGAGATTCCCTACCACGCCCTCATAGGCGGATGGGTTCTTCGCCCAGGGCGCCTTATACGTGCCTCCGCCTTTGAGGAGGACCTCTTTGTGCTCCGGGCTCAGGTCCTTGAAGGGCCGGTCCACGGGAATTCCTTGCTGACGGCAGACCTGTTCGAGTATCTCGTCGTAGTACCCGGACCAGGAGCTCTTCCAGCGATGCGTGCGCGTGGTCACGGGATTCGACCACGCCGCGATCGCGCCCTCGGCCACGGTCAGCGAGGGATCCGGGATGATGAGGCCCACGTCCACGATCGTCTTCATGCCCAGGCCGTCGCAGTCCGGGCATGCGCCGTAGGGAGAGTTGAAGGAGAAGAGCCGCGGCTCGAGCTCGGGCAGGCTGACTCCGCAGTGCGCGCAGGCGTGGTGCTCGGAGAAGATTCGCTCCTCGCCTTGCGTCGGCGCCACGGCCACGAGGCCTTTGGCCTCGCGCAGGGCGATCTCCACGGAATCGGCCAGGCGCTCGCGTTCCTCAGCCGAGACCTGCAGCTTGTCGACGAGCAGCTCGATGACGTGCTTGTCGTAGCGCTTGAGCTTGGGGACCTCGTCGAGCTCGCAGAGCTTTCCGTCCACCCGCGCGCGCGCATAGCCGGAACGGCGCAGGCGGAGGAAGAGCTCCTCGTAGGTTCCCGACCTGCCGCGCACCAAGGGGGAGAAGATCGAAACCGTGGCGCCCGCGTAGCTCTTGATCACCTCGGAGACGATCGAGGAGGCCGACTGCGGATGGATGCGGCGGCCGCAGTCCGGGCAGTGCGGAGTCCCGGCGCGCGCGTAGAGCAGGCGCATGTAGTCGTAGAGCTCCGTGACCGTGGCCACGGTGGAGCGGGGATTGCGGGAGGGGTTGCGCTGTTCGATGGACACCGCCGGGGAAAGCCCCTCGATCAAGTCCACGTCCGGCTTCTCCATGAGCTCCAGGAACTGGCGCGCGTAGGCCGAGAGGCTCTCCACGTAGCGGCGCTGCCCCTCGGCGTAGAGCGTATCGAAGGCCAGGCTGGATTTCCCGGAGCCGGAAAGCCCGGTGACCACGGTCATCTTCCCGCGGGGGATCTGCAAGCGCAGGTCCTTGAGATTATGCTGACGCGCGCCGACGATGCGGATATGATCCATCAGCGGCTGCTCCCGCAGCAGGAGGAAGATTCCTTCCCCGAATAGCGCGTGACGATCGTGTCGCGGCGCTCGGAGTCCAGCGGTCCCGGGTGGTCGCTGTTGTAATGCAGGCCGCGGCTCTCCTTGCGCGAGAGCGCGCAGAGCACGAGGAGCTCTGCCAGGAGGGCGATGTTGCGCAGCTCCACGAGGTCGCGGGACATGGGATAGCCCTGATAGACCTCGAAGACCTCGCGCCGGATGATGCGCATGCGCTCCAAGGCGCTGGCCAGGCGGCGGTCGCTGCGCACGATGCCCACGAAATTCCAGACCAGGCGCCGGATCTCATCCCAATCCTGGCGGATATAGACGGACTCCTGCGTGGGGGAGGGAAGCGCGGGCTTCCAGGCATCGGCCCCCGGGAAAGCTTCCTGCTTGAGGCGCGGCCAATCAGCGGCGATGCGCCGGGCCGCGCGTTCGGCCAGGACCACGCCTTCGAGCAGAGAATTGGAAGCCAGGCGGTTGGCGCCGTGCAGGCCCGTATGCGCGGTCTCGCCCACCGCGAAGAGTCCGGGCAGGGCCGTGGATCCTTCCGGCCCGGTCTCCACGCCGCCGCAGAAGAAGTGCGCGGCCGGGACCACGGGCAAGGGCTCCTTGGACATGTCGATGCCCGCGCGCAGGCAGTGCTCGAAGATGTTGGGGAAGCGCTTTCGCAGGAAATCGCCGGACTTGGCGCGCATGTCCAGATAGACGCAGGCCGCGCCCGAGCGCTTGAGCTCCGAGTCGATGGCGCGCGCGACCACGTCCCTGGGCGCGAGGTCCTTAAGAGGATGCGCGCCCTCCATCAAGGCCGTGCCGTCGCGGCGCAGGAGCACGCCGCCTTCTCCCCGCAGGGCCTCGGAGAGCAGGAAGCGCCGGCCCGCCTCTTCGCGGAAGCCCGGATCGTAGAAGCAGGTGGGATGGAACTGGACGAACTCCAGATTCGTCAGCGGCAAGCCCGCGCGGTAGGCCATGGCCATGCCGTCTCCGGTCGCCACATCGGGGTTCGAGGTGTACAGATAGACGCGGCCCGCGCCGCCGGTCGCCAGGATCGTGACCCGCGCCTGAAAAGGATGCACCTCGCCGGAAGACTCCTCCAAGACATAGGCGCCGCGGCAGCGGTTCTCGCCGGGGGGGACTTTCGCCGGGGAATCATCGAGCAGAAGGTCCACGGCCGCATGCCCTTCGACGATGCGGATGCGCGCATGCGCCCGGCAGGCCTCCAAGAGGGCCCGCTCGATCTCGCGGCCGGTCGCGTCTCCGGCGTGCAGGACCCGTCGGTGGGAATGCCCGCCCTCCAGCCCCAGGTCCGGCCCGGTCCCTCCGCCGGAGAAGCGCACTCCGGTCTCGATGAGTTCTCGGACTCGGGCCGGCCCCTCGGAGACTATCGCTCGGACGATGCCCTCCCGGCAGAGCCCGGCGCCGGCGCGAAGCGTGTCCTGGACATGGCTCTCCGGGCTGTCGTCGGCGCTCGTCACCGCGGCGATGCCGCCCTGCGCATGGGACGTGCTGGACTCGGAGGCTTCCTTCTTGGTGACCACGGTCACGCTGCCCAGCGCGCTCAGGCGCAGGGCCGCGCTGAGACCCGCGATCCCGCTGCCGATGATGAGGAAATCTGAGCGCTGTTCCATGCCGTTTGACGGAAAAAGACGGGAATGCTATAAGATTTTAACAAATCAGGAGTACACTTCCCCTATGATCAGAGCCCTCGGCAGCCGCTCCCCCAAGATCCACAAGACCGCTTTCGTGCATGATTCCGCGGAGATCCTCGGAGCCGTGACCCTCGGACCCCGCAGTTCGGTCTGGCCCTTCTGCAGCCTGCGCGGAGACATCGAGTCCTTGCGCGTGGGGGAGGGGAGCAACGTACAGGACCTCTGCTGCCTGCACACCCACCACGGACATCCCGTGGTCATCGGCAAGGGAGTCACGATCGGGCACCGAGCGGTCCTGCACGGCTGCAAGGTGGGAGACGGCTGCCTCATCGGCATGGGCGCCGTGGTCCTGGAGACCTCGATCGGCCGCGGCTCCCTGGTCGGCGCCGGCGCCATGGTCCCGGCAAGCCTGCGCGTCCCTCCCAACAGCCTCGTGCTCGGCTCTCCGGCCAAGATCATACGGAAGCTCAAGCCCGAGGAATCCCGCGGGCTCAAGCAGGCCGCCGCCATCTACGTTAAGCTCTCGAAGGTCCATCGGAAAGCAAGGATACTGTTCTGATGACCCTGCTGCTCTGCGCTGCCGCCTTCGCGGCCGGCTACTCCTGCGCGCGGCTCATGGCCCGCAGGACCGAGAAGCTCAAGGCGAGATTCCTCTCCTTCGTGTCCCACGAGCTCAACACCCCGATCACCTCCCTGCACATGGCCGCGGTGAACCTGCAGAGCGGCATGTTCGGGCCTCTTCCCGAGACCCAGGTGCAGTGGATCGACCTCATCCGCGAGCAGGCCGGACGCATGGCCGCGCTCGTCGGAGACCTGCGCGACCTCATCCATCTGGAGATGCACCGGGACTTCCATCTCAACCGCGAGCGCATCCACCTGCAGGAGCTGGTGGAGAAGACGCTCGCCGGCATGCGGGGGGCGCTTGAGCGCGCCGCCATCGAGATCCGCGTCAACGGACTCAAGGACCTGCCGGAAGTGGACGCCGATGCGGACCGGATGGAGCGAGTCGTCCACGCCCTGCTCATGCACGGACGCAAGTTCCGCCTCTCGGGCCCCCTTCAGCTCGACGGCCACGCGGCCGGAGGCATGGTCCGTCTCGAACTCCGCTACACGGGACCGAAGACTTCCCCGGAGATCGTGCGCCGCTCATTAGACCTCTACTTCCCGGTCCATGACCCGAGCTCGCAGGTCCTGGCCAGCACGGGACTCGGGCTGGGCCTGGCGAGGCGCATCGCCCAACTGCACGGCGGACGCATGAGCGCGGACGTGGACCCCGAGGGACGGGCCCTCATCCGCCTGGAGCTGCCGAGCCTATGACCCGCATCCTGATCATCGAGGACGATTTCGCCCTGGCCGACACCCTGCAGGCCCTGCTCAAGTCCAAAGGCTACGAAGTCTACTTCGCGCCCGACGGACTGCTGGGCCTGGAGCTGGCCAAGAAGATCAAGCCCGAGGTGCTCCTGCTCGACGTGGGCCTGCCCCGGGTCAACGGCTACGAGATCTGCCGCCAGCTGCGCACGGGACCCAAGACCTCCTCCATGAAGATCATCATGGTCACGGGATTCGGCACCATGGGCAACGTGGAGCGCGCCTTCGCCTGCGGCGCCACCGACTATCTCATCAAGCCCTTCGACGGAGAGCGCCTGATCAAGAAGATCGAGAAGGTGCTCGACAGAAGCGTGCCTGAATAATCCCTTTCGTGATCCGGCGACACGCTCTTAGGCTCCGTTAAGAAATCAATGTCTTCTCCAGAACAAGCGTACGCCCGGCTTCTTCGAAGATTCGGGCCGCAAGGCTGGTGGCCCGTGACGCCTCCCGGCGGGATTCGTCCGCGCTATCATCCCGGCGGCTTCAGAATACCGGCAGAAGCCGCCGCGCTCGAGATATGCCTGGGCGCCATCCTCACGCAGAACACGGCCTGGACCAATGTGGAGCGCGCGCTGGAGTCGCTTCACAAGAACGGCCCTCTCTCGACCGCGAATATCCTGCGCATGCGCTCCTCCCGGCTGCAAAAGCTCATCCGCTCCTCCGGCTATTTCGTGCAAAAGAGCCTCCGACTCAAGGATCTCTGCCGCCGGATACTCGCGGAGAAGCGTCCACTCACCCTCTGGCTCCAAGACCCGCTGCCGGGACTGCGGGAAGCTCTGCTCGCCGTGCGCGGCATCGGCCCCGAGACCGCGGACTCCATCCTGCTCTATGCGGGCGCTCGGCCCGTCTTCGTGGTGGACGCCTATACGCGGCGCATCGGCGAACGCCTGGGCTGGCTAAGCGCCCCACCTAAAAAAAGGCGGGCCGCCATGAGCTACGAGGAAGTGCGGGCTTTCTTCGAGGAGAATCTCCCGCATCGCGCGAGCACGGCCGCGGTCCCGCTCTATCAGGAGTATCACGCCCTCCTGGTCGCGCTCGCCAAAGCGCACTGCACCAAGCAACGCCCATCCTGCGCCGGCTGCCCGCTCGACCCCGTCTGCAAAAAAGTCGGCATCCCATGCCGTTCATCCAACCCTTCCCTCTCGTCTCCCCGGCGGAAGCCGGGGTCCAGGCGCCGACGTGCTCCTGGATTCCGGCTTCCGCCGGAATGACGGACAGGGCCAGGCACCTTGGTTTAGTTGAGTGCCAGGCACCGCATGGCATTTGCTATAAAGTCCCCATGAATAACGAGTCCCGGCTGGACGCTTTAGACGCGGCGCGCGAAGCATTGACGGAAAGCCCTTCGCGCTGCTTGGCGCTGCTGCCCGCCGCGGGGGAACTTCCTGCCTCGCTCAGACCCGAACAAGGGTTCCTTCGCGCCGAAGCCTTGCGCGCCATGGGACATCTCTCGGCCGCGGCGGACCTCTACGAGAAGATCCTTCCAAAAGTCGATGGACGCCAGGACCCCGTGCTCTTCATGGAGACCTGCCTGGGCTCGGCCTCGGCGCTCAGGAGCCTGGGCCGTCCCGCTCAAGCGCAGGAACGTCTGCGCAAAGCCGGACGCTGCCGCTGGGCGAAGAACTACGCCGAGCCCCTGCGCATGGAGCGCGCGCTGGTGCTTCGCGCGCAGGGGAAGCTGGAGTCCTCCCTGCGCGAACTCTTCTCTCTGCTGCGCAAAGCCCTGCGCTCCGGCGAGCTCCAGGAAGCCGGCTTCCTGCTTTGGGCCGTGGGCGGAGCCCAGCGCCTGCAGGGACGCCTGGAGGAATCCTCGGAGTCCTTCAAGAAAGCCTTGTCCCTGGCCAAGCGCTCCGAGGACTCCTGCGGCGCGGGCTACGCGCTCTTCGGCCTGGCCGGCGTGAGCAGGATCCGCGGCAAGCTCAAGGATTCGGAAAGGTTCTACAGGCAGGCGGCCAAGAGCTTCAGCAAGACCGAGGACCTCTTCGCCAAGGCCTACGCGAACTGCGGCTTGGCCAATGCCCTGCGACAGCAGGGACGGCTCCAGGAAGCCGAGCGCCTCTATGCGCGCGCATTCGTCCTCTACTCCGCTCTGGGCGACGCGGTGGACCTGGGCTTCGTGGTCTGGGGGCAAGGAAAGATCGCGCTGCAGCGGGGGGAACTCTCGAAAGCCGCGCGGCTCTTCAAGCGCAGCCTGAGCCTCTTCGAAAACGGCTGCGAGGAGCGCGGCGCCGCGCTCTCGGAGACCTCCTTAGCCCAGGCGCTCTATGCCGCGGGCTCGACGGAGGAAGCGGAACTCCTGCATGCGTCCGCGCTCAAGCGCGCCCGCAAGGCCGGACTTCACACTCATCTGGAACTCTTTACCTGATCCTGTAGTATTTCCGCTGCGGTTGTCGCCGTATTGAAACCCCCTCCGGAAAAATTCAGACATGGACAGACTTGAGGCGCACGAATTTTTCCGGTTACTTATCCGGCGGCAATAGAACGACGTTGAAGATGCGGTCGCCCGGCTCTAGACGGTCGACGGCATCCATGCCCGAGACCACGCGGCCGAACCGGGTATAGCGGCCGTCCAAGTGGGGAGCGTCCACGGTCGTGATGAAGAGCTGCGAGCCGCCCGTGTCCTTGCCCGACTTGGGCATGCCGAGCGCGCCGCGCGAAAAACGAAGGGGGCTGACCTCGTCTCTTAAGGAATAGCCGGCGTCTCCCCAGCCCGTGCCCCGGGGATCGCCGCCCTGCACCACGAAATTCTGGGCCGCGCGGTGCCACTCCAAGCCGTCATAGGCCTTCTTCCCGATAAGAGAGACCAGGCTCGCGCAATGGATCGGCGCCTGCTCGACGTCGAGCTCCACGATGAACTCGCCCTTGCTCGTGCGCAAGGCCGCGCGCGTGCCGGAGGGAACGCTCTCGTCCAAGAACGGCGAGACCTCTCCCGGCGCGGCGGCCGGAACCGGACGGCCGAGGGCGCGCGCGGCTTTGGCGCGGACCGAAGGCGCGGGGTCCTCCAGCATGGAAGAAAGCAGGCGCACGATGTCGGCCGAGCGATTCTTCCTCGGGAAAGCTTCCAGCGCCGAGACGATGCTCTCCCGGACTTCGACGGAGTCGCGCGTAAAGGAATTCCGATACGCCTGGGCCAATGCATCGAAGAAGGACTCATCCTTGGACTCCGCCGCGATCTCCACGGCCGTGCCGCGCGATTCGAGCGAGGAGGAAGAATCCCGCAGCGCCGCCTCCACGCTCGGACGAGCCTTGCGCGGCCATTCCTGCGCGAAGCTTTTGAGCGCCGCGGTCCGCACGCGCACATCCGCATCCTTAAGGAAAGCTTCCAACAGCCCCGGACCGGAGCGCGCAAGAGCGGACGCGGACTCCGCGGCGCGAGAGCGCACCCACCAGGACGGATCGGTCAGCGAGCGGCGCATGTCCGTGAGCGCCCGCTCGCGCAGGCGCTTGGCCAATCCGGCATAGGCCTCGGCTCGGACCACGGGCGCGGGATCGAGAAGGAATCGGCGCAAGGACGACTCCGCCCCTCCTGGAGAAGCGGTCAAGACCGCCGCGGCCGCGCGCACCTGCGCGGAGTCATCCGTGAATGCGGCGGGACTCATGCGCTCGGGAGTCCCGCAGGCCGCGAGCAGGCCCAGCGCCTCGACTCGCACGCGCGCATCCGCATCCTTGAACGCCTCTTCCGCGACCTCCGCGGGCGCGCGGGCGCCCAGCTGAGCCAGGCCGCGCAAGGCGAATATCCTGGCGCGCGGGTCCTCGGCGGAGATGGCCTCGGCCAGGGAGCCCGCGGCCTCGGGCTCCGGCCAGCGGCTGAACGCATAGGCGAAGGCCCAGCGCGAGGGCCCCTCCATGCGCAGGCCGTCGGTCAAAGCTCGGACCGTGGAGGTGGAATAGCCCTGGATGCGGCCCCCGTAGCGAAGACGGAAAAGGGCCAAGGCCGCTTCCCTGCGCAGCGCCGGTTCCTGATGGGACGACAAGAGCGGCTCCAAGAAGGGCTCCACGCCGGGACCGCCCGAGCGGCCCAAGGCCTCCAGGCAATTTTCTCTGACGGCGGAGGAAGGACTTGAGACTCCTTCGAGCAGGGCGCTCAAAAGTCCGGCTCGCGCGGGCCGGGTGCTCGGCTCCAGGATGAGTCCGATCGCGAAAGCAGCCTGCGCATGCGCCGCGGGATCGTCATCGAGCAGGGCCCTCTCCAAGGCCGGGAGGTAGTCCTGCGAACCGATGCGGCCCATGGCCAGCGCCGCCCGGCTCCGAAGGACCGGGGACTCGGAATGGAGCAGCGCCTCGCGCAGCTCCCGGGAATCCTCGATGCGAAGGTCTTCGATCCTGCGGATGTCCAAGAAACGGTCCTGCGCCGGCGCCGAGGAGACTCCGAGCGCGGTCCCGGAAGAAACGCCGACGGCCTCCGTGGCCGTAGAGACTGCCGGGGTCTCGGCAAGAGGAGCAGCCCGAAGAGGAACGGCCCCTGCGAAAAGAAGCATGACAACGACGGACCGGAAAATCATATCGGATACAGCTCCTGTCCCGTCATTCCGGCGAAAGCCGGAATCCAGCTGGGCCCCGGCTTCCGCCGGGGTGACGGTTCCACTAGAGTGTAGAAAAAAGAGCCGGGCGGAGGAACGTCTCTCCGCCCGGTGTCTCCGCCCGGCGGCTGCGTCAGATGAAGAGCGGCGCGAGCACCAGCGTGACGGTCGCCAGCAGCTTGATGAGCACGTGCAGGGACGGCCCGGCCGTGTCCTTGAGCGGATCGCCCACGGTGTCGCCCACGACCGCGGCCTTATGGGCCTGGGAGCCCTTGCCGCCGAAGCTCCCCAACTCGATGAATTTCTTGGCATTGTCCCACGCGCCGCCGCCGTTGTTCATCATGGTGGCCATCAGGATGCCCGTGATGGTCCCGACCATGAGGAACGCGGCGACCGCTTCCGCGCCGATGCCGAAGAGCTTGAAGAACAGGCCCACGACCACGGGCATGCCCACGGCCAGGATGCCGGGCAGGATCATCTCCCTGAGCGCGCCCGCGGTCACGATGTCCACGCAGCGGCCGTAGTCGGGTTCCTGCGTGCCGTTCATGATGCCGGGCTTCTCCTTGAACTGCGCGCGCACGTCGTTGATGACGTAGTAGGCGGCCTTGCCCACCGCGCGGATGGCCAGCGAACTGAAGAGGAAGACGAGCATGGCGCCCAGAAGCCCGCCCACGAAGACCTCGATCTTGGCGATGTCCACGCTGTGAAAGGCCTTCCCCGTGAGAAGCGTGACCTCGTCGAGATAGGCCGAAAAGAGCAGGAACGCGGCCAACGCCGCGGAGCCGATGGCATAGCCCTTGGTCAGGGCCTTGGTCGTGTTGCCCACCGCGTCCAAGCGGTCCGTGCGGCGGCGGATATCCTCGGGCTGGCGGCTCATCTCCACGATGCCGCCCGCGTTGTCCGTGATGGGCCCGAAGGTGTCCATGGCCAGGATGTAGGCGCAGGTCGAGAGCATGCCCATGGTGGCGATGGCCGTGCCGTAGAGCCCGGCCGAAGAGCGCGTGATGCCCTCGACCCCCGTGAGCGCCTGGATGCCGCAGTGATAGGCGCCCATGAGCGCCGTGCAGATGGCCAGCACCGGCAACGCCGTGCACTCCATGGCCACGGCCAAGCCTGTGATGATGGTCGTCGCGGGCCCGGTCTGCGCGGCCTCGGCGATCTCCCGGACCGGCCGGTACTTGTACTCGGTGTAGTACTGCGTGATGAGCACGAATACGTAGCTCGTGATGATGCCGATGACGCCGGCTCCGAAGAGCCAGAGATTGTTCTGCAGCAGCCAATGGACCGCGCCGTAGAATCCGAGGATCGACAGGACCGTGGTCACGTTGTAGCCGTGCGTGAGCCCGACCATGGGATCGGTCTCGTCCTCCTTGACCGACACGCACATCACGCCCACGGCCGCGGCGATGAGGCCGAAGGCGCGCGCCACGAGGGGGAAGAGGATTCCTTGCACGCCGAAGACCGGGAAGAGCGCGGTGCCCAGGATCATGGCGCCCACGTTCTCGGCGGCCGTGGACTCGAAGAGGTCCGCTCCGCGGCCCGCGCAGTCGCCCACGTTGTCGCCGACCAAGTCCGCGATGACCGCGGGATTGCGGGGGTCGTCCTCGGGAATGCCGGCCTCGACCTTTCCCACCAGGTCCGCGCCCACGTCCGCGGCCTTGGTGTAGATCCCGCCGCCCAGCTGAGCGAAGAGCGCCACGAAGCTCGCGCCGAAGCCGAAACCCACGATCTTGAGGGGGACGAGCTTGATGATCTCGGGATCGCCCGTGTGTCCGCCCAGCACATAGAAGAGCCCGCCCACGCCGAGAAGGCTCATGGACACCACGACCATGCCGCTGACCGCTCCGCCGCGCAGAGCCGTCTGCAGGGCTTCGTTGAGGCTGTTGCGCGCGGCCGAGGCCGCGCGGATGTTGGAGCGGATCGAGATGAACATCCCGATATAACCGGCCAGTCCCGAGCACAAGGCTCCAAGCAGGAAGGATGCCGCCGTCTGCCAGGCCGCGGTCATGTCGCCCTTGAGTCCGGCGTAGATCGCGAACATCACGACCGCCAAGATAACGGCGAGGACCGCGATGGTCCTGTTCTGACGTCTGAGGAAGGCTTCCGCGCCCGACTTGATGGCGTCCGAGATCTTGCGCATCTCCGGCGTACCGTCGTCCCTGCGCAAGACGTCGTGCGCCAGCCAACCGGCGAAGGCGAGTGCGATGATGCTGATGGAGATGACAAGCAAGAGCATGGTATCGGCTCCTTATCCGGATTCACTTCTCTATTATCGCGCGATTATAGCATGGTTCTTATAAAACGAGCGTTGATCTTATGGGATCGTCCGGCCGTCCGGAAGTTTCTTGCGCTCAAGCAGGAATCCCCGGACCGTCCCGGCGATGACGCGCTGCAGCCAAGCAGAAGGATGGATGTCGTCCGTCGGGAGCAGCCGCATCGGACGTCCCTGGGAGATCATCTCATCATAGAACGGCCGAAGATCCAGACTGTCCAAGGGGAACCCCTCGACGCCTTTGCGGATCTCCTCGTACTGCCGGTTCTGCCAGTCCTTCCACTCGCGCCGCGGCGTCAGGTAAGGGAAGATCACCGCGGCCAAGGGGATATTCCGCTTGCGGCAGAGAGAGCGGATGCGTCCGAGATAGCGGCGACCGTAGAATTCATTGCGCGGCATCCCATATTCCTCTGCATGGGATTCCAGCAAGGCGTTGATGCGCAAGAGCACGGTCCGGTAGAGATAAGAATGCCGCAGAAGCCAAGGATCAGGAGTCCAATACCCGGCGAGCTCCTCCAGCGGGAAATAATACTCCTCCAGATTTCCGGCCGACTTGTAATAGACGTTGAGGTTAAGAGAGAAATCATTCAGGAACAGGAACATGAGCACCATGTCCGGTTCCCAGGCCAGCCCCCGATGCTCCAGCATCCGCGCGTAGCGGCGCACGTCATAGCTGGGACAGCCGGTATTCCAAATCTCGAAGCGCCGTCCCTTGAAGCGGGGATCCTCATTGAGGCTCTTCTCGAGTTCCTCCCGGATGCCGTTCTGCCAGGCGATGGAGTCCCCGAGCAGGAGGATGCGAAAAGTCCCCGGAGCCTTCTTGAGCGGATACTCGCGTCCCACGAGCCCGTAGCGATTGACGGGCGCCGGGAGATTCGGATCGCGAGAACCCGGAATCAACTCGTAGCCCAGCAGGCTCGACGGACGCAGGAATCCATGCGTCGCGGCGCCCAGCATGCGGACGGCCTCGTTCTTATACTGGCCGGATCCCGCGCGATGGCGAAGACGCGCGGCGCAGCGCAGGCCGAGCTCGCAGAGCACGATCGCGGCCAGCAGTCCCGCGAGGATGGAACATGCGATGAAAAGAACCTTCCTCATGAGAGCGGGAGTTCGACTTTTCCGCCGTCGGGACGCAGTATGGTGACCTTGACCGGATGCCGGGAGGCCTGCGCCACGGCGCCCCAGGCCATGGCCAGGCGCTCGAGCTGGGTCTCGGTGGAGATGACGTTGGACGCGCCGAGCACCACTTCGCTCGCGCCCACGGTCTGCGCGGCCTGCGCGATGGCCAAGAAAGGGTCGCTGGCCACCACGAGGAGGGGGACCACGGGCTTGCCGTGCTTCTCGGCCAAGGACACCACCTGGGTGAAGAGGCGCTCCTCCTCCGGGCTCATGCGTTCGATCTCGCCGCCCATCATGAAGCCGCTGGCGCGGCGCGCGTGCAGGACCACGATCTCGGTCGTGTCCGGGTCCGCGGCTTCCAAGACCTTGTGCAGCACATGCATGTGCACGGAATCGCGCAAGGCCAGGAGGATTCGGTGGGGAAGCTCCACGTCGTCGAGCACTCCGCGAAGGTCTCCCTGCTGAAGAAGATTGAGCTTCTCGTTGTGCTGGGAGCCTTGCTCGCGCGCCCGGCGCTCGTTGATCCTCTCGGAGACGAGGAACACGCAGTAGGCGCAGGCCGTGAACACAAGCCCCCAGACCGTGGCCGTCTTCTTGGTGAACAGGTTGGCCAGAGCCACGGAACAGAGGATCAAGAAGATGATGGACATCCCGATCGGGACCTCGATGGAGCCCAGCCGGAGATTGAGGGGGACCTTCCACTCCCGCACGGAACGATCCTTGAAGCGCAGGACCATGAGCGCCGCCGTCTTGAGCACGAAGCTCCAGATCACGCCGAACGCATAGGCTTCGCCCAGAAGATAGACATCGCCTCGGCTGGCCAGGATGGTGAAGACCTGGAGTCCCGCGACCAGATGGATCATCCGGTGCGTGGTCCCGTACTTCGGATGCAGCCAGCGGAACCAGTCCGAAAGGATGCCGTCCTCGGCCACGCGGCCGAGCACTCCGTTGGCGCCCACGATGGAGGTATTCACGGCCCCCGAGAGGATGAGCGCTCCGACGACGACCACGAAGGCCTGCAGGAGCAGGAGCGCGCGGTGCGGACCTGCCTGGAACATAGCCAGGCCCGAAAGGAGATTATCGTAATACTTCGCGCGCTCGGGCTCGGGGATGATGGAGGATGCCAGGAACGTGGAACCCGCGGTCAAGGTCAGCGCGAAGAAGAAGATCAGGACCGCGGCTTTCTTCAGGTTCTGGAGCTTGGGAGCCTCCATCTCGCGGTAGACCTGGGCCAGGGTCTCGACCCCGCTCATGCCCAAGAACGAGTGTCCGAGTCCGATGATGATGCCCGCGACGCCCGCCGCGCGAAGCCAGTCGGCTCCCTCGAGCCAGCCCAGGGCGTCCTTGCTGAAAGAGAGCGTCATGGGCGGCCAGGAGAAGCCGCGGACCCATATCGTATAGGCGCTCCACCCGAACAGCAGCAGGCCCATGACGCTGGTCAGCTGGATGATGCGCAGGGATTTCTCCGAGGATTCCTCGATGCCCCGGATGTTCTGCAGCCAGAAGTACCCGGTCACGGCCAAGGCGAAGACCACGGCGAAGAAAGGCGGATGGACGTGCCAGCCGATGCGCAGCACCGGAAACGAGGCATTGAGGAGTCCGGCCAGATACTGTCCCGCGGAGACCGCGGAGATGGGCCCGGTGAGCACATAGTCGAACATCAAGGCCGAGACGGAAAGCTTGGCCAGGTTGGGCCCCATGGCCTCGCGCACCACCTTATAGACGCCTCCGCGCACGAACATGCTCGAGGATTCGACGTAGACGGCCAGCATGCAGGCCGAGAAGGCCATGATCGCGAGGATGAACCAGGGAGCGGCCCGGCCGATGGCCTGCTCCGCGATGCCTCCGGCGTAATAAGCGGAGGAAGCCATGTCGCAGAGCACGATGGCCGCGGCGCGACCGAACGAGATGAAAGTGAGCATGGCGGTGGTCATCACGACCACACCGCCGACGCGGCGAATACCTCTAGGCTGTCCTTGGGAATCCATCCGAGGAGATCGACGACTATATCAATGGGGGGGGAGAGGTGTCAATCCTAAGGAACGAACTGCGGGACGAACCGGCGGCCTTCGACCCGATAGACGGTCACGGCCTTCAGAGTGGACTCCCCTCGGCGGTCGAAGCCCGTGACCCCGAGCAGCCCCGGGTATCGGATGCCCCGCAGACTCTCCAAAAGCTGTCTTCGGTCGGGACCCGAGCGGCGAAGAGCCTCGAGCAGCATCCCTGCCGCGTCATAGGCGAAACCATCGAAGGGCCCGGGCTCCGCGCCCGGATAGCGGCGCCGATACGCCTGCACGAAGGAATCCCCTCCGTGGAGGAACTCGAGCGGACGGCCCGGGCTGGTGAAATAGGTCCCTTCCGCGGCTTCTCCGGCGACCTCGAAAAGATCCTCGGAACGCGCCCCGTCTCCCGCGAAGAACGGGCACTCGATCTTCAGCGCACGCGCCTGCGAGAGCAAAAGGCCGAATTCCGGATAGGCTCCGCCGAAATACACCGCCTGCGGGCCGGCCTCCTTGATCTGCCCGAGAAGAGCCTGGAAATCCCGTTCGCCGGAAGAAAGCGCGCCTTGGAAAACGACCGTCCCTCCCAAGCGCGAGAGCTTCCTGGAGAACTCCGCCGCGGCGCTCTGGCCGTAAGGCGTCCCATCGTCAAGGACCGCGAACCTGCGCTTATGCAGCCTGCGCACCGCGAACTCCGCGGCCACGGGCCCTTGGACGCGGTCGTTGGGCACCATGCGGAACACGTTCCTGGGGCCGGGCCAGCCCGGGTCGAACTGCGCCGAGGTCAGGCGCGGGCTCGTGGCCGACGGGGAGATCATGGGCATGCCGGCGCGGGCATAGATCGGCGCCGCGGAAAGCGAACACCCGGAGGTGTAATGCCCGATGACCGCGACGATGCGCGGATCGGAGACCACGAGTCCGGCGGCCTTGGCCGCGGCCTCGGGCTCGGCCTGATCGTCGAAGGAAACGACCTCCACGCGAAAGGGGGGCTTCCAGTCCTCGCGGCTCTGCTCGACCGCGAGTTCCACGGCCCGGCGCACGCCCTGCCCGCCGGCGCTGATGTCCCCGGTCAAAGGCGCGGCCACGGCGATGCGCACGACGTCCTTCTCGCGCACGCACGCGGCCAGGAGCAATGCCGGAAAAATAACCTTGCAGAAGCGAAACACCATGAAGGCAACAATGATATCAAATAAAACGCACAAGGAGCGTGCCTGTTGCCCTCCTTTCGTGATCCCGCGACACGCTCCTGATTTTTTGGTTCCGTCTTCTTCCGTCATTCCAGCTTCTGTCATTCCAGCGAAAGCTGGAATCCAGGGAAACCGCCCCCGCGGCTTCGCGCAACGTGGAAATGAATGTCCGCCTTGCCTGAGATCGGCTTCTAATAAAGTAGAATTTGATCTTATGCTAGTAGCTTCAAACTCCCGAATCTTCATCGCGATTGCCACCGAAGCTCTTGCCGAGTGTGAAAGGCTCTCGGCCGAGGGCCGCAGACCCAAACCGGACGGGTCCCCCGGAAATATCATTACCTTTGATCCCAAACAGGGGATGGGTAAAGAAATTCGGTTGATAAATCGGCGTCTCATGGACAATTCCTCGTCGGAGCGCCGTAATGTCATCGCGTTAGCAGGCTGCTGAAAAAGCCCTGATTTTAAGGGCCTCGGCCGGACCGGAAGCCCGATAGAGCCCAACTGGCTTCGAATTTCTTGCCGGAGAGTCCAACTCGGCTCCCATCGCGCTGTCCGT
>Ga0172379_10001858_pt1 | contig 39912 bp, 37 predicted proteins | sample GrowelOW334metaG_FD_119756 | JGI IMG/M metagenome (GOLD analysis project Ga0172379, IMG submission 119756) | Groundwater microbial communities from an aquifer near a municipal landfill in Southern Ontario, Canada - Groundwater well OW334 metaG | ecosystem: Environmental > Aquatic > Deep... | reverse complement strand
TATAGTCCTGAATCGTCTTCTTAGTATATTGGTTTAGAGGCATTTTAAGCGCTTCCTCCGGTTTAAACCAAGCGTATTTCTCGCACTCGTCGTTGAGCGTAACATTGTCGGATTTGTCGGTTTTGCAGGAGAAATCAAGGAAAATGAAGTGTTTTTTCTTGTGGAAAATCGGGTCGTAAATAAAATCCTGATAATGGATGAAGCGAACGTCGTAAACGTCAAGGCCGGTTTCTTCTTTTACTTCGCGCCTTAAGCTGTCTAAAAAATTTTGGCCGGGTTTGACTCGGCCGCCAACAATTGCGTACTGACCAACATTTGAACCCTCTTGATATTTATTTGACTCTCTGATGATTAAAATTTTTCCGCCAAAATTTATAAACGCTTTGGTGGCGACAAATAATTTTGGTTCCATACTAAATTTTTTCCAATAAAATCAATTCCGCTTTTTTTGTTTTGGTATCATAAACTGCAAACGTTGCTTTATTAAACATACCCGCCAAAGTGCCCGGATTCAAAAGCCTGGTTTTTTCGATTTGTTTTTCCCAGGGCGTATGATCGTGGCCATAAAAAACCAAATCATATTTTTTGGTCAAGCCAAGCTCTTCGGCTTGCTTGGGATAATGACAAAAAGCGATTTTTACGCCTTCGATTTCCAATTCGCCCAAATCACCATGGCAAACTGCATGTTTTGATTCTTTGGCAAATTTTTCGTTCAACTCCCGATCAGCCACATTACCATGAACAAAATGAATCGGACCAAAAAATTTTGGATCTAGCTCTTTTGAAATAATTGAAGGCGCCGCTAAATCGCCACAATGAATAATCATTTCAATCTGATTTTTATTTACCCAATCCAAAAACTTTTCAATATTTGGTATATTGTCGTGAGAATCAGAGATGATGGCAATTCTCATAAAGTTATATTTTTACGTTTTTAGATTAATTAGCCAATCATTACTGATCGCAAATGATCAATAACTTTTTTAGCAGCAATGATATTGCTTAAATAGTCGCGATAAGCCGGTTGACTAATCATGTCTTCAATTTCTTTGCCACCGCCGTAAGTTTCGCGAATTTTTCCCAGCTCTTGCTCAATTTCTTTATCCGAAGCTTCGATTTTTTCTTCAGCTTTTATTTCTTTAATCAGTAAAGCACTTTTAACGCGTTTAATTGCTTGAGGCGCAAAGTCCAAAAGCAATTCTTCTTTGGTTTTTTTCAAATGCTGTAAATAATCGGCAAAAGCCAAGCCCTGATGGCCCAAATTATGCTCCAATTCTTCCAACATTTTTTTGGCTTCAGAATTAACCAGTAAATCCGGAATATCTTCAAACTTACTGGCTTCAATAATTTGATCCAAAATTTCTTCTTCTTGTCGAGTCATTTCTTTTTCGGCCTGTTCGGCTTGCAGATTTTCCAAAATCTTTTCTTCAACTTCTTTGATGGTTTTAAAATCGCCTAAAGATTTGGCAAATTCATCATCGAGTTTTGGTAATTCCAAATTAAAAACCGAATTTACTTTCACTTTAAAGTCAGCCAATTTATCGGCTAAAAACTTCTGATGATAATTTTTTGGAAATTTAAGCTGAAAATCTTTAGTCTCGCCTTTGGCTAAACCAATGATTTGTTCCTCAAAACCGGGAATAAAAGTATTTTCACCAATAACCAAAGCAAAATTTTGACTCTTGCCGTTTTCCACCGGAATTTTATCCATAAAAACTTCAAAGTCAATTTCAACTTTGTCGCCCGATTTGGCGGCGCGATCAACCAAAGATTCTTTGGCGCGCATTTTGGCAATATTTTCCAAAGTCTTTTTAACTTCTGCCGGCTTAACCTCAACTGATTTTTTAGCGACTTTTAATTTTGAATAATCAGCCACGTCAACTTTTGGGAAAAGATTAACCGTGGCTTTGTAAATCACGTTATTGCCGGGCGCCAATTTAACAACATCAACTTCAGGTGAACCGACTGTTAACATTTTATTTTCGTCAACCGCTTTCAAAAAAGTTTTTCTGATTGCCGGTTCCAAAGCTTGCTGCCAAATTTCATTTTCGCCAACTTTTTGTTTGACGATTTCAAATCCGGCTTTGCCCGGGCGAAAACCCGGAATTTTAATTTGTTCAGAAATTATTTTAACGGCTTGATCTAAAAACGGTTGATATTCTTCAACAGTAACTTCAATAATCAATTCCGCTTGGCCGCGAGGCAGTTTTTTTACTTCAGTTTTCATAAAAAATTATAATTATAAATAGTTAAAACGTTTTTTTAGTCTAACAAAATATCGCAATTTAGTCAATGATTAGATAAAAAAGACCGCCGACACTTTTAGCCTGGTGTTTAGCAGAAAAATTAATGGCTTGGCTATTGAGATATTTTATCTTTGGTGGTTAGAAACAGAGCAAAGGCGAGGCTTCCATGCCTCGCCGGATTTTCAGCTTTTAAGGCTGTCTTTTAAAAAGACTACGCAAGACAGCCAAATCAATCTTGGATATTTTAAAAATAGCTTAAAGCTTTTTTTCCATTGCCATCAGTTTTTGGGTTGGCAAAAACCCGGCTTTTTTATAAAGATTAATGGCGCGCTTATTTTCTAAAAACACTTCCAATCTAAGCTTTTTTATGCCTAATTTTTTTGTTTCTTGACTGACAAACTCCAAAGTTTTTTTACCATAACCCTTGCCTTGGTAAGGCTTATCAATAATCATTCCTAATAAAATTTCACAGCGGTTTGGCGGCCAGCGCAAATTAAACCAACCAACCGGCTTGCCTTCTGAAACTACGATATAATGAATCCGATTTTTGCCAACGGTTTGTTTAACCTGCCAAGGTGTATATTTTTTATTCCACATGTACCGATTATTTTTGGGATTAAACAAAGAAGCAATATAGGAAAAATCTTTATCAGTTTTGGCTTTGCGATAAGTTAACATAAAAAATTTAATTCGTTTGTGATTACACTGTAAAAATACCTCTCGGATCAATAAAAGTCAAACCAAAGCCCCGACTTGGGCCGGGGTTTTGTATTGATCAATTTAGATTATTTTAGAATAGCATCAATAGCGGCGCAATGACAATCGAAGCAGTGGCAACTACTTTAATCAAAATATTGACTGACGGACCGGAAGTGTCTTTGAACGGATCACCGACAGTGTCACCAATAACCGCCGCTTTGTGAGCGGCTGAACCTTTGCCACCTAAATTTCCAGCTTCAATATATTTTTTGGCATTGTCCCAAGCACCACCGGTATTAGCCATAAAAATTGCCATTAAAAATCCAACCACCATCGAAGAAGCTAAAAATCCGGCTAAAGCCGCCGCACCCAAACCAAAACCAACGGCAATTGGTAAAATGATAGCCAAAGCACCAGGTAAAATCATTTCTTTAATGGCCGCTTGAGTGGAAATTGCCACACAGCGTTTATGATCAGGTTTGGCCGTACCTTCCAACAAACCGGGAATTTCTTTAAACTGTCTTCTGACTTCTTGAACCATTTGCATTGCAGCCTTGCCCACTGATTTCATCGTTAAAGCGGCAAAAACAAACGGCAGCAATCCGCCAATAAACATACCAACGATTACTTTGGCATCGAGCAGATTAACCGATTCCAAACCAACGATTCTGGAAAAACTGATCAATAAAACCAAAGCAATTAAAGCCGCAGCTGAAACGGAAAAGCCTTTACCAATGGCTGCCGTAGAATTACCAATCGCATCCAAAGCTTCGGCGCGCTGTCGAGTTTCCTGTCCCATACCGGCCATTTCCGCAATACCAGCGGCATTATCAGAAATCGGACCATAAGTATCAGTTGCCAAAGTAATACCTAAAGAGGCTAACATACCAACCGCTGCCATACCGATACCAAATAATCCGGCAAAATAATAAGCCGTCAAAGTCGCAGCTGAAACCGCAAAAATCGGAACCACTGTGCTAATCATGCCGGTGGCCAAACCACTGATAATTGCAGTGGCTGGACCGGTTTCAGTTGACTTGGCAATATTTTGTACCGGTTTGTAGCGATAAGAAGTAAAATAGTCAGTGGCAAAAGAAATAATTACGCCAGCCAAAAGTCCGGAAAGCATGGCCCAAAAAACACCAAAGTTTCCTGGCAATAAATAGTAAATTACCGGCACGGCAAAAATGGTGGTGGCGATATTGGCAACGGCAATAGCCGCATTCATGACTACGTGAGGCTTTTCATTTTTATAAAATTTAATTACCAAATTGCCAACTAAAGTACCAATGATGCCAACTGCCGCTACTAACATTGGGATGTATAAAGCATTTTCACCAAAAGTTGCAATGCTAACCGCGCCCAAAGCCATCGCCGAAATTATGGCATCAACATAAGTTTCATATAAATCAGCGCCCATGCCGGCAGTATCACCAACATTATCACCGACGTTATCGGCAATCACGGCTGGATTTCTCGGATCATCTTCAGGAATTCCGGCTTCAACTTTTCCGACCAAGTCCGCCCCAACGTCAGCGGCTTTGGTATAAATACCGCCACCAACTCTGGCAAACAAAGCGACTGAAGAAGCTCCAAAAGCAAAACCAAACATCACGTCGACATCATGAAATAATAAATAAGAAAATACTACACCGAGCAACCCTAAACCAACAACCGCTAAACCAGAAACTGATCCGGCAAAAAAAGCTGTTTGCAAACCTTTCAAAACGCCACCCTGAACTGACTCGGCAGTTCTGGCATTGGCTCTGGTGGCAATTTGCATACCAATGTTTCCTGAAGCAATTGAAATGACCGAGCCAAAAACAAACATTAAAGCCGTTTTCCAGCTTAGACCCGGAACAAACGCAATCAATAAAGCAACCACTACAATAAAGATGGCCAAAACTTGATATTGTTTGGTCAAATAAGCCATTGATCCCTCATAGATATATTGAGAAATTTCTTTGGCTTTTTCATTAACAACTTTTTGTCTGGTAACTTGATAAGCCAACCAGACCGCTACGGCTAAGCCAAGAACGGCTGAGACAATTACCCAAAGTACAAGCTGATTCATAAATAGTTTTGATTAATTATTATTTACTTTTAGTTTTTTTAACCGTCTTTTTTTCCTTTTTATCAACTTTTTCTTTCTTCACTGCCTTCTTTTTCGGTTTTTCGTCTGAAGCTGACTCTTCTTCTGGTTTAGTTTCAACTATTTCTACCTCTTCTGCCAAAGCAGCAACAACCTCTTCATCAATTTTTTTACCGGTATCGGAAACAATATCAATTTTCCAACCAGTTAATCGGGCGGCTAAGCGGACATTTTGGCCGGCGCGACCAATAGCCAAAGACAATTGATCCTCGGCCACTTTAGCCATGGCAGTTTTTTCCGCATCATTAATATCGATACTTAAAATTTTAGCCGGCGACAAAGCGTTGGCAATAAATTCTTTCGGATCATCGCTGTATTTGATAATATCAACTTTTTCACCTTTGAGCTCGGAAATGATGGTTTGAATTCGCGCCCCGCGCTGACCAATGCAAGAACCAATCGGATCAATATTTTCCTGATCGGTAAAAACCGCAATTTTTGAACGGCTGCCGGCTTCGCGGGCAATTGATTTAATTTGAACTACGCCTGAAGCAATTTCAGGGATTTCCAAAATGAAAAGTTTTTTAACAATTTCTGGGTGCGAGCGCGAAACAATTACTTCCGGACCTTTGGTCGTAATATTAACTGAAGTGATATAAACTTTTAAATGACCACCAGGAGCATAGTTTTCACCGCGAATTTGTTCTTCGGGTGGAAGCAAAGCCGTAGTTTTACCCAAGTCAATCAAAACTAAATTACCTTCACGGCGTTGAACCGTGCCAACCACGATTTCACCTTCCTTGCCTTTAAATTCCTGGTAAACGGTTTCCCGTTCGGTTTCGCGCAATTTTTGAATGATAACTTGTTTAGCGGTTTGCGCTGCCATCCGACCAAATTCACCCGGCACTTCCAAAGGGGTTTTGATCTCATCGCCAATTTCGTAATCCTTTTTAATTTTTTTGGCATCCGACAATTGAATTTCGGTTTTTGGATTAAAACGTCTCACCTCTTCGCCCGGTTCACCTTCAACCGGCTCAATAATTTTTGGTTCGGTTTTATTTTCCTCTTCACCTTCAACTAAAACTTCTTCGGGCATATCCTCAACTACGGTTTTAATATCAAAAACCTTTGACTTACCGGTATTTAAGTCAAATTCAACTTTGATATTTTGGTTTTTTTCGCCAAAATCTTTACGAAAAGCAGCTGCCAAAGCGGCTTCCACGGTCTGAACTACCGATTCGACCGGCAGGCCTTTTTCCTGACAAATTTGTTTAATGGCGTCTGAGATTGGTGATTGATCCATATGTTTTTATATTAGTAATTAACTATTAATTAGTACTGCCTAAAAAAAATTGGCAGCCATAGGCTACCATTTCCAACTTAATCCGAAGTATCTTAATTATAAATTTAGCCGGTATATTTGTCAATAGCCGACTAGCTGATATTTTCAAAATGCTTAATTTCTACAATTTGGTTTTTTTGGTTTAAAAGTATACTAATAACATCAATTTGCCACTGGCCAATTTTAGTTTGACCCAAAAAATAATTCTGGCTGGCCAAAATTATCCGTTCGATTTTTTTCTGATTAACCGCCGCCTCCGGAAAACCAAAATTTTGGTTTGACCGAGTTTTAACTTCAACAAAGATTGTCACCTTTTTCTTAGCACAAATCAAATCAATTTCGCCTTGCCGAACTAAAAAATTTTTAGCTAAAATTTCATAGCCCTTTTGTTGTAAATATTTAGCGGCAATGCCTTCACCGATTTTGCCAAGCTGTTTTGTGATAGAAACCATAAAATATAACACAATGTCATGCCGAATTTATTTCGGCATCTAGCCTAGATCCTGAAACAAGTTCAGGATGACAAATCATTAATTCAAATAAAATCAAACAAATCTTTTAGGGTAGGATTTTGTTGTTTAATTAAATTAATTTTCCAACTTCGATGCCAATTTTTTAATTGTTTTTCCCGACAAATAGCATCATAAGGGTTAAAATATGATTCACAATAAACTAATTTGGTTAAATTATATTTACTGCTAAAACCAGATATTAACTTATTTTTATGTTCGTAAATTCTTCTAGATAAATTGTTAGTTACTCCAACATATAAGACTGTTTGGGTTTTATTAGTAATAATATAGACATAATAATTATTTTTATTCATAAAAACAAAAGCGCCAAAAAGGCGCTAGTTGATTGTTTTGATTTTATTACTAACTAAGGAATGTATTTGGAAAAACTTCTTTTTTCTTCAATTTCTCTTCTTAATTTCGGCACTTCTCTTAGCAAATATTTAACAATGAAAAATAACCAGATCACTAGAACCAAAAGCCAAACCAAAAGCCAAAACCGTGAACCTAAAATCGCGATACCTTGCCAAGCAAAGAAAAGATAAGCCAAACCCGAAATTCCCATACCCAAAAATAAATGCGATAATCGACGATAACCCTTAACTTTCAAACCGTCTTTGGTTTTATTAATCAGAAAAAATAGACCTAAAGAGATAATAATTAAAGCACCAAAGACTACGGCTAAAATTATTACCGCTCTGGCTTCCATTGCCTGAGGTCTTAGAGAAAATAAATGACTTGGGTTGAAAAAATACTTTAGATAGTTAATCATTTCTTTAAAATTAAACCGAAGTGATATTTGCCGGCGGCAAACTCTTCTTCCAAATTATAATTTAATGAAGCGGCTAAGGTTTTGATTTCTTCGACTTTAGCTCGTTGGTCCGGAGCTGGACCAAAGGCCGTTGGCACTTTATTCCAATCAACGACTAATAATTTACCACCTTTTTTTAATAAACGCAAGGCCTCTTTTAAAATGTTTTCTCTTTTTTTTGACAAAGATAAAACATTAACCAAAACCGCGAAATCCAAACTATCCGGGGTAATATTGGTGGCGCCGACATTTTCTAAATCCGACCAAACCGGCCGAATATTGGTAATACCTTCCAATCGCGCTTTACTGGTAATTGCTTTTAGGACATTTTTTAAAATATCAACGGCATAAATTTTGGTTTCGGCCCCGACTAAACGGCCCAATGGCGCAATAAAATGACCCGCACCGCCGCAACCCAAATCAGCCACCTGATCGCCCGGCTGGATATTAAGCTTAGCTAAGATTTTATCGGGGTCTAAAAGCTCCCGGCCACCGGTGATATAAACCATAGTTTTGGTTCTTAAAATAAAAGGCTAAAACTAATTTTAGTATACACCAATTTATTGAGTAATTAAATACTTCATCGGCTGGTAGGTTTTGCGATGAATTTGACTGACGCCATATTTCATCAGCATTTGATGATGCTGGTTGGTACCGTAGCCTTTGTGCTGTTTAAAAGCATACTGCGGATATTGCTCATCTAGCTCGTCCATTAGCTGATCGCGGATGACTTTGGCCACAATTGAAGCGGCAGCCACCGAAGTAATTTTATAATCGCCTTTAATTACCGCCTTTAGAGGCAAATTTTTATAATCAAAAGAAACCGCATCCACCAATAAATAGTCCGGTTGCGGCGTAATTTTTTTTAAAGCGTCTTGCATGGCTAAAATATTTGCCTGATTGATTCCAATTTCATCAATTGTTTCATGACTGACAATACCAACCGACCAGGCTAGAGCCGATTTCACGATTCTTTCAAAAACTTCCTTGCGATCCGGACTGCGTAACAATTTTGAATCTTTAATTCCTTTGATTTTAACTTTTGGATCCAAAATCACAGCACCAGCCACAATCGGTCCGGCCCAAGCACCACGTCCGGCTTCGTCTAAACCAACCACAAAAGCAAAACCCTTTCGCTGCAATCTTTTTTCATTTCGTCGGTTTGGATAAAACATATTATTTTACAACTTGGGATAATTGGGGATAAAACTGGGCAAAACTTTTCAAAAACTGTGGCTAATTAGTTAATAACCTAAAATAATTATATAAATTTAGCCTATTTTTTCGAATTTGTCAATATTTTTCAATAAAATAAGCCAAAAAAAACAAAACCTTAAAAAATTTCAAGGTTTTGTTTATATAAACAGGTGATTAATTTATTTTTTACCAGGATATTGCTCTAAAGCTTTTTGCAAAACCACCATGGCTTCTTTGAGTTTTTGTGAATTTAAAACATAAGCAATTCTGACTTCGTTTTGACCTTGGTTTGGTGTGATATAAAATTCTGCCGTTGGTGTCAAAAGCAAAGTTTTTTTACCAAAGTTAAATTCCGTTAAAAGCCATTTGATAAAATTTTCCGAATTGTCCACCGGCAATTTCACAATCAGATAAAAAGCGCCTTGGGGAATTTGGCAAAATACGCCCGGCATTTTTTGCAAAGCCGCCACCACGACATCACGGCGCTTTTTGTATTCAGCGGTAATTTTTTTAGTATAAGGTTTTGAATTATTCAAAAGCGGCACCAAACCATATTGTTCCAAAGTCGGTACTGACAGCCGAATCATGGCAAATTTTAAAATTGACCAAATTATATCTTGATTAAAACTGGCAACACAACCGACTCTGGCACCGGGACATGAAAACCGTTTGGAAACGCTGTCAACAATAATAGCTAAATCTTTGGCAGATTCAAATTGTAATAAACTGCTTGGCTTTCCCAAAAAAACAATCTCGCGATAAGTTTCATCCGAGATAATAAATAGATTATGCTCTTTGGCAATTTTAATCACTCTTTCAATTTCTGGTTTGGTTAAAACATTGCCGGTTGGATTATTGGGATTGATAATTACAATTGCTTTGGTTTTTGAAGTAATTTTACTGACAATTTCAGCTTCCGTTGGCAAAGCAAAATTATTTTCCACTTTCAAAGTTACCGGCACCAAATTAATATCGGCCATTGCAGCAAAACCTTTATAGCTAGTATAAAGCGGCTCAAAAACAATCAGCTCATCGCCAACGTCAGCTACGGCCATCATGGCCAGCAAAATCGCTTCGGCGCCGCCAACGGTTGGAATAATATTTTCTGGTTTAATTTTTATACCAAAACTGCCATAATATTTCGCCCAACTGGCCGTATGCTCGGCAATCCCCGGTGACGGGGCATAACCCAAATTTGGTTTGTTGTATTTTTTAATATTTTGCAAAAGCTGTTTTGGCGGAATCAAATCCGGATCGCCGACATTAAGCTTAAAAATTTTTATTCCTTTTTTTTCCGCTTCATTAACCAATGGTAAAAACTTCCTAATCGGCGAAGCAATAATTTTTTGGGCTCGTTGAGAAACGGCTAAAGACATAAATTAGATAATTAGAGAATTAGGCACTAGGCTTTAGAAATTTAGGCTTGGCTTTTGTAAAAATTAACGCCTAAACCTAATTTCTGGCAGCTTAAATATTATAAACAATTTTTAAGCAAAAAGAAAGTAAAAACAAAAAACCCTTTCGGGCTTTTATAGCAAGATAAGTTTTCAGCAAGATAGGCAAGATAAGGGTACTTATCTCGCTTAAAACTTATCTTGCTTGCTTACTTACTTTTTTCTTTCCCAGTCCGGTAAAATCTTTTGCCCATCACAAAGGCAAAGATATTTATAAGCTTGCAAAGCGGCTTTGGCGCCTTCGCCGGCTGAAATGACAATTTGTTTATACAAACAATCAGTCACATCGCCACAAGCAAAAACTCCGGGTTCGGACGTATTGGAATCTTTATCGGTAATTATTTCACCGCGCTCGTTGATATTAACTAAATCTTTAATAAACTCCGTTTTGGCTTGATAACCAATTTCCACAAAAACCCCATCCACTAAAATTTCTTTGGTTGTGTCATCGCCATTGGTTTTAATCACCACTGATTTTACAAATTGTTCACCTTTGACTTCGGAAATTTGCGAACTCAAAACCATTTCAATTTTTGGTTCTTTTTTCAAACGCTCAACCACCAATTCCTCGCCGCGAAATTGATCACGCCGATGAACCAAATAAACTTTGGCGGCAAGCTTGGCTAAATATTCAGCTGCGTCCAAAGCGGCATTACCGCCGCCGACTACGGCAACCGTTTTATTTTTATAAAGCGGCCCATCACAGGTCGCGCAATAGGAAACGCCGCGGCCTTTGAACTTTTGTTCACCCGGCGCATCTAAATCTCGCGGCAGCAAACCAAAAGCCAAAACCAACGACCGGCCTTCATAAATTTCTTGATTGTCGGCTGTAACAATAAAATTTTTATCTTTTCGAATAACAGTTTTAACTTGGCCAAAACTAATTTCGGCGCCGAATTTTTTTGCCTGAGCGGCAAATTTTTCCATCAAAGCCGAGCCGTCGGTCAAATCAAAACCCGGGTAATTTTCCACATCATAAGTAATGGCCGCTTGACCGCCCAAATCTTTGGTCAAAACCAAAGTTTTCAACGTCCGACGAGACGCATAAAGACCAGCCGTTAAACCAGCTGGCCCCCCGCCAATAATAATGATATCGTAGACTGCTTTTGCCATTAGACAAATTTATCAAGTTTTTTGCTTAGAGTATTTATATCCTGGACACCCATCATTTGATCAATTGGTTTGCCATCTTTAAAAATCATTAAAGTCGGAATGCTCATAATTTGGAACCGAGAAGCTGATTGCGGCGCTTCGTCAACGTTGAGCTTGCCGATTTTTACATTTTTACCTTCGTAAAGCTTGGCCACTTCGTCTAAAATCGGCGATTGCATTTTGCATGGTCCGCACCAAGGCGCCCAAAAATCTACCAAAACCGGCACATTTGATTTAAGCACTTCCTGATCGAAATTTGCATCATTGAATGTAAGTTCTGCCATAAATTTTATTTTTGATTAATATATTTTTTAAAAGACAAAAGTATTATAACTCTTTAAAAAATAGTTGTCTAGGATAATTAAAAACCAATAAAAACCGACAAAAAATTCACCCTAAACCGAGCATAAACCAACAAAAATTTTACAATTAGTCAAAACTAAAATTTACGACTATACTTAAGATAAAGGAAAATAATTCTAAAATAACAATGATTAATAAAAATCTTAATTATGCAGTCATTGGTGCTTCGGCCAATCAGGAAAAGTACGGTTTTAAAGTTTTTAAGGACCTAAAAGAAGCTGGCTACAAAGTTATTCCGGTTAATCCGAGCCTCAAAGAACTTTTGGGCACAAAAGCTTACCCAATGTTAACTGTTGTTCCTGCCAAAATTGATGTGGCAATTTTTGTCGTACCGCCGGCAGTGACTGAAACAATTTTAGCTGAAGTAAAAAAACTCAATATTAAAAAAGTTTGGCTCCAACCAGGCAGCGAAAGTCAAAAAGCCATTGAATTTTGTGAACAAAACCAGATTGAGTGTATTCACGACGCCTGCATCATGATTGAAAGACAAAAATAATTACTGTATCTTATCTTTAAATAAATACTACCAGAAAAACTGGTAGTATTTATTATGACCTTAGTCTTAACTAGTTAGTCAATAAATTTAAATAATTTCACATTGACAAAGCCATCTAAATTTACTAACATATCAGCGAATCACAACGGTAGGCAAACCGAAAAGGATAAGGGAGGAAACACCACATGAAAAAGAAAAGAGTAGGATTTGGAATTATCGGCGCCGGAAACATCGGCCCAACGCACGCGGCGGCGATCAACGCATTGGGAAATGCCGAGCTGGCCGCTGTCGCCGACACCGACCACAAAAGAGCGACAACGCTGGCCGACCAGTACGGGGCAACCGCCTATGGCGACTATCGGGAGATGCTGGAAAATCCCAGAGTCCAAGCGGTCTGTCTCTGCGTTCCCAGCGGCCTGCGACTGCCGATTGGCAAAGTCTGCGCCAAGGCAGGCAAACACCTCTTGTGTGAAAAGCCGCTGGAAGTCAGTGGCCGACGCATTGACGAGCTGATCGCCGCAGCAGAAGCTGCCGGCATCAAACTCGGCTGCATCTTCCAGAGCCGCATGGCTCAAGGGCCGCAATGGCTCAGGCAAGCAGTTGTTCAAAACCGTTTCGGGAAACTCTTTCTGGCCAACGCCTACATCAAGTGGTTTCGCAGCCAGGATTACTACACGGGCACACCCTGGCGCGCAACTTGGCGACTCGACGGCGGCGGCGCCCTGATGAATCAGGGCATCCACACCATCGATTTGCTCCAGTGGTTGATGGGTCCGGTCAAAACCGTTTTTGGCCAAACCCAACTGGCCGCCCACCCAGGGATTGAGGCTGAAGATTTGGCAATCGCCAATCTCTCTTTCCAAAATGGCGCCTTTGGCACCATTGAAGCAAGCACCGCGATTTTGGCCAATCAGCCGACACGGCTGGAAATTCACGGTACAACCGGATCGGCGGTTTTGGCAGACAACCAGATTACGACTTGGAAATTCCAGGACGAACAGGAAATTGACAGAGCAATTTTGGAGTCAATCGGCCAGGAACCGGAACTCGGTTCGGGCTCGGCCGATCCGAAAGCCATCAAAGCTGAAGGTCATCGCCGCCAGATTGAGGATTTCGCCGCTGCAATTTTGAATGATCGGCAACCACTTATTGGCGGCCTCGAAGCACGCAAAGCCGTGGAGATCATTGAAGCGGTTTACCGCTCGGCCCGACTGCGTCGCGTCGTCAAAATGTAGTCCAAAAACGGGCTGGAGGAATTTATCGCGAGCTGAAAAGTAAAAAACTGATCAGCTCTTTTTTTATAAAAAAGAAGCGCTCACATTACTGTAAGCGCTTTGCAAAGATCAAAATCGAATCTGAAACCGAGCCAGGGCCCGATTTGGTTGCTTGCCTTCAACTGCGGTTTCGTAGTCAAGAGTAACTGACCAGCGGTCATTTTTACCCAAAAAACGAATACCGTTTGTCCAGGCAATGATGGTATCATCTGATGTTTGCCGCGTCACATTCTGATAAGTGACGTTGCCTTGTTTATCTTTGCCTTTTTGGAGCTCTTCGTACTCTTTGGGCAAATCCGCATTGCAGTCAATCATGGTGTGAGCTTCAAACCACGATACCGGTCTATAGGCAGGTTGAAAAAATCCCCCGAGTCGGTTGCTTGTCTTTTGACTGTCGTAGTCGGAATAGAAAATCCCGCCGCGCAGAGTCAATGGTTTGATTGGCTGCCATTGGCCATCCAAACCAAACCGATTAACCGTCTTGGTGAGTTGAACCGCGCCGCCCAGATATCCGACCTCGCGTTCGAAATCCCAAAACGCCCGCTTGATCCGGCCGGAAAACTCGAGATTCTCGAACCGTCCGGGATTGTCGAATGGCAATGACGTATCGCCGGTGACATCGGCTACTACCGACCATAGTTCGTTTTTCCAACGAAGCTGCAAACCAGTGCCATACTGACCAAACGGCAAGCTTTTGGGAAAAAGCACCGTATTGCTTGTCGGCGGACCGGGAAAGCCTTCACCGTTGCCGTTGCCAACCGAAGTCAGCAACCAGCCAAATCGCAATTCGAGCGTGTCAGTCAGCTCAACTTTGCCATAAAGCTCACGCAGCCAGTTGCCTTCCGGTTCCTGTAGATCGGCAAAGTTTAGGACAAAACCCAATCCGAGCCGCTGGCCGTCAAGATTGCCCAACAACCGCAAGTTGGTCCACTGAACCTCATCGGGCTGGGCATTTTCGATAAACGCACCTTGGGCAAATCCCCAGAGCCGAAGCGTCAGCTTGTCACCGACTTGGATCGGAGCGATCAGCTTGGCCGGATCCTTATTTTCAGCCAGTGGTTTTGCCCAGGCCGACGACATCAGCACCACCACAATCGTAACAACTATTGTATACTTCATCTCACCATTTCTCCTTTCTGCTACACATCGACGTAATAAACCAATATAGGTGGGGAAAATGCTTTACCAGCCAAACCCGACCCAGAAGTTCCACTTTCGGGATGATCCGTACAACTTTCGCCTGATAACGTAAATCTACTGCATTGATCTGGTCGCAGCAGCCTTGCGCAAGGCGCCTAGACTTGAAAGCCGCCACCCTGCCTCCAGGCTGATCGTCAAACCTTTCAACCCAGACCTTATACCTCTGCCCACGATCTGTAGCTGAAGCGCCATCAAACTGCATGTTACGGACCCTATCTTGACTAGGCATCATACCTCTCCTTAAGTTTTCAAGGTTCTTCGTCTTGTACCCGCATCCTTTTTCAGTTTACCTTATGGTAAACAGATTAATTTAGCAGATTATGATAGAACTGTCAATCTGTTGACGAAAACCGACAACTACGCTAGACTGAAAGCATAACTTAGAATTCTCCCCCTTTGTCATTCTGAGGGAGTCCTAGTCTAACCAAAACGACCGAAGAATCTCGCGTGCATAGAGATTCTTCGCGCTAGATTTTACTTGAAGCTTAGAATGACACAATATTATTTATAAAACCATGCTTTCTGACATTCTCAAAAATTTAAATCTATCCGAAACCACCAGCCGGGTTTATTTGCAATTACTAGAAACTCAGACTGCTTCGGCCAGACAGCTGGCAGAAAATTTGAATATTCCCCGACCTTCGGTTTATGATAATTTAAAAATTCTAATTAAACTTGGTTTAGTAGCTGAACAAAACAAGGATAATAAAAAAATATTTCAAATCACTGATGTAAAAAATATTTCTCATTTGGTAAAAAGTAAAATTGAAAATTTACAAGCTCAAGAGCAGGAATTAAAAAATATTATTCCCACAATTTCCAAACAGCTTAATTTTTTAGAACCAAAAATAAAATTTTTCAATGGCCAAGAAGGGGTCAGAAAAGCAGTCAATGACATTCTATGGTATGAAAATATTACCACTCTTTGTATTTGGCCAATATCGGAAATGATTGACGTTTTAGGTGTGGATTGGCTAGCCGAGCATAATAAAAAACGAGTTCGCAAAAAAATATATTTGCGAACGATTTGGCCCCCGGATAAAGCCGTAAAATTCAAACAATATCCTTTTTTAGGCGTCAGTAAAAAATTTTATCGCGAGATTCGTTTAGCGCCAAAAGGGATGAGTTGGAATATGGGTTTATGGGCTTATGCTGACAAAGTCGCTTTTATTTCTTCTCGAAAAGAAAGCTTTGGTTTTACCGTCACCAGTCGCGACTTTACCGAATTAATCAAGTCTCAATTTGAAATGGTTTGGCCACTTTGCAAAAAAATAAAAGTCAATCCAAAAGACACTGAATCATTTTTAAAAACAATTTAGTCTAAAAAAAATCACTTCAAACTTAGACAAAGTGATTTTTTGTTTCTTGTGAAACTTAAATTAAAAAAAAGCAGGTTGTGGAAAACCTGCGTTAAAACTCATACTTCGACGTTACTCCTGCCAATTCAGGGCCGCCAAAACTTCCGCCAAATTGACCCCCTTTGTTTGGCAAGCCTTCTCCAGCGACTCGTGAATGGAACACCCTTCCAGTTCAAATCGACGAGTAAGGATTTCATGAGCTTGATTATGCGACTCAATTATGTCGCTTACAACACTAGCGCCGGTGAACTCTTTTTCTGCCATGGGACTATCCTCCGTGTAGGTTGCCGATATTTACCCTGAGATTAGATCATTATTAAAAAGTTGTCAAATAAGCAAAAAAATACCGCGATTCGTGAAAACGATTCGCGGTTTTGCGATAAACAAAGAACTGCTTGGCTACGGCAGCGTCGCAATCAACGCTTCGTAAAGCTCTCGCGGAACTTGGCGGGTTTTCCCACCGCCGGCCAGTGCCAGATCAACCGGTACGGGTTTCTCCCCCTGCCAGGAGATGAGCTTGCCAAAAACCCCGTGCAAGGCAGAGGTAAAAGCGGTTTGCCCAAGCTGCAGGCACATTGCCACGTCAAATGCCGAGGGCGGCCCGCCGCGCTGGGCATGGCCAAGCACAACCGGCCGAGCGCCAAGCTTGATTCGCTCAACGATTTCATCGGCAATGACTTTGGCCCAACCTTTTTCGCGCAAAGCAATCTGGGCATGGCCAAAGTTGTCAGCGCCGCCGCTTTCAGAGATGTGACCGGCCAAATCGTCCATGTTCAGTTCCTCAGCTACGGCGATGATGCAATAGCCAAATTGCTTATAAATACGCGCGACGTTTTGGCAGATGTCTTCAATCGTCCGCGGAAATTCCGGGACCAAGATCATGTGCGCGCCGCCGGCAATACCACCATAAAGCGGCAGCCAACCGGCTTTTCGGCCCATCACTTCAACAACGGCGACATAGTGAGTAGAGGCGAAATCCTCATGTAGTCCGGCAATCGCCCGACCAACCCAGTTGGCCGCGGTATCCAGGCCATAGGTGCGCTCCGTGCCACAGACGTCGCCGTCAATGGTTTTGGGCGTACAAATGACCGGGATTTGATGCTCCTGCCAAAGCCGCTCGGCCACGCTGATCGTGTCTTCACCGCCATTGGCAATCAGGGCATCCAGTCCCATTTCCCGAATCAGTCCCGCACCTTCGGCGATTTTGTCAACGGTTTGTTTACCCACTTTGACTTTAGCCAAATTGGTGCGGCTGGTTCCCAGAATGGTTCCGCCTCGGATTTGGATGCCTTCGATGGCAGTGTAATCCAGCTCCATTGTCCGGCCGTCCAAAACACCTTTCCAACCGTCTCGAATGCCAAGAACCTCCCAGCCGGCATCGAGTGCTGCTTTGGCCGCGCCGTAGATTACGGCATTAAAGCCGGGCGCAGGACCGCCACCTGTCAAAATCGCTAACCGTTTCTTTCTGATACTCATGCTACTGATCCTCTCTCTTCTAATGGTACATTTTGCGGTTTGTTTGTGGGATTATCGGGAACATTCCCGATTTTATATCTTATATATCCACAGTTGTAATGTCAAATATTTTTTTATAATTTTTATTTAAATAATCTTTAAAAAAGCCAATAAAATCACTAATTGTATGTTTAGCAATTTCTGCTAAAATACTAATGACATCTGCACCATTTTTCCCAGTCTTTGAGACGGTCGAGATAAAGATTGCAGATGCTTAGATCTTCCTCCAAAAAGCCGTCGGAATACCTGCTGTACCCCTGGGAAATCTTACGCTACCCCTTATGTAGCCATTGGATTGCTTACGTGCGGGAGCCGGTCGAAACCGAGTTTCACAATCCATTGGCGAGCGGGTCATAAGGAAAACCGCAGGCGAGCCCTGGACTATGCCTTTTGGCAGTACGTTACAGCTCGTGGACAAGCTAATCTGTCCTTAGCAAAATGCTTTGGTGGTTTGCCAGGACACACTCTGGCGATAAATCAAAGCAGATTAGCACCGGCAGCCCTCTCTGAGTCGCTGCCTTTTTTTATATAATTAAACTTTCTGATATAATTAAATTGTTAATTATTTAAAAAATAGAACATGCCTTCAATTAATTTTTTCCGATTTATCAAAGATTACAGTTTTAAAAATCAACCGCTTTATCTGGTCTGTCTCATGATGCTTTTCTGGTCAATTTTTGACGGCATAATGTCATACGTTTCACCTTTAATTATTACTTCCGATGGTTTATCTAAAACCATGATGGGTATAATTATTGGTACTTCGTCGATTTCTGGGGCAATTTTTGACTTTTTGGTCTGCCGGATCTTTAAAAATACCTATTATAAACGGTTTTTTATGTTTATGTTTGCAGTTTGCTTGGTTTATCCGCTCATTCTTTTTCATGCCAAAACCATATTTATTTATCTGATTGCCATGTCTTTATGGGGTATTTATTATGATTTTAAAAATATTGGCAATTTTGATTATATTAGTCGCTACACCGGTAAAGATGCCCATTCCCAAAGTTTTGGCCTACTTCAATTTTTTATCTCAATCGGCTATTTGATTGCGCCAATCATGGTCGGTTTTATTTTGGTGGAAAATGTGACTTGGAAACCATTTGCCCTGGCTTACATTTTTCTCATTGTTTCAATCACTTTCTTTCTGGTTTTAATTTTAATTAATAAAAAAAATGGCATCAAAGAAATAAAATCAGAATGCCATACCAGCGAAAATGCTTGGTCGGAAATGATTTTGTGGGGCCGGATTGGTAAAATTCTCTTTCCAGTCTTGATTTTAATGTTATTCCTTAATATCTTAGACTCGTTTTTTTGGACCATTGGTCCATTATTAGCGGAAAGCTTGGCTGAAATCCACCAATTTGCCGGCTTTTTTATGACCGCCTACTCTTTACCGGCTCTTTTGGTTGGTTGGACAATCGGCCGAATCACCGGTAAATTTGGCAAAAAAAGAACTGCTTTTTTAAGTTTAATTGTCGGTTCATTTTTTCTTTCCTTAATTTACTTTATTCAGAATCCGGTATTTGTCATATTAGATATTTTTGTTTCCTCAATTTTTACCGCTATGGCTTGGCCGGCAATCAATGGCGCTTTTGCCGATTATATCAGCGAAACCCTAGTTTATGAAAAAGAAATTGAAGGAATTGAGGATTTTTACTGCAATTTAGGCTATGTCATTGGTCCAATGACGGCTGGGTTTATTGCTGACATGCTTGGTAATTCCGGTGCATTTTCATTAATTGGGGTTTGTGGCATGATTATCGGCCTGTCCCTTTTGATCTTTGCCCCAAAAAAGATCAATTTAAAGAGGGAATTAAAAAACGCCCAAGTTCAAAATATCTCATAGATCACTGCGTTAAAAACTCAATCTAAACATAACAAAAAAGAATGTTCCTTGCGAAACATTCTTTTTTGGTGGACCCTAAGGGAGTTGAACCCTTGACCTCCTCCATGCCATGGAGGCGCTCTAGCCAACTGAGCTAAGGGCCCCTCACTTGAAAAGAATTAACTAGTTTCTAATCCTTTTCTTTAGATGACCCAATCAACACAATGAATCTATTATATACTCGAAATTTATACTTGTCAAAAGATCCAAAATTTTTATCTAAATTTACAAAATTATAGGGAAAGGGACCGAAAACCTGACCTCCTCTTGCGACTTTCCCAAGAGGTCAAATTCCGGTCCCTGTAGACAGAAGCGCTGATGTACGCGGAGGGCGTACCCGTTCGACTCCCGCAGAGAGTCGTGGTAAGTGAAACACAGCGCTTCTTGCCCCGCACAAGCTGGAAAGGCAGATAACCAGCCTATGGGTAAAAAAACAGGTTTTGCCAGTCACCTAACGGCAACGGCTAGACCTGACACCATCAAAAAGAGCAGTCTACATACTATGATAATTTTTAATTCTTGTCAAGAGTAAATATGTTGATAACTAAAGAAATTGTATTTTACGACGCCAGTATATGGCTTAAATTAGCTAATTATCTAGTTATGTTTTATTAATATAGTTTAATCTCAAAATTTGTTTATATTTATAGCCAATATTCAATATATTGCAGATAACTTATAAAAAAAATTCAGAATTATTGTTATATTTTAGCTAAAATATAGTGTCGTAAAATAATTATTCTAAAACAAAAAAGACCATCTTTATCTAAAGTGATCTCTTTTCTTTGTTTTTTGATTGACTGAATTTGTCTAATTTTACCTATTATTACCTATGGACTGTGGGAGAGTCGAACTCCCGACCTCCGCAATGCGAATGCGGCGCTCTAGCCAACTGAGCTAACAGCCCATGGGTAATAGTAGGTAAGCGGTTTATTATTTTAGATTAGTCTGGTTACCATCATTAATGCCCCTCACCTGGAATCGAACCAGGATCTAAGGCTTAGGCCCCGCCATTTGCCCTCACCTGGAATCGAACCAGGATCTAAGGCTTAGGAGTCCCTTATTCTATCCGTTGAACTATGAGGGCATATGGCGGGGTAAAAGTCCCTTGCTTGTCCCGCCTAAAGCTTTAAACTTAACCTGCTTTTAGGGATTGTAAGCCGAAGGCGTTTTAATAAATAAACTAAGGATTTATTAAATTTTTTAAAGCTTTGGGTGGGATTCTATCCGTAAAACTATGAGGGCAAATGGCGGGGTAAAAGTCCCTTGTTTATCCCGCCTATGGCCTAAACTTGATCTGTCAATCTTTAAAACAATTTACTCTAAAACATGGTAACAAGCATAAATATAGCAACCTTTATAAAAAAAATCAATGTTACAAACACTTTATCCTCCTTTTGTCCTCTTGACCTTTTAGCTAAATTAACGTATTTTTTATAAGCAACTGCAAAAACAAAAATAAAATTTTTAGAAAATCTATGGTAGACAAAATTCTAGGAATACTAGAAAAGTATACCGGCAAACCTAGCGCTAAAGGCAATGTCGATTTTTTAAAATTCAAAAATATCATCAATAAAGACAAAACGATATATTTGCCCCAAGGCAGCGAGGTTGGAATTTTACTTTTGCACGGCTTTACCAGCACACCCTTTGAATTTTGTGATCTAGCCAAATATTTGTCCGAAAAAGGTTTGACTGTCTACGCGCCAAAAATTGCCGGCCATGGTACCACGCCTTCGGATCTGGCAAAAACCACTATCGCTGAATGGCAAAAATCAGCCGAGGAAGCATTTTCTTTTTTAGAAAGTCAAACTAAAAAAATATTTGTTATTGGCAGTTCGTTTGGCGGTAACTTAGCGATTCATCTGGCCGAAAAATTTGAAAGCAACCTAGCGGGTTTTGTTTCAATCGGCACGCCAATCCAAATACGTTGGCAACGCTTGGCCAAAATTCGGCTTTACACTTACGGCCTACTAATTAAAAATTATAAAAAGCGCGGCAATAATTACAAATTCAGCTACACCGAACAAGCAGAAGTGGTTTATCCGGTTATTCCCACCGCCAGTTTAAAAAAACTTTTTTCTTTAATAAAAAATTTCACTATCCCGTCGCTAAAAAAAATCACCGCGCCGGCCTTAATTATTCATTCAAATTCCGACGCCGTGGTCCACCCCAAATCCGCTCAGTATTTACATGAAAAACTAGGCTCAGAAAATAAAAGAATTCTATGGATTGATGGCTGCGGCCATTCAATCGCTTTGGACGAAAAACGCTGGTTAATCTACAAAGCCATTTACCGTTTCATTTGTGACATTGAATAAATCCGCTTTTGCGGCTTACCTATCGCCCTCGGACGATGGGTAGGCCCAAGAAGCGGATTTTGTTTTAATGCTTGTGAGACTCGAGCTTTAAGTATATAATTTTATTATTATTAATTTTAAAACCTACCTGATTTTATTGGCTAAAATTTATGCTAACCATCCCTCAAAAATTTAAAGAAACCGCCAAAAAATTTCCCAAACGGCCGGCCTTGAAATTCAAATATCATGACGCCTACATTGAAATGACTTTTGCCGAACTGGAAAAAAGAATAAATACTTTGACCAAAGGACTTTTGGAGCTTGGCATCAGTAAAGGGGATAGAGTGGCGATTTTAAGTGAGAACCGCTCCGAATGGGTCAGAATGGATTTGGCAATAATGACTTTAGGCGCCATTGTCGTGCCGGTTCATACCACTTTATCGCCAAAAATTATTCAACATATTTTAAGCGATTCGGAAAGCACGGCAATTTTAGTTTCCAATCAGGAACAATTCAATAAATTACTTTTGGTTATCAAGGATTTACCGCTTTTGAAAACTATAATTTTTATTGATTTGGATCAGCCCCAAAATCACAAAGATTTGAATAAAAAAATAATTAGCCTGGAAAACTTGATGGAATTGGGCAAAAAATCCGAGCGTAAAATCAGCCCTGAAGTTAATCCCACTGACATTGCCAGTATCATTTATACTTCCGGCACCACCGCTTTACCCAAAGGTGTCATGCTGACGCATCGTAATTTTTTATTTGATGCCGAAGCGGCCGTCACAGCCGTACCGGTTGATGAGCACGATGTTTTACTTTCTTTTTTACCGCTCTCACATGTTTTGGAAAGAACCATCGGCTATTATGCGCCTTTCATTTGCCGCGGCGCTTGTTTGGCTTATGCGGAAAGCGTTAAAACTTTAAAGTTAAATTTAAAAGAAGTTAAGCCAACTATTTTGGTTTCCGTGCCTAGAATTTTTGAACGCGTTCATGATGGCATTTGGGAAAAAGTAAAATCGGGCGGCAAATTAAAATACAAAATATTTGTTTGGGCGCTAAAACAAAACCCAAAAACTTTTTCTCATTGGCTGGCCGATAAATTGGTTTTTAAAAAAATCAGAGGCAACTTTGGCGGTAAACTAAGATTTGCAATTTCCGGTGGCGCGACTTTAAATCATAAACTGGGCCGATTTTTTGCCCGAATGGGCATAACGATTTTAGAAGGCTACGGCCTGACTGAAACCGCGCCGGTAATTTCGGTCAACCGGCAAGATAATATTAAATTTGGTACGGTCGGCCAACAGCTGCCGGGGGTGGAAATAAAAATCGCTTCAGACAAAGAAATTTTGGTCAAAGGGCCAAACATTATGGCTGGCTATTATAAAAATGAAATCCTAACCAAAGAAATGATTGATTCTGACGGCTGGCTGCATACCGGTGATTTGGGCTTTATGAATAGCGAAGGTTTTTTAATGATTATTGGCCGCAAAAAAGAAATGATTTCTCTTTCTAATGGCAAAATCGCCTGGCCCGAACAGCTGGAAGTAATTTTAAATGATGACCACCTGATTACTCAATCAATGGTTTATGGCAATGGTAAAGGCCATTTGGTGGCCTTATTAATTCCGGACTGGCAAGAAATTACCAACAGTTTAACTGAGCTTGGTATGACCAGTAAAGAACCCGATCAACTGATTAATGACCCAAAATTAACCGCTTTATTCAAAGACCGAATTGAAAAAATTAATCAGCAGCTAGCCGATTGGGAAAAAATCAGAAAATTTAAAATTATCGCCGCTGAATTTTCCCAGGAAAAAGACGAGCTGACTCCTACCCTGAAATTAAGACGAAAAATAATTGAAGAGCATTACCAAAAAGAACTGGAAAAAATGTATTTAAGCTAAATTAAGTTTAAAAAACCGCCTTGACTAAAGCGGTTTTTTGATATTGCCAAATTTTTTATAATGTTTTATATTGAAAAAGACACGTGCGAATTGGCAACCGGCCAAACCTATGACAGCTAGGAAAGTTGGACAAATTTGCGGTGCAGTAATGTACCAGGGGAAGATGTCCAAACCGACTTAAGCTGCCAGGCTGACTGGTACCAACGCACTCTCACGCAGAGAACCTACACGGAGGACAGACCATGCACGACAAACCCGACGCCGCGACCCGCGGCACCCCGACGACCGGCTTCGCCGGCGAAGAAGAGAACGCCGTATTCGCAAAGAACGCGAAGGCACACCAGGAGCAGCAGAACGGCTGAAGACGCGCAACCTTCAAAAGGGAAGGAGGACGGCTACATATGATTGTGTGAAGCTTGCCGCCTAGGCTTTGCCTAGCGGCCCGATCTACCGGCTTTGCCGGCTATCCACCCATCCATCTTATCCGGACCAATCGGCCCGAACAAACCAAACCATTCTTCTTGTCTTGAAACCAAACTCAACCCCTCACGGAGGACTATTTGTTCCCTGAACACCCTCTACCGGCCTTCCCCTCGGTAGACTTTTTTTATCTTTTTGGCCTATTTTACCAGCCAAAACCCGGCTTGTCTTTTTTTAAAAAAGATTCTACAATTATAGAGACGGCTGTTACTTAGTGACGGCGTCCAACTTTATGGTTATTCCCCGTAAAAAAATTATCTTATTTATTTGCCACCAGTCAGCCTCTTTGCGGCCGCAGGATTGGCAAGAACCAATGGCCGATCTCAATATCATTGCTGACGTTGAGCCGGTTTTATTATTCACGCAACCTTCAGCAGACCTTACACCACAAACTTGGTTTAGGCTTGCCAAAGAAATTTACCAGCGCTTAAACAAAGCCGAGGGTTTTATCGTTTTGCATGGCATCGACAATATTTTATACACCAGCTCGGCCGTTTCTTTTTTACTGCAAAATTTAAACAAGTCAATAATTTTTGCCGGTGTTAAATCAGACCAACCCGATAGCCGAAAAATTGAAATCCGCGCCAATTTAATTAATGCCTGCCAAACCGCCACTTACAAATTGCCGGAAGTTTGTTTGATGTTTGGTAATCGCTTAATCCGAGCCAGCCAATCTGTCGAATCAAATGATGCCTCATTAAACGCTTTTAACGCGCCGCTAAGCGGCACTTTGGGTCGGATTGATTTTAGCGTTAGAATTTACGACAAAGCCGTTTTCAATCCCAAAGGTAAACCAAAACTTTTTGACAGTCTCAATGAAAAAATTCAAACTATTACTCTTTCACCGTTGATTGATTATAAAAATTTAGCCAGCCAAATCGCTGACAAAGAGGGGATTGTTGTCAACGCCAATTCGTATCGTAATTTACCGACTGAATTAATTAATTTTTTAAGCAAAAAAGCCGCTGATTTACCGGTGGTGATTTGGAATCAATCTTTCAAAGACCCGCTATTTTTACCAAAAAATATTATTACTATCCAAAACATGACCTGGCCGACAACTGTCACTAAATTTATGTGGGCAACCGGCGTGGCTAAAAATCCAAAAGCGGTCAAAGAGTTAATGGCAAAAAATATCGCCGGAGAAATAATTAGTTAGCCTATGCGAGTTTATTTTACCGCCGACAATCAAGCCGAAGAGAGGCTGCAAAAAACTTTTTCTCAAATCATTGATACGCTTAATGATTCGGGCGTTTTGGTAATGAGCAATTTGGCTAATCGCAATTTGGTCGGCTGGCCGACTCAGGATTTGGAAAAAATCGAGCAAAGCGGCGAGAGTATGATTGAAAAAATGGATGCTTTAATTATTGAAGGTACGCGGCCACTGGCCGAAAGCGGCTATTTGATTGCCATTGCTTTGGCGCATCATAAACCGATTCTTTATCTTTGCCTAAAAGATAAAATAATTAATCAAAATTTAATCCACCTTAAAAAAGACCATCAGGCCGCCAAACTTTTGAATTTGGAATATTACACCGTTAAAAATTTAAATGAAATCTTGGTCGAATTTTTACGCAAAATTGAAACCGGCGAAGGCAAAGAAACACCAAATATCAAATTCACTTTACGAATCACTTCGCGAATTGAACGTTATTTGCAATGGAAAACTCACAATACCAGGTTGACTAAGGCTGATTTTTTGCGAGAGCTAATTGAAGGATTAATCGATAAAGATAAAGATTACCAAAATTTTGCCGATAAAGAGTAGAATAAAAAAGTAGAGACACAAAATTGCGCGTCTCTACTTTTTTATTTAAAAATTTTATAATTCAGCGCTACTGTCTTTAGCCACCCTAAAGACTTCTTCCACACTGGTAATGCCGTCTCTGGCTTTAAGCAAACCATCCTGAATCATGGTAATCATACCGTGCTTAATACCAATTGCCCGCATATCATATTCGGAAACCTGGCCGGTTAAAATTAATTTTTCCACTTCTTTATTCATGGTCATAATTTCAAAAATACCAATTCGACCCTTATAGCCAAGTCCCTGACATTGTTCACAACCTTTGCCTTTGTAAAATTTCAATTTTTTTAATTCTTCCGGTGGCACTTTAAAACCGGAAACTTCCGGGATTTCTGATAAAATTTGCATCACCCGCGATAAAGTTTTATTATCTAGCTCGACTTCTTGTTTACATGCTTGGCAAACTTTTCTAACCAACCGCTGACCAATCATGGCGTTAATTGCCGGCGCCAATAAAAACGGTTTAACCTGCATTGACAGTAAACGGGGGATGGTACCCGCCGCATCGTTGGTATGCAAAGTCGTAATCACCAAATGACCGGTCAAAGCGGCATTAATCGCAATTTCTGCCGTTTCCAGGTCACGAACCTCACCAACCATAACAATGTCGGGATCTTGCCGCAAAATCGACCTTAAACCATTGGCAAAAGTATAATTTTTGCTATGTTCAACCTGACTTTGATTAATACCGGCCAATTTATATTCGATTGGATCTTCAATGGTAATAATTTTAGTACCGGAATTATTTAATTTATTCAAAACCGCGTACAAAGTCGTGGTTTTACCAGAACCGGTCGGCCCGGTTGTAACCACCATACCGTTTGGTTTTTCAATTTCAATTTTTAAAGCTTCAAAAGATTTACCGCGCAACCCCAAATCCTCAAACGCCACACCAACGGCCGAAGACATTAATAACCGCATAACCACGCTTTCGCCGTAAGCGGTTGGCAGACAGGAAACACGAACATCAATTTTTTCATTGGTCAAAAAAATCGTAAAGCGACCATCTTGCGGCCGGTCTTCAATATTAATTTTTAATTTGGCAACCAATTTAATTCTGGCTGCCACCTGCGACCAAACTTTCATATCCAAATTAGCGGCGTCTTGCAAAATGCCATCAACTCGAAAACGGACTTTAATGTTTTTTTCTTCCGCTTCAATGTGAATATCGGAAGATCGGGATTTAATGGCGGCGGCAATAATCAAAGTCAGCATTTCTGTAATGGAAACTTCTTTGAGCCGATTATCCAAATCTTTTAAAGTTAAAATTTCTTTTTCGTATTTATTGATTTCGTCTTCGGTAATTTCAACACCACTGATAAATTTTCTGATTTTAGGAATGGTTCGATAAAGCTGAAAAGCAAAATCAAAACTATTTTGCGAAATCAAATAAACTTGAACTTCGGCCCGATAATCTTTGGCAATTTTTTTAATCACCGGTTCAAGCTTTGGATCATTAGGCACGATTGCGCCAATTCGAACATCATTTGGTCCGACAAAAAAACAAATCGCTTGCAGCGCTTTGGCTTCTTCTTCGCTTAAAACGCCAATAGTTTCAGCACTGATCGGAAAACCTTTCAAATCAATGTACTGCATACCGCTCATTGAGGCAGTCACTTGGGCCTCACGTTCCTTTTCTTTTACACTGATATTTTTGATTTTATCAACAAACTTTTCCTCGGTTTCCTGACTGGCAATCTTTGGCCTTTGGCTGGATAAAATTCCTTTAATTATTTCGTCATCATTTGGCATAGTTTTGGTTTACTTTCTCTTTAATTATAATTTTTTTTGGCATAACTTACAAGCAATAGAAAAAGCCGGTCGCCAAAGGCGACCGGCTGAAAAAGTAATGAGAAGAATTTAAAGCATCTTTTTTTGAAAAATTCTAGCAATAAAACTGCGAATTGCCAATTTTTTATTGGAGGCTAGCTCAAAAATTATTGCCCAAACCGACCAATGAAATATCACCAATAAAATCTGAATCAGCAAAAAAGTGACTAAAAGCAACAAAAAGATAAAAACCAAGCCAAAGTAAAAAGCGGCATAAAGTTTGACTGCAAAGAAAAACAACCAGGATAAAAGATAAACCGAAATAGCATTGACCGCCAAATTAATCGCAAACAAAACCACGGCAATTTCCAAACCCAATAACCAATTTTGAAAAAAAAGCTTGATCGACTGGTTGATGGTTTCTTTGAATGACCAATCTTTCAAAACCGCACCACAAACCGCAAATTTAACCACAAAAGATAAAATTAATAAAAAAGCAAAAGCCAAACCAACGGCTAAAGTTTCAAAAATAAAAGTCAGAATAATCGATATGGAATTGGTTGGGCTTAAAATCCCAAAAAAACTGATGACAAACAGCAATGTCCAAACGACTGCCTGACCTAATAAATTTAAAAATAAAACCTTCCAAAATTTTGTTAAACCCAAATCAAAGCTTTCGCGCCAATTAAGGGATTTACTTTTACTAATACTGATTGCTTGACCGATCAAAGCCGACTGAGAAATAATTGAAAACCATAAAACTAAAACCGTAATACCAATCGCAGCTAAAGCAAACAAAATAATCACAAACAAATAGAACGGATTGGTTGATAAAATTTTAGTAAAGCCGTGAAAACCGGCGACAGTAAACAAGCCACCTTCGACCAGACCTTGCCAGAAAGAAACAATAATACCTTGGCCGCCAAAACCATAACCACTCATAATCAGTTCTAAGCCGCCGGCGCTGCCTAAAAGGGCGGTAAAAAGGCCAAAAAGCCAAAGACCCGGATTTTGCCAAGCAATTTTAAAAGCTTGCTTGAAAACTTGCCAATAGGTATACATATTTTTATGTTAACTTTTTTAAGCTGTTTTGGTTGGTTCTTTTTTGGTAAAAATCGCTTCAAACTCTTCCCGTTCTAAAGTCTCTTTCGCTAAAAGGGCCTGGGCGATTTCTTCCAATTTTGACCTTTCGGTTTTAATGGTATCTTTAGCCAATTTAGACGCCTCACTGATAAATTTGGTAATTTCGCCATCAATCATTTCGGCAATTTTTTCACTATAATCGCGCTGCTCGGTAATTTCCCGGCCTAAAAATATCAATTCTTCTCTTTTGCCAAAAGTTCTCGGACCCAAAGCATCACTCATACCAAATTCCATAATCAACCGACGAGCCAGTTTTGTAGCTTCTTTCAAATCATTGGAAGCACCAGTTGAAGTATCGCCAAAAATTTCTTTTTCCGTAATGAATCCGGCCAAAAGCACCGCCAACTCATCGGTAAACTCTTTTTTGGTTTGGAAATATTTGTCAGCCGTTGGCATTTTTAGAGTATAACCGGCAGCGCGGCCGCGGGAAACAATTGAAACTTTTTGAACCGGATCCGAACCCGGTAGCTGATGAGCCACCAAAGCATGGCCGGCTTCATGATAAGCGGTAATTTTTTTCTCGGTTTCAGAAAGTAAATGACTTTTTCTTTCCGGACCCAAAATCACTTTTTCAATACTTTCCAAAACATCGGCTAATTCAACTTTAGTTTTATTTCTTCTGGCCGCCAAAATTGCCGCTTCATTTAATAAATTGTTTAAATCAGCGCCGGTAAAACCAGGTGTGCGTTCGGCCACTCTTCGTAAATTGACATCTTTAGCTAATGGTTTTTTTCTGGCGTGAACTTGCAAAATCGCTTCTCGATCGTCAATGTTTGGTGCATCCAAAACCACTCGGCGATCAAACCGGCCCGGCCGCAACAAAGCTAAATCCAAAATATCCGGCCGATTGGTAGCGGCAATAATAATAACATTGGTGGTAGCGTCAAAACCGTCCATTTCAACCAAGATTTGATTTAAAGTCTGCTCGCGTTCGTCGTTAGATCCGCCTAAACCGGCTCCCCGCTGACGACCAACCGCGTCCAGCTCATCAATAAAAATTATACAAGGTGAATTTTTTTTCGCTTTACGAAATAAATCGCGAACACGAGAAGCGCCGACACCAACAAACATTTCGACAAATTCCGAACCGGAAATACTAAAAAATGGCACATTAGCTTCGCCGGCAACGGCTCTGGCTAATAAAGTTTTTCCCGTACCTGGCGGCCCAACCAATAAAACCCCTTTAGGAATTCGTGCGCCTAAATTTAAAAACTTTTTGGGATTTTTCAAAAATTCAACAATCTCAGTTAATTCTTCTTTAGCTTCTCTTACGCCGGCTACATCCAAAAAAGTAATTTTATTTTTTTGATCCTGCGGTGCGACTTCACGAGCTTTGCTCTGACCAAAAGTCATGGCTTTGCTGTTGGCTCCCTGGACTTGGCGCATCATGAAATAAATAAATCCGGCGACCAAAATGAAGGGGATTAAAAACGGCAATAAAGTGGTCAACCAAAATTCCAAACTGGAATCTTGCTCGACGCTGACTTTGACTTGCTTTAATTTTTCCGTATCAACACTGTAATCTTTTAGCAAAGCGCCAAGAGACTCGGTCGGTTCTTTTTGGACTTCGGCGGTTGAATTATCAGTCAAGCCTAAAATAATTTTATTATCAACCACCTTCATGGTTTTGACCTGACCTTGATTAATTTTTTCCACCATCGTGGTGATATCGAGCGTGGTTTTTTGGCTTTCCGGGTTTAAATAGACGCTAAAAAGACTGGCAACCACCAGAAAAACCAGAAATATGACTAGGAAATTTTTGGTTAAATTTTTCATAGATTAAATTTAAAGCTAAAACGGGTAAATCTTTTATTATTATACCCGTTTTAGACTATCTTATCAAGTAAATTTTTACTAATTATTCCAAGAATTTTGGAACTTATTTTTCAACTACTTCAGACTCGGCTGGCAAAGTATTTTCCGCCACGCGAGGGGTTTTTTCTTTCAAAGCCTTAACGCTTAAACCCAAGCGATGATTGTTTGGTTCTAAGGATAAAACTTTAAAATCCAAAACGTCACCTGGTTTGGCAATTTCTCTAGGATCAGTCAGCGGTTTATCGGATAATTCCGAAATGTGGGCTAAACCGTGAATATCCGGATCCAGTTCGACAAACAAGCCAAAAGGATTAACTTTCAAAACGGTGCCTTTGACAGTTTGACCGACTTTATATTTTTCGCCAACGCTCTTCCACGGATCGTCTTTGAGTTTTTTCATGGAAAGGAAAATCTTTGAACCTTCGACGTTGATAATTTCAGCTTTGATGATATCGCCAACTTTGACAAAATCAGCCGGATCGTCAATTCTTTGCCAAGCCAGCTCGGAAATGTGAACCAGGCCTTCAAGCTTGTCAGCACCGAATTCAACAAAAACGCCAAAATCGGTAACCGCGGTGACTTTACCTTCAACTACGTCGCCGACTTTATAGCTGGCAATCACTTCTTTTTGCTTTTCTTCCCAAGACGCTTTTTCCGAAACAATTAATTTATCTTCTGATTCGTTAACGTCAATGATTTTAACATCAAAATCTTTACCGATATAGCTTTTCAATCTTTCCAAAATTTTACCTTTTTCACCGCCGGGAACGCGAGGATAGTGTTCTGGCATTAATTGGGAAACCGGTAAAAAGCCGGAAATTTTCCCAAGCTTAACCATTAAACCGCCGCGATTGGCATCAGTAACTATGGCTTTAACAATCTGACCGCTCTTTAATAGTTCACCTAAACCGTCCCAAACTTTTTGGTGACCGGCAAAGCGTAAAGAAAGTTCCATTTCACCGTTTTCATTTTCCAATTCAATCACCGTAGCTTCAACTTCGTCGCCGACTTTTAAATCGGAGTATTCGCTTGATTCGTCATAGAATTCGCGGCCGCGAACAATACCGGTGGTTAGGCCTTCGATGTCTAGCCGAACTTCTGAGCGTGAGATATCGATGATTTGGCCTTTAACAATATCACCAACTTTAGGTATTTTAATAAAATCCCCCTCAGCCAACATCTTTCTAAACTGGGAGGTTTGATTAGCAGAGACTGATTTGTCTTGCAAACTTGATTCAACTTTAGTCTCGTTTTTTGTCATAAATTTTTGATTAGCCTTCGGCCAAACTGGCCAAAAGCCCCCAAATTATTGAAAATCTGGAGTGAATTAGTTAAATTATTAATGACTAAAAAAGTATATCCTATATTAACATATTTGTAAATATTAATCAAGAGCCTAAGAAAATCATGCCTTTTAGGATTTTTTGGCTTAAAACTCCGGCTTTGAGACACCAGGGTTATAAATTAAAAGGATTTATGCTAAAATAATCATAGCTTAAAAGACAATTTAAATATTATGCAAGAACTACCCGGAAAAATTTCCAGAGATAACTTTAAAAAAATTTTAGCTGGCAATAAAAAATATTTTCCGGTAAAATTGGCTAAGGATTTGAAAGCTGCAGGCATGGGCAGTTATTTGTTTAAAACCAGACTAAGTAAAGACCAGGCTCTAAAAGCGATTCGCTATTTACAAAGCCAGGGTAAAATTCCAAAATTTAAAGCACCGTCTTCGATGTACCAAAAAGCCGCCACTTGGCAGAGAGAACAAGATTTAGCCGCCCAAGCCGCAATTAGACAAAAACACGTCCGGACTCAAATTGCCATTGATTTAGGGGAAGAACTGTCAGCCGAGGAAAGAGGTAAAAGCCTTACCCATTATGATCCCCGAAGCGTGCTGGGCAAAAAACCAGTCAGCCAGATTGATGCGGAAAAACAAAAACAAGAAAAAACGGCGGCGGACAGAAAACAAAAGCAAGAAAAATCACTTCAATCCCAAAGACCAACTCCAGCCATGCGCCAACCCAAAAAAGATGATTTATTTGAAGATGAATTGGTCGAAATGGATATTTAATTTATGGCAACTAATCGCTTTCAAGACAAAATATCAGTAAGCAAGATCGGCACCGGTGGTTTTTTCCGCGCCGGTAGTTTTGATAGCCGAAAAAAAGTCGGTTTGGCTGGCGCTTTAAGAAGTGCTAAGCAGGCTGGAAAATTTTCCTATGCCAAAAATTTATCTAAAAAAGATTTGCAGACCTTCCAGGGTCTTTTGGGCGAAGAATTAGCAAAATTACCTAAACATTCAGCCGGTTTATCCTACAAAACCCGAGCCAGACTAATGACCAAGGCCAGAGGATTAATGCTTAGCGATAAAATTTCTCGGGCGGATATGACTGATTTTCGCCAAATTGTTAAAGGTTTGAGCGCTTATCCTCAAAAAACTCAGACTGTTTCTAGCCCAACAGCCAGCACCGAACCAAGGCAAAGGGCGGTAAATTTTGCCACTGACTCCAAAACAAGCCAACCAACAATATCAACCGGATCTAGCTTGGGCCAAACAAGACCAATGAACCCAAAGATTGCCGCTGCTATTAATTACGACAATATGAGGGAACTAGCCGAAGAAGAAGCCAGTGGAATTGATTCAATGCAAAAATATTACCCCCAAGGCAGCGTTTTAGGCCAAGCTCTAAATATCAAAGAACCGCCCAAAGTCAACTCCACTCCAAGTATTAGCGCTTTTGCCAAACCTGAGCCAAAAGATAAGGAAGATGACCCAGAACTTGGTGATATCGATTTTGATTAAAGTCAAAAATTAGCTAAAAAATTGGCTCAAATTAGCCATAATTTTATGGCCTTTTTTCTTGCCATTTTTAGGATTATTTGCTAAAATAAAAGAGACAAATAGCAGTCATTTTTTTAATTAAACTCTTATATTTATAACTTATGATTATTACCTGGTTTGGCCAATCTTGCTTTAAACTAGAAGGTCAAAATTGCGCTTTAGTCACTGATCCATTTGATAAAACTTTAGGCTTAAAATTACCAAAATTAGCCGCTAATGTTGTAACAATCAGTCATCAGCACTATGATCACAATAATTTGGAAAGCGTTAAGGGTGTTAATGATGACCAACCTTTCATTATTGAACAACCGGGTGAATATGAGGTAAAAAATATTTTTATCTATGGCATTAATTCTTACCATGATGCCAATGAGGGTAAGGATCGAGGCAGTAATATCATTTACCGAATTGAAATTGATGGCGTAAGTTTGGCTCATTTGGGTGATTTGGGTCATACCCTAACCGATGAACAGGTGGAAAAACTAGAGGGAGTAGACATACTAATGATCCCGGTTGGTGGCGCCTATACCCTTAATGCCAAAAAGGCAACCGAAATAATCAGTCAACTTGAACCGCGAGTGGTTATTCCAATGCATTATGATTTGCCTGGACTAAAAACCAAAAGTAAATTAGACAGTGTCAGTTTGTTTTGTAAAGAAATTGGTGTTTGCCCAACTGAAACGATTAATAAATTTAAGGTGACAAAAAAAGATTTGCCCCAACAAAATTTGCAAGTCGTTATCATGCAACCCTAAAGTATGGTTTTTGGCAAAAATAAAAATTACAACAACCAACCACCCAAAAAACCTTTTCAAATCCAAGATTTAAATGAAGACACCAGAAAATTAATTTTTGTAATTTCAATTATAGTTTTGATGATTGCAATTTTTGGCGGCTGGCTGATTACTTTTAAAGGAATAATAAATTCGACTTTGAGCGAACCCCAGAGCGCCCAATGGGATTCTTTAAAAAAAGACTTGGCGGATTTTTCCGACAGTACCAAAGAATTATTAAATCAAACCCAAAATACAATTAAACAAATTACCCCGACAACCACTACGCCTAGCACTCTGACCAATGAAGATATTGATAAATTAAAGAAAAAATTAGCCGAAAAGGAAACTGCCAGCTGGCCGGTTTACCAAAACCAAGAATTTAAATTTGAAATTAAATATTTACCAACCTTGACACCGAAAGCACCGACTGAAAAAGATGGTAAAACCGTAATTGTTAATTTTGTCACCAACCCTGAAGACAGATCAATTAAAATAAAAAAATACGACTTGCTTTCAGATTTTTCCAGTCTAGCGGGAGTTAAAAAGTATTGGCAAAAAGATGACTATTTTCTAGTCGCTTTTGATTTTATAAACAACACCTCAACGGAATTAATGTTTGAAACTTTTAAATTTATTGAATAAATTTTTTATTGAATATGTCAAAACTAAACAAGAGATCAAAACGGCTCAGTCCTAAAGATAAAATTAAACCAGCCAGCCAGGGTTTGACTAATTCGACTCAGGGCAAACCAAAACAAATGGAAATTTTGGATGGCAAGATTGGTATTGGTAAATTAGTTAATCGACCAATCGTTGATGAAATGCAGGAATGCTATCTTGATTATGCCATGTCAGTGATTATTGCCCGCGCCTTGCCTGACGTCAGAGACGGTTTAAAACCGGTTCATCGGCGCATTCTTTATGCCATGTGGAGTATTGGTTTAAGACCGGGCGCAAAATTTCGAAAATCCGCCACTGTCGTTGGTGAGGTTTTAGGTAAATATCATCCTCATGGCGATGCGGCCGTTTACGACTCGATGGTCAGAATGGCTCAGGATTTTTCCATGCGCTATCCTTTAGTTAAAGGTCAAGGTAACTTTGGTTCAATGGATGGTGATGGTGCCGCTGCTATGCGTTACACTGAAGCTAAATTAGCAAATATTTCCGAAGAGCTTTTGCTTGATATTGAAAAAGAAACCGTTACTTTCGTGCCAAACTACGACGGCAGCCACAAAGAGCCAACCGTTTTACCGGCCAGATTACCGGATTTATTAATCAACGGTACTATGGGTATTGCCGTTGGTATGGCAACCAATATTGCGCCGCACAATTTAACTGAAGTCATTGACGGTACGGTTCACTTGATTGATCATCCCGATGCCAATGTTGATGATTTGATGAATTTTATCAAAGGCCCGGATTTTCCAACCGGTGGTATAATTTTTGATGCCAATGAAATTAAACAAACTTACGCCACTGGTAAGGGCGGGGTAGTCGTTCGAGCTAAAGCGGAAATTGTTGAGGGCAAAGGCGATAGTTTTAAAATTATCGTTTCTGAAGTGCCTTACCAAATCAACAAAGCCACGCTTTTGGAAAAAATTGCCGATTTGGTAAAAGAGAAAAAAATTGAAGGCATCAAAGATTTGCGCGATGAATCTTCAAAAGAAGGCGTTCGAGTCGTGATTGATTTGAAAAAAGATGCTTATCCAAAAAAAGTTTTGAATTCTCTTTTTAAGCTAACTGAGTTACAAACCACTTTTCATTCCAATATGTTAGCTTTGGTTGATGGCATTCAGCCGCGGGTTTTGACTTTGAAAATGATTTTGGAAGAATATTTAAAGCATCGCCAGACCGTTATTCGTGCCCGAACCGTCTACGATTTAAATAAAGCCAAAGATCGCGCCCATATTTTGGAAGGTTTAAAAATGGCCTTAGCTAAAATTGACGAGATTATCAAAACCATTAAACAATCCAAGGATAAAGATATCGCCAAAGTAAACTTGATTAAAAAATTCAAGCTCAGCGAAAGACAGGCAATTGCCATTTTGGAAATGCGCTTACAACAATTAGCCAATTTGGAAAGATTAAAAATTGAACAGGAATTAAAAGAAAAATTAGATTTAATCAAAGAGCTTGAAGCAATTCTCAAATCTTCATCCAAAATTTTAAGTATTATTAAAAAAGAATTATTGGAAATTAAAGAAAAATACGGCGACGAAAGAAGAACCCAAATTATTGCCCATGGCGCCAAAGATTTCACCACTGAAGATTTAATTCCTGATGAAGATACAATTGTTACCATCACCAAAGATGGTTACATTAAACGTTTGCCGCCAGAAACTTTCAAAACCCAGGGTCGCGGCGGTAAAGGTGTAGCCGGCTTAACCACTAAAGAAGAAGATGCGGTGGAACAATTTTTCACCACTACCACCCATTCTGATATTTTGTTTTTCACTACCAAGGGCAGAGTCTTTCAGCTTAAAGCTTACGATATTCCTAAAGGTTCCCGAACCGCCAAGGGTCAAGCAATTGTTAATTTCTTGCAATTAGCTCCGGATGAAAAAACTTCCGCTGCCTTGCCGCTAAGCGAACTGGGCGAATACAAATTTTTAGTGATGGCAACCACTCACGGTAATATTAAAAAAGTTGATCTGACTGATTTTTCCAATATCCGTCGTTCCGGTCTAATTGCTATTCGCTTAAAGAAAAACGACGAACTCGAATGGGTCAAACCTTCTAATGGCAAAGATGAAATTACTATGGTCACTGCCGGCGGCCAAGCGATCCGCTTCAAAGAAAGCCAAGTGAGAGCCATGGGCCGAGCCGCCTCGGGTGTCAGGGGTATTCGGTTAAAAGGTAATGATAAATTAGTCAGTTTGGATATTATTGATTCAACCATCAGCAAAATCGGCCAGCTGCTGATTTTAATGGCCAACGGCTACGGCAAACGAAGCAACCTTTCCAATTACAAAGTCCAGGGCCGCGGCGGCTCAGGCATTAAAACCGCCAAAATCACGCCTAAAACCGGTAATATCGTCGCTGCCACGGTAATTAACTCCAAAGCCTTAGAAGAAGATATTATCATTATCTCAGCTAAAGGCCAGGTTATCAGATTGCCGTTAAAAGCCGTAAATATTTTAGGCCGAGCCACTCAAGGTGTCAGATTAATGAAATTCCGAGAAGAAAAAGACCAAGTCGCTTCCGCCACGTTTGTCTAAAAATTGATAAAAACTAATTAATAAAGTAAAATATAAATATTATGCCAGTACCCGCTAAACGAAGAAGTCGCTCACGCGGCCGAAGAAATCGCGCCCATGACGCTTTAACCAAAAAGAATTTAATCAAATGCCCAAAATGCAAAAAGGCAACCATGCCTCATCGAGTTTGCCCGTTTTGTGGCAGCTATCAGGGCAAAGAAGTAATCAAACCTAAAACCAAAAAGAAAAAAGAAACTAAATAATTAGTTTTAATTACAGCTTCTTGGTTTAGGCTAAGAAGCTATAAAGCTAAAAAACCAAAATTACTTTATGTCCAATCGTCATTTAGCCAGAACTATTGCTTTGCAAACTCTTTACCAATGGGATTTTAACAACAAAAATCAAGATCCGAGTAAAGTTTCTCTTACTATTGGTAGCAATCTAAAGGAGTTTGCCCCTCAGTTTGACGATAATGGTTTTATTGAACACCTGGTTAAAGGCGTAATTAAAAATCAACCGGAAATTGACAAACTAATCACCAAATACGCTCCGGAATGGCCGATTGAACAAATTACCATGGTTGACCGCAACGTTTTACGAATCGGCATTCAAGAGATGAGATTTGATCCGGAAATTCCCGAAAAAGTTGCCATTAATGAAGCCATTGAATTGGCTAAAACTTTTGGCGGTGAATCTTCAGGTAAATTTGTCAATGGCGTTTTAGGCACCATTTACAAAGAAATGGCCGCTCAAAAAGAACCGGAAAATAAACCAACTACTCCACCCTTAGCCGCTTAATAATTTAAATTTAGAGGTTGGGAAATTGGCATGCTAAGAAATTAGCATTTCAATTTGCCAATCTTTCCTTTAATTAACATGAAAGATTTCTCTCAATTAGAAAAAAGAATAAAAACCAAGTTTACTAATCAAGATTTACTCAAGCAGGCTTTCGTTCATCGTTCTTACATTAACGAAAATCCAAATTTTAATCTTTCCCACAACGAAAGGTTGGAATTTTTAGGTGATGCCGTTTTGGAATTGGTTGTTACCGAGTATCTTTATCAAAATTATCCCAATCCGGAAGGGGAATTGACCAACTGGCGCGCCAGCCTGGTTAACAGCCAAATGCTTGCCAAAATCGCCAAAAAAATTGATTTGGAATCGTGTCTTTATTTAAGCAAAGGTGAATCAAAAGACAAAAACAGTAAAGCCAGAAATTACATTTTGGCTAATGCCGTTGAAGCTTTAATCGGCGCGATTTATCTTGATTCAAATTATGAAACGGCTGGAAAATTTATCCATAATTTTTTATTGCCCGAGCTACCCTACATTCTTTCCAATCAGCTTTACTTGGATCCAAAAAGCAAATTTCAAGAAATCGCTCAGGAAAAAACCGGCATTACCCCAAATTATAAAGTGATTAAAGAAAGCGGTCCGGATCATGATAAAAAATTTCAAATTGGTGTTTATTTGGGGGAAGAAATGGTTGCTACCGGCACTGGCTCAAGTAAACAGGAAGCTCAAACTAAAGCAGCCGCTTCTGGATTAAAGAAAAAAAATTGGGGAAATTAATCAATAAAATAAATACTATGAAGATAGACGATCTATTTAAAATCGCCGTTGATCAGAAAGCTTCCGACTTGCACATTGTTTGTGACATGCCACCAATTTTAAGAATTGATGGTCAGCTTCAACCAATCAAAGGTCAATCAAAAATTACCAACAAAATCGCTCAAGAAATGATTTTGCCGATGTTGACCGAAAAACAAAAGGAAGCTTATTTCACCGACCGCGAGCTGGATTTGTCCTATGAAATAAAATCCGGCCAGCGTTTTCGGGTTAATTTACATTGGGAAAAAGATAATGTCGGTCTGGTTGCCAGGGTAATTTCTTCCGATATTCCCACCATGGAAACAATTGAAATGCCTGAGGTTGCCTATAAACTGTTAAATTTAAACCAAGGTTTAATTTTAATCACTGGTCCGACCGGTTGCGGCAAATCAACGACCTTATCTGCCATGATTAATTATATTAATACCAACCGTTCAGCTAATATTATCACCTTGGAAGACCCGGTTGAATTTATTTTTCGGCCCGAAAAAAGTATTGTCAAACAGCGTCAGCTTCATACTGACATGATCACTTTTGAAAGCGCCTTGATTCACGTTTTGCGCCAAGATCCAAATGTTATTATGGTTGGCGAGATGCGCGATTTGGAAACTATTGCTGCCACCATCACTTTGGCCGAAACCGGCCATTTGGTTTTGGCAACC
>Ga0172379_10001857_pt1 | contig 39914 bp, 32 predicted proteins | sample GrowelOW334metaG_FD_119756 | JGI IMG/M metagenome (GOLD analysis project Ga0172379, IMG submission 119756) | Groundwater microbial communities from an aquifer near a municipal landfill in Southern Ontario, Canada - Groundwater well OW334 metaG | ecosystem: Environmental > Aquatic > Deep... | reverse complement strand
TTGCCGAGCCGAATTTAAGGCGACGACAGCTAAGGTGGATAAAAGGCCGATAATGGCGATTACCACCAATAACTCGATAAGAGTAAAACCTTTCTTTTTCATTGTCTCACCCCCTTTCTTTTTGCAAATCGCGTTATTAGCGCGAATTTTTGTTTTTTAATATTTATAAACTTACTAGCGACATTTGCACTAAATAAATTTTCCGCTTGAGACCTGCTTTATTGACAGACAGATTGAGACAAGCCCAGTGGCTCATTTATCCCTCACCAATAATTATACCAAAAAAATGGCAACTTAACAAATCTTAATAGCCATGAAGTTCTTTGGGGCCGGCGCCTTCCAAGTAATAAGTGATAACAAACTCATTGCCGTCGCTGTTATAGCCATAAAAATTAGGTACCCGGTTGAGCGGATCAACTGACACTCGGGACATATAAAGTTTTCCGCTAACTGAGCCATTTAACGCCGGCGTCAGGACATTTTGCCAGTTATCAACGGCGTGCTCCGGCAGCATATCATCGGTTTTAGGGAATTCCAAGTTGTCGTCGTAATAAAAATACAACGCCAGCTGAACCTGGGAAATATCCGCCTGCCGCCGGGCATCCCGAGCTCGAACCCGGGCGATATTTAGCGAAACCGTTGCCATTGAAGACAAAATACCAATGATGCTAATTACCACCAAAAGTTCAACTAAAGTAAAGCCCTTTTCTCTCTTCCGATTTTTAATCATACCATTATTTATTTTAATAATTACAAACTTGAGGCCAGACTATACATCGGCAAAATAATAGCCGAAACCAAAACTGCTACCGCTACTCCCATTAGAAGCATTACCAGCGGTTCCAGTATCGCGACTAAATTAGTCACCATATTATCAACTTCCCGGCTGTAAAAATTCGATATCTTGTCTAAAATATCATCAATCCGACCGGTTTTTTCGCCTAAATTCAGCATCTGGGAAACCATCGGCGGAACATCTTTGCTTCGCAAAAAGGCCGTGGCAATCGAGTTGCCGTCTTCAACTTCCGCGGCGGTTTCTTTAATTAATTCCTTATAAACCGAATTGCCGACGACATCCGCGACAATTTCCAAGCTTTTGGTCAAAGAAACGCCGCCGGTGGTCAAAGTATAAAGACTGCGGGAGAAACGCACTAAAATTATCTTCTGGAAAAGTCCGCCGATAATCGGCAGCCGCAATTTAAAAAGATCGGAATAATACTTTCCCTTTTTAGTATTGACCAAAGTTTTAACGGCGGCAATAACGACCGCTAAAATAATCAATATCAGCCACCAATAAGCGGTTAAAAAATTACTGGTGCCGATTAAAATTTTGGTGGACGTCGGCAATTGAGCGCCGGTTTCCATTAAAATTGAGGTAAGCTGAGGAATGACAAAAATCATCATTAGCGTACCGACAGCGAGCAGCCCGCCGACGATAAAAATCGGGTAAATCATGGCGCCTTTGATTTTGGAATTCAAATCGTAATCTTTTTCCTGCTGATCGGCTAGATAAATCAAAACTTCGTCAAGCTTCCCGGAAGTTTCACCCGACCGGATCAGGTTAATAAAAAAATCGGAAAAAATTTCGTGATGCCGGGCCAAAGCCGCCGACAGTTTCGCCCCGCCTTCGACATCATCAGCCACTTCGGAAATTACCGTTTTTAAAACCGGACTTTCCGTCTGATTGACTAAAATCCGCAGCCCCTGAACCAAAGGAATGGTCGCCGAGACGATCACGGATAATTGGCGGGAAAAAACCACCAAATCTTTGATTTTTACCCGATTTAAAAGCTTCAATGACCGTTCAAAAAAATTAGTTCTTTCTTCCAATAAAGAAAAAATCGTCAAGCCTTTGTCGGTCAGCATCTCCGCCGCTACGTCCGATGACGCGGCCTGAACCATTCCTTCAATTGTTTCGTTATTTTCATCTTTAGCTTTATAGCGAAAAAGTGGCATAAAAACCTTCAGCTAATATTTAAGATTTGGCAATGGCCCGAAAATTCTGAGGATCGGCCGCATACTCAACGGCTTTATCAATTAAAACTTCTCCGGAACTTACTAATTCCGCCAAGGCCTGATCCAGACTTAACATTCCTTCCGCCCGCGAGGTTTGAAGAATCGTTGTCAGCTGTTTAATCCTGCCTTCGGCAATCAACGATTGAACCGGCTCAGTCGCGAATAAAACTTCCGCCGCTAAAATTAGCCCGCCGCCGGCTCGAGGCACGAGCCGCTGAGAAATAACCGCCAATAAACTTTCGGAAAGCAGAGACTGAGCCCTTAATTTTTCTTCCGGCCGAAAAGCGGAAAGAATTTCTTCAAGCGTCTGAACTACCGAATTAGTATCCATCACCAAAATCGCCAGCCGGCCGGAACTGGCAAATTCCAAAACCAAAGGGATTATTCCTTCTTCTTGGCTGGCGCCAACCGCGATAATATCAACATCGGCTTGCTGGGCATAATTTAGGGCATCAATAAAAGAATTGGCATCACGGCCGACTTCCCGCTGTTCAATCAAGCTTTTTTGATTAGCAATTAAATATTCAATCGGTTTTTCAATCGTAATAATATTTTCTTTGCGGCTTTTATTGATTTCCTGAATAATTGAGGCTGCCGTTGTCGTCCGGCCGGAGCCGTAAGGGCCGCAAACAATGATTAAACCTGACTTTTTGTCGGCTAAACCGTAAATCGATTTGGGCAAACCCAGGTTGATCAAGGGTGAAATCTGGGTCGGAATCAACCGGAAAGAAGCCGCCAAAGAACCTTTCTGATAAAAAAAGTTTATCTTTAGCCGCAGATTTTTGCTGACTTCTTTGACAAAAATTATGGCTTTTTCTTTTTCCAATTCGGTTTTCTGCAAATCGGAAACCCAGCTGCCAGCGAGCTGATTAATAAAATCCTGGGTAACAATTTGCTCTTCGGCCAACTCGACTAATTCGTCGTCAATTCTCAAAACCGGATAAGCCCCGACGGTCAGGTGAACGTTTAAAGCCCGGCGCTTGGCGGCCGTCGCTAAAATTTTATTGATTGCGAGGTTAAGGGAAGCTTCCATAAAATAAAGTTTTATTTTAATCGCCGATTATCTGTTTAATTTTTTTAACGACTTCTGACGGCATAAAATGAGCCTTGATTAAATAGTCATCGGCGCCCAAGTCCAGGCCTTTTTTGACCTCATCTTTTTGACTTAAATTAGTCAAAAGAATAACCGGGATGCTTTTAAGCTCTTTTTCGCCTTTGATGGTTTTCAAAATTTCAAACCCGTCCATTTTAGGTAAAATAATATCAAGCAAGATTAAATCCGGATTTTTTTCCCGAATCATTTTTAATCCCTTTTCGCCGTCAGCGGCTAAAACCACTTCAAACCCGTCCAGGCTTAGCTTGGTTGCGTACAGTTCAGCTAAAAACTCATCATCTTCAACCAGCACGATTACTTTCTTTTTGGCCATAAATTTTATTCTATTTATAATAATTATTAATTACATAAAAACTTTACAGCTGGGAAACTCTCATTACCTCTTCCAAAGTGGTCATTCCCTGCAAAGCCTTAACCAGACAATCCTGGGTCAAATCGATAAAGTCCTGCTTAACTAAAGCTTTTTTGATTTCGGCCGCATCGCCGCCTTTATTAATAATTTCCCGCAGTTCCGGCGTAATATTGATAATTTCCGCTACTGCCACCCGGCCCTGATAGCCTAAGTTGCCGCAATGGGCGCAGCCTTCGCCTTTGTAAAATTTTAATTTATCCTTATCGATGCCTTTCAAATATTTGACCGGAATAGAATCGATTTTTTCTTCAATCCGCTTTAAAATCGGAGCCGGAATTGTCGTTTCCGTTTTGCAGTCAGGACAAACTTTTCTGGCCAGCCGCTGGGCGATAACTAAATTCATCACCGAAGCCAGCAAAAACGGTTCGCCGCCCAAATCGATTAACCGCGGAATTGCTCCGATGGCATCGTTGGTATGCAAAGTCGAAAGGATTAAATGGCCGGTCAAACTGGCATGAACGACCAGCTCTGTTGTTTCCTGATCGCGGATTTCGCCAAGCATGATAACATTAGGATCCTGCCGCAAAATCGAGCGCAGCCCGGAAGAAAAAGTATAGCCGATGTCAGGATTAATTTGCGACTGATTAATGCCGGAAATATAATATTCAATCGGATCTTCCAAGGTAATGATATTAATTCCCTCCTGATTAATCATCGACAAAACGGTATATAAAGTCGTGGTTTTACCTGACCCGGTCGGGCCAGTCAGCAAAATCAAGCCATGAGGCGTCTTGATCGCTTCTTTGATTAAATCAATATGAATTTCATTAAAACCCAATTGATCCAAACTCGGCACTTGGTTGGAGGTATCTAAAATTCTCAGCACCACCTTTTCACCTTCAAATAAAGGCAGGGTCGAAACCCGAAAATCAACATCCCGACCCTCAAAAGTCAGCCGGATCCGGCCGTCTTGGGGCTTGCGCGTTTCATCGAGCTTCAAATTAGCCAAAACTTTGATTCTGGCCACGACAGCGGCATGAATGTATTTCGGCAAAACTAAAGAGGTTCGTAAAATTCCATCAATTCGGTAGCGAACTTTGGTATCTTTTAAGGTCGGCTCAATATGAATATCAGAAGCGCGGCCGTCAATTGCATGCCGAATAATGACTAAAACCATTTTGGAAACCGGCGCGCTTTTAATCACTTCTTCCATTTCTTTCAGCTCGTCGGTTTCCGCTTCCGAAACTGCCGTTTGTTCGCTGATGCCCGCCAAAGCCTGTTTGACTTCTTCGCCTAAGACTTGATATTGGCGAACCGTAGCTTTAAAACTCGCCGCCGTAATAATAAAGTATCTGACTTTCAAACCGGCTTTCTGAGCTAAAAATTCCACCGCTTCAATCGCCTTGAAATTCTGCGGATTAACCAAACCGACGTGCAATTCATTGCCGATTTTTTCAAACGGCACCATCTGGTAATTTTCCGCCACTTCCTGAGGAATCAGATTTAAAATATTTTTCGGGATTTCTTTGCCTTGCAGGTCAAAAATTGGGATATTCAATAATTTTGACTTAGCCAAAACCAGCTTTTCTTCAGAAACCAAATTCTCCGAAATGATCAATTCTTCCGGCGTCATTTTGGTTTCTTTGGCTTTTTTTTCCAATTCGGCCGCGGCCTCCTTGGTTAATATTTTTTGAGCGACTAAAGCCTCCAGTAATTGATCTTGATCTTTATACATATTTATTTTTTATCGGCACTTGAAAAAATGAATAATAATGGCAGAAAGGGATTGCTCCGCCCGGTGATTGAAGCGGTTACCGGCAATTTAACACCTGATGGATTTTTTAAATCAGTATAAGGTTTTTTATTTAAAAAATCAGTTTTTAATTCCGGATTAACCGGCGAAATTACCATTACCGGAATCTCAATTTTTAAAGGTTTAACGATCTCGATGCTTCCGGCGATAAAATTAGTGTAAAGCAAATAAATAATAACACCCAAAACTATCACTGTGATTGCTAATAACAGCAACTTGCGGCTGGATTTCATTTTTTTAGGCACTAGCATAGATTTTATCGGCTGTAATAATAGGTAAAAAGATTGATCGAATAATTGGCCGAATCCGGCGCAAAATAGACCGAATTGACGTCAAATAATCTCAAGTTGTCTTCCAGCGCGGTTAAAAAAATCTTCACCTCTTCATAGCTGCCTTTGCCGGTGCTGATTAAATTCAAACTAACATTCAGTTTTTTTATCACCGCTTCACTGCTTCCCTTGGCGATCTTTTTTGCTTCCGGCACTTCATTAATGCTGACCCCGGCCAACAAAAGGCCGCTTTCTTCGGCTAAAGACTGAAGCTGGACGAAAAGACCGGGAATATCTTGATCGCTGGGCAGAATTTGTTTCAACTTTTCAATTTCTGTCTGATTAATATTTTGATAATTATTATTCAACTTTCTTAGATTATCCAGGTAGGCTTTTCTTTTATTTAATTCCTCTTGCATGGTGCTTAAATTGTATTTGCCGCCGACGCCGACTTCATTATATTTTGGCTCCAAAATAAAATAATAGCCTAAAAACAAAATTAAACCGACAAAAATGAAAGTAATCGATTTATAATACTTAATAACTACCAGCTGCAGCTGCAAATTTTTCTTTTTGGCGGTTATTTTTTCAAATTCTTTTTTAGCCATAGCTTTTACTGGATTGGTTTAATAAAAACATTGGGCAAAAGCTCCAAATTAATATTGAAACTGACTCCTTTGTATTTGCCGGTTTCCTGGTCAATATCGGCGGAAGCGGCATCAATCCTGACGCTTTTGATAAAATCCGAGGCTTGCTGAAATTCCTCTAGCTGCTGGGCAACTGACCGATAATCTTTGCCCACGGCCGATAAAACCAGCTTGTCCTGGCCGGCCATAGAAAAATTAGTGTAATAAACTTCGTCAATAGTGTATTTTTCCAAAAAGGTAAAAAACTTCGTCCAATAGATATGATTATTCAGCAAACCATTGACCACCCCCAAAAAATTCTGCAGGCCGGTGGCGGCGGTTTTGCCTTTTTCGGTTTCAACAATCTGCTGGGTTAAAGTAACCAGCTCTGACTGGAGCCCTTCGATTTGCTGAGTTATTTTCAGCTGATACCAGGTGATGCCGAGATAGCCGCCAATCACCAATAAAATCGCGGCCACCACGGTAATGCCGGCGGTAAATAATTTCTTAGACACTTCTAATTCCGGGGCTTCGGCTAATTCTTGCGGAATTAAATTGACATCGACAATTCTTTCTGGTTTTTCCACTTTGTTGTTTTTGCCTTCTTTCATTTTATTAGTTTTTTTTCGGCGAAAAAGATTATTAAACCCGCTGAAAAAAGATTTCTTCTTGGGTTTGACAACCGGACTCTTTTCCGGGGTGGCTTTGGCGGCGGTTTTTAGAATTTTCTCTTCCTCGATTAAATCATTTTTTTTCTCCGGTTTGGCGACAAGGGGCGGGACTGGGTTTTCCCGGCTACCCAAAATTACGCCGGAAAAAGTATTGGGGGTTGGTTTGGCTGACAGAGTCTCAGCTGGCGGCAGATGCAAAACTACGTCTGACAGCGGCTTTTTTGCCAGTGGCTCTCCGGTTTTTATGCCGGCTAATTCAACTTTAGCCGGCGGCGGAGTTGCCGCTTTTGGCTTTTGAGAAAAAAGGCGGCTCAAAATCGACGGCTTGGGAGTTTTAAGCCCGGCCGGAGTTTTGTCCTCTTTGGCTGGCGCCGACATCTCTAGCCTTTCAGCTTTAGGCATCCGATGAACGGCATGCAGTTCTTTTTCCTCGCTACCCCTTAATTCGTCGGGTAATAAATTAACTTCAGGCATAATTAAGTAAAAATTCTAAATTCGAAACCTTAAATTATAAACTCCAAATTGAAATTTTTATTCTATATCACGCATCGCCAAACCAATCGCCACGGAATATCTCGATCCAATTTCATCCAAAACCGGCTTTAAATCCTCGGGATAGACTACTCTCGCCCAGGGATCGCCTAAAAATACCCGCAACCCCAAAGCATTGGACAAATAATCAGGCAAATTTGAAAGCAGGGAAGAACCGCCGGTTAAAATAATCTTTTCGATGCTTTTCTGCCCTTGGTTTTTATAAAGATTTAAACTGTATCTTAATTCATCGACAATCGGGCTCAAAGTAGTTTCAATGGTTTTGGGCACGCTGCCTTGGCCGATCCGACCCGGGCTCATGCCGATGTCATATTTGAACTGCTCGGCTCTGGCTAAACTGACGTTTAAGCTGTTGGCAATTGATTTGGTAATAGTCAGCCCGCCGACATCGATGCTGCGGTTCAAAATCGGAATACTGTTAACCGAAATTGAAATATTAGTTACTACCGAACCGATATCAACCACCATCAAGGCCGACTTGTCATTACCGACCAAAGAGCGGATCAAAGCAAACGGCTCGGTATCCAAACTGAGCAGCTGCAGCCCGGCCGCCTTGAAAATATCAATATAGCGCTTAACTAATTCCTTGGGCGCGGCCGTCAATAAAATCTTGGTATATTGCTTTTGGCCTTTGGGGTTGATTTTCAAAAAACCTTTTCTTTTCAATTCCCCGTTTTCATTATCCGTTTCAACCGTTTCCCCGCCATTGGCCGCTGATTGAACTTTGACTTGATTTTCCGAAAAATCTTCCAAAACCCGCCAGTCTAAAATCATTTCTTCCAAAGGCAAAGGGATGACTTTTTTGGCTTCCCATTTTACCGCCGAGGCTAAATCTTTTTTAGACATGGCCGGCAAATTCAAAATTGAGCTGAAAATCGTATAGGCCGGCAAAGCGGTAATGGTTTTGGTTGTCGTGGTTTTGGCCTGATGGCAGACATTTCTAATCAATTTCGCCGTATCCAAATAGTCGCCTTTATTGTCTTCTCCCAGACTTTTTTCAATTTCCCGGTCAATATAGCCATAAGTTACCAGCCGCGGCCGGCCGCCTTCGTTTTTTAATTCCACAATTTTAACGCTATTGGAATCAAAGTCTATTCCCAGATAGCTCAGCGGCGCGGAAGAAAATAAAGACATAATTGATTAAAAAATTAATTGGCAAAAACTCCGGATCGGTAAATCGGCAGCGCTTTGGCGAAATCAGCCAGCCCCGGCGGCGTATTGGCCAGCAAACGGCCGTCATAAATAATTAGTTCTGAACCTTGAATTTGATTCTCGAATGTCCGCTTCAAATAAAACTTGCGCGCCATCATCAGGCCGGAAACGCTCAATTGGTCGGTACAGTCGCTGGAATTATAACAGCTGTAAATCTGGCCGCATTTGAGTTTTTCCGTGTCGGGATTCGGATCACAAGGGCCGACGGCGCTGTTACCGATGACAATAAAATTGCCCGCTAAATTCGTTACTTTCGGCCCGATTCTTAAATCCCCTTTGACAATCCAGGCAACCGAAGCTAAATTTCTGAATTTACTTAGATTATTGGAATCATCATAAAATAAATTGGAATTGACAGTTAAAATACCGTTGACAATAATCGTGCCGGCGCCGGAAGCAAAAGAATTTCGGTCGCCGTTAAAAAAAGTTACTTTTTCCGGATCCGGCCGGTCAATCGTCAAATCGCCGTCATAATAATAAATTTTACCACCTAATGGCTGCTTAGCCAAAGTAATAAAATCATTGGCATCTTTGATTTTGACCACGATTTTCCCATACTGATTTAAACAGGTATTATCGGCGCCAAAAGCACAAAGCAAACCGTCGGTATCTAATTTTCCTAAAACATTGGAATAGCGGGTTTCCGGTGTGGGAAAATTAATCGGTCCGAAATTCCGGCTGATCCATTGGTTTCCGGTTTTTGAAGAAATAAAATTAATTACATCACCGCCGGATAAAATCTGATAAGTTGAATTGTAGCCCGGCGGCGGTTTTTCCGCGGAAAATTTTCGGGCATAAATATCGCTGTATTGCGTCTGCAGCCACGGCTTGACGCTGGTGGCCACATCAAACGTCGTCCAGCCTAAAAGGTCGTTCCAAGACCAGCCGGATAAACCAAATTTTGACTCGGCGCTAAAATTTTTCTGAGTCAGCCAGACTTGATAATCAATGGGCTTGCCGGAAACCCCGATTTTATTGCAGGAATTGTCATTTAAACAGCTTAAAGAAATCCAGCCGTTATCTCCTAGAACTAAAGCTTTGGCCCAGCCCTTGGCCGGCAAATTGCCGCTGCCATCTTCGGTTAAACGGATATTCCAATCGCTGCCGGTTACTCCTGGCGGCGGATTGGTACCGAAGCTTACCGGGTTGCAACCAGGCAGATTATTACAAATATGAGCCGCATCGGGATAACAGGTTTGGCCGAAGCAAACCCAGCCTAAATTATCCGTCCAGGCCCAGCCTAAAATGGTATCATCGGCGGTTGCTTGGACATAAACCGGGATTGTCTGAGCTTGGCAGATTTCAACGGGCAGCCCCTGGCAATTATTGAAATTCAGGGAAAGCCAGCCGTAAGTATCCGCCCAGCCCCAGCCTAAAAGCTTTTGCCCGCAATTGGCCGTACAGCTGGCCGTCTCAGTGTCAGCGGAATCGCACTTTTCATATTGACCCAAACCGTTGGGTGTCTGAACTTTGCCGTCGTCGCAACAGCCATTCGAATAACAATCGGGATCGTCCTCGCCAGTGCAGCCGGCCGGACAAGCGCTATTATTACAAGTATGATCGGGGTTAACACAAGCCGCTTGGGCTGCCGACCAAAAAGAAAACCCGGAAATAACCACTAAAAGCAGAATAATGATTGGCGATATTTTTTTCATCATTTTTTAAATTTTTATTTCCCCACCAAACCTTTAAAGAAATTAACGATTTTTTGCCACCAACTTACGCTTGGTGGCGCCGATTCGCCGGCAGCTGCCGGTTCACTATTAACTTGGCCGATACTGGCTCCGACTGGCGGAGCTTGCAAGCCGCTGCCTGAATCACCAGGCTGATTATTGTTATTCTGATTTTTGGCTTTTATTTGTTCCGGCGTCGGAGCCATATTGACTGTCTCTTTATCTACAATTACCGGCGCGTTTTCGTGGCCTTTTCTCTCGCCCTGAACTAAATAGTCGAACGTGGCATTGCTTTTGCCGTTGGCCAATTCTTTAACTTTAATTTGCTTATTATTTTTGCTGGCCACGTATAAGCCGCTGGTTTCCGCGGTTGGCGTTATTTGAACCGTAATTTTTTGGTCGCTTGTCACTAAATTAAAATGCTCGGGTAAATTAATGGTTGCTTCACCATTGGCTAATTGGCCTGACCCTCGGGTATAGGTACCGGACTCGCCGCCTTCAAGGGAATAATAAAGAATCTGCTTAGTCGGATCGGTGGGATGGTCTTGGACGAAATTTTTTGTCCCACCAACCTGAAGATTACCAGGGATGACAACATTACCGGCGCTGGTAATTGTCAAACGCGCATTACTAAGATAGCCGCCGGTATAGATGCTCACGTCTTTTGCGGCCGGCGAACCCATGGCAAACCTACCATCATCCCAGGCAAAATACTCAAAAGCCGGAACAGTTGCCGAATAAGTATCATTATAAAATCCAGCCAACCATGGGGTTTGATTATTGGCATGGTACTGCGTAACATAGGACACAAAACCACCAATTTGTTTTACGTGCAAAGGGCTAGTTGGACTAGATGTCCCAATCCCGACATAACCGGTATTGCTATTATAGATATTATTGCCGCTGGCCGTCCAAGTGCCATAGCCGCTCTGACCGCCACAAGCCCCGCCATTACAGGTTAAAGTGCCGTTAATATTGAGATTACCGGAAATATTGGCATTGCCATTGACATCAAGTTTAGTACTTGGCGTAGCCGTCCCAATTCCGACATTGCCGCTTGGATTAATGGCTAAGCCGTTGTTGTAGGCATTGTTGCCGTAATAAGCTACGCCGCCGCGCGAAGTAACATACGCCGTACCATTCGTATCAGTACCGGTTACTACTAAATCGCCAGCCCAAATATCCAGCTTGGTGCGCGGTGTTATGGTGCCGATGCCGACCCGGCCAGTCGAAGTAATGCGCATTCTTTCATTAGCTGCGGCATATCCGGCAGTGGCAAAAATTATCGGATTAGCTGTTCCCCTGGTCATTAACACCAAAGGAGCGGTGTTATCCATCGCTTGCAGATAGACACCATTAGGCTGAACCAATCCATTGATTGTATAGTTAGATCCAGCCAGAGAAAGGTAGCCTTTAGCTCCATTAGCATTAGCTAGCTGAACTGCCGAAAAAGCCGTTGAGCCACTCGATTCAGTGCCAGTATACTCAACTTTTAATTGCACTGGTCCAGTTGATTTAGCTAAATGTAAAATATCAGTTGGCGCAGAAGTGCCGATACCAACGTTACCTACCGAAGTTATTCTCATTTTTTCGCCGTCAATAATTGAAACTGCCCCGGTCGGTTTCGTTGAAAAAACAATATCCAAAGGCACGCTCGTATTGGAAACCGGACCATTGACCGCGAAGCCTATGGCCGCGGCTTGCTGATATTTGCTGCCGTCATAAGCCGAAGCCCACAGCCCGCCGACATAATCCGTGCTATTAACCGCCGTTGGAAAATCATTAGTTCCCCGGCTTTTTCTAAGCTGAAGCGTTGCTGCGGCGCTATCATTATAATGCTGCGAGATAAGTGCTCCCCGATTTATAACCGAGGGCGAACTAGGAATTTCAGAAGAAACTTCAAATTGAACGGCCGGATTTACCGTGCCAATCCCGACGTCGCCAGTGTCTTGCTTAATTGCGACTTGATCCGCCAGCCAATTGCCGCTGTCATCCGCTTTTTGAAAAGTCAGCCGGTCATTGTCAAAAGCCAGGCGATAGCCTTTATTGCCGACGGTATTGCCGGCGTTAGTTAAAACAATGGCAAAATTTTTATTATTAGTATCATTGGTGTTGAGGTGAAGGATATTTTGAGGAGTAGCGGTACCAATCCCGACTTTTCCGCTCGGCACCCAAATCGCCGTGCCGTCCGCGGCATTTTTGGCAATCAAGGCAATACCGCTGCTATTTACCGACTGAAAAAAACCACCCGTCGCATTATTAACCCCAGTGCCAACCACCCCGGCATTTTGATAAACATTCTGAACGCTTCGGCCGGAAGCCCAGCCATAGACGCCGACTCCCTGCGTCGAATAGCCATGAATTGCTCCCCAGTCGCCTGAGCCTGTATCTTTTCGAGCGGAAATTGCCCAGTTTGAATCTAAGCCATCCCAGCCCACGCTCAATAAAGATTTCGGATTGATGGTGCCAATTCCCACGTAACCGGTGTCTTGTTTAATCGCAACTTGATCCGCCAGCCAATTGCCGCTATCATCGGCTTTTTGAAAAGTCAGTCGGTCATTGTCAAAAGCCAGGCGATAGCCTCTTTTACCGGCGGTGTTGCCCGAGTTGGTCAGAGTAATGGCAAAATTTTTATTATTAGTATCGCTGCTGTTGAGATGAAGGATGTTTTGGGGGGTCGTGCCGATACCAAGAGAACCATCGGCGCTAAGAATCATTTTTGTGGTAACATTGGCAGTATCTCCTGAATTCCGAGAGCTGGAATCTGTACCAAAGAACAACCCGCCGGTAGTGGGAATCCATCGTATTTCCGCCGGCTTGCCGGTCATCAAGGCTTTATTTAACGAAGGCGCCCAGCCGAAAGCAAAAACCTTATGCCCTCCGCTATGAAAAGCAAAGGCGTCGGTAATCTGCAATTTTTCCATCGGATTACTGGCTATACCCACATTGCCCGAATTAAGAGTATAAATATTATTACCGCTACCGGCCCAAAAAAGATCACCACCTGCCCCGCCGGAAACCTCAGACCAGCTGGCAATACAATCCAAATCGAAACAAATTTTACCGTCGTTGGTAACGGTAAGACTTTTACCTACAATCGAGGTATCACCATTAAGCGTCAGCGAACCGCCGATAGCCGAATCTTCGCCCATTACATTTAACCGGTTCATCGTGGCAGCGCCGGAAATATTGATACTGGCATCCTGCACTGTGGTCGGATTGGCCAAGATAAACCCGGCGACATTACCCTGGGGAGGATAATCAGTCGGACCCTGCCAAGCAGCTAATATCACATTGGCAACAAAAAAAGTGACGGTAATGACGGTCACTGCGCTTGAGGCTAAAATTATAAACTTTTGTAAATTAGCCGATTTTTTCATAATTTTATTTACAATTTTCCTGACGATTTTAGCCGGGATTAATTGCCAAATATTTAAAAATTTAAAACAATCCTTGTTTTTTGACCAAACCTCTTATTTATTATATAATTTATACAAATAAAAGCAATTCTTTAAATATATTTTAACATAAAAATTAATTTTGGGCAATATAATTTTTAAAAATCTGCCCAATTAAGGAAAACCCCTATGTCTAACTTACTTTGGATCATCTTAGCCGCCGCTGTTGCCATAATTTTTTGGCTAATTTTGGTCTTTAACGGCCTAATTAGGCTCAAAAACCGCACCCAGGAAGCTTTTTCGGATATCGATGTTCAGCTCAAAAGACGACATGATTTAATCCCTAACCTGATTGAAACGGTCAAAGGCTATGCCACCCACGAGCGGGAACTCTTTGAAAAAGTAACGGCCGCCCGGTCAAACGCCATTTCGGCTCAGGGAGTCGGAGCCAAAGGCCAGGCGGAAAATATGTTAACCGACGCTTTGAAATCCGTTTTTGCCGTCGCGGAAAATTATCCGGATCTCAAAGCCTCCCAAAACTTTTTAAAGCTGCAAGACGAACTCGCCGACACGGAAAATAAAATCCAGGCCGCCAGACGGTTTTATAACGGCAATGTCCGGGATTTCAATATCAAAATTGAAATTTTCCCCAGCAACTTAGTCGCCGGGATGCTCGGTTTCAAAAAGTTTGATTTCTTTCAGGCCGAAGCCGGCGAGAAAGAGAATGTCCAGGTTAAATTTTAAGTCTACAAAATTACAAATCGACTACAAATCTACAAATAATATGACAACGGATAAAACTGTTAATGCCGATAAAGTTATATACAAAGATTTAAGCTATAAAGTAGTCGGAATACTATTTGAGGTCTATAACGAGCTCGGTTATGGCTATAAGGAAAAATACTACGAAAAAGCGATTAGCAAATGTTTTATCCGTGAAAATATTAAATTTAAAAGCCAAGTGCCCTATCCGCTAACTTTTAAAGGGGAAACTATTGGACAATATTATCTAGACTTCTTAATTGATGATAAAATTGTTCTAGAAATCAAAAAAGGCAACTATTTTAACCGGAAAAACATTGAGCAAGTAAAAGAATACCTGAAAGTAACAAAAATGAAATTGGCAATATTGGCAAATTTTACTTCTAATGGCGTCAAATCCCTAAGAATCTTAAATGCCTAACATTTGTATATTTGTAAGAAATTTGTAGATTTGTAAAATTATGTATAACCAAATCGACAGCAATATTCGAAAAACCATTTTACTGATGGCAATCTTTTTTATTTTTGTTATTTTTGTCGGCTGGGTTTTCACCCAATATACCGATACTGGCTATGGCGGTCTGATTTTTGCCGTCCTTTTTGCCAGCGGTACTTCGCTTTTCAGCTACTACGGCGGCGATAAGGTCGCTTTGCTGACCAGCGGCGCCAAGGGGCCGATCGTCCAATCGGACAACCCTTATCTTTACCGGATTATAGAAAATTTAGCCATCACCGCCGGCTTGCCGCTGCCAAAAATTTATATTATTCCTGACGCCGCCATTAACGCTTTTGCCACTGGCCGCAACCCGCAGCATGCTTCAATCGCCGTTACCACCGGGGCGATTGAGAAATTGAAAAACGAGGAACTGGAAGGCGTAATCGCCCATGAACTTTCCCACGTTAAAAATTACGACATCCTCCTAATGACGGTAGTGATTATCCTGGTTGGCTTGCTGGCTCTGCTTTCGGATTGGTTTATTCGGTTTCGGTTTTTCGGCCGAAAAAGCGATAACGAAGAAGGCGGCGGCCAGCTTCAGGCAATCCTAATGATTTTCGGCTTAATTTTTCTAATTTTTTCTCCGCTGATCGGCAAACTGATTCAACTGGCGATTTCCCGCCGACGCGAATTTTTGGCCGATTCTGCCGGCGCCTTACTGACCCGCTACCCGGAAGGCTTGGCTCGAGCCTTGGAAAAAATTGCCGCCGAGAATATGCCGCTGAAAAGCGCCAATAACGCCACGGCTCATCTTTATATTGCTAATCCCTTCGGCCGGGCCAAACGGTCTTTCGCCAACCTATTTGCCACTCACCCGCCGATTCAGGAAAGAATTGCTATTTTGCGTAAAATGTTATGAACTCTTTTGCCGAAAAATTTACCACTAACTCCCGAAATGCTTTAAAAAACGCGTTTAATTTAGCTTTGGCTTTGGGACATAAAACCATTACCCCGCAGCATGTTTTATACGGTTTAACCCAGCAAAAAGGCAGTATTGCCGCCCAAATTTTAACCAAAGCCAAAATCGAAAGCCTGGAGCTTAAGCAGACTTTGGCTAATCATCTGCCGGCCAGTTCGGCGATTACCCAAATTAACTTGGCGCCGCAAACCAGAAAAATACTGGAAAAAGCCTTTTTGATTGCCAGCTTAAACCGGCATCAGTTTATCGGCACGGAGCATCTGCTGGCCTCAATTATAACCATCAAAGACAACCTGCTGGAAGACTACTTCAAAACCAAAAATGTCAGCCTGGCGGAAATGCAAAAACAAATCAACCTGGTTTTAAACAGCACTTCCAAATTCCCTGATTTGGCCGAAAGCCTCAATTATTTCAAAAATGAAGGCCGGCCGGACAATTTCGGCGGTTCTAGAACCGCGACTCAATCCTCAATTTTAGATTTATTCGCCGTCAATCTTACCAGCGAAACAATTCAAAAAGAAATCGATCCGGTCATCGGCCGCGCCGACGAAATTACCCGGCTCATTCAAATTTTATGCCGCCGCAACAAAAACAACCCGATGCTTTTAGGCGACCCCGGCGTCGGCAAAACCGCCATTGTCGAAGGTTTGGCTAAAAAAATTGTCGAAGGCGACGTCCCGGAAATTCTGCTGGGTAAAACCATCTATGCTCTGGATTTAAGCCTAGTGGTCGCCGGCACGAGCTTTCGCGGCGAATTTGAAAACCGGCTGAAACAAATCATTGCCGAAGTTAAAAAAAATCGGGATATTATTTTATTTATTGATGAAATCCAAAATATCATCGGCATCGGTTCGGCCACCGGCTCAATGGACGCCGCTAATATTTTGAAGCCGGCATTGGCCCGCGGCGAAATTCGCCTAATCGGCGCCACGACCATGCAAGATTACAAAAAATACATTGAAAGCGATGCCGCGCTGGAGCGGCGGTTTCAGCCAATCTGGGTCAATCAGCCAAGCTCGGTTGAAACGATTAAAATTTTACGCGGCATTAAAAACCGCTACGAATTATATCACGAGGTCAGAATTAAAGACGAGGCGATTGTCGCGGCGGCCGAACTTTCGGAGCGCTATATCTCCGACCGCTTTTTGCCCGATAAGGCAATTGACTTGATTGACGAAGCTTCTTCGGCCGTCAAAATCAACCAGCTGACCAATTCGACTAAAACTGAATTTTTACAGCTAGACAGCTACCTCAAAGAAATTCTGAAAAAAAAGCAGGCTTGTGTTACCAAAGAAAAATTCGCCCTCGCCATCAAATACCGGCAAGAAGAAAAAAAAGTTTTAACTCAGCTCAAAGATTTGAAAGCTAAAAAATTCAAAAGCCAGGGAAAAACCCGGCCGGAAATCGATAAAAAAGACATTGTCCGAATTGTGGCTAAAATTACCGGCATTCCGCTGTCCGATTTAATGCTGGAAGAAAAAACCCGGCTTTTAAAGCTTGAAAAGCTGCTGGCGGAAAAAATCATCGGCCAAGACAAGGCTTTGAAAGCGGTGGCCGAAATTGTCCGCCGCTCCAAAACCGGCATTAGTGATTTTAACCGGCCGCTGGGTTCATTCATGTTTTTGGGGCCGTCGGGCGTGGGCAAAACCGAACTGGCAAAAGTTTTGGCCGAAACGGTTTTCGGCAGCGCTCAGGCTTTAATCCGCATCGACATGTCCGAATTTGCCGAAAGCTTTAATATTTCCAAATTAATCGGCGCGCCGGCCGGCTATGTCGGCTACAAGGAAGAAACGAAATTGACCGACTCCGTCAAACGCCGGCCTTACTCGATTGTCTTATTTGATGAAATTGAAAAAGCCCATCCCCAGGTCTTTAGTTTGCTTTTACAAATTCTGGAAGACGGCCATTTGACCGACGGCACCGGCAAAACCATTAATTTCAAAAATACGATTATTATCATGACTTCCAATTTAGGCTCGGAAAATTTCAACCGCCAGGCGGCAATCGGTTTTCAAGCCAAGACTGAAAGTAAAGTGGCTGATTTCCAAAGAAGTTTTAAAGAAACCGAACATAACGTAATCAGCCAGCTAAAAACAAAATTTCCGCCGGAATTCGTCAATCGAATCGATAAACTCATCGTCTTTTCGCCTTTAAACTCAGCGGCGATTGCCAAAATTGCCCAGCGCCAATTAACTGATCTTAAAGTCAGATTGAAAAAGCAGGACTTAGATTTCAGCTTTGAGCCAAAAGTGGTCAAAATGATTGCAAAAATCAGTTACTCGCCCCAAGTCGGCGCGCGGGCGATCCGCAAAACCATTCAGGAATTAATTGAAGGCCAAATTGCTGAAAAGATTTTGACCAGCAAAAATTTAAAAACCAAAAAAATTACCGCTAAAATAGAAAATAATCAAATTGTCATCTAAAATGGCTCAGCCAGCTTTAAAAATTTCCAACGAGGAGCTGCCGGAATTAAACCAGCCGGTTCGCAAAACTTCAGCAAAACAACCCGGGGATAATATTGTTGATTTTAACGAATACAAGCGCAACTTAAATAAAAATCAGCTGGCTGACAGGCGGCAAGAAGCCGACCAAAAAACAGCGCCGGAAAAACTCGGCAGCGGCATTCAAAAAGCCGGCCAGGCAGCGGAACTAGCCGGTGCTGGCGCACAACTCGGCGGCAAAGCGATGCAACTCGGCGGCAAAGGCGCTGAAGTTGCCGGCGGAGCCATTGGCGGCGATTTAGGCGCCGGAATTGGCGGCGCGGCCGGTGCGGTCGGCGGGGCGATTGCCGGTTCGGTTGTTCCCGGAGCCGGTACTTTAGCCGGAGCAGCCGCTGGCGCCAGGTCTGGAGCGTCCGGCGGCGCCAAAATCGGCCAGCAAGTCGGCCGGCTGCCGGGCGAAGGCCTGCAAGCTGCCGGTAAAGGCGTTGAACAGGGCGGCAAAGCCGTAAAAGAGGCTGGTAAAAATACCAAAGGTTTCGGCCGACAATTAAGGCAACAAGGAAACATGGCCAAAAGGCTGCTGGGGAACAAAGGAAATAAAAAAGACAGCGCCGAATCAATCGCGGAAAGTCTTGCCGCTAAACCGACTCAGCTGGCCTCCTCTAAACTTTTACAGCAATCTTGGCTTAATTTAATTGACACCTTTGGAATCAGCTATTTCTATATTGCATTTCATTTTATCGCGGCTTACTTTACGCCCTTTTCCAATCTTTTCTGCAAATTCGGCGAGGAATGGCTGCCCAAAGTGCCCGGCCCGGCCGGCGAAGCCGCTAAAAAAGCCAGTAAGCCCATAGAGCTCCTGGAAATTTTAGGCTGTGTTTTTATCGGTTTGCTGCTGCTATTGATAATTTCAGTTATTGCTTTTATTATTGCTTTCCTTGGTTATATCTATGAAAATCCTTGGAATTTTACCTGGAATGCGCTTATCAAACCGACCAGCATTGAATTTTGGCAATACTTAAAATCATTGGTCGGCAGCCCGACTTCCTAAATTTTGAAAATTATAAATAAAAAAATTATATGAATCTAAATTGGAAAAGAATTGCCTTGCTCATCGGTTTTATTATTTTTGTCATCGGCATCGGCTACCTGTTATACTTTCTGTTTTTAAAGCCGGCCATCCCCGGCAGTACGCCAATCGCCAATATCAACGGCCAGCCCGGCGTTTTACCCGGCGCCGGCGGCAATGTTAATATTCCCACAGCCGGCAATGTCGGCGTTTTACCCGGCGCCGGGGGGCCAACCGGCAATATTAATATCGGGCCGCCACCAGCAGTTTCACCCAATGCCTCAAAGATTTCACCAACCGCCAACGGCAGCCTTACTCAAACCGTTGCTTTAACCGCCGACAAAGCTTACCAGCCGACTTTAGCCGACGGCAATAATGTCGCGTATTACAATAAAACTACCGGCCTATTTTATAAAGTTACGCCCGACGGCCGGACGACGCCTCTAAACAGCCAAATTTTTTATGACGTGGAAAAAATCAGCTGGGCGCCGAATAAAAATAAAGCAATTTTAGAATATCCCGATGGTTCAAAAATCCTTTACGATTTTACCACCAACCAACAGACAACCCTACCCAAGCACTGGAAAGATTTCAGTTTCGCCGCCAGCAGCAATCAAGTGGTTTTTAAAAGCATGGGAACCAGCGCCGACTCCAGCTGGCTGGCGGTTGCCAACGCTGACGGTTCGAAAGCCAAAAAAATCGAACCGCTGGGCGACAAAGACGGCACGGTTCATCCCAACTGGTCGCCAAACGGCCAAATTGTCGCCATGTACACCGAAGATTTGGATTTCAACCGTCAAGAACTCTTTTTTGTCGGCGCCAATAATGAAAATTTAAAGTCAACTATTATTGAAGGCCGGGGCTTTGACGGCCAATGGTCTACTAACGGCGACCGGCTGCTTTACTCCGTTTATTCGAGTACTTCCGGCTACCGGCCGACCCTTTGGATTGTCGAAGCCGTTGGCGACAGCATCGGTCAAAACCGCATCAATCTTGGAATCGAAACCTGGTCTGATAAATGCAGTTTTGCCGGTAACGACAAAGTCTATTGTGCCGTGCCTCAAAATCTTTCCGAAGGCTCGGGAATTTTTACCAGCGAACTTGATGACTCACCCTGCGATATTTATTCAATTGATCTTAAAACCGGCTTTAAATCGAAAGTCGCCATTCCGGAAGGCAGCCAAAATATCGAGAGCGTGATGGTAACTAATGACGGACGCTATCTTTACTTTAACAGTAAAACCGACGGGCGGCTTTACAAGATTAACCTCAAGTAAATTTCTAAATTAGAATTAATAAACCCTAAATCACCGCCAGCGGGCGGGATTCCGCCTTCCTTAAAAAATTATAAATTATTGTGGCGTGACAAATCAAAAATCCCAATTCTTTAAATGCCAAACTGCTTGGAATTTAAGATTTAAATATTAAAATTTGTTTAGAATTTAGAGTTTAGTACTTAGAATTTTAATTTAAATATGCCTAAACCAATCACTGAAATCTACGCCTGCTCCAGTTGCGATGCTCAATTTCCGAAATGGCAAGGCCGTTGCGACCAGTGCGGAAAATGGGGAACTTTAGAAAAGTCATCACCGGCTGTTTTAAGCTCGGAAAAAAATAAATCCGCTGTGCCACCCGGCAAAGTGATTTCTTTGGCTGAGGTGGAAATTAAAGATTTTTTAAGGCTGAAAACCGGTATTGAAGAATTCGACCGGGTTTTAGGCGGCGGCTTAGTTTCCGGCTCTTTAGTCTTACTGGGCGGCGAACCCGGCATCGGCAAATCAACTTTGGTTTTACAAATCAGCCAAAAAATTTCCGGGTCGGTTCTTTACGTCTCCGGTGAAGAATCGGCCGAACAAATCAAAACCCGAATTGACCGGCTGAACCTAAAAACCGACAACTTAAAATTTTTAGGCGAGACCAATATTGAAACCATTGCGGCGACAATTTTGGAACAAAAACCGAAGCTGGCGATTATTGATTCAATCCAAACTGTCTATTCCCAGGAAACGCCATCCGGCGCCGGCAGTATCAATCAGGTTCGGATTTGCACCACCAAACTTTTGGAAGTGGCAAAAAAAAATAATATTACCATTTTAATCATCGGCCATGTGACTAAATTCGGCGAAGTCGCCGGCCCGAAAACTTTGGAGCATCTGGTTGATGCCGTCTTATATTTGGAAGGCGAAGAATTTCAGGCCTTCCGGATTTTACGCGGCGCAAAAAATCGCTTCGGTTCGACTTCGGAAGTGGGAATTTTTGAAATGCAAACTTTAGGCTTAGTTGAAGTAAAAAATCCTTCCGCCATATTCTTAACGGAAAACAAACCATCGGCCGGTTCAATTATCGCGGCCACCTTGGAAGGTTCAAGGGTTTTTATGCTCGAAGTTCAGGCTTTGGCCAATCTGACTAATTTCGGCTATCCCCAGCGAAAAACCAACGGCTTTGATTTAAACCGGCTGCAGCTTTTAATCGCAACTCTAAGCCGGCGGCTGGGGCTTAAACTGGCTAATCAGGATATTTATCTTAATTTAGTCGGCGGCTTAAAAATTACCGAACCGGCAATTGATTTGGCCGTTTGCCTGGCGATAATTTCAGCTTTAAAAAATAAAATTATTCCCGCCGACACGATTGCCTTCGGCGAAGTCGGTTTGGGCGGCGAAATTCGGCCGGTAAACCAAATGGGTAAAAGAATAACCGAGGCCCAAAAGCTTGGGTTTAAAAATTTGATTATTCCTTTCAGCAAGGAAAAAGTTTCGGCGGCCGGCGTTAGAATCAATCAAGTTAAAAATTTAGCCGAAGCTGTAAAATTTATTGACTAATTATTAATGAAATTAAACCAAAATTTTTATAACCAATCAACCCTAAAAATCGCCCAGCAGTTGCTGGGAAAATTTTTAGTCAGAAAAATCGGCAACAAATTAATCAGCGGCGAAATCATTGAAACTGAAGCTTACGTCGGACCAAATGACAAAGCGTCTCACGCCAGTAAAGGCAAAACGCCGAGAACGGCAGTAATGTTTGGCGAACCGGGTTTTTGGTATATTTATTTAATCTACGGCATGTACTATTGCCTTAATATCGTAACTGAGCCTAAAGATTATCCGGCTGCCGTTTTAATCAGAGCCATTAAACCAATTTCCGGCTTTAAACAAAAAATTAAAACCGACGGGCCGGGAAAACTTTGCCGCGAGCTAAAAATCGATAAAACTTTGAATGACTTGCCCGCGTTCGGTTCGCCAACAAAACTTTGGATTGAAGACCGAGGGCTTAAAATTAAACCAAGTCAAATAAAAAAATCACCGCGAGTCGGCGTTGACTATGCTGGCGAGTACAAAAATAAGCTTTGGCGATTTTATCTTTAGTACTTCCCCTCTCCCTTGAGGGAGAGGGCGGGGTGAGGGGGGAATATTAAATTAATCCCTCATCCGGCCTTCGGCCACCTTCTCCCAAAGGGAGAAGGAAAACTTTTTATTTATTCTAAATGGATAGTCTTTATAAAACCTTCCATTTTATTTTTTAAAATTGGATAATTTTTTAAGTCCGGACTTTCCTTGATAATAATTTCCGCCGCTTCTTTCGCTTCTTTGATTATTTCCGAATCAGTCAGCTGGGCAATTTTAAATTCCGGATAGCCTGATTGCGCCGTGCCATAAATTTCACCCGGACCGCGAAACTTCAAATCAAGCTCGGCCAATTCAAACCCGTCTTTAGCCGCAACCAAGGCCTGCAACCTGGCTTTGGTTTTTTGGCCTTGATTATCCGTAAATAAAAGGCAATAAGACTGATAAATGCTCCGGCCGACCCGGCCCCGAAACTGATGCAATTGAGAAAGGCCAAACCGGTCAGCCCCTTCAATTAGCATCACCGACGCATTAGGCACATCAACGCCGACTTCGACAACCGAAGTTGCCACCAAAATATCGCTTTCTTTGGCTAAAAAACCCGCCATAATTTTTTCTTTGGCTTCGGCTTTTAATTTGCCGTGAAGCAAAGCAATATTTAAATTTGGAAAAATTTCTTTTTTTAATTTATCATATTCTTCGGTAGCGGCTTTAACGCCCAATTTATCCGAAGGATCAATCAAGGGGCAAATAACAAAAACCTGGCGGCCGATTTTGATTTGGTCTGAAATAAAATCATAAGCTTTGGTTCGATCACAAGCGTCAACAATTTTAGTAATTATTTTTTTTCGCTCTTTAGGCATTTCTTTGATAATGGATAAATCCAAATCGCCATACAAAGCCAAAGCTAATGACCGGGGAATCGGCGTGGCCGTCATTGATAGCAGATGAGGAATGTAATTAAATTGGCCGGACTGCTGCTTTAAATTTTTTCGCTGATTAACGCCGAAGCGATGCTGCTCATCAACTACGGCTAAGGCTAAATTTTTAAATTCCACTTCGTCTTGTATTAAGGCGTGAGTACCAATGGCTATCGCAATTTCACCCGATTTCAACTGCTTTAAAATGTTATTTTTTGACACTGCCTCGTTATCAATAAGGCGCTGTGATCTGGTTAATAAAGCCGTTTTAACTTTTAAATTTTGTAATAATTTAACCAGACTTTGATAATGCTGCCGGGCTAAAATTTCCGTTGGCGCCATTAAAACGCTTTGTTTTCCCGACAAGGCGACGTTTAAAATCGCCATTGCCGCCACGACGGTTTTGCCGGAACCGACTTCGCCCTCCAACAGCCGGTTCATCGGCTGATTTTTTTGCAAATCGGAAAGGATTTGCCAAGCGGCTTTCTTCTGGTCGTTAGTTAAAGTAAAAGCCAAATCAGCGACAAAATTCTTAGTTTCTTTTTCAAAAAACTTTATCGGCCAAGCCTGGCTTAAATTAACCTCGACTCGGGTCAAAATAACCTGGAGTTCAAATAAAAAAAGCTCGTCAAACTTCAATCTTCTGGCTGCCTCATTCAGCAATTTATGGCTAGACGGAAAATGAATTTCAGCCAAAGCCTGGTTTAAACCAATTAGTTTGAATTTTGTTACTAAATTTTTTGGCAGCCAGTCCGGTATTTTTTGGCTTAACGGCAAAACGGTCTTAATTAAAAACCGCAGCTGTTTTTGAGTCAAGTTGCTGGTCAACGAATAAATCGGCACTAATCGAGCCGTATGAATTGTTGCTTCCGTTTTTACTTTCTCGTAAACTGGATTGATTAGCTGCAGCGTATAGCGGTCAAAATCGACTTTACCGGAAAGATAAACTTCATCGCCGGGTTTTAAAATTTTAGTTAAAAACGGCTGATTAAACCAAATTACTTTAACTGATCCGGTTTGGTCGGTAATTAAGCCTTCGGTTAAAATCCGTCTTTTTACCGGACTGCGCCGGTTTCTAATCAGCTGAATTTTACCTTTAACGGTTATCGCTTCGGCCGGCTGAAGTTTGGCGATTTCGGAAATTTGGCTGAAATCCTGCCAGCGAAAAGGATAATAAAAAATGAGATCGGCTGCAATCTCAAGGTTTAACTTTTTTAACCGACTGGCAGTAGTTTTTCCAACCCGACCCAAGGCGGAAACAGGAGTGGTTAAATCTAAATTCATTTCTTATTTTAGCTTATTAATTCTGATATCCCCAGCAGGAATTGTCCTAACTTGCTTAAATAAATTTCTAGTATATCGGGAAACCTGCCTGACGGCAGGCAGGCCTACGGCCTCAAGCTCCGCAAGCTCGTGTTCCTCGCCCGCCATCACCAATGCCCCCAGTAGGAATTGAACCTACATCGCAAGCTCCGCAAGCTCGTGTTCTATCCGTTGAACTATAGGGGCTCAGGTCATGGCGTGCGGGTATCCAGTTGAGCCTGCCTGCCGGCAGGCAGGCTATGGGGACTTAATTGCTAAAAACTACAATTTAAACATGCGGGAAGTCTGATCAGAAACTGGTTCGTGCTCGCGCTCTAAATCTTCCTCAAGGTATTGACGCAAAACTTCTCTGATCTTAACCGGGTTTTCATTCTCTAAAGAAATTGGAATTCGAGGACTAAAAATATTTTTTGGTTCAAAATACAAGGTTTTAATTTCCGGCGGTTCGTAAAAAATGTAAAAGTTTTTTATTTTTTTATACTCATAAAAACTTTTGCCGACCGCAATACCGTCTTCGGTAATTTCGAAGTCAACCGTATTTTCGCTGCGATGAAAAAGCATCACGATCAAAGCGGCGATAATCGTAATCAATCCGAACAAAAAATTAGCGGCAAATACCGAATAAAGCAGGAATAAAACTACTGCTACCGCTCCCCAGGTGTACCACTTTTTGTCCCTCTCATACTTGGGAAATTCCGGAAACTGCCACTGAAAAATCGTTTTGCCGTGATCGGCATCTTCCGGTCTAATTTCATCTTTTTTATTTTCGGCCATAGATTTTATTATATTAGCCTGCCTTCGGCGTGACGAAGACAGGAAAAACGAAGTGACTGCGTTTAAGCTTAACTAACCTTAGATTTAAAATGCTTTTTAACAAAAGCACGACCAGAGCCTGACTTTAAATATTTTTCAAAATCGTAAGCAATATATTTATCAGCAAAAGCAATATAAAATTCCAATTTTATCGGCAATCGATTGGCAGTTGCCGGAACTTGCCCGAATTTATGTCTTTTAAACCTGCTTTTTAAATCATTAGTGCAACCAACGTAATAGCCATCTTTACATTTTAAAGAATAAATATAATACATATTTCGCCAAATTTTTTTGATGAATGGCTCATACTGAATCTACAATGAAGTGAGACGGATTTTATCACGTCGTAGCCACGCCACAAAATATCATAATAGATTATTCAAATGATTAGACTATCCTGCCCGCCTACGCCCTTATCGGGCTACGGCGTGGCAAAGACGGAGAGGGTGGGATTCGAACCCACGGTCCCTTATTAGGGGACAACTCGTTAGCAGTGAGTCCCATTCGGCCACTCTGGCACCTCTCCCTGAAACTTTGATAGTGTATCACTTTATTTTTATTCTGTAAACCCCGCACCTTTATGCCACGTAGGCTGCACTTAATTTTAAATAGATAAAAGGTACGCGGCAAACCTAACTGTCAATTTTTAGCCAAAACTAGCCCCCAAATCTCTTTAGCGCCGGCTTTTCTTAGAATTTCAGCGCATTCGTTGATCGTTGAACCGGTAGTCATGACATCATCAATTAACAAAATTTTTTTACCCTCTAAATTTATTTCATTGCCAAGCTGAAATATCCCCTTAACATTAGACTGCCTTTCTGCCGCTTTCAAGCCGACTTGGGTAAAAGTCTGATAACGGCGCTTAATTAGATCAAACCGGCTCGGCCAGCCAAATTTCCGGCTAATCGCTTCAGCTAAAATTTCAGCCTGATTAAACCCCCGCCAAAGCCTTCTTTTCTTGGTTAAAGGAACGGCCGTAATCAGGTCAAAACCGGTAATTTCACCCTGGCTGATTTTAGCGGCCAAAAACCGGATTAAAAGCTGGCCTAAACTGCCACCTAAATCAATTACTCCATTATATTTAAAATTTTTTAAAGCCTCGGCCAAAAACGGCTCTTGATAATTGGCGGCAATCCAAACTCCGTTTAAATTTTTAATGTTCGGCTGTTGAAAATATTTGCCGTCAGAATTAAGTTTGATTTTTTTCAAACACTCGGGACACAGCCACTGGCCATAATGCCCGCAGCCCAGGCAAACAACGGGAAAAAGCAAATCGGTAATAAAAATTTTTAATTTAACTAACAAAATACAATTAGACCGATTAAAATTAATTTAAAATAGGCCGAGATTATTGCCAGTCGGCGGCATCAACTTTCCAGCTCTCCCCGACTTTAGCTAATGACAATTTTAAATTTTGATAAAAAACCCGCGGGTTAGCCGTATCAACCTTGGTTTCCCGCCTTTGAGTCGAAACTAAAACTTCGGCCCGACCCAAAACTTCGTCAAGATTATTCAAATCAACCGATAGCGCTTGGGTTGTAATCCCATAGTAAGGCTGGCTGGCGTCAAAAAAACTTTTTTGGGACAACTTATAATTATCAGCCCAAGCTTTCATTTTAATCGTCATTAAATCCTTTAAAGCGTCAAGATTGGCAAAACCGCCCTGATTGGAATAGCTGCCGAAGCGTTCCGCAAAAGTAAAAGCAATCGCTTTCAAGCTGGCTTCCAGGTCCTGTTTTTCCGCCGGCAGCTGATTGACGTTGGTAGGACCGGCTGACGAGCTGGGCAAACTGCCGGGCAGCTGCAGGCCGACATTGGTATTAGCCGCCGGCTGGATAGTTGGCTTTCGATTCAGCCACCAAAGCAAAAGAAGCATCAATAATAACGCTAAAACTGCCGTCGCGGCGATAACGATTATTCTATTTCGTTTACTCATAAAATTTATAGCAAATTAAAATTATTCTTCGATTACCGGCAGCTCGGTTTCGGCTTCCTTTTTTTCCATCGATCTTTCAAATTCTTTTTTGGCATCTTCAATCTCCAAAATCTGCCGCGGATCGGAAGTAATCAGCTGATCTTCGGCATAAGATGCCACGACTTTAATGGCGGCGTGCTTATCGCCGGCAAAAAATATTCCTTCCCCGACGCCGCATTCCAAAAGCAGATATTTCTCCCCTTCGGTCAGCAAAAAAGTTTTTTGAACCAGCTCAATCGAGGCGGAAGACTGCCTCATTAAAAGCTGCAGCGCGGAATTATTGACAATGGCCTGGCCGTAAGGCGAAAGCAAAAAATCATTAACGTCCTGGGTAATATTGGTAACGCCTAAATAATATTTCCGGCAGCGCTTGACTAAGGCATAAATAAACTTCGCCGAATCTTCATTTTGCATCAGCCACCAGGCTTCATCAATAATTAAAATTCTTTTCTTCAGCTCCGATCGAACCACGTTCCAAATATAATTAACGATGGTATAAATTGCCATCGGCCGCAATTCATCTTCCAAATCCCGAACCGAAAAAACAATCAGCTGGTTTTTCATATCGACATTAGTCGGGCTGTTGAATAAGCCGGCAAAGGTTCCGGCGGTAAATTTCCGCAGGCGCAGCGACAAGTCAGCGCCGCCTTCCATGCCTTCCAAAATATCTTGAAAATCCTGCATAATCGGCGCTTCAATTTTGGTTAAATCCGTGTCGGCGGTAATGTCTTTTTTGGCGTAAGTTTCCAGTAGCGCCCGATCGACAATCGAATCTTCCTGGTGAGTCAGTTTGCCCAGCATCAGCCGGACTAAGCCTTTGAGCGTAATAACCGAACCTCGGATTATATCGGCCGATCGCTGCTCGCCCATCGCCCGAGGCAAATCAAAAGGATTAATTTTACTTTCCGAACTCAGGGAAATATTAATGTAGGTGCCGCCGACGGCATCGCATAAATGCTTATATTCCCGCTCCGGATCAATCACAATCACATCCGTTCCCAGCATCATCGTCCGCAAAACTTCCAGTTTAATGGCATAACTTTTGCCGGCGCCGGAAGTGGCAAAAACCACCGTGTTGGCGTTTTGCAGCGAGAAACGATCAAACAAAATCAGGCTATTGTTGTGCCGGTTGATGCCATACAAAATTCCTTCGTCGGAAGTCAATTCGGACGAAATAAAAGGGAAAGAAGAAGCCACCGGCGAAGAATTCATATTAAAACCGATCATCAATTCGTCGTTGCCGATCGGCAGCGTCGAATTAAAGCCTTGTTCGGCCTGGTATAAAACTTTTTTGGAAAAAATCAGCCGCGAGCCGAATAGCGATTCGACGTCGTTAGTCATATTGTCAAGCTGCTCTTTGGTATCAGCATAAATCGTAACGTATAAACCAAACTGGAAAAAATGTTCCACGCCCTGGGTCAAATCGTCTCTTAACTGCTCGATATCGCGCAAAGCCGTTTCCCGAATCGGATCCCGAGGCGCTCCCTTTTCCCGGTCGGCTAGAATTTGCGCTTCCAGCGCGCCGACTTTATTCCTCAATTGTTTCAAAATAATATTTGATTTGACCGGATAAAAAAACATGGCAATATCCAAAGGCGCGCTCAAGTTGATAATCGGCGCGAACCAGCCAACCGCAATATAGCGGGGATAACCGATCGCAAACAAAGTCCGGGCGAATTTTCCGCCTAGCCGGATATAAGTCGGCGTTACTTCCATCGCCGAAGGGGAAACCAAATCCTTAATCGAAACCACGCCTTGGCGGTAAATCCGCTCCTCTTCCAAAACCACCTTGCTTTCGGCCAGTTCTTTTGTTTCCTTAACCGCCGCCTGCTCGGCGGACAATTTCTCCTCCTGCAGCGTCGCCAATTTTTCCTCTTTAATTAAATCTTGCGGCCTAATTGCCATAGTTTTATTTTTAGCCTTCAACTTGTAATTTATTAACTTCAACTAATTTTTCTTTGCTGTAAACGTCCGGGTTATAGGTATTATAGTAAAGCTCGATTAAGCTTTGGGTATCTAAAACGACGGTTTTCAAACTCATACTGGCTAAGCCGGTAATAATATGATCAACCCGCTGGAATAAAGCGTGGCGCCTTTTAACAAATGCATCCTGGTTTAGTTTCACCTCTGACGCCGCCGAAAAAAGCCCTAAAAATCGGCTGAACCAGGATCTTTGCTTGTCGGAAAGCGGATCATAAGGCACGACGACATAAAAACGCTTGGTCATAATATCCCCCATTTCAACGAGCTCGCTGACATACTGGCGGTATTCAACCGTCTGCAGCCGCAACAGTTCGTTAGTCTGTTCTTTTTCGATTTTTTTCAGCCGATCTAAGTATCCGTCAATATCCAATTTGCGCGACTGAATTACGATTTGCAGCGGAAATTCCAAAAAATTCAAAAAACCGATATAGGCGGAGATAATGGCATTTTGTTCTTCTTCCGATTTTAAAGAAAAATTAATGCTGGAAACCAAAAGCACCGCCCGCAAAGTACCGTCTTTCAAAATAACGCAATCCTCCTTGATTTCGGCAATATCAAGATAATGCTGGGTCGAAGCGCTGATTTTTTTACTGGCTAATTTTTTTGATTTCATCCCGGTAGTAGTCCCCCACTTATTTTATTAAAAGTGTAAGGTAAATATTTTATCAATTATTTTTTAACGCTTATCCGATAGAAACCTCCTTAATTATTAAGTGGGAGGATCACTACCGGGTCATGGGTAATAATCTATAATTAATGTTTAAACTAAATCAATATGGCTGGCTGGCGGTTCTTTTTCACCCTGATAAACTCCGCCGGTATCAACAATTAAAGCCATTTCGGCCAGCCGGGAAGCTCTAACCTTATTTTTAGTTCTTATTTCCGGCGGTAATTTCGGGACTTCCGATTTGAGGTAACTTTTTAGCTCGGCATTGGAAAAAATTTTTGCCCAAACTCTCAATTTAGGCCTTTTCGATGTCTGAGTAACATTCAACAAAAAATAGTGGATCGGCCGGCCGTTGATTTTAACAAAAGCCACGACAAAAGTAATTAAAGCGATGAAAACCATTTCCACCAAAAACAAGGTAAAATCCGATAACTTATAAGCAACGAAGATTAAGCCGCCGCCGACTAAAATAATAATAAACTGCCGGACGGTAATCGGGCCGATCACCTTGTCTTCAACGTCAATGAATTGCGGAACCACAAATTGCTGCATAGTTATAATAGAGATATGCAACATGTCGCTTGTCTCATGTTACATGCCGCTAAATTAATATCGTAACTTCTGGTTTAGCTCCATGATGGCTTCCAATTCTTCTTCGGTCAAAGCCGGCGCGTTAGCCTGTTGCCGTTCCAAGATAATATCGGCAATCGGTTTTCTTTCTGCCATGCTCTGGTCGCCCAAGTCCAGATAAAGCCGGTAAATTTCATTTTCTTTCCAGGCGGCAATTCCCTGCGTTTTCCTGGCAAAAGATTCCTCTTCCAAAAGATTAATCTTTTGTAAAACTTTTTCAATTGCCTGCTCCGGAGTCGGGGCTAACCGCCGGAAATCAGTCAAAGTCATTGACCTAATCTCTTCAACCGGCCCGACGAGCTTGGGTTTGAACCGGACATCTTCGATTACCGGTTTACCCGTCGGCGGACTGGCGACTGGCCGGGAAAAATTTACCGGTTCTTCGGCCGCTAATTCCGGAGTTGGCGGTACTGGCACCGGTTCCGGCTTGGCTATGATTTGTTCTTCTTCCGCTTCGGCTCTAAAAACCACCTCGGGTTTAATTTCCGGTTCGGCTAAAATTTTATCCGCTTCCTGCCTTAAATCGGAAAACGGTTCGGTACTGATATTGTCGCGCAAATTGCCGTGCAGGCGCTGAAATTCCCGGTTGACAATGGCTAAAACCCGGTCGGCCGTCTGAGTGTCAAAACCCATGCCACCAACTAAAGTTGAACTCAAAAGCACGTCTCTGAGCTGAACCGGATCGCGAACCTCCTTGAGCCGGGAAGCGACAATGTTTCTGAATTTCCTTTCCGAATCAGCGGCGCTGAAATTAATTCCCGCTTCTTTAACAATAATTTCCATCTCCTTATCGATATTCAGCGGCGTTCCGGCGGGAATTGGCTTGATACTGACCGGTGCTGCCGGTTTCACTTGGGGTTTTTCGGCAATTGGCATTAATTTCTGAACCACAACTGGGGCAGCTGGAATTTCTGGTTTTACAACCGGCTGAGCGGGCTTTGGCGGCAAATCATAATCTAAAACCTGGCCGCCTTTTAATATCTTCAAATCGCCTTTCTCGTCGCGAAAAAAAATCTCATCAGTTGCAAAAGGATTCTCGATCTTTTGGTCATTGCTGATTGAACTAAAAAAATCATCAGTTTTGTTTTGGCCCGAATTAGCCATAATTGGTTTATAGCTTATTATTTGTCATTGCTTCGTCCCCCGACGCTTTCTTTGTTCGGTCGGGGTCCTCGCAATGACAGCGGTAAGGATCTACAACCCTAATACTTTCTTTAACTCTTCGATTTTGTCGGTCTTTTCCCAGGTAAAATCAGCATCCGTTCGGCCAAAATGGCCATAGCAGGTAGTCTTGCGGAAAATCGGCCGGCGCAATTTCAAATGCTCAATTAACGCTGCCGGCTTTAACGGAAATACCTGGCGAACCGCCTCGGCAATTTTTTCTTCATCAATTTTCGAAGTGCCGCCGGTACTAATCAATAAGGAAACCGGTTCCGCCACGCCGATGGCATAAGCAATTTGGACTTCGCATTGAGTGGCGATGCCGGCCGCCACGATATTTTTGGCAATATAACGGGCTAAATAAGAAGCCGAGCGGTCAACTTTGGAAGGATCTTTGCCGGAAAACGCTCCGCCGCCGTGGCTGCCGTGGCCGCCGTAAGTATCAACGATAATTTTTCGGCCGGTTACGCCGGAATCGCCGTGAGGGCCGCCAATCACAAACCGGCCGGTCGGATTAATATAATACTTAGTTTGGTCATCAAGCCATTGGCCGCAGACGGGCTTAACAATTTTTTCAATCACGGCTTTTTCAATTTGGTCGTGATTAACTTCGTCAGTATGCTGGGTGGAAACTACGATGGTCGTCGCCCGCTTCGGCTTGCCGCCGTCATATTCAATGCTGACCTGGGCTTTGCCGTCCGGCCGCAACCAGGGCAGTTCGCCGCTTTTTCGGACTTCGGCCAATTTTTTGGTTAAGCCATGGGCTAAAATAATCGGCAGTGGCATCAGCTCCGGCGTTTCGTCAGTCGCGTAGCCAAACATCATGCCCTGATCGCCGGCGCCCTGCTCTTTATCTATCCCTTCGCCTTCGGTCACGCCTTGCGAAATATCCTGGCTTTGGGCGTCAATTGAAGTAACGACAGCGCAGTTTTCCCAGTCAAACCCGATCGTCGGATCGGTATAGCCGATATCTTTGATAATTCCCCGAACCACTTTCGGCACATCAATATAAGTGTTGGTCGTCATTTCGCCGGCCACCACCACCAAACCGGTAGTAACCAGAGTTTCAATGGCCACGCGGGATTTCGGATCATCGGTTAAAGCCGCGTCCAAAATGCCGTCCGAAATTTGGTCGCAAATTTTATCCGGATGCCCCTCGGTTACCGACTCCGAAGTAAAAATGTATTTTTTTCCGCTTTTGTGAAACATAGTTAGTCCTTTCGTCCCCAAGATTAGTTTATAGCTGTTAGCTTATAGCTTTCAGTTACAATTCTAATTTCTTAATAATAGTAAATGATAAAGCGAGCTTTTCTAATTATTCCTCCCTTCGCCCCTCTCCCTTTATCCCTTCCCCGCGGGTGGAGGGAAACTTAGAAATACGTCTTACTTTGTTTTCCCCTCTCCCTACCATTGTCATTCCGAACTTGTTTCGGAATCTCGTCAGGTCTAGATCCTGAAATAAATTCAGGATGACAAGGCGACAAATACCGAGCAAAGAGAACGTCGGGGGACGAAGCAATCTAGTTACTCGCTACCATTGTCATTCCGAACTTGTTTCGGAATCTCGTCAGGTCTAGATCCTGAAATAAATTCAGGATGACAAGGCGACAAAATGAGATTTGGGATGACAAAGTAAAAGTTAGTTTTTCCATTCCTCGCTTAAATCATTCCAATCCGGATTAAACTCATTAATCATATTGATCTTCCATTGCCGGTGCCAATTTTTTATCTGCTTTTCTCTGGCAATGGCGTCCTCAATATAATCAAATTCCTCAAAATAGACTAATTTATTAATATTATATTTACTAGTAAACCCTTTAATTACCTTGGTTTTATGTTGATACACTCTTTCTTGCAAATTATTGGTTACGCCAGTATAAAGAACCGTATTACCTTTATTAGTCATTATGTAAATGTAATACTGGATGCTTTTCATAAACGAGATTGCTTCGCTCCCTCGCCTCGCTCTTCCGAGTCGAAGCAGGCTCCGGTCGCTCGCAATGACAATACCAAAGTATGCTAACCCTCAAACCATTCAAAACTTTTCTTACCCACATCGAAGTAGGCCATTTTATTATAATCAATTTTACCCAAACTGACAAAGATATTAGCGATTTGCAAGCCGACCCGAGCCGCATCGCTGGCACTCAGCCCCAGCCTTTCTTCCAGGACATAGCGTAAAAACAGCCGGATAAACTGAATTTGAGCGGGATTTTTGGCAAACTCGGCGGCAAATTCGTCGCCATAGCGCTTCGCCCAAGTAACGGCTAAAAATTTATTCAGCTTTTCATCTTCTTTGATAAAATTTTCCAAATCCGCCAAGCCGGCCAAAATCCGCAAAATAGCAATGGTTCTGACAACATTTTTATTCTGAACGGCCGTAAAAAATTCCACCCGCAGCTTAGCTTTATCATCGCCGAATTTTTTGGTAACTTTTTCCTGTTCACTGGCCACGGCCTTAAGTTGCCGGGGATCGCCCTGGTAGGCAGCTAAAACTTCCTGCTCCATGCTACTTTTAGTTTCCGTTTGTGTGGTAATAAACTTTGATAAATCCTCTTTCTCTTTAGGCAAGGCAATTTCTTCTGGTAACTGATGGCTGGTAGCTTCCACATTTTCTTCACTGGTTAAAAATCGTAAAAAATCATAAAGCTCAAAAATCTGCCGCAAAATTAATTTTTTTTCCTCTGATAACTGGCTGATATTTTTACTAGTGTTAATATATTCCAATAAGCTTAATCTTTCTTTCCGCTGCGGGGTTTGGGTTGACTGGTCATAATCTTTAAGCCAATTTTTTATTTGTGGCGGTAATTCTAAATTTAAATTCTCAATCTTTAAAGTTCTAGTACCCAACTCTTCCTCGTTAGCTTTTAGAGCAAAGACCAGTAAATTTCGACGCTGGGTGGCGAGCCGCAGATCGCCAAAGACTAAACCGATAAAGGATTTAGCTTTGTCAACTAAGTCAATTTCTAAATCAATTGCCACTAATAAACTGCTTTTAAATAAATTTTCAATTTCCGATTCAGATATAAAAGGACAGGCAACCCAACCGAGCTTAATTAACAGCGGTTGATAATGGTGGCCAACGGCCTTTTTTTCCTCATCAGTTTTTCCGGCAATTAAATTTTTCGTTAAAAACTGCCAGAGTTCTTTAGCTTCACCGATTTGCGAACCGATAGCATATTCATCAGCCAATTTTTCAATTAACCCAAAAGTAGCAGAGCTACCTAATTCCTCCGGTGACATTTTTTTTATTTTTTCTAGTCGGCTGTCAATCATAAAAATTACTAGGCCGGATTAATGTCTTTCGGCACCCGGCCAGTCGGCTTGCCAGTTCTTCGATTTAAATTTTTTAAATTCTGATTAATATTAAATAATAAGCCATTAGTAGATTGCGGATCTAAATTGCCACCACCCCTGACCGTTGTCCGGTAGCCCTGAAGCTGTTCAATCGCGTTAGCTAAATCAGATTTGGCCGCTGACTCAGTCTGCCCGGCCGGTAGTTTTTCTAAAGCAGCCTGAATTGCTGTTAGCGTTCTTTCAACACCGGTTAAAGCATTAACAATTTCACTGTTATCAAGATTTTGCATCGCCGTCTGAACCTTTTTTCCTTGCTCTTCCACTTCTTCCTGACCGGCGGCAATGGCTTCCCGTGGCTCAATTCTTTCAACTATTCGCCTCCTGACCTCTTCGTTCGGCGCTGCTACAGCTTGCCTTAATGTCTCACGCGCTCCAAGTTGCGATTTAACCGATCCCTCGACGGTCTTTGAACCCGCCCGCCTTGAAGTAGCGACACCGGTCAATTCATCTAAATTATCATGGGCTGCCATGATGCCATTAATTGCTTTATGCTCTAAAGACTTAGCTTTTCTTACTTTGCCTTCAAGCATATCAATTTCATCATCAACCTCTTTTATTGACTTTTTTAATTTATCAACAAACAATTGATCCTTATCTTCACCGGCTAAATTCAATTGATGATGAAGCTCTGTTTTTTTCTGACCTTTAGCCTTTAATTCCTGTTCGGCATCTTTACGATTATTTTGAGCCTGATATAAGTTACTATTAGCTTCTCCTAAATTATCAATAGCAGCAATTGTCTTGGTTTTATTTTTTTCACCACCCCAAACCGGCAGCCCCTCAAGAACCTGCTTAGTTTTATCGCCTAGCTGATAAGCTCCCTTGCCCACACCCATCATTTCCGCAATTGCTTCCTGCCGCAACTGCTTATTACTTAAATTACCATAACGTGAAGTTATATCCGCGGTAATTGATTGCTGCTGTTCTTGGTCTAAAGAAGACCAAAATTGATCAAGCTGTTTTTCATCTAAACCGGTCGTTCGGCCGTGTGCCCGCTCGTGCCTGGCCTGATCAAGCCGACTTGATAGACTGGCGTTATTATGAAGCCGTAAAGTCTCGGCATTATGCAAACCCTGCTCAAATTTTCTAACCAGCTCGGCAGTTTCATCGGCACCGGCTCCGCCTTGCGTTAATTGAGCTGCATATTGATCAACCAAAGCCTTAATCGCTTTTTCCTTAGAATCACCTTCGAAATAAGCCGCATCCTGGTCAACCCTGACACCATAGGCTTTTCTGATTTCGGGATCATTAAAATTAATACCAACACCCGCCTGTTCGGCTCCTGATTTCTGAGTTGCTGCCGTTTTGACTCCTCTAATTTTATCCAATTCCGTCTGATTTAAAGCAGCCGAATGACGCTGATAATCGGCTTGGGCTTCATACAATTCCGGATTTTTTTGATAGTCATCGCTATCCCGGTAAAAATTAAATCCAGTCGCTTGATATTTTTCAACCAGCTCATGGGTTCGATCATGTTTAGCCATATCAAATGATTCCGCCATTCTCGGTGCCGAAGGCATTGGACCAGGGGCGGGAGTAGGTTCGCCGGCTTCGGCTGTCACATGACCGGTAACCGATCTAGGTCCAAATTCATCTAGAAAGTCTTTAACATCATAAGTCCGGCCATTAACTTGATATTGAGCTTGTTCCGATTCGCCACCAGATTTTTTCCAGACCAACTTAGCTAATTTTTCTGGTGAATTATTAGCATCCGCCGCTGTATTCAACATATAAGCCAAAGCTTGAGCGTGGTGAATTGCGTTAGCCGGAGTTCCATCTTTTTTATCAAAATTAGCAATTGCTCCTTCTGATCCTTCTTTCCAATTCATACTGTCACCACTGCCACCTTGCAACATTTTCCAAATCCGATCCTGGGAATGTTCCACAATTCTGGCTCCCTGGCCGCCGAAAGCCACAGTCGCGGCTAACCGACCAGTTTCATTCATACCATAACTACCGTCTTCATTATAATAGAGAAAACCATGTGGCGCGGTGCTCATCTTATTACGGCCAGGCCATTTAGAAAATTCCGTAAGCATTCTTTTCCGACCCGACTTTCTAACTACAGTACCACTGGCATCTTTTTGATCATACATTGTTTCCATTTCCATCTCATCTTTTCCGCCGTCTTCGGATGAACGGAAAGTCGCATGACCGGCATATTCCGGATGATTAACTTTTCTGGCCATATCTTCCAAATTGGCAATTGTGGTTAAACCTTCCTGGCTGCCGCCGATATAATCCTTTAAGAAAACATGTAGAGTATCCCAGTCATACCACTGACCTTTATCCTGCTTGACTCTATCCATTAGACTTAAACCAGTTTCTTCATCTATCTTATCCATTTCCGCTCTCTGCTCAGCGGTACCTTTTGCATATGTCTCTTCAACTCGTTTTTTAACTCTCTTTCTTGTCTCTGGATGAGCCATTAAATCATCAAGGTAACCATTTTCCGCCGCAGCTGTAATTAAAGCTCGCCGTTTAGCCCGATTTTCAGCTGAATTACCGCTATTGCCTAACCGGACAGCAGTTTTAGCCATTTCTTCCTTATCCATATAACCAAAGTCTTTGGCGAACTTGGCTTCTTCTGCAATGGCTAATTGGTCTCGGCGCGGCATTGAGGTACCGGTAAAAAGTTTTTCCCACACTTCCTGGCCGCCGGCCGTGGCTTTAGCTTTAGAGGTATCATAAAGTTCTTTTCTTCTTTCATTCCACCCTCTAACCATTCCTGCCGGATTCCAAATTGGCGAAATCCGACCTTCCCCAATAGCTTCATTAAGCTTTCTGGCACCATACTGAAATGGGGCCTTGCCAACCGCTTTTGTGCCTTGCCAACCTAAACTGGCTAATTTGCCCGCACCTCGCAGCGGCGCCAAGCCGGCTGATCTTATCTTATTTGACATCGTCCCGGCAAACGAACCGCCGGCCACGCCCATCTGCTGGGTAATCATCAAACCGCCCATCAGCATGCCAATAGCAATGATAAACGAAATCATGCCGGAAGTATCGCCGATTTTAGTGAAAAAATTGCTGCTAGCGCTGGCATCGGCCGAACCTAGGGTATAAGTTCCAATTGCTCCGTATAGTCCGGCCGAGGACAGCCCGGCCGAAGCTTGGCTGCCTAGCTGGGTTTCCGGGATTTTGCCTTCCGGTCCGGCAATCGAAAAAGTCAGCCACATAAAAAAAGCTAAAATCGGACCGATAATCACGTATTTGCTGAATTCCTGCCACCACTGCTGGGCATAGCGCTGGCCTTGAGGAAAAGCCGAAAGAATATAAGCCAAAGGCGATAAAACCACCAAAAGCCAGAGCATAATTATCCGCATCAAAATCACGACTAGCATTACCAAAAGCACGACAATCGCGATTAACATCATAATTACCGCCAGCGCCCCGGAAGCCGTAACAATTAAAAGCGTTATCGGCGCGCCGTTACCGGCCGCGGAACTGGCCGAAAGCATTCCCTGCACGTTTAAAGCGCCGATTAAACCGGATTCACCGGCTTGGCCGGCAAAAGCCGAAACAAAAGTCATCATCACCACCTGCGCCGCGTCAATCGCCAAGCCGCAAATCGTCCGGGAAAAATTAACCAAAACCGCCATGATTAAAACTTTCGGCAATAGCTTTTTGAGATTATACGATTCCACCCGCAAAATGGTCGCGATCGCGATGACGAGTAAAATCACGATAAAAAATAAATTGGCGATATCCCGAACCAAAGTCCAGCCATTTTTTACGGCATCAGACACGACAAAATCGTTATACGACATGATGGAAATTAAAATTTTCGTCTCGAGAGCAATCACGCCGCCTTCAAACCAAACACACCAGCCAGCAAACCCGCCAAGCGCATTAGCGATTAAGGTTGTCCAGGGACCAGGCGGCGCCATTGTAGTATTGGTTCCCGCCGCGGTCGCTGGTGTGGTCGCCGGCTGAGCTGAAGCGGCCGGGTTCGACGTTTGATCAGTCGCAAATGTGGTTGGATCAGTAGGATCATACGTAACAGCCGGAAACAAACCATCATCGGCGGCTTTGGCTAGCGACGAAAAACTGCCCAAAGCCAAAATTACCAAAAGCCCGGTCAATAATACTAGAGACCATTTTTTGGAATTTGATTTTTTCCGACTTTTAATCATAGATTGAAAATACTTTTTGGTTTTTAGCTTGTTTTGTTAGTTAGGCCGACAAGACAAGTCTTGTGCTCCGGACTAGACTCACAAGACAAGTGTTAGTCTCCGCCAGACGGCGCACCGCCCGGCTGCGATTAATACTTTTCTATCACTTTGATCGAGGCAGCGGCCGATGGGATATTTTTCTTGTTCCAGTTATCTTGAACTTCAATGACTGGTTTAACCAGGCAG